>Ga0302155_10000645_pt1 | contig 26731 bp, 25 predicted proteins | sample I_Bog_N3_1_FD_193508 | JGI IMG/M metagenome (GOLD analysis project Ga0302155, IMG submission 193508) | Peat permafrost microbial communities from Stordalen Mire near Abisko, Sweden - I_Bog_N3_1 | ecosystem: Environmental > Terrestrial > Soil > Wetlands > Peat | place: Sweden: Abisko, Stordalen...
CTTTCCGCCTTTCTTATGTACCTTCAGGAACATAAGACTACAGGCTAGGATTGGTACACTTTTAACGCGCCATTCACGGTCGTTTCCAGTGCGCTTTCCGGTACATTATTCACGCGGCATTCATAAGCATTCCTGTTCAATAAAATTTTCAATCCGTTTTGGGGCAAAATGGGCTGAATTAATCAAATCAAATCAAAGGAAATAGAAATGAAACTGCAATCCTTGTTCGTTATAAGTGCAACTCTTGGCACTTTCATGTTGTCCGGTTGTACGTCCTGGGGCAGCCAGCATCAACAGCAGGTAATCGAAAATCCCGTCAATGTACCCGTTGCACTGAGCGTAGGAATGGGACAGGCTTTGACAGTTGCGGTTAACGCCACCGGTGTGCAGATTTATACCTGTGATGTTGATAAAAATAACACTGCCAGATATGCGTGGAATTTCAAGGCACCAGAAGCTGATTTGTTCAATGCGGATGGCCAAAGGATAGGGAAACACTATGCGGGTCCGACTTGGGAAGGCAACGATGGTAGTAAGGTCGTTGGTCAGGTCAAAGCCAGTGGCCCGGGCACGGATGTTCATGCTATACCCTGGCTGTTGCTGAATAGTAAATTCAATTCTGGCGCAGGCCTGTTTGCCAAGACTAGCGTCATACAGCGGCTCAATACTTCGGGCGGTATGGCGCCCGTTGACGGATGTGATCTCGCACATGTTGGTAACGAAGCCCGTGTACCCTATACGGCGCAATATTATTTTTATAACTGAAGCACTGAGTTGATGTGTTCGCTCCCTGCATCTTAAGCACATTGATCTCTGCGCTTATCGGCTCCTTGTTTGATTGTTAAGATGTGACAGTCACGAGAAATTGCAGCATTGCTGCGCTACGCGCACTATTTCTTGATGCAATGCTAAACGAGGTTGCTTGTGAAACACCGCGCAGTATTGGACCCGTTGAACTGGAGGTGTGACTTTGAGCAGTTGCAGGCGGCCCTGTTGCAATTGCAATGTAAATAGATCTACTGGGAGGCATGCCAGACCTGCGCCTGCTTCGACTAGGCCGCCTAGAGTCATCACGTTATCGCCACCGCTGAATCTGTCAGGATTGAAACCGCTGCGCCGGAAGGTGGGTGCCGATGGTGTCGTAATAATGGCATTGCTGCTTTGTTCAAGGATGGGCCACTGTGCCAGATCCTTGGATGTGATTTCCTGGTCATCTCGAAAATATCCTGACGGTCCCATCCATTCAAATCGCGCACGTCCGATTTCAATATTGGCCAGTAAAGGCGATAGGTTTGATCCTGGCATAAAGCATAAATCAAGCTTGTTGGCCGACAACTGGTTGTGCAGGACCAGGGATGGATGTACCTGAGGAGCAATGGTCAGCTCGGGATGGAGATCACGCATGGTTTTCATAAAATTTGTGAACCAGGTCAGTACAATCAGTTCCGTGAGTCCAATTCGCAGGCTATGGGGCGGTGAGGGCTTGTTTTTCTCCATTGCCTGCAAGTCGCTGACTTCTTCAAGCAGACTTTGGCACGCGGCAAGCAATTCAATTCCTTTCGGCGTGAGAGCCGCTTTTCTGCCGCAATCTCCTTCAAACAAAGGTGTGCTCGATAGGCGCTCGACTTCCTGCAATCTTTTCGTCGCAGCAGATTGTGTGATGTGGAGTCGATTAGCGGCACGTTGCACCGTGCCCAGCATCCCCGTCCAATAAAATGCTTCAATCTGTTTTAGGCTCAGCATGAAATTTGTTCTTTCGCGCCCCAATTGCTGTTTGAATCTTGATAACGCTGATTGTAATTGCACAATTTGCTCGCCAGCGAAATGACATGCTGCGTTAAAGGCGCAGGCAATTCTGAGCGCATGACGGCAACGTAGTAGATGCTGGGCGTAGCAGGAGTGACCGTTATTTCGCGTACTGCTCCCATGCCCAAGAGTTCACCTGAGACTGCCAAAGGAAGATAGCCGACACCAAGTCCGGCTGTCGTCATTCCGCCCAGGGCCGCGAAACTGTTGTTGCTCAAGAGTTCTGCAGGCTGTACTTGGTGTTGTTGCAGCCAGGCGGTGACCACAGCTCCTGTCGCCGATTGTGCTTCCGGGACCAATATCGGGAACTGTACTAGTTGTTCTATGGTGCAGGTTGGGGGAACCTCAATTGCAGCCGAGACATACCAGCGGCAGTCGAGTGCTCCCATGGGGAATCGCAATAGGTTGGGATAATGATCGGAGTCAGGCACTAGGGCAAATTCAAACTGTCCGTGGGCGACCTTTTCATACAGATCGAGGGCGTTACTTGCGACTTCGAATTCGAAATGCACTTTCGGATAAGTACTGCGCAAGCTATCCATGAGCACCGGCAGCCAGGTCAGTGCCGCCATTTCTGTTACCCCGATACGCAATTGACGGCTCAGTCGTTGTGGTGTGACGAATTGATCTATCAGTACATCGCGCTGAGCAAGTATGGCCCGCGCTTTACTCAATACGTCCATTCCCTGGTCAGTCAGTTGCGCGCTGCGGCCGCTACGATCGAATAGCGGTGACGAAAACCTATTTTCAAGCGCTGATACATGACGCGAAATAGCCGATTGGGCAATTCTCAAGTGTGCTGACGCGGCCTTGAACGAGCCGAGGTCGGCGATGGCAACAAAGGCCTCGAGTTGCAGCAACGTAACGGTGGAGGGGCTGGAAAATGATCTCATTTTGGAATGAAGATTGATGATTAACTATCTCTATATTTTATCGCTTCAGTATCTCATAATCCAATTCAATGACTAGAGGGCCTAACAAAAAACCAATGGTAAGGCATGCCGACTATGCGGCAAGTGGCATTTTGTTAGACGTTCTAAGAATGGTGTGGCGTCAATCCCGGCGCAATGGCTAAGGAGATTTACATGAAAACCCTGACTCGTATTTCAACTGTATTGTTAGCCGCAGGCGCATTTGCCTGTACGTTTGCGGCCCATGCTGACCAATTGGCGGACATTAAGGCCAAAGGCGTATTGGTGTGTGGCGTGATGCCCAGCGTAGAGCCGATGGGTTTCATGGATCCGGGCAAAGGTGAGGTGGTCGGCTATGACATCGATTTTTGCAAGGCCGTGGCAAAGAGCCTGGGTGTGAAAATTGAACTCAAGGTAGTCTCTTCCGAGGCGCGTATTCCGGAATTGCTTGAGAAACGTGTCGATATCCTGGCTGCCATTCTCGGTTATACCGCGGCACGGGCGGAGCAAATTGACTATTCACAAGCTTACTTTGTCAGTAACCAGATCCTGGCGGTAAAGAAGGGTAGTGACATCAAGGTGCGCGACGATGTTGCAGGCAAACGGGTTTCGACGATGAAGGGCTCCAGCAACCTGGTCTTGATGCATCGTGAAATCCCCACCGCTCAAATGGTGAGCTATGACGATGCGCCTTCGGCATTCATCGCAATGGCGCAGGGAAAGGTCAATGCGTTCGTATTATCGGAAGTCATGTTACGTCGCTTCGCCGCCAAGCTCGGCGATGGTAACTCTATCGAAATTCTCAAGCCGGCAGTTGGGGTCGAGTATTGGGGCCTGGGCATACGCAAAGGCGAGCCAGAACTGCTGCGAGCGGTCAATGACGCACTGAGCTCCTTAGAAAAGACCGGTGAAGCGCAAAAAATCTTTGATACCTGGCTGGGTCCGAACACGCTCTACAAGATGACGCGTGATTTTAAGGTCGCTCCCATCAAACACTGATTTTTCCTTTGGGAATCCTGATGATGAATTCCGTCTTGAATTTCGATGCCTTGCTGGCTCCGCCGCTGTTTTCCCAGTTGCTCCACGGGGCACAGTTTACCTTGATGCTGTTTGTGGCCTGCTGGATACTGGCGGTGTCGTTAGGCATTTTGCTGGCAGTTCTGCGTATATCCGGCTGGCCATTTTCCGAACGCCTGGTGGCGATCTATGTCGCCTACCATCAGAATGTGCCGATGCTGGCACATCTGTTTCTCTGGTATTTCGGCATCTCGACCCTGTTGCCGGCTGGATTGCAGGACTGGACCAGCAACCATGGCGGAGAGTTCATCTTTGCCACAATCGCTATCGGTTTGTATATGGCGGCCTACTTTTCGGAAGATATCCGCAGCGGCTTGCGCAGCGTGCCGGGCGGGCAGACAGAGGCAGCTCGTTCGCTCGGGATGGGATTCCTGGCATCCATGCGGTATGTAGTCCTGCCGCAGGCCATCAACAATGCCATACCAACATTTACCAACCACACCATTGTGCTGTTCAAGAATACCAGTCTGGCCATGGCGCTAGGTGCGGCAGAAATGACTTATGCGGTGCGCGAGGTGGAGAACGAAACCTTTCTTACCTTTGAAACCTACATCGTTGCCACGGTGTTTTACCTGGCGATTTCTCTGATTCTGATGGCCGTCGGTGCTGCGGCTGCCAGACGAGTACGTTTACCGGCGCACTGATCATGCTTGAATTTCTTGATAATAATGCTCGCTTTCTGCTCATCGGATCCTTCCCCAATGGTCCGCTCGGTGGCTTGGCGTTGACTCTGCTGCTGTCATTCATTGGCCTGGTGCTTGCCTTTCCTCTCGGGTTGCTGCTGGCGCTATGTCGTATCGTACCGGTGGCTGTGTTGCGCATATCGAGTGGCGTATTCGTGTATGTCATGCGCGGCATTCCCCTGATCATGCTGATTTTCTGGAGTTATTTCCTGGTGCCGCGCTTGACCGGCCATGAAGTCAGCGCTTTCACGGCCTTGGTGGTCACGCTGGTGCTGTATCAAGCGGCCTATCTTTGCGAAGTCATCCGTGCCGGCATTCAAGCTTTGCCCAAGGGACAATTGGAGGCTTCCCGATCCTTGGGTATGACATATGGTCAGACCATGCGCCTGGTGATATTGCCGCAAGCCTTGATCAGTATGTTGCCCAGCCTGCTCGGTCAATTCGTCGCCTTGGTCAAAGATACCTCGATCGGTTATGTGATCAGTGTCTACGAGCTGACCTTCTCGGCGCAGCAAATCAACAATAGTCTCCTGACGCAGCCATTTGCCGTGTTTTTCACACTGGCACTGGTGTACTTCGTGGTGTGTTACTCGTTGACGCAAGGGGTCAATTTTCTTGAGCGTCGTATCAACAGAAAAGGCAGCCAGACTGTCGTGAAATTGGAGGTGGCGAATGTTAGCGTTGTCTAAGGTGAACAAATGGTATGGCGATTATCATGCCCTCGTCGACGTCACGGCCGAGGTCAAGCGTGGCGAGGTCGTGGTTGTTTGCGGACCATCCGGATCGGGCAAATCCACGCTGATTCGCACCATCAACCGGCTTGAGAGCATACGCAGCGGCACGATCAAGCTTGACGATGTCGATATTCATGGCAAGACACAGAATGTGAATCAGCTGCGCAGCCGGATCGGATTTGTGTTTCAGCAGTTCAATCTGTTTCCGCATATGTCGGTGATTGACAATATCTGCCTTGCGCCTATGAAGGTGCTGGGTCAGAGCAAAGCACAAGCGCGTGAGCGGGCCGCGGCCTTGTTGCACCGCGTCGGTCTGGCAAACAAGGCTGATGCGCATCCAGCGCAGCTTTCCGGCGGTCAGCAGCAACGCGTCGCCATCGCGCGTGCCTTGGCGATGGACCCACCTGTGATGCTGTTCGATGAACCTACCAGTGCACTCGATCCTGAGATGGTGGGGGAGGTGCTGTCGGTAATGAAATCCTTGGCCAAAGACGGCATGACCATGATGTGTGTCACCCATGAGATGGGCTTTGCGCGTGAAGTCAGCAATCGGGTGTGGTTCATGGATCACGGCGCGATTCTGGAGTCGTCTGATCCAGAAACCTTTTTCACCAAACCAGCGCATGCACGGGCGCAAAATTTTATTTCAGATCTTCGTCACTGATGCAGGCGCAGCGCCAGCATCAGGCCAACTGAGGAATCTTGAGGAAAGACAATCGCATGACTCCTGAACAAAGACTAGAAGCATTGCAGTTAGTGTTGCCGGCCGCCATTTCTCCGCGCGGCAACTACATCACGCATCGGCATGTTGGCGGCATGCTTTACCTGTCCGGGCATGGTCCAAGGCTTGCAGACGGCTCTTGCCGGATAGGAAAAATCTGCCATGAGCACGATGTCGCACGCGGTTACGACGATGCCCGTCTGACAGCACTCAACTTGCTGGCGACAGCAAAACTGGCACTCGGAGAATTGTCGCGGGTTCAAGCTGTGGTGTCGGTATTTGGAATGGTCAATGCGGCGCCGGATTTCAGTCTGCATCCCAAGGTAATCAATGGATGTTCAGACTTGCTGGTCGACGTGTTTGGACCGGAGATCGGTCCGCATACCCGCTCCGCGGTAGGCATGGGTTCGCTGCCGAGTGGAATGTCGGTGGAAATTGAATTAGTCCTGGCCGTTATATAAGCGCTTGGAATGTGTTGAATTATTTTAAAAGGATGGATATATGGACTTGCAACTGACCGAACGGGTGGCAATAGTACTTGGCGGCGGCGGTGGCCTGGGTGGCGCGATAGCGCAATCTCTTGCCCGCGAAGGTGCCAAGCTTGCTGTTGCGGACCTGAACCTGGAGGCGGCAATGCACACCGTTTCCGCAATAAAAGCCGCAGGCGGCACTGCTATTGCGATCGCTTGGGACGTGGCCGATCTGGCCAGCATCGACAAGCATGTGGCGGAGATAGAACAGTTGCTGGGGCCGGTTGATATCCTGGTCAACAACACAGGTGGCCCGCCACCGACGACTGCCCATGGGCAGAAGAGTGAAGTATGGGAAAAGTACTTCCAGAGCATGGTGCTGTCGGTCATCGCGATCACTGACAGGGTATTGCCAGGCATGCGTGCGCGCGGCTTTGGACGGATCATTACCAGTACGTCTTCTGGCGTCATTGCGCCGATTGCCAATCTGGGTTTGTCGAATGCCTTGCGGCTGTCGTTGGTCGGCTGGTCCAAGACGCTGGCTGCGGAGGTCGGGCGTGACGGCGTGACTTGCAATATTGTCTTGCCGGGTCGAATCGCGACTGACCGTATTCGTTTCCTGGACGAGCAAAAGGCCGTGCGCGAAGGACGTGCCGTCAGCGAGGTTTCAACTGCGAGCAGCGCTTCCATACCGCTTGGCCGTTATGGCGAGCCACAGGAGTATGGTGATGTGGTGGCCTTCCTGTCCAGTCCGCGCGCAAGCTATATCACAGGATCTTCGATCCGCATCGATGGTGGTTTGATCCCAAGTATCTGATAACAATCATTTAAGAGAGAATTTTCTATGACCATTACAACGCTTCCACTTGAGGCGCGGATCTGTGCCGCCTTGTCCAACGTATCAACGGCCACTCTGACCACGGTGTTGCTCAAGCATGGATTACGCAACGTTTGGATACGTGGGGCAAAGCCGATCCGGGCGGGGCAGCCGCGTATTGTAGGGCGGGCTTTCACGCTGCGTTTCGTCCCTGCGCGTGAAGACCTGGCAACGCCGGCTTCATGGAGCAATCCAATTTCCACGCGGGCCGCTATCGAAGCCATGCCCGAGGGCTGTATCGCAGTAGTCGACGCATTGGGGGTAACCGACGCGGGCATTTTCGGCGATATTCTTTGCGCTCGCATGGAAAAGCGCGGTGTAGCTGGTCTGGTGACTGATGGCGTCGTGCGTGATATCGAGGGCGTGCTCTCCACCGGCTTTCCTGTCTGGTGCCAGGGAACGTCTGCGCCACCCTCGGTTGCCGGGTTGACTTTTGTGGGCTGGCAGGAACCTATAGCCTGCGGTGGAGTGGCGGTGTTTCCCAACGACATTATCGTCATCGACCAGGATGGTGCCGTATTGATCCCCTTTGCATTGCTTGATGAAGTTGTGCTTGCAGCCGTCGAGCAGGAGCGCTTGGAGGGATGGATCATGCAAGAGGTAAATCAGGGAGCGTCTTTGCCAGGCTTATATCCGCCGAATGAGGAAAATCGTCGGAAATATGAGGCGTGGTCAGGGAGTAAAACCCATGACTGATGTCTTAATCGCATCAACACCACAGCCGCGCGATGGCAGTATGGCTGGCCCAGTGCAACCGCCATTCAACGTCGAGACACCGTGCTTTGTTGTGTTGGAAGAGGCGGTGATGAACAATTTTAGACGCACCATCCATCTTGCCGGAGGCAAGACAAGATTGATGTCGCATGTCAAGACGCACCGCGCGGCATGGCTGGTCGAGCACATGGTGGAGCAGGGCGTCACGGCCTTCAAGGTTGCCACACCTGCTGAGTTGGAGATGGTGATAAGTGCCGGCGGGCGTCATGTCGTCTGGGCATATCCAACCGCGAATGCGACAGCTGTGCGACGCGTGGTGCAGTTTGCCGCGCAATATCCGGACGTTCGGATCGAGGCATTAGTGGATTCTGCTGCGGGCTTGGAGATCTGGCGCGTCGAGCTGTCCGAGCAGAACGGCGTACAGATCGGTTTGCGCGTCGACTTGGACCCAGATTTCGGACGCACAGGCTTGCCGATAGGCGAACCTGCATTGCAAATGGGGAAAGCGTTGCAGGAGCTTAATCTGTTTGCCGGCTGGCATTGCTACGACGGTCACATTGGCGGTGCTGATCGCCAGGACAGAGTTCAACGTGTTGGCAGCATGGTGGAGAAAATACGCAAGTTCCTGGCGCAAGCTCGTGCGGATGGCCTTGATGGTGATTTGATCGCGGGCGGCAGTTATTCCTTCGATCTGTGGCCGCATGATGTGGCGCGATGGGTCTCACCGGGAAGCTGGGTTTATTCCAGCGCCAGGCATCGGGCCGATTTGCCTGAATTCGCATGGGAAATCGGCGCTTACGTACTCTCAACAGTGCTGTCTGTACGCAATGGTACGGCCACTCTCGACGCCGGTTCCAAGGCCATTTCTCCAGACGTGACCATGAACGCGCGCTTTCAGGGGCCGGGACCGATCTTGATGATGAAGGAGGAGCATACGGTGATCCAGAATGCCGATCTCGTTGCCGGTCAGCAGGTGGTCTTGATACCGGGCCATGCCTGCACCGCGGCTTACTTGTATCCCAAGGCTTTGGTGCTTGGCGAAGATGGTGCCTGGTCTTATCGGGATCAATTGAGTGCGGTTCGTTGATGGAATCGTGGATGATTAATGTATTCGTAGCGCTGTATGCATTCGCAAAAAACAGCTTGCTTGCAAGCGCACAGTGCATAGCGCAGTCGTCCAGGATGACAAGCACCAGCGAGTCCATTGACGTTGGCAGCCTATCTGGCGCTGATTGATTGCTTGACTGCGCCGTAATCAATCCATGGCATAAACCGTGGCATAGATCAGTCGCAGAGTGTAGCGTGTGTCATATCAAAAATCATGCAGGCTGTTAGATGTGGTGACGGTGCTGTCGAAATCTGAGGTGCAAGCACCTGATTGCATCGCCCTGTTCGATGAGCTGCGGAGCGCGATGCAGTTTGTTGTTAGCGCTTTGGTTTCCTGGCGCGGCATTGCTCATCACATGTTTTCCATATTTCCCAACGAATAACTCCCGTCCAGTGACCGGGCCATGAGGCCGTACGGCGCCACACCTACCAAAATGGAACTGACAGAACTGGCTGGTATGTTGATTGCGTAGATCACGTCGTCGACGCATTCCGATAGCCACAGCATCTTGGCCTCGACACTGGCGTTGCCCACCTTGATGAAGCCGATCTTCGTGAAGTTTCGGTGACCGGGATGCATACTCTCCCGAACAGTTTTACTGCATATAAATTGTTGTTGGTAAATACAATCGTTACTCCTCTGCGGTGAATACACTGACCAACTTGGCTAAGGCAGAGGCTTGGTCCCGAAGCGATTCAGCTGCAGCGGAGGCCTCTTCAACAAGCGCGGCATTTTGTTGTGTAGCACTGTCAAGCTCTCCTAGCGCGTGGTTGAGCTGATTAATGCCTACACTTTGCTCGCCGGCGGCTTTTGTAATATCACCGATAAGACTGCTCACTTGATGTACGTCATGAACAATTTCTTGCATAGTATTTCCCGCCTGAGTTACTTCTCCTACCCCGACCGCGACAGTGGAGATTGACGCACCAATCAATTGCCTGATTTCACGCGCCGCCTGAGCAGATCGCTGTGCCAGACTTCGCACCTCGGAAGCGACGACGGCAAAGCCACGACCTTGTTCTCCAGCACGGGCAGCTTCGACAGCGGCGTTCAGAGCAAGGATGTTTGTCTGAAATGCAATACCATCAATTACACTTGTGATCTCCGCAATTTTTTTTGAAGCATCAGAAATTTCTGCCATTCTCACGACAACCTCGTCCATTGCCACTTTGCCGCGTGTCGCAGTATTTGCTGCCTGGGAAGCAAGAAGACTGGCTTGACGCGCGGTATCTGCAGAATGATTGATGACATCAGTGAATTCGGCCATAGTTGCCGACGTGACTTGCAGGCTTGCAACAGTCTGCTCAGTCCGATTGGCTAAATCTTGATTCCCGCTAGCGATCTCCGACGTTGCAGCAGACACAGAACCTACACCGACTCGGACTTGTGAGACAAGGTTGTCTAGTCCAGCAGACATCTGGAACAGCGCACGTTGTAGTTGACCAAACTCATCGCGGCGACTGGTAGTGCCTGAACTGCGATCTGACAATAAATTGCCGTGAGAAATTTTCTCCGCTACTTCGATCGCATTCTTTAATGGTTTTGTTATGGAGCTTGATACCAACCTCGCCGCGACATATCCTACAATAAGCAGAATCAAGGCACCTACGAGGCCGGCTACAATATTCTGGCGCCGTTGATTTTTGACCTTGTCAATGATCTCATCTCGCTGCTGTTCTTCCTCGCTAACAAACTTAAAAATCACCAGCAAATACTCACTGAGAGACGGCTTCAGTTCCTGATCTATCGTCGTCTTGACGAGGGTGACATCGCCTTTGTCTACGTAGTCAGAAGTCTTTTTGGCTGCATCGTTCGCTTTTTTCTCTGCGGTAGCCAACAGTGTAAGCATACCTTTTTCAGAAACGGATAGACTCTGTCCAGCAATCTCATTTTTAAAGCCTTGTATCGTCTTCCAACCTTGCGCTACTTCTTGCTCATAACGAGATGCCAAGTCACCGTCTGAAGTATTGAGACCCGCTACTATGCGCTCACTGGTAAGTTCTGCCATTCCGAACCAGCGGGTTGCAGTGAGAATACGATGATCGTATTGCCGTACTACTCCTTGCCCCTTGTCCATAGCGGACATCGAGTAAAAGCTTGTGATGGCAGCTACCGACAACATTGCAAGCATCAGTCCGGTGATACAAGTAGACAATCGGATTGCGACACGAATATCGTTCCATTTCATTTTATTTTCCTTGCGATACGATCAGACAATCACGGCAATTCAAAAGTTAGGTATGTATGCCTGGCATTGCCGATGGAGTCGGCACGTATGGGATCGGATCGACCAATTCCATTAATTGGTCGCATCTCGGGGCACTCCAAATCAGCCATGAAATGGCTTAGTTCCGACTCGGAAAACATCGAAAAAAATCAGACTGATAGCGTTGTCGGTTCTTGGTAGTAGACGGATTTCTCGGAAATTTTATCGGTCTTGAAATCTAGACACATGTGACAGATCGTGTCGAGGCGCAATCCCCGTGTTCTCAGCCGACCGGAGGAGTGAGTACCTCGACGATTGCGTTAGTAGCAAGCTTGGTAATGAAATTGGGCTTGTTAGAGATGGATTATTGATGTTTCAATTAATTCTGAAAAGAGATATTTTTAGATTGAAAACTATTCCATTTGATTATCAATTGACTGCGCACATTCATATTCATTGGTGCCGAGACATTAGCCTTACATTGGTGGCGTGACTGCCTTGAATACAGTGACAAAGACGGCTTGATCCCCCGCGCTTATTTTGATGAGCACAGTAGACCCGATGGCGACTGCCGACCGCTCAGCCACCATGTGACGCAGGATCGGCACATTGGGGGACACGGTGATCCGAAAACTATTGTTGTTGCCGTCATAGGTGAACGCGAGCGTACAGCCAGTCGTGTCGCTCTTCTCGGTGGGGACGATGCCATTGGTCATGTTGGTGAGCTTAGGCGCTGCCGGCGAGACGTTCGATACCAAGTCGTTCGTCATGCTGTCAGGGATTGTCGCGAGCTTGACTGCAACCATGGCGCGCGAAGGCTCTTTGTCGGCGGCGCCGACGAAGTCGATCACTTTAATCCCGTCGAGACAGGATGGTACGACGTCGACATATGTCGTGTAGGGGCCGGTCTTTAGCGTCAAGGTACGGCCGTCCCACGCCTTCACCGTGATGCTGCCGTAATCGATTGCGGCGATGGTGCCGCGGACCTGAAATGGCGCATTGGCAAAGGCTGGTGCAGTGGCGAGCAAGTGGAAAGAAGACATGTAGGATTGCCTTTCTATTCTAGTCACAAGTGTGAATTAAATGAACAGTTTGATGCGGGCGACGAAGTCTTCGTATGAATCTGAGGAGTTTTTCCAAATGCTGATCGGGGATGTTGGGGGCGCGCTGGAGCCTAGAGTTCGGTGCTCGATCCAGGCGCTTTAACAGGGCACATCCTCGCCGAATTCTGCGAAGTCAGTGTTGCCGACATCAACGAAAATTTTGAAATGACAAGCAAAGCGCAGTCGGCGTGGCCAAAATCAGCCCGTGCGAGTGCGCCTAGTTCTCTCGTGGGGCCGCTGGATCATTTTTCCAGACCATCCAACTCCGGCACGCCGCTGTTGCGGTCAGCGTAGGCAGCCTGGAAGGTAGGCCGAATCTGCCAGCGTTTCCAGAAGGCATCCACATGTTCGAAACGCTCGTCCAGCGGCGTTGCGTTGACCGGAAACTTGGAAAAGGCGATCGCGGTTGCCATTGTGATGTCTGAGAAAGTAGGGGCCTCCCCGCCGAGTATCCATTTGCGTCCGTCCGACAAATGCTGGTTGACCAGGCCTGCATGCGTCAGTGCCTCCTTGCGGCAATGCTCGCCCCAGGCCTCATTCTTGGTCAGTTCAAGCTTGAATCCCAGTCCGGTATGCAAGACATGGAAGGCCGTAACGATGCGATAGAGAATATGCACCCAGATGCGGTTGTCCCACATGTTGTCGAGGCCTTGCTGCAACGCGTTCTCACCCATGATTTTGCGCCCGGGAAAGGACTGGTCGAGATAGCGGACGATCGCGGCGGTCTCGGAAATAAAGCTGCCGTCGGCCAATTGAAGAGTGGGAGTTTCACCCCACGGATTCATCTTCAGATGCGGCCATTGCCTCTGCTGGCCTCCCGGTGTCATGTCGTAGATGTGCTCGTCGAACTGATTGGCAATCCCCTTTTCGTAGAGGAACAGGCGCAGGCGCTGTGGGTTTGGGAACGCTGAAGGCGAGGTGAGGAGACGCTGTTTCATTGTCATTGTGATGCTCCCCGGAAGTAGAGGTGGATGGTATCGCGCGTCTAGTACTAAACTCCATCATCCACTTACCAAGGGCTTATGAAAACGCCTAAAATTATCAAATGTATGCCCAATTCTGTCGGGAGTGCTGTTTCGTAGGCATCGCAATTCATCAAGCTGACGGCAGCCCATAAAACGCCCGTTGCAGTTCAGTACCCTGGTCAAATTCTCGTTCGTGATGGCCTCTGCTATCGACCCCGCAATGGCGCGGCGGCTGCATTGCCGTGGCCGTGCTTGATGGCCGAAGGTCATCGTGGTCGACCGTGGCTCGCACGCATACCCCATGATCTACCATCGCCATAATTTATTCCAAAATGTAACAAATGAATTGATTTAATCCCTATTTATCAGCTACACACAAGCTAATACACTGCGATCAATATTTGTGCAAAAGGCCGATTGCAAGCTAACTGGTGTGCTTCGTTGACGCTCGCCGCACTATCGGCCACAACGATAAGGAAGCATTACCATGGCAAGCAAACTTCGCCTCTTCACCTCGCCTTCGGCATTCCCGAACCCTCAGCGTCTACGCCTGTTCATGCACGAAAAGGGAATTGCCGATCAGTTCGACGAGCACATCTACGACATGACGCCGGGGGGCGAGCAGCGGCAATGGCCGCACCTGAAGATGAATTCGTGGGGTGAGACGCCGACGCTGCAATTGGCCGACGGCAGCTTTATTTCCGAGACCGCCGCGATCGTTCGTTATCTCGATCGGGCCTTTCCCGGACGCAGGATCATGGGTGAGAACGCGTTGCAGCAAGGCCTCGACAACATGTGGGACAACCGCATCTGGGTGCATATTCTCTATCGGATCGTTACGGCCTTCCATGTCCTTCATACCGGACTCGGAGTGAAGCTTGAATTGACCAAGAATGAGGCCTGGGGCGAGCATTGCCGCAAGGAGGCGCTGGCGCATGTAGCGCTAGTCAACCAACATCTATCGGACGGACGCGACTGGATACTCGACGGGGACGAGCCCACCTTTTCGGATATGACGCTGGCAACCGCGATCGCTTTTTCCAAGTTCCCGGTCAACGCCACGCCGCTGGACGAGCGCTTCGAGTATCTGGATGCGTACTGGCAGCGTTGGCAGCGGCGACCTAGCTTCCAGGCCGCCTATGCTGATCGCAACAGCGGCGTGCCTGAGTTGGATAATCATCCCCAAGGAAAATGATACAAGCAGTCCAGTGAAGGACCTCGACATCGCCGCTGCAGTTCTTGGCGGCGATTCGGCCTAGGAGGGCGTTACCGAGCGCCCCAACAATCGTCCGAGCATGGTGTGGGCTTCCTTCATGCAGGGCCCTCAATTCTGCGGGTTCGTCAGATCGCGGCATGCCGTATTCCGGTCGAGATCGCAGCGGAACCCGAGCATCATATTGTAGAACGGCGCTACACCTCTATCGATGTCGTGCTTTGGCAGATCGCCCAGTCAGTGTGATTGGCAAGTGTCACGTTGTGATTTGTCACCTGTAATGGACGTAAGCGCAGCAACCAGTTAGCAGGCAGCGACCACACGAACTCAAGACATTCATCCAGATTGCCCCGCTACAGCATTCCTCCTAACGCAGGTTGCCGTAGGTGCGAAGTCATGAGCACCTATGCGGCGAAGAGCGGGCATCTGGCGGGAGGACTCGGCAGGACATGCCGGAGATGGAGCCAGTCGATCCGTTGAATCCTCTCCCGACGCCGCAATAAATTTTTGTGATGCAACACAAGGCTAGATTGATGTCTCGACCTTCCAGATGATCATGCGCGAGCGCTGCAGACACACCGACGCGGCGACCCGATGCATAAAAAAAAGACTGCGTGACAGGATTCAGCATGTACTTGATAGCTTTCGGCATTTACCGCGACTGCCGGAGTGCATTACACCTGTTACTCGTGAAAGCTAACAAGGAAGAGGATGTCGAAGAAACTCGCGATAGCCATGAAAAAAGACCGTCATTGTGACAAGAGAGGGGCTAAGGAATTGGCCGCAATACAGTCTCAATCCTTGCGAACCGAGGCATTCAGACCAATTGTTTATATATAAGGAAGATTTTTGAATACTATGCGTGCAGTACACGTAGATCCTGGGGGTGGATCGTATCTATAGTCGAAGGGATGTTCTACGGGCGGCTCCAAAAATCTCAGGACGCCGGTAACACTTGGCGGGACCTCTGGAGCGGGGACCGGTTCCGAGCAAGAAGACATTTGTTCTCTCCACGACTAAAGGTTTTTTCGTCCAAACAGAGACATTCACATTGCCGGTTATTGGAGCCATCTCGCCGCTATCGATTACGGTCGATAATGATGCGGCTGATGATAAATTCGCTGGCAAGAATTTCACGGCCTCCGATCGGAGGCCGTGAAATCAGAAGTTAACTCCGCTTATGATTGCGCCCTCCGACATCCTTTGTATGCCGATGTAAGGTGAGGGACGCGCTGCCGAGGCACAGTCGCATAAGCGAGATTATGCGATTGCCGGCTCGCTGGTCGGTAATTGCTCCCTTACGGCGATCCCATTGAGTGAACTTGGACAACAGCATGAGCCAGAATAAAGTTTTAAGAAAAACATTTGATTATCACAATTTCGTTCGTTGCGAGCAGCGTTGGATATTCTCGGGACTGCGCCTCACAGGTGATGCCGGTGCGCACGCACACGCTGAGGACGATGACGCCACCGACAGTTTCGAAGCGGATATCGTCGCAGGCCTGTCGGCTCAGCAAAAAAATACATTACCTAAATACTTCTACGACGAAGCTGGCTCGGCTTTGTTCGAGGAAATCTGTGCCACACCAGAGTACTACGTGACACGCGTGGAGACGGCATTGCTGCAAAGCGTAGCGGCTGAACTGGCGAGGAGTATTCCGCGCGATACGGTTCTGGTTGAATTCGGCAGCGGCGCCAGTGACAAGACGCGGCAGCTTCTCGATGCCGCGCCGCAGATCAGCACTTATGTACCGATCGATATCAGTCCAGAGGCGCTCCAGCAAGCGGTCGCGCGTCTTTCCCACGACTATCCGAGGCTTGAGATGATGCCGCTTGCCGAGGACTTCACGCGTGCGGTCAAGTTGCCACCCAAGCTGGAGCACGCGCCGCGCGTAGGCTTTTTTCCCGGTTCGACGATTGGCAACTTCACGCCCGCAGAGGCGATGCGTTTCCTGCGCTCGGTGCGCAGCCTGCTGGGTACCGGTAGCAGCCTCATCATCGGTGTGGACATGATCAAGGATCCCGCGACTCTGTTGGCCGCCTACGACGACGCGTTGGGAGTGACTGCGCGTTTTAATAAAAATTTGCTCACGCGCATCAACCGAGAGCTTGGTGGCGACTTCGATGCGCAAGCGTTCGATCATCGCGCAGTCTGGAACGCACAGCTGGAACGTATGGAGATGCATCTGGTGAGCCTGATCGATCAACTGGTGCACGTTGCGGGTCACAGCTTTACGTTCAAGGCTGGCGAGCAGTTGCACACCGAGAGCTCGCACAAGTTCAGTGTCATGTCCTTTGGCGCGCTGGCATGCTCGGCGGGATGGTCGATCAATCGGTATTGGCTCAGCCCCACGCCGCGGTTTGCAATCTTCAGCCTGACTTCCCCCGTCTGATCGAAAAAAACAATGGGCGTTGCTGATGCTGCAGCACCCAGAGAATTGACTTTGGGTACATCTAAAAGGAATCGTTATGGAAACCACAAAAAACGAGATCAGCGTCGCCGGGCGCTTGACGATAGGCTTTGCCATCATGCTGGCAATGATGATTGTGTTGACCGCGCTGAGCATCGTCAAGGTCAACGCGATTGAAGCCAGCCTCAGTCGCATCAGCGATGTGAATAACGTTAAGCAACGCTACGCAATCAACTTCCGCGGCAGTGTTCACGATCGCGCCATCGCGGTGCGTGACGTCACCCTGGTACCGGATGGTGACCTCAATGCAGTCGTGGGTTTGATCGATAAACTCGACAAGGACTATCAGCAATCCGCCCAGCCCCTCGATAGTTTGTTCTCTGCCTCGGGTGCCAAAATAGGTCCCGAAGAGCGTGATTGGCTGGACAAGATCAAGCAAGGTGAAGCCCGGACCATGCCGCTGATCAAAAGAATCATCGATGCCCGCCGTTCCGGCAATATCGAAGGGGTGCGTCAGATGATGCTGGCTGAGGCCAAGCCTGCATTTATCGATTGGCTGGCAAGTATCAACGGTTTTATCGACCAGCAGGACAAACTGACGGAGGTCGAGTCGGTGCAGGCACGCCGGATCGCGCACACTTTTCAGTCGTTGATGTTGGCACTGATCGCGGCTGCAGTCACCGTGGGTGCGGTGGTCGCCTGGCGTGTCACACGATACCTCCAGCGTGCTCTGGGTGCAGAGCCCGCTGAAGTGAAGGCACTTGCCAATGCCGTTGATCGCGGTGAGCTCTATCACGAAGTGGTGTTGCGAAGTGGCGACCATGACAGCATCATGGCCGTGCTGATGAAAATGAGCCGTAACTTGCGTCTCACGGTGACCGAAGTACACGACACGGCCAACGCCGTGACCAGTATCAGCGCGCAAATATCGGAACGCAACGGGCATCTGTCGGCTCGTACCGAAGATCAGGCCAGCTCGCTGGAAGAAACCGCATCGGCAATGGAACAGCTCACCGCAACAGTCAAGCAGAACGCAGAAAGCGCTCAGGAAGCCAATGTGCTGGCGCAGGAGGCTTCTGATATCGCGACCAAGGGTGGTGAGATTGTCGGTGAAGTGGTTGATACCATGAATGCTATCGATGAATCATCGCGCAAAATCGTGGAGATCGTCAGCCTGATTGACGGCATCGCATTTCAGACCAATATTCTCGCGCTCAATGCGGCAGTGGAAGCGGCGCGGGCCGGCGAGCAAGGCCGTGGCTTTGCGGTGGTCGCGACCGAAGTGCGTAATCTGGCGCAGCGCAGTTCATCGGCGGCGCGTGAAGTCAAGACGCTGATCGATGAATCCGTCAAGAAGATACATTCCGGTACGCGCTTGGTGGAGAATGCGGGTTCGACAATGGGTGACATCGTGCTCAGCGTCAAGCATGTGACCGAGATGGTCGGCTCCATCACCAGCGCCAGCAATGAACAGCGCATCGGCATCGAAGAGGTCAATCGCGCCATCTCTCTGATGGACCACGTCACGCAACAGAACGCCGAATTGGTGGAGCAGGCCGCGGGAGCCGTGCAGATCCTACAAGATCAGGCGGCACATCTGAACCATGCGATTAGTGTATTCAAGACGGCACCATTGCATCATGCTGTAGTACGGAACTTTGACGAATCCGCCGTCGTGCCGCTGCATGCACTGCTGGCTGCACCGATGGGTGCATGATCATGGCTGCCGATATACGGATACACAGTTCGGAAGCGGAGCGGGTAGCGGCACTGCATAGGCTGGGGATATTGAGTCAAAATGCCAGTGAGTACTACGACACCGTAACGCACCTTGCGCGAGATATGTTCGGCGTGTCGGGCGCGTACATTTCCCTGATTGACTCAGACCGTCAGTGGCTCAAGTCTGCTGTGGGATTTTACTCACCCAGTAGTGCGCGCGAGCAGTCCTTTTGCACCTATACGATACAGCAGGCCATGGTGATGGTGGTAGAGGATACCCTGCTGGACGAACGCCTTGCCGGTAACGTGATGGTGACCGGTCCGGCCGGCATCCGTTTCTATGCCGGAGCGCCGCTGCTGACCACGCAAGGCTACGCGATTGGCGCCTTATGTCTGGTTGATACCAAGCCGGGCAGCCTCGACGTTGCAGGCCAAGCCAAGCTGGCCGGATTGGCACAGTTGTTGATGTCACACATCTCGTTGGGGAGGGCGATCGGCCATGTCGATGCCATCAGCGGCATGCCAAACAAATTCCAGATGGGCGAAGATCTGGCGGCCTTGGGCAAGCAGCACACCGGCCAGCCACGTGTGCTTGTGATGATTGATATGCCGGATCCAACGACTGCGTTTGAAATCGCCAGTGTGCTTGGCATGGGAGTCTTCGACGATATGGTGCGCGGAGTCGCTAGTCGATTCAAGCTATTGTTCGACGATAGAGCACGGGTTTATCACATGACCAATACCCGTTTCGCGGTCCTTTCCAACGGGGCAGATACGCAGGGTTTTATCGACTATCTCTATGGTCTCGAAGCGGCATTGAAAGCGTCTTTGCAGAACGCCAGTATTCCGCTGAATTTGCCCAGTTTCGGCGGCATCGTCGCATTTGATCTGTGCGACCGATCATATGAGGATGCGCCGCGCAAAGCGATCGCCGCCGTCAACCAGGCACTGCTCAGTCAAGAGCGCTGGATGGTCTTTAGCGACGAGGAGGATGCGCGGCATCAACGCGCTTTTCGCCTGCTCAATGAGGTCCAGGCGAGTATTAACGAAGGCCGCTTCCGCCTGCTTTACCAACCAAAACATGATGTGGCGAGCGGGACGTGCTTGTCTGCCGAAGCACTGCTGCGCTGGGATCACGCGGAGTTGGGGCAGGTATCGCCGGCGGAATTCATCCCGCTGATTGAAAAGACAGCACTGATCGGACCACTGACAGACTGGGTAATCCGTGCGGCCATCAAACAAATGTCGGAATGGCACGCCGCTGGCGCAATGATCAAAATCGCGATCAACCTGTCCGCCTACAATTTTGAAGAATCCGACATCGTTGAGCGGTTGGCGGCTGTTTGCCTCGAGTTCGCGGTCGATCCGCGCTATGTGGAGATCGAATGTACTGAGGGCATCTGGATGGAGGGTGCTGGCATATTGGGTACACTGCGTGCGATCCGCGCGCTGGGCATGAGTCTGGCGTTAGATGACTTCGGCACCGGCTACAGCAACTTTGCTTATCTTCAGAAAGTGCCTGCCACCGTAGTCAAGGTCGACCAATCACTGATACGCAATGTTCACAGCAACCCGCGCGATCAAAGTATCGTGCGCTCGCTGATTGCGCTGGCAAAAGATTTGAACTATCAGGTGATCGCTGAAGGCGTAGAGACCGTGCAATCGCTGAATCTGATACGTGACTGGGGTTGCGACACCGCGCAAGGCTATCATTTTTCCAAGCCGCCGGCGCCGCAGGCTTTCCTCGATCACGTGCAACGCTATTCGTGACGCCGCCGGGCGATATGCCTGATGACAAGGGTGCCTTGCGCGCGACATTTTGGAAAATGGCGAATCTCTTTACTGGTGAAGTTTCACTGCCCAAGAGTTTGGCGAGTAAATTGCTCTAAAAAGTCCATTAACTGGATGGTCGCGCGACGCGCCTGTTCTTCTTCTCTATCGACGATTGCGTTTAGAATCTGCGCATGCAATACGCCTGCCTTGCTCAGTGATTCGGCCTGCCCGGCATAGTGCGCAAACCAAAAGCGCATGGACAAGCCATAAAACAGCTCCATGACACTGCTCAGTATGCCATTTCCGGCCGCTTCAATTTTGATTGCATGAATGTTGCGGTTGACACGCATAAAGCTAAGGGCAGACCGGTCGCTTGCGCTTTGAATAATCTGTTTTGCCAGCCGCGCCATGGCCATTCTTTGTTGATCGTTGGCATTCTTGGCAGCGCGTAGCGAAACATAAGGCTCCAACTGGCGTCGCACGTCCAATAATTTGAGCTGATTGACGATGCTTATTTGCGGCACAAGTATGCCTTGCGCACGATGAATCTCAAGTAGTTGTTCTTGTTGCAGACGTTGCACTGCTTCGCGTACAGGCGTTCTCCCAAAACCAAGCGATTGCGATAGCTGGCCTTCCGAGATCATTGAACCAGGTTTTAGTTCGAGGGTCACGATCATTTCTTGCAGACGCTCATAAGCTTGTTGCGTCAACGAGCCTTCTCCATTTTGCTCTTCGATTTCTATAGTTTTCTTTATTATAGATATGCGTTGTTTCATAATCGTTAAATATATTAGTTATATGTTACGTACCGACGCTAACAATTGTCACTACGCCTGCCAAATGTCTATTTCCATCATCAATGGCGATTCGAAAATCGTCATTTTTCGCAAACAGGCATGATGAAAGTGGTTTTTCTCTTGTGATGCGATATCGAATTTATCCATTTCACTCAAGAGGCGCCAAGACCATTGTTTTTGGCTGAGCCCTGTTTTGTCGAACATCCAGAGGGTTGTAATTTTCAAGCATCCTGATACTTTAAAACAGGATATATGATATCTTAATGATATATTTGTGGAATATTTAATGGGATGGCTATGGATAGAAGAGAGCAGATTTCCTTGCGTACGGACGTGGTAATTGCTGGCGGCGGTGCCGCCGGTGTCGCTGCGGCAGTGACTGCTGCTCGCAGAGGATTAAAGGTGGTGCTTCTTGAACGCTATGGATTCTGCGGCGGCGGAGCGGTTGCGGGTTTGTCCGGCACCATTTGCGGTATGTATGCAGCATCCAATACTAGCAATGTTCCACAGCAGGTCGTGTTTGGCTTTGCCGACGAATTTCTTCGCTTGCTCAGAGACTGTGGGGGCCTGACATCTGCGTTGAAGTATGGGAAGACTTTTACGCATGTCCATGATCCTTATATCTGGCGTTGTGTCGCCGATAAATTGCTGGTTGATAGCGGCGTCACCGTAATCTATCACGCCACAGTGACCGGGATCTTGATGGATGGTCAGGAGAAGGTCGAAGGTGTGCTTGCCTATAGCAAGCAGGGGCCATTGGAAATTCGGGCCAAGGTCACGATCGACGCCAGCGGCGATGCCGACTTGATCGCCATGGCTAATCTTCCTTCTTTTGTGGGAAAAAACGGTGCGGTTCAAAATCCCACCATGATTTTTCGCTTGCAAGGTGTTGACTGTGAACGTTTTCTTGGCGAGTACGGCCTCGATACCATCATGCCGGTCAGCGTCAGCGAACTGATTCAACGTGCGAATTCTTCTGGGCAATACAAGCTGCCACGGGCCAAAATTTGGCTTTTCCCCACGACCCATCCGAATGAACTTCTTTGTAATACCACACGCGTAATAGGACCGGATGGTCGAGAATTGAATCCGCTCTTCTATCAGGATTTCACCGATGCCGAAATTGAAGGACGCAAGCAGGTCGCAGAGTATGCGCGCTTCTTCAAGGACGCCTTGACTGGATGTGAGCATAGCTATATCGCTGACACCGCGCCACAGGTTGGTGTGCGGCAGACTCGTCAGGCACTGGGGCGTGTTGTGCTGAGCAATGATGATGTGATCCATGCCCGTAAGAGTGCCGACGGTATCGTGCGTTCGCCGTGGCCTATTGAATTGCATACCGGAGCTAAACCGCGTGTCGAATGGATCATCGATGATTTTTATGAAGTGCCCTATGGGTGCTTCGTACCACCGCGCGGCGTTGGCATCTTGGTCGCCGGCCGTTGTTTGTCGGCTGAGCACGAGGCTGTGGCTTCTGCGCGCGTGACCGCGCAATGTTTTGGTTATGGTGAGGCAATTGGCCTGGCCGCGGCTATCAGTGTCCAGCAGAACGTTCCGCCTGATCGGATTGAAGGCCATGCGCTGCGAACCGAGCTCAATAAACTGGGGGCGCAGCTTGCATGAGCCGAGGTGTCAAAACGATATCTGTTCGATCACCACGCAAGACCCATCAATGTGGCATCGAGCGTGTAGTCGGATTTGAATCTCGCCGATAATGTTAACTCCTGACTTCGTCTGCTCTCGATTCCTCCATCGTAAGACCCTTACTCATCAAAAAGGAATTGCGAAGCCAGGCTACGGCAAAATCTTTATGAGCCCTTGGATGCCACGCCATTGCGAGACGAAATGGTGGCATTGAGAACGGTATATCGACTAGGTCCACAAAACTGGTATATCGCTGCAGAAGTTTCCTCGGAAGTGTAGCGACACCATCGGTTTGCGATAAAACAAGTGCCATCTGGTTGTAGTTGGGGACAGTTGCAACTACATGACGGTGCCTGCCGAGTGTTGTCAGTATGTCGTCGACAGGTGTGGAAAAATCGGCTCGCGTCGAAACTACGACATGAAGCAGATTGCAGTATCCATCAAGATCAGGTGCATTTAGGCCGCGAGGATGTGATCGACGCTGAGCCATAGCAAAATCGTCGCTTAGAAGAAACCTGGCTTTGAGTGCATCAGGCACTTTTGTAATATCTCCCAGAAATAAGTCGATTTCACCATTGGCCATCCGCTCGACCAATTTTTCGTCTGATGCTGGAATCACCGCCATACGCAGGCCTGGATTGGCGTGACTCATCACTGTGGCCATGACTTCCAGCCCGAGGATTGTAAACACGTTGTCATTCGCCGCCACCACGAATGTTCTTTTTGAACTTTTTGGATCAAACTCCAATGGCTGTGTTACCGCATCGCGCAACTGCGACAATGCCTCAGACAGTCGCTGTTGAAGCGCCAATGCTCTTTCTGTCGGCACCATGCCGCGTCCAGTTTCGGACGGTACCAGCAAGGCATCCTGGAAAAGGTCGCGCAGTCGGGAGAGGTGGCCCGAAAGTGTAGATTGACTGATGCGGAGACGATTTGCTGCTTTGGTTACATTCAGTTCTGTAAGCAAAGCATCCAGCGAGATTAGCAGGGGTAGATCCAAGCGTTTCATATCCAATTTACCGATACCTCCTATCGACATAACGCATGACAGTTGTTGTCACGGACGTCTTACACTTCACTCTCCGAATCGCCAAAATATCGGAGTAATTCTGCCTTCCTCTCCTTTATTCATTGCCGAACAATGGTGTCAATTTTGAGGTGGACGAGAGCAGCTTGCTTTATTTTGCACATTTATTATCCGAGGCACAATTTTATGTTTCATCCAAATAGAATTTATCAGATCGGTGACGTCACCGTCACAAAAATTGAGGAAATGCGACTCAATGTGGCCCCACCTTCGTTCATGTATCCCAATTGGAACCAAGAGGAATTGGCGCCAAACTGGCCGTGGTTGACGCCGAGCAATATGGATGCAACGACGGGAAATCTTATTCAAAGCATCCATGCGTGGCTTGTGCAGACAAAGCATCACACAATTCTGATTGATACCGGCTCCGGAAACGATAAGGAGCGACCACAAAATCCCATCTTTCACCATCTCAATAATCCCTTCCTGCAGCGTCTTGCTGCTGCTGGCGTAACACCAAGCGATGTCGACTTTGTCCTGCACACCCATTTGCACGTTGATCATGTTGGATGGAATACACAGCTTGTCAATGGTCAATGGGTAGCTACCTTTCCGAATGCCCGCCATGTTTTCTCCAAGGCAGAGGAAGACTATTACAGTAGTCCAGAGAGTCATAACGAAGTGAATGTTCCCAGCCTCGGCGTATATGAAGACAGTGTTGCTCCGATCATTGCGAATGGGCAAGCGGAAAGAATAGGCAACGATGGCGGTGAATATCTCGACAATTTCATTTTCCGTCCCACAAAGGGACACAGCATCGGTCATATGTCGATTGAGTTACGCTCCAATGACAAGCTAGCCTTGTTTAGCGGAGATGTCATGCATCATCCGTTGCAGGTGGTACATCCTGAATGGAATTCAGTGTTCTGCGAATGGCAAGTGGAGGCCCTTACCTCACGTCGCTGGATCCTTGAACATGCAGCCGAACACAAGTTGCCGCTGTTTACGCCTCACTTTGCGGAAACTTCAGTTGGTTATGTGACTCGCAGCGGTGACCAATTCCAGTGGCGATATGAGTAAGAATCAGAAGAGCTAACTTATGAGTGAGAATATGAAAAATACTACCGTTGTCAATAATGCAGAAATTCTCTTTGGCGAATTTCGCGTTCCAACGACGACACCCGGGGTCACACTTTATGTGAGAAATAAACGTCGTGCTGATGTTTCGCATTTTGGTGCCGATCGCACGATTGTACTGGTCCACGGCGCTACGTTTTCTTCCGGCAGTCTATATGACGTCCCCTTCAATGGCATGTCTTTCTTGGATTTTCTGGCTACCGCAGGATACGATGTCTATGCATTGGATGTACGTGGATACGGGCTTTCCTCTAGGACCGCGGAAATGGAAATAGCCGCGAATCTTAATCCCCCTTTGGTCAACACTGATACTGGCGTGTCCGACTATGCGACCGTAGTTGACTATATCCTGGCGCTGCGTAGCCTTGAAAAAGTATGTGTATTTGGGATGTCGTGGGGCGGTACCGTTGCAGGTGCTTATGCCAGTAAAAACCCGCATAAGGTGCATAAGCTTGCGCTTCTGGCGCCACAGTGGTTGAGTGATAAGCCGATTCCTATTGATACAGGAGGGGCCCTGGGCGCATATAGGCTTGTACCTGTACGTGAAAGCAAATTGCGCTGGCTAAACAGCGCTCCGGAATATGCCCGTTTGACATTGGTTCCTGAGGGCTGGTTCGAGCAATGGGCAGACTTTAGTCTGGCAGAAGATCCCTGGAGTAACGGCTTAACCCCCGACCGGCTGCGTGCTACCAATGGTCCTATTCAAGATATTCGAGACTATTGGAGTGCCGGTAAAAAATACTACGAGCCATCGAAAATTTCTGTCCCCACATTATTAATTCATGGGGAGTGGGATATTGACGTTCCCATCGAACTTGCACGGGCATTATTTCTTGAACTGAAGAATGCGCGATACCGTAAATGGGTGGAAATTGGAGAGGCTACCCATCTTGTTTTATTAGAGAAAAACCGCTTGCTGGCGTTTGATGCGGTTCGTCATTTTTTCGATGAGGACTTTGTGCCAGAGTAAGTGATGTGCCCCCTGTGTCAGACATAGATTCTGTTCAAGGCCGTGTTGCCGCTGTGGCGGACATGGCGCACAAGGGTTCTTTGCTTGAGAGCATCAAGGTACGGCTACGTCCTTACTTAACGCAGCGTCGTCATCTGGATGCCCCGTACCTGGACTTCTTCTTTAACCATTGGCGATTTATGCGCAGCCGACGGGGAGAGAGAAAAACAGAAGTCCGTGCGAATTGATGATGGATCAGGAGCATCCTCGCCGACTCACTCTGCTTGGGTGGCGCTCCTCTTGAGCTTCAGTAAGCCTGATTCAATGGAGGTCAAGGACTTCCATTTGCATCGTATTTCTAATTAATTCAACTCTAAAAAGAGAAGCGATTTTTCTCCCCTGTGTGACTACCCCCCAAACAGCGCCGCATGGACCACGCCTAGAATTGGCGCAAATAGGCAAGAAAATGCGAGGAATCTGTAATCGCTTTTATGCCAATTACTGACATAGTAAGGCTCATTTTTTAGTTAAGGAGAGTGCCAAATGGCAAACGTATGGTTTATCACTGGAGCAACACGAGGCATCGGTGCTGCAATTGCTAAAGAAGTGCTGGCTGCTGGCGACAAGGTTGTTGCTACCGGCAGGGACATCGAAAAAATGCGGCAAACGTTGCATGCAAGTCAGGA
>Ga0302155_10000649_pt1 | contig 26605 bp, 26 predicted proteins | sample I_Bog_N3_1_FD_193508 | JGI IMG/M metagenome (GOLD analysis project Ga0302155, IMG submission 193508) | Peat permafrost microbial communities from Stordalen Mire near Abisko, Sweden - I_Bog_N3_1 | ecosystem: Environmental > Terrestrial > Soil > Wetlands > Peat | place: Sweden: Abisko, Stordalen...
CCAGTACAGCAACCTTGAAACCCATGGTCTGCGCCGCATGTGCAAACATGCGACCAAGCTGACCGCCACCCATGACACCCAGCCAGGTGGGCGGTGTCGTAGTGGGGATGGAAACATTGAATGGGGACTGCGCTTGATTCATAACGGCAACTTCATATCCAGAGCAATTTGGGTCTGCTTGACGCGGAAGGCTTCCAGGCGGGCCGCCAGCACATCATCGGTGGTCGCCAACATGGCAATGGCCGATAACGCAGCATTGGCAGCGCCTGCCTCACCGATGGCATAGGTGGCTACGGGTATGCCTTTGGGCATTTGTACAATCGACAACAACGAGTCTTCACCGCGCAGATACTTCGATGGCACCGGTACACCGAGCACCGGCACGATAGTTTTGGCGGCGATCATGCCAGGCAAATGCGCAGCGCCGCCAGCACCGGCAATAATGGCACGCAGACCACGTGCGCGTGCTTGTTCGGCATACGCAAACATCTGGTCCGGCATACGATGGGCCGACACTACCTGCGCTTCGTGTGGGATGTCGAATTCTTTGAGAATCGCTACCGCATGCTGCATCACGTCCCAATCGGACGACGATCCCATGACCACGCCGACCACTGGCGTCTGTGCATTGTTCTGGCTCATCGCAATCCTCAGTCTTTCAGGCTGTTGCCGGTCAAACGCTCAAGTGCTTCGCGGTACTTGGCGCCGGTTTTTTCTATCACTTCAGTGGGTAATGCCGGTGCTGGTGGCGTTTTCTTCCAGCCAGTGACGGTTTCCAGATAGTCCCGTACGAACTGCTTGTCGAACGATGGTGGCGAGATGCCGACCTGATAGCTGTCAGCCGGCCAGAAACGTGACGAATCGGCGGTCAGCACTTCATCCATCAGATGCAGAACGCCATTGTCGTCCAGACCGAATTCGAATTTGGTGTCCGCGATAATGATGCCGCGCGTGGCGGCATAGTCAGCCGCCGTCTGGTACAGCTTGATACTGATGTCGCGCATCTGCTTAGCCAGTTCACTACCGATGCGCAGTTCCATGTCAGCAAAGCTGATGTTTTCATCGTGCTCACCCAAATCGGCTTTGGCAGCTGGAGTGAAAATCGGTTGCTCCAGTTTGGCGGCCTGCAACAAACCTGGCGGCAGCTGAATGCCACAAATGGCGCCGCTATCCTGATAGTCTTTCCAGCCGGAGCCGATGATGTAGCCGCGCACCACGGCTTCGACCAGAATCGGCTTGAGCCGTTTGGCCACCACGGCGCGGCCGCGCACCTGTTCAACTTCATTGGCCGCCACCACGGTTTCGGGTGCGATACCGGTGAGGTGATTGGGCACAATGTGACCCAGCTTCTCGAACCAGAAATCGGACATCTGGTTCAGCACTTTACCTTTTCCCGGAATCGGTTCGTTCATGATGACGTCGAAGGCCGACAGACGATCCGTGGTGACGATCAACAGCTTGTCATCGCCTACGGCATAGTTGTCGCGCACCTTGCCGTTGCCCAGCAACGGCAGCGAAGTAATAGAGGTTTTGTAGAGGCTGGTCATAGTGATTCCGGTCGTTCTGTTGGCAACTTCAGGGACGGCAACAATGCCGTTTTTCACCCATCTTTAAAGTCAAAAAACCGGGACTGGTCATGCCAGGTCCCGGTCGCATATTGGCGCCTGTTCGCTTACTGCACAATTTGCGAGAGCTCGCCCTTCTTGTATTTCTCGGCAACCTTTTCCAGCGCGATCGGTTTGATCTTGCCAGCCTGGCCTTCACAACCGAAAGACAGATAACGCGCCTTGCACACCAACTTGGCAGCTTCGCGTGCTGGCTTAAGATAGTCACGCGGGTCGAACTTGCCAGGATTTTCAACCAGGTAGCGGCGAATTGCCGCAGTCATCGCCAGACGGATATCGGTGTCGATATTGATCTTGCGCACGCCGTGCTTGATGCCTTCCTGGATTTCTTCAACCGGCACACCATAGGTTTCTTTCATGTCGCCGCCGAATTGGCGAATTTCTGCCAGCAGTTCTTGCGGCACCGAAGACGAACCATGCATCACCAAATGTGTATTGGGAATGCGGGCATGAATTTCCTTGATGCGATCAATCGCCAGAATGTCGCCGGTAGGCTTGCGCGAGAATTTATAGGCGCCGTGCGAGGTGCCGATGGCAATGGCCAAGGCGTCGCACTGGGTCAGCTTGACGAAGTCAGCCGCCTGAGCGACGTCGGTCAACAATTGCTCACGGGTCATCTGGCCGTCGGCACCATGGCCGTCTTCCTTGTCGCCCATCATGGTTTCCAGCGAACCCAGCACACCCAGCTCAGCTTCTACGGTGACGCCGATGGCGTGCGAAAACTCCACCACCTTGCGCGACACTTCGACGTTGTATTCGTAGCTGGCCACCGACTTGCCATCTTCCATGAGCGAGCCGTCCATCATCACCGAAGTGAAACCGGACTTGATCGCGGCCATACAGACTGCTGGCGACTGGCCGTGATCCTGGTGCATGACGACCGGGATATGCGGATAGGCTTCGACCGCCGCTTCAATCAGGTGACGCAGAAAGGCTTCTCCGGCATATTTACGAGCACCGGCAGAGGCCTGCATGATGACCGGCGCACCGACTTCATCGGCGGCCTGCATGATGGCAGTAACTTGCTCAAGGTTATTGACGTTGAAAGCTGGCAGACCGTAGCCGTTTTCGGCGGCGTGGTCGAGCAATTGACGCATGGATACGAGAGGCATGATAAAACTCCAGAACAATAAAAATCAGTACTCGCCGACCTTGAGAATTTTCAAGGCATTGGTGCCGCCAACTTGGCCGATCGGTTCACCCCAGGTGACGACGATCAAATCCCCTTTTTGCACAACGCCTTGCTCCAACAGCAAGTCCTGCACGGCCTTCAACACCACTTCGGTGTCGGTCGACTGCGCCAGTTCAAAGGTGCGTACATTGCGGAACAGCGCCGCCTTCTGACGCGTTGCGACATTCGGGGTAATGGCAAAAATGGGGATGTCGATATTGTGACGGCTCATCCATAACGCGGTGGAGCCGGACTCGGTCAAGGCAGCAATTGCTTTGACTCTTAAATGATGCGCGGTAAACAAAGCGCCGTATGCGATCGACTGATCAATGCGCGTAAATTGCAGATTCAGAAAATCGGCGTCGAGCTTGCAGTCTTCGGACTCTTCTGCGGCCAGACAGATCGCTGACATGGCTTCAATGGTTTCCACCGGATATTTACCGGAAGCTGTCTCGGCCGACGTCATCACGGCGTCGGTGCCATCGAGCACGGCATTAGCGACATCGGACACTTCGGCGCGGGTCGGCACCGCATTGACGATCATCGATTCCATCATCTGGGTCGCGGTAATGGCCAGCTTGTTGGACGCCCGCGCCATCTTGATCATGCGCTTTTGCAAACCGGGCACTGCAGCATTGCCAACTTCCACCGCCAAATCGCCGCGCGCCACCATGATGCCGTCGGAAGCATCCAGAATTTCTTGCAGCAGCGGAATCGCTTCGGCACGCTCGATCTTGGCGATCATCATCGGCTTGTGGTTATAGGGCTCAGCGGCAACATTGCAGAGCTGGCGCGCCATTTCCATGTCGGTCGCGTTCTTGGGAAAGGACACCGCCACATAATCGGACTGAAAGCTCATGGCGGTCTTGATGTCATCCATGTCCTTGGCCGTCAATGCTGGCGCCGTCAAACCACCACCCTGACGATTGATACCCTTGTTGTTGGACAATTCGCCGCCGACCTTGACCACCGTATGAATTTCGTTGCCGATGACACGCTCCACCGTCAGCACGATCAGGCCATCGTTGAGCAGCAAGATATCTTCGCCGCGCAGGTCGCGCGGTAACGCTTTGTAATCGAGGCCCACACGGTCCTGATTGCCCAACACGCAATCGGCATCCAGAATGAATTTAGCACCGTTGACGAGCTCGATCTTGCCATGCTCAAACTTGCCCACACGAATCTTCGGGCCTTGCAAGTCGGCCATGATGGCGACCTTGCGGCCACAGGCATCGGCCACTTCGCGCACCAGGGTGGCGCGATCAATGTGGTCTTGTGCCTTGCCGTGAGAAAAATTCAGTCGCACCACATCAACCCCAGCCTTGATCATCCGAGTCAGTGTCTCCCTGTCGCTGGATGCTGGGCCAATAGTGGCAACAATCTTGGTGGCTCTCATCTAATTCTTTCTTTTATCGAGGTTAAACAAGCTGCGTTATTGATTCAATCTCATCAGCGGCGTAGCCATATCGGATACGCCTCATTCACGACTATTGCGCGCGCTGCAACAGAATTTCCACGGCCGGCAACATCTTGCCCTCGAGAAACTCCAGGAATGCGCCGCCACCTGTCGAAATATAACCGACCTTGTCGGTGATGCCGTACTTGGCAATCGCCGCCAGCGTATCACCGCCACCGGCAATCGAAAAACCCTCGGAGTCGGCAATGGCTTCTGCCAATGCCTTGGTGCCTGCGCCGAACTGATCGAACTCGAACACACCGACCGGACCATTCCAGACGATGGTGCCGGCCTTGGCCAACTGCGCAGCAAGAATAGCCGTCGTCTTTGGTCCGATATCAAAAATCATGTCGTCATCAGCGACATCCTTGGCATCCTTGACGGTGGCAACCGCAGTCGGCGAAAACTCTTTGCCGCATACGACATCGACCGGGATTGGCACCGAAGCGCCACGTTTGGCCATCATATCGATGATGGCACGCGCTTCTTCAACCAGATCCGCTTCTGCTAACGATTTACCGATCTTCAGACCGGCGGCCAACATGAAGGTGTTGGCGATACCGCCGCCGACGATCAGATTATCGACCTTATCAGCCAATGCTTTCAGAATAGTCAATTTGCTCGACACTTTCGAGCCGGCGACAATCGCCACCAGTGGCCGCGCCGGCTGATTAAGGGCCTTGCCCAGTGCATCAAGCTCAGCTGCCAGCAAAGGACCGGCACAAGCCACCGGAGCGAACTTGGCGACCCCGTAAGTAGTGGCTTCAGCGCGGTGGGCAGTACCAAAGGCGTCATTGACGTAGACATCGCACAGCTTGGCAATTTTTTGCGCCAGCTCATCGTTGTTTTTCTTTTCGCCTTTATTGAGGCGGCAATTTTCCAACAAGACAACTTGACCAGGAGCAACATCGACACCCTCGATCCAGTTCGACAACAATTTGACTTCAACACCCAGCAACTCCGAGAGCCGCTTCGCCACCGGGGTCAGCGAATCTTCTGGTTTGAATTCCCCCTCGACCGGGCGGCCCAGATGCGAAGTCACCATCACTGCCGCACCAGCGTCACGTGCCTGGCGAATGGCCGGCACGGAGGCGCGAATACGGGTATCTTCGGTGATATTGCCAGCATCGTCCTGTGGTACGTTAAGATCAGCACGGATGAACACACGTTTGCCTTGCAGTGCATCGGCAGCGATCAAGTCGCTCAGTCGGTTGAATTTCATTTTTATGCGGAATTGAGATGGGGCAAAAAGGCGTTATTTTACTCTACCCGCCCGCTCCCAGCACGGTTTTTGCAGGTGGCAAGCGCCGCCGATATTGCCTGCCAGCGGCTTTGAAAGGGCCTGCGTCGCGCACAATCGGCGACTTGAAAGCATGACAACGGGACGCAATCTCATTTTATGCCGCGCATACATTTTGCAGATGAAACTTTTTCCGCGCCGGTTCCGTTAAAATATGCGCTTCAGCGTCAGATACAGCTTTCACCTTCGGAGAACACCATGAGCCAAGCTCAACAAACCCAGCCAGTACAACTGGACGGCAAGGACCTGCCGGCACACTGCCCCAATCCAAATATGCCAAACTGGTCATCGCACCCACGCGTCTTTCTGGAACTGAACGATCACGGCGCTGCCAAATGTCCTTACTGCGGCACCAGCTACCAGCTCAAACCGGGCACCGTCGTCAAGGCGCACTGAGCACCGATCAGTACCGCAGCAATACCAAGGGCCACAATCAACGCTGGCCCTTTTTGCTTTCTTCCCTGGAGAAGTTATGCCTCGCATCAAGCTATTACAAGGTTCGCCCGATGAAATCGAAGCCGCCTACTACGATGCGCTCGCACGCGCTGATCTGGAAGCATTAATGATGCTGTGGGCAGACGACGAAGAAATCGTCTGCATCCATCCTGGGGCAGCGCGACTGGTCGGACATATCGCCATTCGCAATACCTGGGAAGAAATCCTTGCGCGCGGCGGCCTGCATATTCAACCGCGCCAGTTGCATGCCACGCACACCATGACCACCGCCATTCACAACGTAATCGAAGATGTCCGTCATGCGGAAAATACCATGCCGGAAGTGCACATCATTGCCACCAATGTTTACTTGAAAACCGCACAAGGCTGGCGCATCGTTGCCCATCATGCCTCGGTGGCGCCCGGACCGGCACCAGCCGAACCGATCGCTGAAACCATGCTGCACTAAAGTTATTGAATTTTACGTACTGGCATCCGTTGCCGGCGCTATTGCCTGAATCATTGAAATCCGACGAAATGATGCATTACTCTGCACCCCGCTGGCTTCCTGGCGGCAATCTGCAAACGATTTATCCATCGATCCTGGCACCCAAGCCACCAGTTGTGTTCCGGCGCGAACGCTGGAACACACCTGACGACGACTTCATCGATGTAGACTTTGTTGACGGCCAGCCTGGTAAGCCATTGGTTGTCATGTTTCACGGACTGGAAGGGTCCTCGGACAGCCACTACTGTCGCTCGTTAATGGCGGAAGTGACTGCTCGCGGCTGGTCGGGTGTGGTACCGCATTTTCGTGGCTGCTCAGGCGAAATCAATCTCGCGCCGCGCTTTTATCATTCCGGCGACAGCACTGAACTCGACTGGATCCTACGTCGTTTGCGCAAATATCACGACGCCATGTCCGCCTCCAAGTTTTATGCCACAGGAATTTCCCTCGGCGCCAATGCGTTGTTACGCTGGCTGGGAGAGTCACAACATCAGGCCGAATTCATCGACGCTGCCTGCGCCGTCTCGGCACCTCTTGATCTTGCTGGCGGCGGCGTCGCGCTGGCGCAAGGCTTCAACCGTCTGTACACACGCGTATTCCTGCGTACCCTGCAACCCAAGTGTTTGCTCAAGCTCGAGCAATTTCCCGGCCTGTTCAGCAGCAAGGCCTTGCTGCAAGCCCGTGATCTGTACGCCTTTGACAACGTCGTCACCGCACCGCTGCACGGCTATCGCAACACCGAAGATTACTGGGACCGCGCCAGCGCCAAGCATATTCTGCATGACGTGACCGTGCCGACACTGGTGCTCAATGCACGCAACGATCCATTTCTGCCTGCGCAATACTTACCCCAGAGTGCCGCCCCCTGTGTCAGACTGGAATACCCGGCGCAAGGCGGCCATGTCGGCTTTGCCACTGGCTCACCACCTGGGCAGTTAGCCTGGCTGCCAAAGCGCCTATTGCATTTCCTGGAAGGCAAATCGTAATGGATGAAGTGGTCAGACAGGCCATGGCTAAATGGCCGAATGTGCCACATTGCTTTGGCTGGCTAAGACTAGATGCGCGCGGACAATGGCGCATGCGCGACGAACGCGCCCAACAGCTCGAACTGGCGGGTGACAAAATCAATCATCCAGCACTACTGGGATTCATCAATCGCAATTACACCAACGATGCTCAAGGCCGCTGGTATTTTCAAAATGGACCGCAGCGCGTCTATGTCGATCTGGAATTGACGCCCTATGTCGTGCGTACAGCCCCGGATGCCGGCCTGCTATTACATACCGGACCAAGCCTGGAACTGCCGGCACAAGCGTGGCTCACGCCAACGGGACAATTATTGCTGGCAACCGCAACATCGGTAGCCGCCGTCGATGATCGCGATGGCGCCACGATTTTGGCTGGGCTGCGCTGCGCGGGCACAGCCGCCAGCGAGCAACAAGTGTTGCACTGGCTCGATGGCAGCGACGAGCATCCATTGCACTGGTGTTACGGCCAGCAAGAATTTCTGCTACAGCGTATTGACTGCTGCGAGCTCGAAGCGCACTTCGGCTTTGTCGCAAAGCCTCGTGCAACATCTCTTTGAGGTCGACTGGATAACAGACGATGCCTGTTATGATACCTACCGCCCTCTCTGCTTCTGATATGCCGACCTTATGTCTTCAAGTAAAACCAGCAATTCCGACACCGCCGCCAGCGACACCTCGACAGGCCTGAGCCACTTTGATCACAGCGGACAAGCGCATATGGTCGATGTCGGTAGCAAGCAGGAAACCCATCGCATAGCCATTGCCAGCGGCACGATTCACATGCAGCCACAAACGCTGGCAGTCATCCAGTCTGGCACAGCAAAAAAAGGCGATGTGCTGGGCATTGCGCGCATTGCCGCCATCATGGCAGCCAAACGCACCAGCGATCTGATTCCACTATGCCACCCGCTGGCACTGACCCATGTGTCAGTGGACTTCACGGTGGATGCTGAACAATCCTGCATCACCTGCAGTGTACGAGTAGAAACGCAAGGTAAAACCGGGGTCGAAATGGAGGCGCTCACGGCCGTGCAAGTAGGCCTGCTGACCATTTATGACATGTCCAAGGCGATTGATCGCGGCATGGTCATGAGCAATATCCGAGTGCAGGAAAAGCACGGCGGAAAATCGGGTTCGTGGTCACAAGAGTAACTGTGAAAGCACGACGTCAAGCGAAAAAAAGCGTGCGACAAGGCACGCTTTTTTATTTATACCAGCACATCATCAACGGCAGTTTTCTGGTGCATATTGCGCTGGCAAAGTACCTGCATTTGGCTGCGCCGGCGTACCTACCGATGCTGCTCGGCAAACCCAGGTGATTGCATTATTAGTGATCGTTGGCACCAGATTGAGCGTCTTGCCAGTAGCATCGCTACCAATGTCGCCGTAGGTGATGGCAATGACCCCGTTGGCGCCAATATTGATCCCTGTCACATTTTTAATATCGGCTGATGCCGTAAAACTGTATCCGGTTTTGGCTGGATCAATGTCAACTGCGTCTTTCGCCAGTATCGATTCGCTCACTGCCATCTTGGCCGGAGCCGCCAGATTCAAACCATCTACCACTTTGGTGCGGATCAAGTAGGAGCGGTACTGCGGCACCGCGAACATAGCCAGAACGCCAACGATGGCGAGGACAATCATGAGTTCAATCAGGGTAAAGCCACGCTGTGTGCTGCTGGGTGTCTGCATTGCTTGCATTTTGTTTTCCTATAACAAAAAATCGATTGGTCGACGGGTTGCATGGTCACGTGCAATGACCGGCATTTTCTTTATAGCAACACCGAACTCCCCGTGAGGATGATATGCGCCCCGACGATTTTTGTGAATATTTTTATACTAATTTAGATCTTGGTTACCCTAGCCCTGCGCGCCAACAAGCTACCAGCAACAAGTACTACGATAGCCCCCATTATTCCTGGCAAGCTGACATGAACATTAATGACAGGTAGCGTGACATGCTGGTACGGCAGGTTAGCTTGCACCCAAGCACTGACAGCCATATCCGACGACAACATGCCCGCAGCAAGGTACCCCAACAAGGCCGCACCCAGGTTGATAATAATTGGCAAGCGCTCCATCAGCTTAAGTACCAATGTACTGCCCCATACAATGATGGGAATACTCACCAGAATACCGAAAATCACCAGCAACAATTGATGTTGCCCAGCCTGTTCAGCAGCACTGGCGATGGCAATCACGTTGTCTACACTCATGACCACGTCGGCCACAACAATGGTCTTGATCGCCATCAATAATTTGTCGCTGCCATTGATCTCCCCATGGTCTTCGCGCTCACTGAGCAACTTGATACCAATCCAGAACAGGAAAATGGCTCCAACCATCTTGATAAAAGGCAATGCCAGCAAGGTGACCGCAAAGGCGATCAAGACGATACGAATTAAAACCGCTCCGAAGGTACCCCATAAGATTCCGCGCAGGCGCAGATGATCCGGTAAATTTCGGCATGCCAGCGCGATCACAATGGCATTGTCACCACCGAGCAAAATATCGATCAGCATGATCTGGCCTACTGCTACCCAGTTCAGCTCTATCAAGAATTCCATCTATGCGTCTCTTTGATTATCATGGCGGCCCCAAACAATATGGGGAGCATACGCTCCCCATACGGTTATTTCACCGCATAAATCAGGCACCTGATGATGCCCGCTTAAGCGGCTTGCAACTTTGCCCTTATCTTGGCGCAAGAAAAATTACAGTACCGATTTCAGCAAACGGCCCATTTCTGATGGGTTGCGTGTGACCTTGATACCGCATTCTTCCATGATTGCCAGCTTGGCTTCGGCTGTATCAGCACCGCCTGAGATCAGCGCGCCGGCATGGCCCATGCGCTTGCCTGCAGGTGCAGTTACACCAGCGATGAAACCAACGACCGGCTTCTTCATGTTGTCCTTGATCCAGTACGATGCATTGGCTTCGTCAGGACCACCGATTTCACCGATCATGATGACAGCGTCAGTATCAGGATCATCATTGAATGCCTTCATGATGTCGATGTGCTTGAGACCATTGATTGGATCGCCGCCAATACCGACTGCCGACGATTGACCCAGACCCAGTGCGGTGAGCTGACCGACTGCTTCATAGGTCAATGTACCCGAGCGCGAAACCACACCGATACGACCCTTTTTGTGGATATGGCCTGGCATGATGCCGATCTTGATTTCGTCCGGTGTAATCAGACCTGGGCAATTCGGTCCAAGCAGCAGAGTCTTGCTGCCAGACTTTGCCATACGGTCCTTCAGCGCCATCATGTCGCGTACAGGAATACCTTCAGTGATACAGATGGCCAGATCCAGCTCAGCTTCAACAGCTTCCCAGATGGCAGCAGCTGCGCCTGCAGGCGGCACATAAATAACCGATACATTGGCGCCAGTGGCCTTCTTGGCTTCAGCCACATTCGCAAAAATTGGAATGCCTTCGAAGTCTTCACCAGCCTTTTTCGGGTTCACGCCAGCGACGAAGGCGTTCTTACCATTCGCGTATTCGCGGCACATGCGTGTGTGAAATTGACCGGTTTTTCCGGTGATACCTTGGGTGATGACTTTAGTGTCTTTATTGATCAGAATCGACATAGCTATTCCTTGTCCTATTATTTACCGTTGGCTGCAGCAACAACTTTTTGCGCAGCTTCTTCCATACTGTCTGCCGAAATGATTGGCAAACCGGAGTCGGCCAGCAACTTCTTGCCGATTTCTTCGTTGGTACCCTTCATGCGCACAACCAGTGGCACTTTCAGGGAAACGGCTTTGGACGCAGCGATCACGCCTTCAGCGATCACGTCACAGCGCATGATGCCGCCGAAGATGTTGACCAGAATTGCTTTCAGTTCAGGGTTCTTCAGCATGATTTTGAATGCTTCGGTAACCTTCTCGGTGGTAGCACCGCCGCCGACGTCCAAGAAGTTGGCGGGTTCGCCACCAAACAGTTTGATGGTATCCATGGTCGCCATGGCCAAGCCAGCACCATTGACCAGACAGCCAATATTGCCGTCCAGGGAAATGTAAGCCAGGTCAAACTTGGAGGCCTCAACTTCAGCTGGATCTTCTTCGTCAATATCGCGATAGGCGACGATTTCTGGATGACGGAACAGCGCGTTGGAATCGAAATTGAACTTGGCATCAAGTGCGATTACTTTACCGTCGCCTGTCAGGATCAGTGGATTGATTTCAGCCAGCGAAGCGTCGGTATCCCAGTAAGCCTTGTACAGACCTTGCAGTTGCTTGCGCGCATCCGCGACGGAGCCTGCAGGAACACCAATCTTGGCGGCGATGCTGTCTGCCTCAGCGTCGGTCAGGCCGACAGCTGGATCAATGGCGATTTGATGGATCAGTTCAGGGTGGCTTTCAGCCACTTCTTCGATGTCCATGCCACCTTCGCTGGAAGCCATCAACACCACACGTTGGCTGACGCGGTCGGTCACCATACTAACGTACAGTTCCTTCTTGATGTCAGCGCCCTCTTCGATCAACAGACGACGCACTTTTTGACCTTCAGGACCAGTCTGGTGCGTAATCAGTTGCATGCCAAGGATTTGGTTGGCGTATTCCTTGACTTGCTCCAGGGATTTGGCAACCTTCACACCGCCGCCCTTACCACGGCCACCAGCGTGGATTTGCGCCTTGACGACCCAAACAGGGCCACCGAGGGTTTCGGCTGCCTTGACTGCGTCTTCGACGGATTGGCAAGGAATGCCGCGTGGAACGGTCACACCAAATTGGCGGAGGATTTCTTTGCCCTGATACTCATGGATTTTCATGGGAGCTTCCCTTTAAGACACTATTGAATAAAACTTACTGGATGGAAATTCGACTGGCGGTGCGACCGCACGGCGCGAATGGGGGCAAGAATCCGCGTCTGCGCACCGCCCGAACGTGGTGGCGCATAAGCCTCTGGGCTTCGCGAATTGCTTAATAGAAGATGCTGAAAGTACTTGGGGCATAAAGATGCCATTTGATCAACATTGGTTGTTGTCGCATTGCGTGTCGTCATCACAAAGATTGCATGACAGCCGCAATGCGGCGCAGCAAAAACGGGAAGATTTTAGCACAGCTGCAAGCAGCTAGGCGGCAGGACTGCCGAGCAGCGCTTATTTGCTGTCATTGCTGCATCAGCTCTCAGACCATGAAATGCCAAATCAACACCCTCATGTTCATTCGACATCATCATCTTCTTGCCAGGCTATTTTCACCGCCGCCTGAATGGCGCGGTGCGAAAAACCACGCTGCTGCAAAAAACGCTGACACTTCGCGCGTGTCAAGGCATCCTCTGGCGCCGCAGCGAATTTACGACGTAACACCTCGCACGCTCGCGCAGACTCACCTTGTGTCAACTCTTGCTTGACTTCGGCAAGCGCCTCGCCAGCGATACCATGACTTTGCAACTCGGAAAAAATACGATTATTGCCATAACGGCCAGCGCGTCTATGCACCAACGATTCGGAAAAACGTTCTTGAGACAGGAATTTGGCGACTTCAAGCCAGTCGAGCAAGGCAACGATATCGTCGTCATCTTGCGCGTAAGGGGTTAGCTTACGCGCAAGTTCCAGACGACTATGCTCACGTGAAGAGAGATATTTGAGGGCGCGCGCCTTCAGGCTGAGCTGCGGCCTGGGCATCACTGACAGCGATACACAGCAGCGAGAACCAAGGAGATCAACATGCCGATACTATCAAGACGCTTCTGCTGCGGGTGCGCCGAGCAATTCTGGAACGCCTAGAGAAACACGCACTTTATTTTCGATTTCGCGGGCCAGCTCCGGACGCTCTTTCAAATAATTACGGGCGTTATCCTTACCCTGACCAATACGTTCGCCGTTGTAGCTATACCAGGCACCAGACTTTTCAACGATTTTGGCTTCCGACCCCAGGTCCAAAATTTCGCCTTCGCGCGACGTGCCTTCGCCATAGAGAATATCGAAGTGTGCTTCGCGAAACGGTGGCGCCACCTTGTTTTTGACAACCTTGACTTTAGTTTCGCTACCGATGACTTCATCGCCGGACTTGATCGAGCCGGTACGACGAATATCCAGGCGCACGGAGGCATAGAATTTCAAGGCATTACCGCCGGTTGTCGTTTCTGGATTACCAAACATCACACCGATCTTCATGCGGATCTGGTTAATGAAAATCACCATGGTGTTAGTACGATTGATACTGCCGGTCAACTTGCGCAAGGCTTGCGACATGAGACGGGCTTGCAAACCAGGCAATGAATCACCCATATCGCCTTCGATTTCAGCGCGTGGCGTCAACGCAGCAACAGAGTCAACTACAATTAGGTCAACGCCGCCTGAACGCACCAGCGCATCGGTAATTTCCAGCGCTTGTTCGCCGGTGTCGGGTTGCGAAATCAGCAGGTCAGATAAGTTGACTCCAAGCTTTTGTGCATAAGTCACGTCCAACGCATGTTCGGCGTCAATAAAAGCACAGGTGCCGCCAATTTTCTGCATTTCAGCAATGACTTGCAAGGTCAGCGTTGTTTTACCCGATGATTCTGGGCCGTAAATTTCAACCACTCGGCCGCGTGGCAAGCCACCAACACCCAGTGCAATATCCAGGCCAAGTGAGCCGGTTGAGACAACCTGAATCTCCTCCAGTACTGCGCCGTCTTCCATGCGCATGATGGAGCCCTTGCCGAATTGCTTCTCGATCTGAGCCAGCGCAGCTGCCAGCGCTTTGCTCTTCTCTGAATTGTTGGCGGATTTTTTGTCGTCCATAGGAGTTTCTTTCGGCAAGGTAGTCTCTAACAGTTCTGAATCAGGTGAAGGATCGTGCAGCCAATCGTACGGTGAATCGCACTGCAAATCGCGCAGTGGATTGCTTAAACAGCACTGTATAAAAAAACAGTTGTTTGTGCAAGTACTTTTTCGCCTGTTGCAAATTTGCCCAAAAACAAGCACCCAAGGCGCATCACAGCACTATGTTTGCGAAGAGGATAGTCTGTTAGTATGCCCCCGACTAGACTTCCTTAGTTGACAACACATCAGACAACACGTCAGACACGGTTAAACTGGGTGCTTCAAGCGGAAAAAATGCTGTCGTCTTCTATAATCTGCATTGAAGGGTAAAAAAGAGCTCAAGTTTCCAGGTTTTTAATCGATAGTTACTGTATCTGATATACATTTCCATTTAGTAATATTACGCGTCTTTGCTTCCCATATGAATCTGGTTCCTTTCAGTCGCATTAGCAGCCTGCGCTCGCTTGTCATTGATGACATGCCTACCATGCGCCAAAACATTCGCATGCATCTGGGGCAACTCGGGGTAACGAAAGTGGATCAGGCTGGTACGCCCGACGAAGCCATTCGTTTCGTGGAAGCTGGCGCGTACGACCTGATCATCTGTGATTACAATCTGAACAAAGAAACCAACGGGCAGCAGTTGCTGGAATTTTTCCGTACGCAAAACATGATGTCGCCCATGACCATGTTCATCATGGTGACCGCCGAGAGCGGCTACAATCTGGTCGCCAGCGCAGCCGAGTTTCAACCCGATGCTTACATGCTCAAGCCTCTGACCGCATCCAAAATCGCCGAGCGTATCGATCGGCTGCTGGAAAAGCAGAATGCTCTACTGCCAATCAACAAGAAACTCGAACGCAAGGATCTCGCAGGAGCGATTGTGGAGTGCGACAACGTGCTTCAGAGCGCGCCCAAATGGGCGGTCGACATTCTAAAGACCAAAGCCACTCTGCTCATCGAATTACGTCGCATTGACGAAGCCCGGACAGTCTATTCGGATGCACTGGCCATGCGCGACGATCTGGTATGGGCCAAAATAGGCATGGCGCGTTGCGACATCATTTCTGGCCACCTCGATGAGGCCAAAGTGGTGGTGCAAGAAGTACTGAAACAAAATGCCCAGTACATCGAAGCATATGATTTGCTAGCCCAGATCGAAGAGGCTCAAGGCAACAACAACGAGGCGCTGGACGCACTGTCGCGTTCTTCTGAGATTATCCCATCGGCGCGCCGTAGCCGCCTGGTGGGTAATGCAGCCTATCGTGCAGGAGACCTGGAGCAAGCCAAGACGGCCTTCGACAAGGTGCTCAAACATACCAAGGGATCATTGACAGCCCAACCCAGCGATTTACTGACGATGGCCCAGGTGCATGTCGACACGGGGGACGCCGAAGCAGCGCTGACCCTGCTTGCCACTGCGCCCAAGCGCTACGCTGAGTCCAAGGTATTTAACTCAACTCAGGCTGCCGTATCGGCGCAGGCGCATGTCAAAATGGGCAATATGGACGCTGCTGCACAGTCCTTCGAAATAGCAAAAAATGCAGCAGGGAAAAACCCATCCGAGATGGCGATTTTGGCACTGGCCAAGGCTGCATTTTCGGTCGGCAAGGACGAAGAAGGCGCTCAGTTGATTTCACAGGCAATCAAGGCCGACCACGAAAACAAGACCTTGCAGACTCTGGCACGCAAAGCGTTGGCAGACAGTGGCAAAGCTGAACTGGCCGACACATTGGTTGACGGCGCAATCAAGCATTGCACGGGCATCATCGCTGAGGCGAACGCACTCATGCGCAGCGCCAAACCGGATGAATCCCTTGCCAAGTTGGAGGAGGCTTTGCAAAGCCTGCCGGAGAATACGGGCATTTTGATGGCGGCAGCACAGTTGTACCTGCTGTGGATGAGTCAGCGTGGCGTCAATGCGGACTACGTCAAGCGTGTCAACGGCTACCTGACCACGCTGGACCGCCTGATTCCCGGAAACGACCGGGTCGCGAAGATGCATCGATTCCTGCGCGACACTATCACTAAAGCCGCTCAAAAGAAAATTTGACTATGAACGCCGAATTGGCCGCCATCATTGTCCATGACATCAAAAACGCGTTAGGTGTACTTGAAGGCCAGTTGCGCGTACTGGCGACTGATTCAAACGACGCTCGTGCAGGTCAGGCCCATGTGACCTGTCTGACGTTGCAGGAAAAGCTGATCGGTTTTCTGACGCTCTACAAAGCGTCATCGCAAGGGCTGACGGCTCATATCGAGGCGCTCTCGCCACATGATTTTCTCAATGGTTTATTGCATCATCAGACCATCACACAGGAGAATCTGAAGGTAGCGGTTGCTCATGAAGAGATGCCGGTACTGGCATTTTTTGATGAAAACCTGGTTGGCCTGGCGCTAGAAGCCGCTTTGCAAAATGCGACCCGGTTTGCGCACTCCGCCATAGAACTATCCTGCTGCAAACACGGCGACGGCATCGCCTTTACTGTTCGCGATGACGGCCCGGGTATCGGAACCCAGGAAACTAAACCATCGACTGGCTTGGGTATGGATTTGTGTCAAGCGATCGCCGAAGCGCATGTCAAGGGTAAGCAACACGGCCAGGCACGCCTGAGCAATCATCCGGATGGCGGCGCCTTGTTCGAACTGATCTTGCCTTAAATGCCACACAACTACTTCAACGTATAATCGCACACCCAAAAAACCGCTCCGAAGAGCGGCTTTTTCATTGATGACACACCCATCAAGACAACTGTTGAATCCCCGCCAGCACCCAGCCGCCTGAGCCTGAAACCGGCTTGGATAGATTCCAGATTTCATTAAACTGACTTGGCGATGCACTTGGATCTTCCTTGATGAAACCAAAGAACTTGACGCTGGCCATGTAGTCGTTGCCCACTGACTCCAGGCCCAGCATCTCCGCATCCAGCGACACGACATCGGTATTATTGGCCGTCGCGCCGCGCTCCTGCAGTTGGAGCTTGATCTCGCCGAACATTTCCGGCGTGGTGAATTCGCGGATGTCATTGGCATCGCCCTTGTCCCAGGCCGCCTGCAAGCGAATGAAGTAAGTCTTGGCACTACGCACGAAGCCAACGACATCAAAGTCTGCCGGAATGCCATAGGACGACTGTTCAGCAACCATAGCACCTCCGACACCAGTAGCCGCAGTGCCGAATTCATTGGCCTGCAGCGCTTTGGGTATAAATGTCGCATCCCGTTGCGAACCAATAGCTGGCGTGCTGAAATCGTCATTGGCCGCGGCATAGGCGGCACGCGTGTTGCCTTGCCCCTCAGACTTACGCTTGATCATGCGATAAATGAACATCGCGGCAAAGGCCAGCAACGCCACCATCAGCACGGTACTGATCATACTGGCAAGTGCGCCGCCCATGCCGAAGTGTGACAGCAAGGCACCCAGACCAAGGCCCAGCAAGGCGCCGCCGAGTATGCCCTTCCATGGACTTGGCTTGGGTGCGGCAGCTGCTGCCGTTGGGGCAGTTGGTTTGGCCGACGCTGCTTGATTCTGCTGCATCGGATTTTGTGCCTGACGGCTGGCACCGGAAGACTGCTTGCCGAAGGAGCCTCCACCGCCAAGACGCTTGGCCTCGACTGCGGTGATACCGACTGACAGGGTCAGCGCGGCTACAATCAGCGCGACAAATACTTTTTTCATACGATCTCCTGAGATGGAATGTGATGCAAATACGATGCGAATACGGTCGCGTCAACCGAAAAACAAAAACAAATGGGAATGCCTGAGCAACCGCGCGCGGAACAAGTCCGGCATTGGTTGCAAGCGAGGTACGTCAGGACTGAGCAAACGCTAGTGAACTAGGCGTTGAGATGTAGACCGACAACGGACCATGCGCAACCAAGCCAAGGCTTGCTGCAATCGGCTGTGGATCAGACCCGCGGAGGACGGCCGGCGGGAGGAAGAAAAGGTGGTTGACAGGCGGCATCGCTGCGCAGTGCAGGTGCCAGCGTCGCCGAATTGACCACGAACAGCTGTGCTGAATGCAGCACCGGTTCATCGCCAATGGCGGCATGATTGGAAAAATCTTCACCATCGGCGCTAGCAGCACTGGCGTCGGCATTATCACCTTTATCGCCATTGTCGCTGTCATCAATAGCTGCACCTGACAGCTCAACGTTGACGTCAGGCATCCCACCAAGCTGAGCCTGTTGCGCTATCGCACTCTTGAACGTGATCATGCCTGCAAAGACTTGCATGGGCAGCAAACAGATCAGGAAAAGGATAAACAGGCGCTTCATAGCTATTTCAGACGAAAAACACCAAAATTATACCAATAGTTGTCATATATGCGGGTGTTTACCCGATATTTCAAGCGCTTAGCACGAATTTAACGCGTCCTTGAGCCAGCGCAAAGGCGCGCCGATTATGCATTGCAATAGCCTGTGTTTTAGTGGAACATGCAGAAAAATATCGCAGTTTTCCAACGAAAAACGAGACAACTTCCTCACTTGCCATTGCGGCCCCTATTCCATGCGTATTCTGCTCGCTGAAGATGACAGTGTTCTGGCCGATGGCTTGACGCGCTCGTTGCGTCATTCCGGCTATGCCACGGACTGTGTCAAGAACGGTATCGAAGCTGACTCAGCCTTGTCCACGCAAGACTTTGATTTGCTCATTCTTGACCTGGGCTTGCCCAAAATGTCCGGACTGGAAGTCTTACGACGCCTACGCGCTCGCAACTCGCGCCTGCCAGTGCTGATCCTGACGGCCGCCGATTCGGTCGAGCAACGCGTGCAGGGGCTGGACCTAGGCGCCGACGATTACATGGCCAAACCCTTTGCCCTGTCCGAACTGGAAGCGCGCGTACGTGCACTGACCCGGCGCGGCGCCGGCGGCGGCCCGACCGTGATCCGCCACGGCTCGCTGTGTTACGACCAGGTCGGCCGTATCGCGTACATTGGCGAACAAATGCTCGAACTATCGGCACGCGAACTGGGCTTGCTCGAAGTATTATTGCAACGTACCGGACGGCTGGTCTCCAAAGAACAGCTGGTAGATCATCTCTGCGAATGGGGCGAGGAAGTCAGTAATAATGCAATCGAAGTCTATGTGCATCGCCTGCGTAAAAAAATTGAGGTCGGCGGCATTCGCATCGCGACCGTACGCGGGCTCGGCTATTGCCTGGAAAAGCTGCCGGACTCCGTCATCAATGCCAGTATCAGTAACAGTGTTGCTGGCACCCCCTGAGGTCGTCGTTCATGCTGCGCTGGGCCAAGCTCATGCGTAATACGCCTGAAACAGATCCATTACCGGAAACAGACGCTCGTGCTGGCGGCAAGGCAAAACGCCGCCTCCTTATTGCCACTCAGCCGGAAGAACGCATTCAGCGTTCGCTGTTCGGTGAAATTCTCGACTGGATGCTGGCACCACTGCTATTGCTGTGGCCGATGAGCATTGCCATCACCTATCTGATTGCCCAATCGATTGCCAACCAGCCCTTTGATCGTGCGCTCGAAGATAGCGTGACGGTGTTGGCGCAACAGGTGAGCGAAGTCAATGGCAAAACCGTGGCGCACCTGCCGGTTTCGGCGCGCGATTTGCTGCGCGCCGACGATGTCGACAATATTTATTTTCAGATCACCGGCCCGCACGGCGAGTTCGTCGAAGGCGATCATGACATGCCGGCGCTGCCGCCCGAGGAAGAACGTCCAGATATTGGCACGGTGCAGTTTCGCAACGACATTCTGCATGGCAGCGACGTGCGCATTGCCACTATTGAGGTCGATCTGCGGCGCCTTTCTGAACAACGCTCGGCGACTGCGCAAGAGCCTCGACTGGCAACTGTACAAGTCGGCGAGACCCTGGAAAAGCGCGCGCAACTGGCCAATGAAATCATCAAAGGTGTGATCCTGCCGCAATTCGTGATCTTGCCGGTGGCACTGGGGTTGGTATGGTTTGCGCTCTCACGCGGGTTGTCGCCCTTGTCTGAATTGCAGCAGCGCATACGTGCACGCCGTCCCGACGATCTCAGTCCGATTGATTCCGGCCAGGTACCGGAAGAAATCTCACCGCTGGTACGCTCCCTCAATGACATGCTGGCACGTCTGTCGCAGACGATTGCCCTGCAAAAACGTTTCATCGCCGACGCCGCGCATCAGATGAAAACGCCGCTGGCCGGCATGCGTATGCAATCCGAACTAGCGCTGCGCCAGACTGACCAAAGCGACATCCATCGTTCACTCGAACAACTGGCCAAGAGTTCAGAATCGGCGACCCGTCTGATCAATCAACTGTTGTCGCTGGCCCGCGCCGAAAATCAGACCTCGGCAACGGCGCCGTGGCAGCCGATAGAACTATCCGAACTGGCCCGCACCGTGGTGCAAGACTGGGTGCCGATGTCATTTACGCAACGCATTGACCTCGGCTTTGAGCAGCCCGGACATCCCATCATGATTTCCGGCAATCCCATCATGTTGCGAGAACTGTTGAGCAATCTGCTCGACAATGCGCTGCACTACACCCCGCCACTGGGTAGTGTGACCGTGCGCGCCAGTGCCGATGAGGCATCCCGTCTGGCCTTCCTGGAAGTGGAAGACACCGGGCCGGGCATTGCACCGAGTGAGCGAGAGCATGTGTTCGAGCGTTTCTATCGCGTGCTCGGATCTCACACGGCCGGCAGCGGACTGGGCTTGGCAATCGTGCGCGAAATCGCCCAGCAACATGACGCTAGCGTAGAGATCAGCAACAATCCACACAGCCCAGACCCCAAGAACCCGGGCTGCCTGTTTCGCGTCACGCTGAAAATGGCGGCGCGCCAGCATTTCATCGATGATATCGGCTGACATGACCAAGCTTACCGCGCCTGCCGCACCTCCTTCTCCCTCCGCACCATCAGCTGCAGCTTACTGGCGCAAAACGCGGCGACTAACGCTCATATTGCTGGCAGTCTGGTTTCTGGTGACCTTCGGCGCCATCTTCTTTGCCCGTGAACTCGATCACATTACGCTGTTCGGCTGGCCGCTGTCGTTTTACATGGCAGCACAAGGGGTGATGCTGGTCTATCTGGTCATTGTGCTGATCTACACCGTCTGCACCAATCGCGCCGAACGCCAATGGCAAGCTGCCAATGAGGATAACCATGGGGAATAAGGCCTTCTCCCGGCGCCTGACGCGCTATTACTTGTGGTACACCTTCGGTTTCGTCCAGTTTCTGCTGATACTGGCCGTGCTTGAGCGCGAAGGCATGCCGCGCGCCTGGATCGGCTATCTGTTCATGTTCGTCACGATTGCCCTATATGCCGGCATCGGCGTAGTCTGCCGCACCTCCGATGTGCCGGAATATTACGTTGCCGGACGCCGCGTGCCGGCGATATTCAACGGCATGGCCACGGCGGCCGATTGGATTTCCGCCGCCACCTTCATCAGTCTGGCTGGCGGTCTGTATTTGCAAGGTTTCGACGGTCTGGCTTACATCATGGGCTGGACCGGCGGCTATTGTCTGGTGGCCTTGCTGATCGCACCCTATCTACGCAAATTTGGTCAATACACCATTGCCGATTTCCTGGCCGAGCGTTACGGCGGCAACTTCGTGCGCATCCTGGCGGTGATCGCCACCGTCATCATTTCATTTACCTATGTGGTGGCGCAAATCTATGGCGTCGGCCTGATTACCTCGCGCTTTACCGGTATCGATTTTTCCATCGGCATCTTTCTGGGTTTGGCCAGCATTCTGGTGTGTTCCTTCCTGGGCGGCATGCGCGCCATCACCTGGACTCAGGTGGCGCAATACATCATCATCCTGTTCGCTTATCTGATTCCGGTCATCTGGCTCTCTGCCAAACACACTAGCGTACCGGTACCGCAGGTAGCCTATGGCACCGTGCTGCCCAAACTGAACGCACTTGAGCAACGCATCAATTCAGATCCCAAGGAACAGCAAGTGCGCGCCATTTTCCAGGCACGCGCCGACGACTATGAGCGCAAGCTCAAAAACTTGCCGCGCTCATGGGAAGAAGGTCGCATCGAAGCCCAGCATCACATTGAAGAAATCCGCCACGACAGCCATGCTTCTCTGGCCGACATCAAAGGCGCCAGCCGCGCGCTGAGCGGCTATCCGAAATCGGCGGAAGAAGCCGAACGCAAATGGATCGATGCCAAAGCTGCCAATCTGGCACGGGCGCAACCGCCGCTGTCACAAACCGAGCCCTTTCCCGGCAAGGACAAAGCAGCTGCCGACATCAAGCGCAACAACTTTCTGGCATTGGTGTTCTGCCTGATGATAGGCACTGCCGCCTTGCCGCACATCTTGATGCGCTACTACACCACGCCAAACGTGCAAGAGGCGCGCAAGTCGGTGTTCTGGACCTTGTTTTTCATCATGCTGATCTACATTACGGTGCCAGCGCTGGCGATTCTGGTGAAATACGACATCTATACCTCCCTGGTAGGCAGCAATTTTGCTCACTTGCCCGACTGGGTGTATTACTGGGCCAACATCGACAAGGTCAATCCATTGGTCAGCATTACCGACCTCAATCATGATCATATCGTCCAGCTCGGTGAAATCTCGCTCGATGGCGACATCATTGTATTGGCCACACCCGAAATTGCCGGTCTGCCCTATGTGATCTCTGGCCTGGTCGCCGCTGGCGGCCTGGCGGCAGCGCTATCGACGGCTGACGGCTTGCTGCTGACAATCTCCAATGCGCTCTCCCATGACGTGTATTACAAAGTCATTGATCCCAGCGCATCGACCCAGAAACGGGTGACGATTTCCAAACTGTTGTTGCTGGTGGTGGCGTTGCTGGCAGCCTATGCGGCGTCGTTAAAGCCAGGCGACATTCTATCGATGGTGGGTGTGGCGTTTTCACTGGCCGGGTCGACCTTGTTTCCGGCGCTGGTACTGGGCATTTTCTGGAAACGCGCCAATCAGGCCGGGGCGATTGCAGGCATCCTATCGGGGTTCCTGATGTGCGTGTATTACATGGTGCATACTCATCCGGCTTTTGGTGGCAACGCCGACAACCAGTGGTTTCATATCGCGCCGATTTCGGCCGGTCTGTTCGGTGTCCCGGTCGGCACTGCTGCACTGGTGATCGCCAGCCTACTCACACCACCGCCGGATGACCGTACGCTGGCGCTGATTGATCACATCCGCGCGCCCTAACGGGCAAATGGCAAACCCGGAATTTCCTCGGTCGGCATGACAGTGACCGCTACCTGCATGGTCTGCTGACCACCACCGATCAACACGCCGCGCAAAGGTGAAATATCGAGAAAGTCTCGGCCCCAACCCAGCGTGATATGACTGATGTCGGGAAAGATGCCATTGGTCGGATCAGCATCGATCCAGCAACCCGGCTGACCATCCATGCCCGGGCAATAGACCGACACCCAGGCATGCGATGCATCAGCGCCGACCAGGCGCGCCTGACCAGGCGGTGGCTGTGTAAGTAGGTAGCCACTGACGTAGCGCGCGGCCAGGCCTATTGAACGCAGGCAGGACAGCATGAAATGGGCGTAGTCCTGACAGACGCCGCGTTTGCTCATGAATACTTCGGTCACCGGAGTAGACACCGTAGTGGCCAGCGGATCGAATGTGAATTCGTTGTAAATACGCCGCATCAGTGTGCCTATGCCATCCAGCAGTGAGACGTCCGGAGCAAAACAGTCGGCCGCATAGTGCGCAAATTCACGCTTGATGCGTACATGCGAAGACTCAAACAAAAAGCACGATGCGTCCAGCATTTCCGGTGACAACATCCGTCCGGCCTGATACGACAAGGCCGCCGCAACTTGCTGCCACGGCGGCGTCACCTGCGGCAAAGGCCGACCGGCAATTTCCACCCACGATTCAGCAATAACTTCAAGGCTACTGTGATCCTGATCCAGTGAAAGCGATTGCAACGCATTGCCGAAACTGTCGACGAACATATCGACGCTCTTCGGCGTCGGCGAAATATTGATGGTATGTGAAGTACAGGTCTGCCATGGCAAAAACCGTGGTGTCAGGCGCAGCACCTGATGCGACAGCCGTACCGGTACCGAATAACGGTAGCTGGTCTCGTGCAGAATATGATAAGTGGCCTGGCTTTGGCTTTGGCTTTGGCTTTGGCTTTGGCTTTGGCTTTGGCTTTGGCTTTGGCTCTGACTCTGACTCATGTTCATACTCCCTGGCTGACCGGGACACTGAGCGGCGTAAAGAAATGCCGCGCCAGATCATCGGTGAGCGCATAGCCGGCGGCCGACGCTTCATACATCAACTTGATCAGACGCGCATTGGCGACCGTCATCTGCGCCGCATCACGAGAAAAATCAGGTAAAGAAAAGTTGTTGAGCTGCGCGCTAAGATGGGCCGGAATATTCATGCTGAGAATGCCAAGTTGCTGCGCAATATCAGTCAGATAATGTTGCAGCATGCGGAACTGATAAGCAATGCTGTGAGGATTACTGACATCAAAAATAAGCAAGTGCAATACCTGTAGCCACTCCGGTGTGCGCCGGTAGCGTACCCGATAAGTCACGATGCTTGAAGACGACTCCAGCAGCCAGGTCAGCGCCGCGTTCTGCTGTGCCGGCTCAAGTCGCATGAATTTTTCGAACAAGCTTGCCAGATGTACCATGCGTTCAATATGCCGGCCTATCATCAGAAATTGCCATCCCTCGTCGCGCGTCATATCGTCCAGCGCATAACCGGCCAGCCCGGAACAGGCCTGGATAACGTTGGTAAGCACATGCAGCGTGGCAACAGGCGTATTCAAGCGCTCCTGCACCAGACCCGGCATGCGATTCAAGGCCTGCCAATTATCCAGCGACAAATGCTCGCGCACCTGGTAAGCGGAATGATGCAAATGACGCAGATGGGTCGAGATACTGACCGTGGCACTGGGGTCTGATACCACCGCCTGCAGGCTTTGCTGCATGGCCGTAATGGTGGGATGCGCCTGTACCGACTTCGGCATCAGCACGCCCATGTCACGACAAATCTGGCTGACACTGCGTAAGATGCTGCGGTGCTCGGAGAGCCCCTCGGTGGTGCACTGCAAAGTGGTGCGCAATAACCGCGCCAGATTTTCAGTGCGCTCAGCGTAACGTCCCATCCAGAATAAATTTTCACCGGCATGCGAGGAAACGTCGACGGTGGTGCGAATCAGTGCCGAAGTACGCGACACCGGATCGGTCATGGCGCCGGGACCGACTGCGGTATTGGTCTCGTCAACACCATCGATGTCGGCCTCCTCAAGGTGTTCACTGAGTACCCAGACATCTTTGCTGGTACCGCCCTGTTGCATGGATACCACATCTCGGCGCTGGCGCGGCGCCACGCGGGTAAGGCCGCCTGGCATGACATGGTAACCACCATTACCGTCGGCCACAGCAAACACGCGCAGGCTCACGGTACGATTCATGAGTCGATACTCGCCGCTACGCGAGAGCACCGGCGCTTGCGACAGGCGCACCCATTCCTGCGCAACATAAGCGTGCGGCTTGAGTTGCAAACTTTCGATCAAATGCTTGCGGGCCTGCCCCGTGAGCGTATGACCGAACACCGGTTGCATACGCATCGACGGAAACGCCGGCATGATCACCAGTTCATCCAGATGCTCCAAGGTGTAATCGAGCGCCGGTTTTTCACCGCACCACCACGATGCCACCGCTGGCAAGGCCAGTTCCTCTCCTAGCAAGCGCTGACAAATCCCCGGCAGGAAACCGTGCAAGGCGGTGGATTCAAGGACGCCACTGCCCAATGCATTGGCGATGAGCACATTGCCCGAACGCGCGGCCTGAGTCAGCCCCGGAATACCGAGCGCCGATTCAGAACGCAGTTCGAGCGGATCGCAATAATCATCATCGAGCCGGCGCATGATCGCATGAACGCGCCGCAAACCGGTCAGTGTCTTGAGATAGACCACCTCTGCACGCACCGTCAGATCCACCCCTTCGACCAGAGGAAAGCCCAGCGTATGCGCCAGAAACGCATGCTCTGAATAGGTTTCGTTGTACGGTCCGGGCGTGAGCAACACGACCAGCGGCGGTTCACCATTAGTGGATGCCAGCCGGGTCAGGCATTGATGCAAGGTGTGAAAATAGTTGAGCAATGGTTGCACGTGCATGTCGCGCAATGCTTCGGGCAAGGCGCGCGTCATGATTTGCCGGTTCTGCAACGCATAGCCGGAGCCCGACGGCCCTTGCGTGCGGTCGGCAATCACCCACCAGTGACCGTCGGCCGAACGTGCCAGATCGATTGCATAGAGATGCAGGTGAACGCCACCCGGTGGTTGCACGCTGCGGCAAGGCCAGAGATAACCGTGCTGGCCAAATACCAGTGCTGGCGGCAACAAGCCA
>Ga0302155_10000656_pt1 | contig 26474 bp, 17 predicted proteins | sample I_Bog_N3_1_FD_193508 | JGI IMG/M metagenome (GOLD analysis project Ga0302155, IMG submission 193508) | Peat permafrost microbial communities from Stordalen Mire near Abisko, Sweden - I_Bog_N3_1 | ecosystem: Environmental > Terrestrial > Soil > Wetlands > Peat | place: Sweden: Abisko, Stordalen...
GGGCCACCCGCCGTGGTCAGCGCGGTATAAGCGTCAGCTGAAATAGTGCCGTTAGGTGCACTAACACTCAGCGGCGCAGTAGCATTGGACAGGGTGACGTTGTTAGTCAGTGAAATATTCTGGTCGTTCACGTAATTATTGGCCGTGCCCGCGGTTGCGATCTGGAAGCCGCCCGCGCCATCAAACCAGCTGCTAGCAGTGCTTGTTCCTAACGTCATCTGCCCAGTATTATTCAAGGCAATCAGGCTACCGGCAGTAATATAACGCCCAAAAGTAAGGTCCGTACCCGTACTGACCAAGATGTTGCCCAAAGCGGTCAAAGCTCCAGACGAAGTTCCCCCCACATCAATGCCGACCGAGATAGCACCGCCCCCAGTACCGTTGAAAGTCAGGTTATTGCGCTCGGTGCTCGTACTATAGAGATAGTTGGAGAAGGTGATTGCGCCAGTGCCGCGCGTAAAGACAACGGCGTCCTGCAAATAGGTATCATACGAAGAGAGCGTAACGGTACCGTTACCGGCAGAGGTATCAATCGTGATTCCGCCCGTTCCCTGAGTGACAGTCTGGTTGCCCAGATTGATGTTACTAACGGCTGTGATTGCCACACCACTGGCAGAGTTTGTGGTGATATTGCCGTCCACGGTGGTATTCGAAGAAGAACTCACAGTCAGTGAAGACAGCGGCGCAGTTCCACCCACCGCCCCCCAAAAGGTAACCGCGCCAACGCCGCCGGTAACCGTCAGGCTGCGCGATGTACTATCAGAATTGATGGTGGACTTGAATTCGATATCACCCGAGGTCGCACCGGAAGACACAACCCGGTTGGCCGTCAATATTGCCTGATTTATCAGTTCGACATAGCCGCCCAAGCCTTGTGTCGCAGTACCATAAGGTGAACCACCGATGGCGTTCAAATCCCCATTAAGGTAGATAGTACCTGTCGTCGCACCCAGGATAATATTGCCCGCATTTCCGCCGTTACGGTTGGGCATCGATGAATTCGTGGATGCACCACCACCGTCGGTCGTGATTGCACCTACATTAAGGTCGCCTGTGGTCGCGGTGAGCGTAACTGCCGAGGCGTTACTACCCACACCGAGCGAATTATTAGCCCCGCTGGTGGTGACATTCTGCAGCGTGATGCCATTGGCCGCCGTAACGGTCACCAAACCGGAGGCTGTACCTGTGTCTGTACCCGCAGTAGTCGTGATATTCGCGCCCGAAATGGCAGTCACCGCGCCGGAAGTGGCATTCAAGATGACATTACCGCCGGAAGTGGTAATCGAATCGTCCAGCGTGATGCTGCTGCCGGTGATCGTGACGATACCGCTGGCCTGACCGCCTGCGGCCGCATTGCCGGTAATGACGCTACCGGAGGTGGAATTAAACGTAAGCGCGCCGGTGCTACTGTTACCCAGCGTGATCGCACCCCCTGCCGCAACCGATGTAAACGTGGCTGCACCGGTGATCGCAGGCATGCTAATCGCACCTGTTCCATCGGCGCTCAACGTGACATTGCCCCCACTGACATTGACCGTGCCGCTGTAACTGATCGAACCATTAGAGCCGGATGCAGTCGAAAGAGAGAGTGCGCCGCCCGAAGTGCTAATGCCAGCAGGAGATGCGGCTGTAGTGATTGAACCACCTGAAGTGATGCTAACGCCAGATGAGTCGGACGTCGCGCCGGAGAGCACCGTAGCTTGGGAATTGACCAATTGTACCTGGCCTGAACTCGCCGCCAGCGTGACGCCGCCCGTGAAAATATTACTGGAGGTGGTCAGGGTAATGCCTGAGGGTGCCGTGAAGCTGCTAGTGCCGTTCACCCAATAGCTACCGGAGCCGCTGATGGTGGTAGCAGCATTCTCGATCAGGTTGCCGCCATAGGTGCGCACCATTCCCAGATTGGAGATCGCGCCGCCAGTCGACGTCAGCGTGATATTACCCGTACCTGCAGAGATCAGGTTGACACCGCTATTGACGGTGATGCTGCTGGCCGCCTGCAAAGCCAGCGAATAATTGGAGAACCAGCCTACCGTACTCGCGACTGTGATGGTACCTGCTTCTCCCCCGCTAGACCCAGTGGTCACCGTGACGTTGCTTGATGCCAGTTGGTTTTGCAGCGTTGTGACATTCAAAATAGAACCGCTACCAGCAGCATCAAAGGAGGTGCTTCCTGACGTGTAGGGCGTAGTAACATCGGCGCTACCGCTGATGGTCAGATTATATGGATCAAGCAGCAACATCCCCGCCTGTCCTTTCGGCGCCTGTGTATCAACCATGCCCTGAAAGTTAAGTTGACCGTGGCTTGAAACTTCAACATAGCCGCCATCACCCGACACAGATCCACCTCGGGCCTTGATATTACCGCCAAAACCAGTATAGTCGTTAGACCAGACGACGACATTACCGCCGTTGCCGGTCAATCCGGCACTTGCATCAAGCAAAGCCGTGGAGGAAACGACGACCTGACTGGCGTTGGCGATAGACGCATCTTTCCCCTGAAAGCCACCGCCTATACTGATTGATCCACCACCCGCAATACCGCTGGCGTTGAGGACTGCGTTATCCGCAACCAGAACACTACTGGCCGTGGCGACAATGGCACCACCAACGGATTGCGAATTAGAAGAGCCAGACACATCCACTGTACCACCCAGAATTACTTGCCCTTGCGCAGGATCAGCTTGCAAGGTGACACTACCGGCTTTAGTTGTCGAGCGCGCTTGGATGGTGCCGGTATTTTCAACCACAGCCGTTACCAGTCGCGTCACGCCATCGACCGTGACCATCTGCCCTGCCGCATTGACTGAAATTGGCACCGCCGAATTGGCCAACGCTTGCGCCGCGCTGGCTGTCATGATCACCTGACCGCCATCGGCCTGAATTAATTGCTTGTTAGCGACCAAGGTATCAACGCTGGCTTGTTCAACCTTGATGGAAATAAGACTGTCACCGCCCATATTAAGCGTAACAGCATCCCCGCCAGCAAGCGCCACGGTGCCGAGGTTTGCGGTGATAATGCCATCATTTTCAACGGTGGGTGCAAGTAAAGCGATGTAGCCGGCATCATGTGCAGTCAACTTACCCTGATTCATGATCGAACCGCTGCCATCCTTGCTAAACTGGTAGGTACCCGCCATGAAGTCGGCATCCGACAATTTCATTGTAGTAGCAACCAAACCGCCGACATCGACGCTCGAACCAGCACCGAACAACACGCCATTAGGATTCAGCAAAAACACTTGCCCGTTGGCGGTAAGTTTGCCATAAATTGCGGACGGGTCTAACGACAACACACGGTTAAGCGCAACCGAGGAAGAATTCGGCTGAATGAAATTCACCTGCGCAGCTGCGCCGATATTAAATGTATTCCAGTTGATCGCAGCCTGCTGCGATGCCTGGTTGATATTCATTACCGCAGCCGCCTGACTGATAGAGGCCTGTCCTGCACTGACTTGTCCGCCGGTAGGCAATGCATTGTTAGCAGGCGCGGCGAAAGAATTGGCACCCATCATGGCAAAGGCCAGCGCCAAAACTTTCACTGGGAAATCCGAACGACCTTCCACCACGGTCAGTGTGACACCTGACGGGGATCGGCGGTCTACGCCCGATCGGGTTTGCTTGCCGCGTCCCTTGACGTTTTCGGCAACAGCCACGAAGCTATTGGTGAGTGCATTCCAGATAAGGCGGTAGACTTTGTTCATGTTGAGGCTCCAATATTAAATGCAGTTGTTAGACTGAAGTCGCAAGTTATTTTTATCCGCTACGCGGGCATTTTCTTTACTTACGTCTAAAGTCTTACGTCTTGAATCTTTGATTTAAATAATGACTTACTTCTGAAGTCACGTTGTTTTTTTAACTAACATCTGCATCTAAAAATATTTAACGAGATTGACCCAAATCCGGTTCATGACTTTTGTGCCATCCGTGTCATTGCCGGTTGTCGCCGCAGCCAAAGGATTGCTGCCCACACGATGGGCGACAGCGAGTTTAAGCGTGTAATTTCCAGCCTCAGTCCAAGTCAGCGATGCGCCTAGCCCTTTCAGGTAAAAGGCTGCTGGTTGACCGGCGGGTAATGCACCTACCCAGGCATCCTTGTACTGAACAATATGGCCTTGATCATAAAATCCGGTCAACACTAGTTTGTCACTCAATGTTTGGCGAATTTCGGCAGTCATCAGCCAGCCGTTATCGCCGGTGGCTTCCTGATTAGGATAGGCTCGCACACCCGCTGGGCCACCCAATGAAAAACGCTCCGAACTGTCTAAATTTTTGCTCGCGAACTGACCGTTGGCGGAGAACCAGAAATTGGTTGTTGCCCCCAGTTTTTGCAGCCGCCCTGCGTTCCAGGCCAATTTACCGAAACTGCCGTTGGTCTGCGCCGTAGCGGCATCATTCGCAAGGTCGGTTGCATCGCGAGAAAGATCAAGCTTGCCCGCGCTAATGAATGCACCTGCGAAAGAAAACCCACCGCCACCAATACCGTCAATCCGATCACCGGATAAACCCAGCGTAACGATGTTGATGGTCTTGTCTGAAGCGACTATCTCACCGACATTGTTAAGATAGCTACGATTATCAAAAGTACCGGACACGGCAACATTGTTGACACTGCCGCGCAGAATAGGATAACGCGCGTCCAAGCCCAGCGTGGCGGCACGACCGGAAGCAAGCGGTGACGAAATCGTATATTGCAAGTAAGAGCTGTGTGCGCCAACACGAAGACCATCATTACCTACCGGCACCATGTAGCCCAGATGAAGGTAATCGCTGCCATCTGTATGCGCACCGGACAACAAGATTTGATCGCCGAATTTGGTAGGATTGTCAATACTCAAGTTGCCGGATATTTTATTTGCACCTGTGCTACGCGAGCCATTGTTGTCAAGCTGCACCGAGCCGGAATACATGGGCTTATCCATCAGCTTGAGAATCACGTTAGTCTCCCCCGGCTTGGCAGAAGGGGACAGCACGACAGCGCCTTCAGCACCGGGAATGTCATTGACCAGATTGATACCCCGCTCCAAATAGCCAAGATTAAAGTCATCGCCCTGCTTCTGCCGTGCGCTGAGTGTATCGCGTGCCATTTCAGGGGAAGTGCGCAACTTTTTTCCGCCGTCCTCGACCTGAACTTTACCCATGAGCGCTTCAACAATGATAATGTTAACGACTCCGCTGTCGAGTTGTTGCTCGGGCAAATAAGCCCGCACCAAATAACCCACACGACGATAACGCTCGGTGATGGCGTCGGCTGCCTGCTGGATTTCGGCAAAAGAGAGTTCGCGGTTCAACCAGGGCGCAAGTACCTCTTGCAACTCTGCATCTGAAAGCCGTTTATTGCCTTCGAGGTGGAATTTCGTTACATGGAATTTGGCGCCAGCCGTTTCAGGCGCAACCGGTTTTTCAGGAGCAACCAATGTCGGACTGGTCGGAATAGTTGCCTTTTGTTCGCGTTCAATATCGCGCAGCAAAGAACCCGCATCCGGAGTAACGGTAGGAGTAGCGGCGAAGGCTGGCATGGCGTTGATCAACAAGGCCGCTGCGCTCAGGTGCAGTAATTTGAGTCTTTTCATTATTTTTTCCAGGTTGTTCAGCTTGCGCAGATAGTAAATAAACTCGTTAAGCATATTGTTATTTCTAGGAGCCTGTCAGTCTTATTACCAAAAAACCAATAATTTCAAAATTGCCAGGGAATTTTAGTTATAATTTTAAAAACGGCATACTATTGTCTAGTCTAAAAATAGGTATTCAGCTACTAAAAATGGTCATTATGTATTGCAATTCGTGCTATTTTCCCGCTTTATTGGCCTGCCAATACAAACATTCACCTTAAATTCCATATTCAATTCACGCAGAGAGCATCGCCGGCATCCGAGTATTACATTGCGCATACAACGTTCGCCCATACACCATCAAAGCTGATGGCACATTTCTTCCAGCTCAGTCGCATGTTCCTTAAATGGTGGCGGTTCGGTGAAGCGTGCCATCGGCTCGGGATGATGTTCTTCGCGGCTCACTGCAATCAACGGGGTGATATTTCGTATGACGTAAAAGGCAAATAAATCAACAACTAAATTTTTTACAATCAAAATATTGTAACATTATTTTCGTGTGGAAACATTTATTAGCATTGAGAATGTTGCATAATTGCCTAAGCAGACAAAGTACTGTTCCTTAGTACTGTTCTTTATTCGGTCAATTCAATTTGTGCGTTAATTTGTGTGTTAATTTGTGCATTAACACGCCAGAAAAATCAAACTCAGCACGATATCGTCGTGCTGAGTTTGATTACTTATTACTTATTACTTATTGCTTATTGCTTATTACCAAATAACTTATTACTACATTGCATTCACCCGAATCGACAACGCTTCGCCAGTTTCCTTACGCTCACTATAGCGATCGACCAAATAACTAGCACTACCTCTAGTGAGTAAAGTAAATTTCATCAACTCTTCCATCACGTCAACGACACGATCATAGTAGGCGGATGGCTTCATACGTCCGGCATCATCGAACTCTAAAAAGGCTTTTGGCACTGAAGATTGGTTCGGGATGGTAATCATCCGCATCCAGCGCCCCAGAATACGCAATTGGTTGACGGCATTAAAGGATTGGGAACCACCAGAAACCTCCATCACAGCCAGCGTTTTTCCCTGCGTCGGGCGCACAGCACCGACAGATAACGGAATCCAATCTATTTGCGCTTTCATAATTCCGGTCATTGCACCGTGCCGTTCAGGCGAACACCACACCATGCCTTCGGCCCAAAGTGTCAGTTCGCGCAATTCCTTCACCTTGGGATGATCTTCCGGCGCACCATCGGGCAGAGGCAAATCCTGAGGATTGAATATTTTCACCTCAGCACCCATCGCCGTTAATAAACGTGCCGCTTCCAGCGTCAGCAGCTTGCTATAAGAGCGCTCACGCAAAGAACCATATAGCAACAAAAATCGTGGTGCGTGCACTAAAACGTGTGATGATCTCAGCTGCGCCATCTCAGGTCGCTGAAATAGCTCCGCTTGCAAATTAGGTAAATCACTCAGATTGTGTGGCACGGTTACCCTCCTGATCAATAATTTTTTGACCATCTTCCTTAGCAAATGCACCGAGTTGCGGCAGCGGTAAAATCGCCAGCACCACTTCGGATGGACGACATAATTTCACACCAAGCGGCGTAACCACAATAGGCCGATTCATCAGAATGGGATGCGCAATGATCTGGTCGACTAACTCATCGTCCGTCCATTTGGCATCACCCAATCCCAATTCCTCATAAGGCGTGCCTTTTTTACGCAAAATATCGCGTACCGGCACTCCCATGGCTCCCACTAACGAGACCAGCGTAGCTTTACTCGGCGGATGAATAAGGTATTCGATGACAGTGGGCTCAACACCCGTATTACGAATCAGGGCAAGGGTGTTTCTTGAGGTGCCGCAGAGGGGATTGTGGTAGATCGTGACTTGCATTTATGAACCTTTCATCATATCGTCAACGTGAAGAAACACGAATTTCGCTCGTAGCGAAGCAAAGCTCACCACAACGACAGCTACATTCTTTGTGTTTTCTATATATTTCTATAATAATCGAATTATAGAATCATAGAAAGATAATTTTACAAGAACACAATGTTAGGTGAGCCGTCACTTATCCTTTGAAAAAATAGAAAAATCGTTCACCTAAAAACGCACTACATCAATAATCAACTATCTATATAAAAAGTAAATCATTGCTCAATGATATGAATATCTTTACACTAGAAGGAGTAACTTAACTTCGCATAGGAAAAAATATGAAGCTAGAAACGATTGCCGTCCACGGAGGATATTCTCCCGATCCCACCACTAAAGCTGCCGCAGTCCCGATTTACCAAACAACTTCCTATGCTTTTGATAGTACCCAGCATGGCGCTGATTTATTTGATCTTAAAGTAGCGGGTAATATTTATACCCGTATCATGAACCCGACGCAAGATGTGCTGGAAAAACGGGTAGCGTTGCTCGAAGGCGGTATTGGTGCGCTTGCTGTAGCCTCCGGTCAAGCGGCGATTACCTATGCCATCCAGACTATCGCTGAAGCCGGTGACAATATCGTTTCTGCCGCCACCTTGTACGGTGGAACCTATAATTTATTTGCCCATACATTCCCTCAATTCGGCATTACCACACGGTTTGCCGACCACAAAGACCCTGCTTCATTTAAGCCTTTAATTGATGATCGCACCAAAGCGATTTATGTTGAATCGATAGGTAACCCATTGGGAAATATTACCGATATCGAAGCCATTGCAAAAATTGCCCATGAAGCCGGTATTCCGTTAATCGTTGATAACACCGTGCCATCGCCTTACCTGTTGCGCCCATTCGACTTTGGCGCTGATATCGTGGTGCATTCATTGACCAAATATCTGGGTGGGCATGGTACATCCCTAGGCGGTATCATTGTTGATTCCGGCAAATTTCCTTGGGCCGAACACAAACACCGATTCCGTCGTTTGAATGAACCTGATATTTCTTATCATGGTGTGGTGTACACCGAAGCATTAGGTGCAGCGGCATTTATTGGGCGCGCCAGAGTCGTCCCACTGCGAAATACCGGCGCGGCCATTTCACCATTCAACGCTTTTTTGATTTTACAAGGTATTGAAACACTAGCGCTGCGCATGGATCGCATTACGGACAATACCATCAAGATTGCCAAATTTTTGCAAGAACACAGCAAAGTAAAGTGGGTGAATTATGCAGGTCTACCTGGTCACGTGGATTATGCTTTGGCTCAAAAATACTTAGGCGGTCGTCCATCCGGCATTTTAACATTCGGTGTCGAAGGTGGTTTAGCCGGCGGAACACGTTTCCAAGATGCGCTGAATCTGTTCACCAGACTAGTCAATATCGGTGATGCAAAATCGCTGGCCTGCCATCCGGCTTCCACTACCCACCGACAGTTAAATCCAGAAGAACTGGCCAAGGCTGGCGTAACCGAAGATACAGTACGATTGTCGATTGGCATTGAGCATATCGACGATCTGATTGCAGATCTACAGCAGGCACTCGCTGCAGTTTAATGACTAATTTTAATGACTAATACATAGCGGACATTTTGCGGCATACTGGAAATTCACACCCTCCAGTTTCAATCGACTGCTATATATGGTGTCGGCAATGGCGAAGTACTGGTGGAATGTTGGCGAAAATGATAAATGATTGCACTTATCAATAAAATCAACATCAGACAAAATTCACTAGATAAGCCAGCCAAAGCCGCGTCAATATAATTACCAGAAAAGTGCAAGGTCTGGGCAAAAATGGCTCCTAACAGGGCCGACCCCAGACCGAACGAAGCTTGTTGCACCGTCGTCAACACTGCGCTGCCAGCACCAGCTTGCGCATGTGGAACGTCAGCCAATCCAATCCGAAAGAAACTACTCACGATTAACGATTGACCAAAGCCCATCAACGCAGTAGCTGGCGCCAGATTGAACATGCCCGGTTCTGGCCACACCAGATACAAAGTCAACATTAAACCAAGAAGACCTAGCATTTGGATGGCACATCCAGCGATCAAGGTCTTGGTACGCCCCAGATAAGCAACGATCCGAGGTGTCAACAAAGAACCAGCAAAATAAGCAGCACCCAACACAATAAATGCATTCCCAGATTGCAACGGCGTCAAATGTGCACCAGACTGCAAACTCAATGCCAGCACAAACATAAACCCACTCCAGGATGAAAAAAACAAGATAGCGATCAGCAAACCAAAGCGGACGCTAGGCAAACGCATTAACGAAGGCGGCAATAAAGGAAAAGCGCCACGCCGTTCCTGATATAACTCAACCCACCACAAAACCGCCAACAAAGGCAGCACTGCGGCCAGTATGAACAGGCAAGGTATAGACCAATGCATGGCAGGCCCAAGTGCGAGCGGCGCCAGCAAACATAAAATCACCAATGTCACTAACACGGTGCCAGGAATATCAATACTAGCGGCGTGGTGACTGCGCGTCTCGGGCACCAATCGCCCTGAATACAGCAAAATCCCTATGCACACGGGAAGATTAATCAAAAATACACTACGCCATCCCATCCCCGCCAGATTAGCCGATACCAAAATCCCCCCCAAAACCTGCCCAACAATAAATGCCAGGCCACCAATCGCGCCATAAAAACCTAAGGCGCGGGAATGCTGAGGCCCATGCATACTCACATGGATAGTCGCCAAAATTTGTGGCACGAGCAAAGCCGCGGCAGCACCTTGCAAGGCACGCGCAAGCAACAATAACCAGACTGAATTAGCAATCCCACACAACAAAGAAGCAATACCAAATAAAAGCACGCCAAGCTGAAACAACTTCAAGCGTCCAAAATTATCCCCTAAGCGCGCACCAAGCGCCAAAAAGACTGCAAAAGCAACCCCATAGACTGCCACCATCAACTCTAATTCGGTCTGGCTAGCGTTAAGAGAATGGGCGATGGAATCCAACGCCACATTCACAATAGAAAAATCAACTTGAGGCAATAACTGACCAGCGAGCAATACAAACAAACCTGCACGATGCAAAACAGGCTGCGTTTGACGAGAATTCATAAATACTTAAGCCCCATTGGATAAAGAATAGCCAGCAGTCTATAACTAAATTCAAACTGGTGCTGACGCCTCCCTTTATTGAAATGCTATCGCCCACCAACAAGATAGCATTTGCTGTACGCCTAAAACATGGATAATAGCGGCTACATCATTTTAAACACTACGTTGGAATACCCTCATGGAAATTAAGGTCAACTTTCTCGACAAGCTTCGTCTTGAAGCCAAATTCGATGATTTTACGGTCATAGCCGACCAGCCTATCCGTTATAAAGGCGACGGCTCAGCACCTGGGCCTTTCGATTATTTTCTGGCATCATCTGCCTTGTGTGCGGCTTATTTTGTGAAGTTGTACTGCAATACGCGCAATATCCCTACTGAGAATATCCGGTTATCGCAAAATAATATTATTGATCCAGAAGACCGTTACCGGCAAATTTTCAAGATTCAGGTCGAAATGCCGGCAGATATTTCCGCCCAAGACCGCAGAGGTATTTTGCGCTCAATCGAACGCTGCACGGTAAAAAAAGTTGTACAAGCTGGGCCTGAGTTTGTGATTGAGGAAGTAGACAATTTAGATGCCGATGCGCAAGCCTTGCTAAGCTTAAACCCGACTACCGGTGCGACTACCGATGTTGCCACTTACATTGCAGGCAAAGATCTGCCCTTAGAGCAAACCATCGCCGCGATGTCTGGCTTATTAGCGAGCTTGGGCATCAAAATTGAAATTGCTTCGTGGCGCAATATTATTCCGAATGTCTGGTCCTTGCATATCCGCGATGCTCACTCACCAATGTGTTTCACCAATGGCAAAGGATCAACAAAAGAAAGCGCCTTGGCATCTGCACTAGGGGAATATATCGAGCGACTGAGTTGTAATCACTTTTATGCTGGCACATTCTGGGGCGACGACATTGCCAACGCACCATTCGTTCATTACCCCAACGAACGCTGGTTTAAGCCAGGAAAAAAAGATGCGCTACCAAGCGAAATTTTGGATGAATACTGTCTGGATATTTACAATCCCGACCACGAGTTACGTGGCTCGCATCTAATCGACACCAACTCCGGCAATGCGAAACGCGGCATCTGTTCGCTGCCCTATGTGCGGCAATCAGATGGCGGCGTAGTGTACTTTCCATCCAACCTAATCGAAAACCTCTATGCCAGCAATGGCATGAGTGCCGGCAATACATTGGCCGAAGCGCAGGTGCAATGTCTCTCTGAAATTTTCGAACGCGCGGTCAAGCGCGAAATTCTGGAAGGTGAAATTGCCTTGCCTGATGTACCGCAAGAAGTACTAGAAAAATTCCCTAGCATTTTGGCCGGCATTCAGGGCTTGGAAGAACAGGGTTTTCCAGTACTGGTAAAAGATGCGTCGCTCGGCGGGCAGTATCCAGTGATGTGCGTCACCCTGATGAACCCGCGCACCGGAGGTGTGTTTGCCTCATTCGGCGCGCACCCAAGCTTAGAGATCGCACTAGAACGCAGTCTGACGGAATTACTACAGGGCCGCAGTTTTGAAGGCTTGAACGATTTACCTCAGCCCACCTTTGTCAGCAACGCGGTGACCGAGCCCAATAACTTTGTTGAACATTTTATCGATTCCAGCGGCGTGGTATCGTGGCGCTTTTTTAGTGCCAAGGCCGATTTCGATTTTGTTGCATGGGATTTCTCAGGACACGGTAAAAATTCCAATACCGAGGAAGCCGCGACCTTGTTCGGCATACTCGAAGCGATGGGCAAAGAGGTCTACACAGCGGTGTATGACCAATTAGGCGCGACTGCATGTCGAATTTTGGTACCGGGTTATTCGGAAGTATATCCAGTCGAAGACTTAATTTGGGATAACACCAACAAAGCCTTATTGTTCCGCACTGATATTTTAAATTTGCATCAACTGAACGATGCCAGCCTCGAAGCACTGCTTGATCGCTTAGAGAAAAATGAACTAGACGATTACAGCGACATCGCCACATTGATTGGTATCGAATTTGACGAAAATACGGTGTGGGGTCAGCTTACCGTGCTGGAATTAAAACTACTAATTCAACTCGCCTTACAGCAATTTGACGAGGCGCAAGACCTCGTTGGAGCCTTCCTACATTACAACGACAACACAGTCGAGCGCAAATTATTTTATCAAGCCTTAAATGTGGTACTAGAGGTCATGCTGGATGATGAATTAGAACTAGACGATTACCTTGTCAATTTCCGCCGGATGTTTGGCAATCCTCGGATGGACGCAGTACTAGGTTCCGTAGACGGCAGCGTACGCTTCTTCGGATTAACGCCAACGAGTAATAAGTTGGAGGGACTTGATAGGCACGAGCGCCTAATCGACAGTTACAAAAAATTGCTCGTGGCGCGTACTGTTACAGCTAACACTGCAGCCAACTCTAACTAGGAGGATGCACTATAAGAGTATGGGTTATAAACACAGGCTGTGATTTAAAAATAGCTTGACTGACTTTACATATATGTAAGAACGTTTTGATTCGTTCCCATCACCGTGGTCGGAAGATAATATTGCTGCCAAAACCAATTCATAATGATGGATTAGTGAAAACATGATGACGAGCCGTATGTAAAAAATGCACACAGTTGTCATCCGCATCCGGTGGTAAGATTTGTAAGGGAAAACCATGACACATTTGAAGAGAAATTCTGCTGGCTCGTTCGGCGTTGTACTGGCATTGGTCGGGGCGTCGCTGACAAGCGTGTTCGCTGATACGTTACCACGACCACCAGAGCCATTTTCTGGAAAGCTGGATTTTTCCCGCGACAAGTCGGTTTCTGCATGGCCGAAACAGGCGGAGGCACCAAAGGGATCGCCGAACATCGTCGTCATTTTGCTTGACGATATCGGTTTCAGCGCCCCTGCCACCTTTGGTGGTGTCGCCGAAACGAAAACGCTCGATCAATTGGCAAAAGAGGGCATCAGCTACAATGAATTTCATGTCACCGCATTGTGTTCGCCAACGCGGGCGGCAACCCTCACCGGACGCAATCATCACGAAGTGGGTTTTGGGACTGTTGCGGATAATTCTTCTGGATTCCCCGGCTACAACTCGGTGTGGCAAAAAGATACTGTTTCACTTCCCGAAGTCCTGCGGCAGAATGGTTATAGCACTGCGGCCTTTGGCAAATGGCACAACACACCGACCTGGGAGGTCACTCCTGCTGGGCCTTACGACCACTGGCCGACTAGCCTTGGATTTGAGTATTTTTATGGATTCCTCGCAGGTTACGATTCCCAATGGGAGCCTCGCCTCTTCCGTAACACTACGCCGGTAGAACCAAGCTCCACTCCTGAACAGGGCTACCATATGATTGCCGATCTCGCGGACGACGCAACGCACTGGCTGCATGTACATGACGCGGTATATCCAAACAAGCCATTCTTTTTGTGGCTAGCACCGGGCGGTGGACACTGGCCACAGCACGTACCGCAAGACTGGATCGCTAAATACAAGGGGAAATTCGATCAGGGCTGGGATAAGCTGCGCGAAGAAACTTTCGCACGCCAGAAGAAGCTTGGCATCTTGCCCGCCAATGCCGAATTGACGCCGCGTCCACCCGAATTACCAGCGTGGGATACACTGTCGGCTGATGAACATAAACTACTCGCCCGACAGGCAGAAATTTCCAGCGCCTACCTTGCTTACACCGATTATCAGTTAGGACGCGTACTCGGTGCAATTCGGGAAGAAGGACATATTGAAGATACCGTAGTATTTTATATTGCTGGCGACAACGGCGCTGTTTTGAATTCAAAAGTACTCGGCACTGACGCTTATGATGCTACCGGAAAATCGTTACCGGTAGCTGATCGTGTTAAATTGCTCGACCAATTGGGCGGACCACTTTTCAACAACCTTTATGGCGCGGCGTGGGGCTGGGCCGATAACACGCCGTTTCAGTATGGCAAGGGCATTCCCGCCTACCTCGGAGGGGCGCGCAATCCGATGGTGGTGTCTTGGCCGGGGAAAATAGTCGATAAGGGCAGCATTCGCACGCAATTTAGCCACGTTACCGATATTGCGCCGACAATTTACGAGATCACCGGGATCAAATTTCCAGAGTCGGTCGATGGAATTGCGCAGCTACCTCTTGAAGGGAAAAGCCTAGTTTACAGTTTCAATCACCCACAGGAAAAGTCGCCGCGAACAATCCAATATTTTGAGATCGGCGGTAATCGTGGCGTGTACAAGGACGGCTGGTGGGCTGGTTCGCGCTATAGTCCTCCTGCCACCGCAGGTCAAGGTGAACTTGGTCAGGGCGACGGCGGCAATGTCTGGAATTCACAACCGTTCGGCAATCGACCGTGGGAACTCTATAATCTCAATGAAGATTATAGCCAGGCACATAATGTCGCTGCCAAATACCCTGAAAAGGTGGCGGAGTTAGCCGCCTTGTTCGACAAGGAAGCATGGCGCAACAAGGTCTATCCGCTGGTGCCGGAAGGCGCCGCCGATCGCCCCAATCCGGCAAAAGGACGCACGTTGTTCACCTACCGTTCAGGGGTCGCGCGCATTCCTTCACGCAATGGCCCGGACGTTACGCATCGCGCCCACCAGATCACTGCGGATATCATTGTTCCGCTCGGCGGCAGCGATGGCGTCATTATTGCCGACGGTGGACGTTGGGGTGGGTTCTCGCTATATGTCAAGAACGGCAGGCTGGTCTATGCCGCCAATGCCCACGGTAACCAGACTGGGCATATTGTTTCTACTATCGCGCTACCCAAGGGAAACGTGCAGGTTGGATTCGTCTACACACCTGACGAAAAAGTGGTCGGTAACGTGCCGCGCACTCAAGTAGTCTCAGGGAAAGGGCGCTTGCTGATTAACGGGCAGATCGTCGGCGAGGGCCGCATTGGTAAAATCGTCTATAGCCCGACCGAATCGCTCGACATTGGCGCTGACCTTGGCTCTTCAGTGTCAAACGATTATAAGACGCCATTCATCTTCCCAGGAAAAATCGATAAGGTGCTTGTGGAATTGCGTTAAGATTTAATGGAATTCCAAGAACGGGACTGGCTGTGTCTTCAAAATTGATTTGGCATTTTTTCCATGGCTTCATGATCACTCTGTTTTTTTGTCATGGAGCCTTAGCAGCGCAGGTAAATCCAGGATTAAAAAAAGGTGTGGACTACGTCGGCAATCAGACCTGCATCGGTTGCCATGCAAAGCAAGGTGCAGCGTGGGCCAAGTCACACCACGCGCAGTCAATGCAGGAAGTCAGCGAAAAATCGGTGCTGGGGAAATTCGATAATGTCGAATTGATTTTCCATGGACAAGCTACACGTTTTTTCAAAAAAGATGCTACGTATTATGTCAACACCCTCAATGCGAAGGGTAAGAACCAGGATTTTAAAATTGCCTACACATTCGGAGTCTACCCACTTCAACAATATTTAATTGCACTTCCAGGGGGGCGATTGCAGGTATTAGCTGTAGCTTGGGATGTGCGACCTCAAGCATCAGGAGGGCAACGCTGGTTTCATCTTTATCCTGATTCTCCGCCTGTTCCTAGCGAGTCAATTTTTTGGACTGCGCGTGATCAAAACTGGAACTTTATGTGCGCGACTTGTCACTCCACAGGCGTGCTGAAAAACTACAATGTTAGCAAGGATCAATTTGATACAACTTGGGCCTCCATCAATGTTGCTTGTGAAGCTTGTCATGGAGCTGGTTCTGCCCACGTTCAATGGGCACAAGGAGATCGTCATGATAAGCCTGATGGATTGAAACTAATTGTCAATACGCAGTCAATCCGAGCGGGTAGTTTTGGCTTTTCGAAACCAGGACAAAAAATCGCTAGTTTGCAAAATGAATTACCTGTCCAACGGCAGGCAGCGGGTGACATCTGTTTACCTTGCCACACTCGACGTCAGGAACTTGTTGTCGATAATAATAAGGATCAAGCAGCAAAATTTCTTGATCATTATCAGCCGAGCTTAATTGAAAAAGACCTGTATTATGCCGATGGGCAAATTGATGGCGAAGTTTTTGAAGGTGGATCATTTGCCCAAAGCGCAATGCATCAGGCGGGCGTGACATGCCTTAATTGCCATGAGCCGCATGGAGCAACATTGCGCGCAGAAGGAAATGCACTTTGCACGCAATGCCATCGTTCCGATTTTTATGACAAACCCGAGCATCATCATCACCCCATTAATTCTGATGGGGCAAAATGCGTAAACTGTCACATGCCGACGAAGACCTACATGGGCGTGCATGAACGGCGCGATCACAGCTTGCGAATTCCACGACCAGACCTTACCGTTGCCATCAACACACCAAATGCGTGTAACCAATGCCACAAAGAGAAGAGCGCTGCATGGGCGGTTCTAGCACTTAAGCAGTGGCCCAACAGCATGGATTCACCTGCTGAAAAAGAGCGTACAGATAGCGCACATGCGCTTCACCAAGCTTGGTATGCCTCCCCTGCTGTTGATGTGATCACTAAGGCTTTGCCATCGGCTAGATCTGGTATTGAAAGCGCATCATTAATTAATTCATTCTTACCAGGAAATCATCCGAAGCAAAATCACGTATTAGCTGTTGCAGCGCATAATTCAGACGGCCTTGTTCGTTTGGGCCTTGCGCGATCATTGATGACAACGTTATCGCAAACAACGCTACCTATTGCCATTTCTCTGCTTTCCGATCCCTTACTAGCGGTAAGAATAGAAGCAGCGAGGGCGTTAATCGGAGTTGATCCAGCGCTACTGAACAAAAATCAACTTCAAGAGCTACAGCTTGTCACTGCAGAGCTGATTAAGGCTGAGCAGGCATCCGCAGACAGACCTGAGTCCCATACCAATCTTGGCGCGATTTATGTAAATCTTGGAGAACAAGATAGTGCAGAAAAAGAATTTCGCATTGCCTTGCACCTCGATCCTGATTTTGCCCCTGCTCTGGTTAACCTTGCTGATTTTTACCGAGTCCTGCACAAGGATGATGCTGGCGAACCATTATTACGCCGTGCCGTAAAAATAGCACCCAAAGAGGCAGAACCCGCATATGCATTGGGTTTGCTTCTGATCAGAAAAGGAATGCCTCAAGAAGCACTTGTGTGGTTGAAAAAAGCAGTGGAACTATCTCCGACTAACGCCCGTTATTCTAATGTGCTCAACATGGCAATGAAGGAAATTGGCACACCCTAGACGACGATTTTACCGGTTTGTATAACAAAAATAATCGTTATAAGTATGTAAAAATACCGCAGGTTCAGCGACTAAGAAGCAAGCACATTCTTTATTCCACGCATTTTCACACAAAAAACCTGGTTAAAAGCCCAAGTAACAGGCGTGATTTCGATGGGGACGGGCGTTGGTGCACTTAAAAGTTGGCGGCGAAAGTACCGCAGCCCCGCATCTGTTATGCTGCTACTTTCTGACTACGGACGGAGTTTGGACAGGCGGGGGCCGATGAGCGCTTTAAAGCTAACCCATCCCCAATAGACCCGATGGTGGGTGATGAATCCGTTTGCGATATCCATTATCTCGACAAGATCAACCTGATCGCCTTGCGGTGTTATGCGTGGATACTCCCAGGTTAGTTGTCTGCCATTGGAGAAAAACGTTCCGGTTCTATACCAACGGCCAAGATCGTTGGGGAGCTTGCGAAGTCCAGCCTCAAAGAATCGCCTGATTTCAGTTTTTCCCTTCAAGATTCCCTCGGTCCTGTTTTTCTGGGTCGCGAGGATCAATGGGGTTTCAAGAATGGCATCTTCCGCGTATAGCGCCATCAGACCGTCGAGATCACGGCTCAGGATTGTTTCATGCCAACGCTCATAGATATGGCGGATTTCAACATCGGTGTTTTCGGTCATCGCAGATTCCTTGTTGTGAGTTGACTAAAGTCGAGTCTAGCGTGATTTTGATACCTGATGTTTCGATGTGTATCGAATTATGAGAGCAAATTTCGTGCTATCGTGTTGAAATCTTGATGGAGAAAGATGCATGAATCCACCCCCCAATATTGCTTCCACCGCATTCCTGATCGCCGATCCGGCACGCGCGGCTATGCTCATGAGCTTGGTCGACGGACGTGCGCGACCGGCTGGCGAGTTGGCCTATATCGCCGGCATAACCGCACAGACGGCAAGTTCGCATTTAGGCAAGCTCCTTACTGGTGGCCTGCTCATAGTCGAAACGCAAGGACGACACCGCTACTATCGACTGGCGGGCTCTGATGTGGCACTCGCACTTGAAAATCTCGCCTGTATTGGCCCGACAGAAATCATACGTAGAAAACCAATTACCCGAAAAGACGAGAACCTTCGGTTTGCACGCTGTTGTTACGATCATCTGGCCGGTCGAGTTGGTGTGGCCATTACGCATGGTTTGCAAGCGCGGGGCTTGCTCATTGCGACAACTGACAAGCAGTTCAACGTGACGTCGGCTGGCATTGAATGGTTTGGCAGCATGGGGATGGATATGACGAAGCTCAAGCCGACCCGGGGAGGTTTGGCTCGGCAATGCCTCGATTGGACCGAGCGCGAGCATCATCTTGCTGGCCCGTTGGGAGTGCAGTTCATGAGTTTGATGTGTTCAAACGGATGGCTACAACGCTTTCCATCGTCACGCACTGTTCAGGTCACGCCGAAAGGATGGTCTGCTCTCAAGGAACACCTCAGTGTTGACACAGGTTCGGCTGCGCTTGTCGCGTAACGTGTAAGACATGCGATATATGTAATCGACACGTATTGGTTTTTTCGCGTTAATGACACTGTCAAACAGCGTGCAATACTTACCAGATTAGGGGTGGAAACAGCGTCCAAAAGTTTCCACCCTAGTGTGTCACCATCCGGTGTTTTAGCCGGAGGTATCTGGAGTGATTTATATGGACATCATTGACGAAATAAGAAGACGTCATTCAGTACAGAAACAATCGATTTCTGCCATTGCGAGAGAAATGGGACTTTCCCGCCCGACCGTACGCAAACATCTCAATACCGTCGAACAGCCTAAATATCAGCGATTGCTAACGGTTTCACCCCGGCTCGATGAATTTAAAGACCAGCTCACTTCCTGGTTAGAGGAAGAATCCAAACTACCCCGATCACGCCGCCGATCAGCGCAACGGCTATTTGAGGGGCTACAGGAACTCGGTTACGGCGGGGCCTACGACAGCATTCAACGATTTGTAAAACAGTGGAAATCCAGCGCGCACGGTCCAAAAATAACCGAAGCGTTTATTCCACTAGTGTTTCTACCAGCCGATGCCTGCCAGTTTGACTGGAGTCAGGAGCAGGTGGAAATCGCTGGTATCGTGCAAACGATTAAAGTCGCCCATTTCCGGTTAGCCTATAGCCGCCAGATGTTTGTGGCCGCCTATCCCAGAGAAACGCAGGAAATGGTGATGCGCACATCCGTGCATTTACCTTCTTTGGCGGTGTGCCTGCGCGTCTGATTTACGATAATCTCAAGACCGTCGTCGACACCGTCTTTGTCGGTAAAGAACGTCAATTTAACCGGCGCTTTTTAACGCTGGCTAATCATTACCTGTTTGAGCCAGCCGCTTGCACACCTACATCTGGTTGGGAAAAGGGACAGGTCGAAAATCAAGTTGGCAATGTGCGTGAATGGCTGTTTACTCCGTTGGCACGCTTTGCTTCCTTTGCGGACTTAAATGCCTGGCTCGCAACGCGCTGTCAGGAATTAGTGCAGCGTATGCACCCGACCCAAAGCCAGCGCACTATTGCGGCCTGCTATGCCGATGAGCAGCCTTTGCTCCGACGTGTCAGTGCGCAGTCGGTGTCATGGCGGGTACTACGTGCTGCCCTTGAACGAAACGAGTTTGCGGCGTGGCCGACTGAATCGGTCGCCCGTCTCCACGTGGCCGACGCCGCATGGCGCGAAGTGCTACTAGGGAATCAACCGCATGCCGGGCTTCAACAGCAGCATATGCTGCCGTTAGATCAGATCGAACACACTACCGGAGTAGGCCTTGTACCGAACATCAATCGCTACCTCATGCGTGCGGTGCAAATGGATTTATGCACTGCGGGTGAGTCGATCTTCACGTTTGCCAAGTTAGGGCGGTTCATTATTATCGGCTTTGTCCATGAACCGCAGATGGACCGCTGGAAAGGAACAAAGATACACGCTAATTCAGGGATTATTGAGCCTCGAAAGTATGTAGTTCCCGGCATCTTGGCCCGCTATTTGAACGAAAAGGCGGACAAGATGGCAGACGCGCTCCGAAGCATGTCCGACGCCCAGCACACAAAAGTTGATAAGGCATTCAGCGACAACGTAGATCAGTACATAGACAGCGATGCCTACGATGCCATGGTTGCCGACATAGGTATGTTTGGAGATGCAGCCTTCTCGAAGCGTTGAATTGGGCTGCATAGGGCGACGGCACGTCCACCTCACCTGTCAGTAATGTTCCCCGGGGAACGCGCAGCGACGCAGCGAGGTGATTGATGCATCGCTCAGCGGTGTTAATTGCCGGTGACTCTTCTCGTACTGCGGCGCATTGCGCCGCAGTCCTGGTTAGGGTTTTGCACCGCCTGCGAGTGGAAGTGTATTCAGGCGTTCCTTAATCTCAAGGCGCACTGCATCCGGCACGTCCATGTCCTGCAGGGCCTTGAGCCATAAGCTCTTAGCAAGCGTAACTGTTTGAGTGACTGCCGCTTTCGCGATGCGCTCCGAAATGCCCGCCTGCTTGGCAATGGCGGCATAGGTGTCAGGGGTTTCCTGTCGTTGCAATTTGTCGATTGCGACGTTGGTGCCGAAACCTCGGAAGCCCGCCAGTGCTGAAACACAGACGATGTCATAGGCCGGCGAAAGCTCAGGACGGACGCCATTGTGGTAGAGCACGCTGAAGTTCTTCAGATGGGCGTCAGAGTTCCCGAGGAGTGTGTTGACGGTCTGCCGGATGAAGAATTGGCGGACGTCCTCAATGCCCCGCGTGCTGAGGCGGTCCAGCACCTGGATCAACTTGACGAACTCCTTCGCGCCGGCGTATTTCTGGCCAGGCATGAGGGTCAGTAGTTGGCAGGCGTCTTCCATGTGTACCGCGCTGCTCGGGCCGCGGTCAAACCTATCCACGGCCAAGAAGCGCGTATCGGAGCCCAATGCAACAACCAAGTCTGGGTGGTCGGTCAGCGTGCTCATGGGCGCTGGCCGGCATTGCGCGACGTTGACCCCAGCCAAGCCTGCCAACGTCATGCACGCGTATTCATTCATTACCTGCGAGTCGTTGCCCGCTAACGGCAGCTTGGCGATGAGGTCCGACAGCGTGCCTTTGACGGGCATGCAGTACCGTTTTCCATCTTTGGCGTGAGATAGCGCTAGCTTGTCCTGCACGCCAGATAGTGACGCGGCCCCCTCAGCAGCCTGCTCAGGCACACTGATTTCAAGGTTGTCGGCACCACCAGTGACACCATACGCCCGAGCGGCTGCGGTTAGATTGTCGAGGTTCGCAGGCACCACGGTAACCGCACCTGGCAGGTCTTCTCCCGCAGCGGCCAAGATGCCAAAGTCATCCATGTCGCGGTCGTTCTTACGAGTGGCCGCTAGTCGTCGACGCAGAGCACCCTCTGGCAGCAGGCCAGCAAAGAATGGCGGCAACTCGCCGCGTTCCCGATACACCGCTGGATCAAAGTGGTTTTTTAGCGTTTCCTGCGTGACTTGCTCGGCGCCCGGCAGCGTCATGGAAAGCGACAGGGTAGCGCGCTGTGTATCGGTGAGGTACTGCTCGGTAGCGATAAAGCGCGTTACCCGCCCTGCTTCGCAGAGCCAGCCGACATGCCGCCCATGAAGCCATACCTCCAGATATCGCGGTCTTAATGCGTTGCTCATTCGAGCCCCCGCAGGAGTCGGTCGACCGTTGACGGGACATCGTCCGGCCCGATGGCTTTTCCGGTCAAGAGGCGGGCAACCTCGGGAAGAAGATGCTTGGGAATAAGGACTACACTCGCGTCCATGGCGTCCGCTAGCGCCTCGACGGTGCTGAGCCTAGAGTCCACTTTTCCGTTCAGCACATTGCTGACCTGTGGCACACTCATCCCTACCAAGCTTGAGATGGTCTGAAGCGTTTTTCCCAGCTGGCCACGACGTTGCTGAAGTTGTTCAAAGACTCTCATCTTATTCTTTCGGATAAATCATCTATGGAATCTTACATCAAAATATAAACCATTTCGATAGCAATTTTACTGAAAGATGTAAGTCGATCCATTTATTTTATATCAAAGTATAAAATTCACAATGAGTTTTGAGCTATTCCCTGATCCAGAAAAAGTTGGTCACGCCGTTCGGCCCTGGCGAGTTTAACGTGTAGGTTGGCGAAGCACCGTAGACACACGCATAGTGGCTTGCTAGGGTCGAATCATGTCCAGTGAAGTAGGTAACGTTAATTCGGCCGAGTTATTTCAGCCAGAGGCGATGCCGCGATCAACTGCTCGATCTCGCTGACCCGCCAAGCTGATGCACGCGCGCCAATTTTCAACGGCGAAGGGTAGCGCCCATCTTTGATCCCTTGATACCAAGTGCTCCGGCTCACCGGGAAAATCGCAAGAACCTCCGGGAGCCGCAAAAGCACATCAATTTTAGTCATCACAACCGTATCTCCACTTCCCGCAGTGGACCGGTAACTGCTAGCAAAGATTCACGATCTCAGAACAGTCAATTTGCCGATGCGGGAGCGTCGGTCGTCCGGTGGCGTTTGAAGATCGCCTAGACGGTATAGGAATGAAACGGCTCCATGAAGCACAAACTGAAAATATAAATAACTATCAAATATAGTTTTTTGATTTTCTTTAACTATCAAGCGGGACGAATTTCTGCTCCCTCGGTGCATCACTAAATACTTGGGAGACCACTCCCACCGCGATGCATGCGACAAAGAACTGTCACCAAACTGTCACCGAAAAACACAATGAAAAAAGCACTTAGATAAAAATCTATCTAAGTGCTTGATTTTCAAAGTGAATTCTGGTGGGCCTCCCGTGAGTCGAACACGGCACCAACGGATTATGAGTCGAACCAAGCAGGGGCAAGTTTACCCGCCATCACTGGTATTTACAAGAGATTTGATCACTCAAAGTCACCTGAAATCACTCCAAATTACAGCGGCATTCCGGCAGAATTCCGGCAGAAAAACGCCATCATGATGAATACAAAAGCACCAATCCATATCAATCAGCGCGGAAAATTTTCCACTTTTTGTAAAATTCAGCGCTATGGGAATATTTAACAATCCAGATACGACATTCACCTTGATAGATATACCGGAAAACGTGCGCGCTGACATATGGTAAAAGAAGGACGCTGTTTGACATTTATAAAGAGGGACTATAATTTTTAAAATGAAACAAGCGCTATTTTTTCGTTTACAGGGCCACTAAAAAATCCATTTACCCGCAGCAGTGGTGCTTTGGCGACACTGTCTATGATTACGCAACGGCAAGGATTGGAAAATGAACGCTGGAGCGCATTCCTCCCGCGATCGTAAAGGCAGTGTAATAGATCGACGGATAACACGGGCAAGATATATACCACGGCCATGATTGACATCTTGGCCGTGGTATATATAATGTCCATGGTAAAAACCAAGAGTGCCAAACATGAGTTCATATTTATCATCCGAGAGCCAAGGTAGGAGCGCGGAGACTCTCGTAGCCGATCTATTCGAGGCCCACGGCTGGAATGTCGATCGCTCTCCAGAATACGGACCACTATGTCCCGACCTAGTGGTCCGAAGAGGGGCGCAGTGCTTTGCCGTGGAGGTCAAGGCCCTTTCGGAAGGACGTGCCGATCGAGTAATTCCTATGCTGTCAAAGGCAATCCTGCAAGCACAAGCACAAGCAAATGCTCTCGATGCGGACAATGCTCGGCCTCTTGCCGTACTCTCTGTAGAGAACGCATCTCAAACCTTACCTAAACAATTCGGGGCGTTTGCTGAAAAATACGCACCGAATGTAGCTGTTGGCCTCGTTTCCAGGCGTGGACTCAGATACTTCAGGGGTGCAGGTCTCGAAGAACTGAATGCAGAGCCGGAAGAGATGCTGCGGCACGGACGCTCACCATCGCAGCAGCCTGTCAATCTTTTCTCGGATCTCAACCAGTGGCTGCTGAAAGTATTGCTGGCCCCTGAAATACCTAATCACCTGTTACAAGCACCGAGACAAAAGTATCAAAGCGGTTCCGAACTTGCCAAGGCCGCCAAGGTATCCGCCATGAGTGCATTCCGGTTCGTACAACAATTACGTAACGAAGGGTATTTGGACGATTCTTCTCGATATCTCGTTCTTGTACGTCGCCAAGAATTATTCCGTCGTTGGCGGTCAGCTGTGATGCGTTCCTCACCAGAACTACCAATGCGTTTCCTCATTCGCGGCTCTATACAAAAACAAATCTGCAGCCTTATGGCAAGTAGTCACGGAGAGTCTTGCTTGGCGCTATTTGGGGCAGCCGAGGCATTAGGGCTCGGACACGTCAGTGGTGTGCCGCCCTATGTCTACGTGCCAAAGCTCCCTCGACCTGACGACAAGAATTGGAGAGCGCTGTCAGTCGCCTCTCCTTCCGAGACGCCAGACCTCATTGTCCGCCAGGCACTTTCACCGAAATCAGTCTTCAGAGGTGCCATACACAAAGATGGCTTGATCGTTTCCGATGTCATCCAAGTTTGGTTGGATGTCATCAATCACCCATCGCGTGGTGAAGAGCAGGCCAACCTGATCTATGATAAAGCCCTTCGTCCGATTGTAGGTGATTAAATGAACGACCTAGATGCAATTGCGAAACTCGCTCAGGCACTATTCCCATGGCGTGATCATCTCGTATTTATCGGGGGATGGGCGCATAGAATCCATCGATTCGACCCAAGAGCCAACAAACTGGAATACCAACCGGTATTCACTCGCGACACTGATCTTGCGTTTACCAACAGAGCGCCAATAGATGGAGATATCAAAGCGGCCCTTCTTCAACATGGCTTCACGGAACAGCTAGGCGGAGAGCACAAGCCACCGGTGGCACACTACACCTTAGGTGACGAAAATGGCGGCTTCTACGCCGAATTTTTGACGCCACTGATCGGAAGCGGAGTCAAACGGGGTGGAGAACCAGATGCGACCATGAGTATGGCGGGAATCTCAGCTCAAAAGATTCGTAATTTAGACATCCTCCTTGTTGATCCTTGGGTGATCACTCTGGGTCCCCAATTCGGAATCCCACTACCTTCACCAATGGACATTAAGGTTGCCAACCCACTTTGCTTCATAGTCCAGAAATTTCTAATCCAAAAGGATCGCCCTGCGGCAAAGCAAGCTCAAGACGTGCTGTATATCTACGACACCATAGAACTTTTCGGGGCGTTACTGGAAGAATTCCATGAGGAGTGGAAGGCGAGGATTAGCCCGGCCCTAGGCGAGAAGCTGAGCAGTACCGTGCTGACATTAAGCAGGAACACATTCTCAAACGTAAACGACGTGATTCGAGCCGCTGCGCGGATCCCCCAGAATCGCAGACTCTCGCCGGAAAAGATCCAACTGACCTGCCTGCTTGCGTTTGAGACCATTCTTAACGGATAACTGCGCTTGGCTAGCCGTGCGTTCTGGCTGGTTGCGCATCCCAGCCAGGTCCATGAAATACTGTTTGATGCGCACACGAGGCCTTTCACTGCGCTATCATCACTGCCGGTATTGGTATGTAAGCGTCCAAAAGATCGTAACCGTCCAACAATACCATCTGGAATTGTATAACCCCATGCTGCACACTCTGATTTTTTAATTATCTGGAGTGAGTATGAATTTTGATCTGGTCAAAGTGGAATTTTGGAGGAGGCATTTACAAGATTGGCCATTAAGTGGTTTATCTCTGATCGACTATTGCCGTCAGCAAGCGATTGGTTATTCTACTTTTTATACT
>Ga0302155_10000658_pt1 | contig 26468 bp, 27 predicted proteins | sample I_Bog_N3_1_FD_193508 | JGI IMG/M metagenome (GOLD analysis project Ga0302155, IMG submission 193508) | Peat permafrost microbial communities from Stordalen Mire near Abisko, Sweden - I_Bog_N3_1 | ecosystem: Environmental > Terrestrial > Soil > Wetlands > Peat | place: Sweden: Abisko, Stordalen...
GGCCGGATTGCGGCAATTTCTGCTGCGTGACGTTTTTGATGATAAATAGCATGCCGCTTATGCCCGATTGGGTATAAGTGCATGCCATATTGTTTGTTCCCGGTCGCAAGAAATTGCTCTACAGTGGGGTTGTCTCCTCAATAAACCTCCTGGAAGATGTTTTTGAGATTGCGCCCGCCAGGCTTATCCTGGCGGGCTTTTTTTTGCCAATTAAATAGTCAATGTGTTGCCGTACGGCCAGCAGCAAGGCTTTGCGCATTTGCCACACAGCTTGTCCACAGAGCTGTTCACAGGCATTGTGGGTAAGTCAGTGCCGTATGCTTGCGCCAGCGGGCTTATGATGGAGGTTTAGATTGCCTTGCACGGCCGCTGGCGCGTACCATGGCGGCCCTTGCATACAGTTCCACTTCACCGGAGAAAATCCCCATGAGCGACGATTTAACGAAAGATGAATTTGACGCATTGGGTCAGGTCAGTCGCAAGGAGCACCGTGGCCGCCCCAGTGCCTGCGTGGCCAGAAATGCCAAGCGCCTGACCGGCCTCAAATTTTTTGAATATAGCCGCGACGGCCAACTTGGGCTGACTGAAAAAGGCAAGCAAACCTTGTTCATTTATCGCTGTATCGAGACCTTGCGCCAGCTCAACGCTGATCCGCAGGCAAGCGTTGAAGCCGACGTCGCGATTTTCCTTGGCCGCAAAGGGCATATCGTTGAAAAACCTGAAGGCAAGCAATTCGAGATCACCCAGCGTGGTCGCGAATCGCTGGCCGACATTGATGCCCAGGCTCGCTAGTTGCCGCCAGGCGTGCTTGCCGTTCTTTTAAATTTCAGGAATTCCCCGATAGATTGCGCTTCCTGCTGTGTCTATGATGATCTCCATGGACACGAAATATGCATCTTTGTGGCAGTGATGGCAAGTTCAAGCGGTGCCGCCACTGTCCACATGCATGCTGATGTAACAGGAGGATATATGCAATTGATTATGCAAACTGTGCCGGATGATACTGCCTTCATGCTGGCCGCTTATTTAGCCTGTTGTCTGGGATTGATGTATCTGCTCATCCGTGTGGACAGTGCCTGGAACCGGCGTGAAATCAACTTGTCGCACGAGCGTATGCGTCTGCTGGAGTCTCACTACAGAAAGCATGGGCGCTTGCAGGCGTTGACGGCATGTTCTGCGCATCATGAGCTTCATTGCGTTTGTTTCCTGCATGAGAAAAAAATGCTGCGATCATTGCAAGCCGAGACGCTTGAGCAGTAAAAATGCGTCGTGTCGCACGGCGAAAGCAGCGGGCGATATGAGAAAATGCGCGCATGAAAACATCACAAGCCCGCTCTCAACATCGCCCTCTGCTGCCGCTGGCAGATTATCAACGTATTTTTCGTGTCATCCATTCGGTGCTCGACAGCGTTGACGCCAATATCCCAGCGGCAAGTTTTTTCTTCAGCGTCACTGCGGCCCAAATACTGAAAAAATTTTACAAAATGAATGCCTTCCCGGTTGCCGGGGCGGCGTTCTATCTGGTCAGCAAGGATGGTAGCGGCGCCTTGTCCTTCGGTGTGCTCGACGGCGAGACAGTCACCAGCAATAGCGATGCATTTCATTGCTGGGTGCAATGCGAGGGGGTGGCGCTGGACTTCATGGCACCGGTATTTCAGGAGCTGTTGGTGGCGGCCGGCCATCCGATGGCGGTGCCGCGCCAGATGTTTCAGAAGGATTTGACGCGCATGTGTGACGCGCCCAATGCCTTGCAGGCGCAGGGAGATTTCCGGCTGGAGCCCAATCTTGCGTTGACCCGCGATCTGTTGCAGCAATTCATGAATAAGGCAGCCTTGAGCAATCTTTCCCAAGTGTGCCTGGAGTGGTACCGCAAGCCGCCCAAGGAACTCGATGCCGATTTGCTCATGCAAGCCGCCGAGGGGCCGGGTACCAGCATCAAGCTTAGCCGTCTGCAGGTAGTTGGTGTCTGGTAGGGAAGATCGTACAGGAGGGGGTCGGTGTACCAGACGGATAGTCCGGTACACCGTGCAATCATGCATATCAGTTGCATGTATCGCGAAACAGATTCCAGCATAGCCAGTCTTTGTTACGTGCGCATGACAGTCATGCTACGAAATCGTCTAGGCGCTTATTATTTAGTACATTGTCACCAGGTTGTCATACATCCTGGCTATGATGGGCCTGTCTCCTCTAAACTTGCTTTAGACTTACCTGCGATGCCAAAGCATCGCAGGTTTTTTTACGCCCAGTTTTTGGCTTGTCGTGCAGACTTTGCACAATATTGATAAGGATTTGAAAAAATCTTTGTTATCAAGTGTTTAAGTGACTTCTCCAAGGCTTATCCACAAGCTTGCTCCCAAAATGTGGGGATAACTTTTGCCGGGCGATAAGGTCGCTCAGGCAAGCTACTGCGTGCTTTTGTCCAGATAAGGCTCGACCTTGATTGAGGTCATGCTGTAGCCGGCGCTGCCCATCAAGGTATCTGAATGATCCACCTTCAAGACGCCATTGATCCATACGGCATCCATGGTGCGGATGTCCTTGACCGCTTTGGCGCTGTGCACATGGATGATCTGGTTGGCCGGCGGCGGCGGCACGTGGATGCAGGCGCCGAAATAGGGCACCAGCAGGAATTCCTTCAGGGCTTCACCCTCACGCTCGAGCGATACGACAAAACCAGGAATACGGATCGCCTTGCCGTCCATGCTGGGATCGATAGGTGCATTTTTCCAGTATTGCTTGGCTTTCCACAGCGCTTCTTCGGCGCGCGGGTCGTCGTCCTGCAGCTTGTCCAGTTTTAGCCCTTTGAATGGCTTCATGGCGTCCCAGTCTTTCGGAATCAAGGATTCCCAGGCGATTTCCTTGTAGCTGGCATCGCTATTGACAGAGGGCTTATAAGGCGTGGCGACCAGATCGGGGTTTTGTTGCAGATGATCGCCAACCTTGTACTGGCCATTGTCAGCGCTCACTGCGGCGGGCGGCGCTGTGACTGGCATCGCCGGTGTGGCTGCCAGTCGCAGCGAATAGCCGACCAGCAAACCAGCACCGATGATACCGCTTATCCAGGTAATACTTTTCATATCGTCATAATCTCGGAGTCAGGCCGTCCGCCAGGCTCAGTCGGTAAGCGCGCAAGCCCGGTAGCAGGCTTGCGACAAAACCGGCCAGGATCGTCCACAGTAACAAAGTGAGCTCTCCCGCGGCGGGTAGGGCAGGGTGTAATGTTACGCCAAATTGGGCGCTCAGGAAGGGACCTAGCGCCAACAGCGCCAGCGTTAGCAAGATCACGCCCAGTATGACGCCGGCCAGCATGACTGCCAGTCCTTCCAGCGCCAGCAGCAAAAAAATGTCAAACGGGCGCGCGCCGACCGAGCGCAATACGGCCAGTTCACGGCGCCGTTCGCCAAGACTGGCGAGGATTGCCGACACCAGTCCGGCCAGGCCGACGATCACCACCATGCCGGACACCACCAGTAAGGCATTCTCGCCCACCCCTACGACTTGCCATAATTCGTCCAGCGCCACGCCGGGCAGCACCGCCATGAGCGGCTCGCTGCTATCGTCGCCGATGTCGCGTTGGACGCCAAACACTGCCGCGCGGTTTTTCAAGCCGACCAGCACGGCGGTGATGGTCTTGGGGGTCAGATTGAATTTCTTGACCTGCGCGGCTTTGATCGTCAAACCGGGCATCGGGGCGCCGCCTTCCCAATCCAGATGAATCGCTTCCATGGCATCGAGACCGATATGCACGGTGCGATCTACCGGGGTGCCGGTGCGCGCCAGGATGCCGGTGATGACGAAGGGTTTGTCGGCATGATCGGTCAGGTGCATGCTACCCATGCCATGGCTGAGCACGATATGGTCGCCCACGCGGTAATGCAGACGTTGGGCGACTTCGGCACCGATCACGGTTTCAAAGACATCCGCAAATTCGCGCCCCTCGGCCATTTGCAGTGCCTGGCCATCGCCGTAATGGAAGTGACGAAAATAATCGAAGTTGGTGGCCAGCACCGGGAAGCCGCGATGCGAGTCACCCAGCGAGAGTGGAATGGTCCAGGCTACGGCGGGATTTTTGGCCAACTTCAGTGCGCTGTCCCAGCCCATGTTATTGGTGGCACCGCCGATGCGAAAAATCGCATACAGCATCAGTTGCACCGGGCTGGTACGAGCGCCGACCACCAGGTCGGTGCCGGACACCGATTGCGTGAAGCCATCGCGCACTTCATGGCGCACGCGCTCAATGCCAAGCAGCATGGCGCTGGACAGAGCGATGGCCAGCAGCATCAGGCCCAGCGTGTAGCGGCGGTTCCAGGCGCTCTTGGCGGCTAGCGGAAAAAGGAAGCTCATGCGTTTTCCTCCGCATGGGCGCAGCGATTGATCTCATTGAGTGCGATACGGCGATCGAAGCGTTGCGCCAGACGCTGATCATGACTGACAAACACCAGGCTGGCACCGGTCTGTTCACATTCATGCTGAATCAGGTCAAGGAAGCCTTGCTGGCGATCGCTGTCAAGCGCCGAGGTGGGTTCGTCGGCGACCACAATCTCAGGCCGGCCGATCAGTGCACGCGCGGCGGCGACCCGCTGTTGCTGGCCGATCGACAGTTGCGTGACCGCGCGCGTCCATAGCGCCGGAGCGAGGTCGAGACTGCGCAGCAGTGCATGCGCTGCCGCCAGCAAATCGGCGCCTTGCGCCAGTGCGCGCTCACGGCGGTAAGCGGAAAAGCGGCATGGCAGCAAGACATTGTCGAGTATCGACAAGTACGGAATCAGGTTGAACTGCTGGAAGATGAAACCGATGTGATCTACCCGGAAGCGATCGCGTTTGGCCGCCGCCAGTGTATCCAGCGGTTGACCCAAAATGGCGACGCTGCCGGATTGGGCTGTGTTGATGCCGCCGATCAGCGCCAACAAGGTACTTTTGCCGCTGCCGCTGGGGCCGCTGACGAAGACTTGTTCGCGTGCCTGGACGTCAAAATGTTCCAGTGCCAGGGTTGGCGTATGCTGGCCTGGCCAGGTGAAGCTGATATCGCGCAGGGCGATGGCGGCATTGCTCATGGGGTGGCGTGGTGAGGTTAAGGGAAGGCCAGGCTGGAAGAGGCGGCCGTCAGTTTGGCGGCAGCTTGACGTTTGGCGGTCACGAGTTGTACGTCGATGCTGACGAAGCCCTTGAAGGCGTCAAACAATTTGACATCCATTGCCTGCAATTTCTCAGGCGCGGCGCACTGAAACACGAAATCGGCATCAAGGTCGGCGTGGCCATCTTCATCTGCATGACCTGCGGCCTTGGCGGCGCTATTGGATTGACCCAGCAAGGCCGGCTCGATGGCGGCCGAAGTCAGGTTCACTGAACTGACCGTGCAGCCAGCCGCTGCACTGGTGACGAACATCGCGGCTGCATTGCGCAAGGTCTTGGCCATGTCTTTGGCGGCCTGGCGGTCTTTGTCACTGTTGGCGGCATGTTCGAAGCCGATCAGATTGATCAGCGGCGAATCCAGATGCAGCGACAAGGTCTTGCCGTCGAGTACCACATCCAGTTTGCCGACGCCATGGACATGCGCCGCGTGCGCCATGGCGGGAGTAAAAGCCGGCGACAGCAGTGTCAGGGCAGCAGTGAGGGCGGTGATGGTGCGTAACTTCATGGACATGATCTCTCTGTTTGGTTAGGGGCGCTGTATGGGGCTGCTGCGGCAGGGTGTGGGATGGTTTGGGTTCTGTGTCAGGGTTTCTTTGCTGCTTATCGCTTATTGCAACCGAGTTGCATTATAATTCTACTTCGCAACCAGGTTGCACATAGATTTGTAACGCTCACAGCAGTTCCACTCACGGCCTATTTTTATCCTATGTTCTCCTCTTTTTGGCAAGCTTGCTTCCAACGAACCAGTATTTTTGCGCTGCCCTGGTGGCAACGCGTGTTGCTGGTTGCACCGGTGTGTGTGCTGCTGTGGTGCGGTGTGGCCTGGGCGCTGGGGGGAAACTGAGTATGTCAGCGGCCATCACTCTGGAAAATCTGACTGTCACTTACCGGCGTCATCCGGCTTTGCACCACGTCAGTGGCGAGTTTGCGCTGGGCTCATTGACTGCCATCGTCGGTCCCAATGGCGCCGGCAAGAGTACCTTGCTTAAAAGCATCATGGGGCAGGTGCGTTGCAATAGCGGTCGCGTGGTCAAGCACGCCGATGCCGGTCGCATCGCTTTTTTGCCGCAGCAGGCTGAGATTGATCGCAGCTTTCCGATTGCGGTGCTGGACTGTGTCATGTTGGGATATTGGGGCCGCGCCGGGCTGTTTCGTCGCATCAGTGTTGCCATGGTGCAACGCGCTGAGCAGGCGCTGGCGGCGGTCGGCTTGGAGGGCTTTGCGCAACGTTCCATTTCCAGTTTGTCGGTGGGACAGTTTCAGCGCGTGCTGTTTGCCCGCATCCTGCTGCAAGATGCCAGATTGATTCTGCTTGATGAACCGTTCAGTGCGGTCGACACCAAAACCACCGAAGACCTGTTGCGCATCATCCAGTCCTGGCATACCCAGCAACGTACGGTCATTGCCGTGCTGCATGACTATGATCAGGTACGCCGGGCGTTCCCGCAAACCTTGCTGTTGGCACGCAATGTAGTGGCCTGGGGCGCAACCGAGCAGGTGTTGTGCCACGATAATCTGCATCGCGCCCGCACCATGTCGGAAGCGGTCGATGAGCATGCGCCATTGTGCGCAGTGGACGTCGCGTCCTTAGCTGCCGTCGCCGCGCAGGGGCAGACATCATGATGCTGTTGCATGACGTGCTTCAATGGCTGATCGGGCCGTTCCAGGAATTTTCTTTCATGCGCCGCGCGTTGGTGGCAACGCTGGCATTATCGTTCTCGAGTGCGCCCTTGGGCGTGCTGCTGACCTTGCGTCGGATGAGTCTGTTCGGCGACGCCTTAAGTCATGCGGTCTTGCCAGGTGTCGCGGCCGGCTTCATTTTCTTTGGTTTGTCGCTGCCGGCACTGAGCATTGGTGGTTTTATTGCGGGCGTGATCGTGGTGACTCTGGCCGGCTTGGTCAGTCGTCATACCGAACTCAAGGAAGATGCCAGTCTGGCGGCCGTGTATGTGGTGGCGCTGGCCTTGGGTGTCATTCTGATTTCAGGGCATGGCACGCAACTGGATCTGTTGCATATTCTGTTTGGCAACGTGCTCGGCGTCGATACCCAAGGTTTGCTGCTGGTGGCTGGCGTGTCATCGCTGAGCGTGGTGCTGATTGCGGCGTTGTACCGTGGCTTGTTGCTGGAAAGTTTCGATCCCTCCTTTCTGGCTGCCAGCGGTGGCCGTGGCACGCTCTATCAGCAGTTGTTTCTGATGCTGGTGGTGATGAATCTGGTGGCCTCGTTTCAAACCTTGGGTACGCTCATGGCGGTCGGCTTGATGATGTTGCCGGCCGTATCGTCGCGGCTGTGGCATGACAGCTTGCCGGCGCAATTGCTCAATAGCGCATTGCAGGCGGCATTGGCAGGCTATGCCGGACTGATGTTTTCCTATTACGCCTCGGTACCTTCAGGTCCGGTGATTATTGTCTGTGCCGGTGGCCTGTATTTCCTGTCCTTGATGTTTGCGCCGCGCGGCTGGTTGCCGCGCCTGTTGCGCCGGCCGCATTTGCGCGCCTGATTTTTTCTTTGAGGGAGTAAGTCCGTGAAATTGTTACGTCAATGCTTGTTGGCTGCGGCCGTCTTGTGGAGTCAGGCTGCCAGTGCGGCCGGGGTGGATCAGCGTCTGCCGGTGGTGGCTAGTTTCAGCATTCTTGGCGACATCGTCGCCAATGTCGGCGGTGATCGGGTTGCCGTCGTCAGCCTGGTGGGGCCGGATCAGGATGCACATGTGTTTGAACCTGCGCCTGACCATATCAAGATGGTGGCGCGCGCCAAACTGGTGGTGGTCAATGGTCTCGGTTTCGAAGGTTGGATGGAGCGAGTGGTGCAGGCGGCCGGCTATCGCGGCGAAATTGTCGTGGCGTCCAATGGCATCGCCGTGCGCGATCGCGTCGAGCAAGAGCACGGCGGCGAGGCTGAGCATCACGGCAAGAATGATCCGCACGCTTGGCAAAATCCGGCTAACGTTGTGGTTTACACACGCAACATCATCGCTGGGCTGAGTCGCCTCGATCCGGCCGGTGCCGCCATCTATCAACGTAACGGTGACGCCTATATCACCAAGCTCAACGCACTCGACGCTTGGGCCATGCAGCAATTTGCGCAGTTTCCTGATGCCAAGCGCAAGGTCATTACTTCGCATGATGCCTTCGAGTATTTCGGTGCGCATTTTCACGTCAAGTTTTTGGCTGCGCAAGGCGTCTCTACCGACAGTGAGCCCAGTGCCAAAGATGTCGCAGACCTGATTCGTCAGATTCGCAAGGAAAAAATTCGCGCCATCTTCATGGAAAACATGAGCAATCCCAAGCTGTTGCAACAGATCAGCGAGGAAGCCGGCGTCAGTCTGGGCGTGAAGTTGTATGCCGATGCGTTGTCGCAGGCCGATGGTCCGGCACCGACTTATCTGCGCCTGATGCGCTACAACATCGAGCAAATCCTGGCGCAGCTCAAGTTGAACTAAATGGCGCTGACGTCACGTCATGTCAACTTCAAGTATGCTTGTTGCTCTTAATCTCACAGGAGTTGACACGATGGTGCACGTCCTCGCAATCATTACCGCCCATTCGGGCAAGCGCGCTGAATTACTGCAGCTGGTGCATGCCAACCTGGCGGCCGTACGGGCCGAACCAGGCTGCATCGAATATGGGCCGGTGGCCGACGTCCCCGGTTTCGGCGGCCCACAAACGGTGCTAGGCGAAGATACCTTTGTCTTTGTCGAGAAATGGGAAAGCGCCGACGCACTCAAGCTGCATTTCACTCAGCCGCATATGATTGCCTATATCGACAAATCGAAAGCCTTGATTGCCAAGCGCGCAGTGCATGTGCTGCAAGCGGTCTGATCGATAGCCTAAGAACGCCCTAACAAAACCTCGATGGCAAGACGCGCCGACGACAGTACAAAAACGGCCAGGAGGCGCAACGCCGCAAACGGCTTTTTGTTAGGCGTTCTACGGTTTGTAGGCCGATGCTTGCCCCATCTGCATCAGCCAGGCAACGAAGGTTTTTAGAGAGTTGCCGTTGTTGCCGGCAGTATGGTCCAGGCTGCGATGCAGGATGTGAAAGCCCTGACCATGCAGCACCACTTGCGGAAACAACTGGCGCAGCCGGTCGTGCGCCAGGTCGTCGTCGACCAGCGCCAGCGTGCCGATGGCAACGCCCAGATCGGTCGAAGCCGCCTGCAGACTCAAGAAGAAATGTTCATAGCTGGTACCCGGCACTTTTTTCTTCACCGTGACCCCCGCCTTTTGCAGCCATTGCTGCCAGGCGTCGGCGCGCGAGCTGAGATGGATCAATGAGGTTTGCAGCAAATCCTGAGGTTGGTGTAGCGGATGCAGTTCCAGATAATGCGGTGACGCCAGCGGCGCCGAAACATCGTCGAGAAAGCGCACGCATTCAAAGCCGCTGCGCTCGATCGGACTGCGCCACAACACCACATCGAACGGATCTTTCATATCTTCAAAATGTTCCGACACCGTCGTCGCCACGCGCACTTCGATGCGCGGATTATCGATCTGAAATTGCGATAGGCGCGGGATCAGCCAGCGCATGGCGACTGACGGCGCCGTAATGACGCGCACGATGCGATTCTTGCCGGCATAGGTCAATTGCTCCGAGGCCATGCCTATGCGGTCCAGGCTGGCACGCACTTCGGTGTAAAACAACTGTGCCGCCTCCGTTGCTTGCACGCCACGCGGCAGTCGAATGAACAGGGGCTGACCGAAATATTCTTCCAGTAATTTGATTTGCTGGCTGACCGCACTATGCGTGATATGCAATTCATGGGCAGCCACCGTCAGGCTCTTGGTGCGGGCCGCGGCTTCGAACATTTTGAGCGCCTTCAAAGGGGGCAGGGGAATGCTCATGCTGTAAGTTTATCTTATAGTGGTGTCGGAAAATGTTGCTTTTTAAAGTGCGTAGTAGTCCTTATCCTTAGCACCACTGCATCATTACGTGTGAAAGAGAAAAATGTCTACTTATCAATCCGCCGGATTTTCTAATAATTTACAGAGTTTGCTGGAAGCTTTCCAGTTCTTTGTCGAGCGTTCGTTTGCCGCGCGTGCTGAGAGCGAAATCGATGGCGTATTGTTCGATCTGAACGACGCCCCCTATCTGCAAGGCGTCAAGAACCACGCAGAGATGGAGCGCCGCTTGCGCGAGCTCGAACGCGGCAACCGTCATGCTGTGACGGAATTGGAATCGCTGGGCTGATTAGGCTTTTGCGCCTTATTGCTTGCGCAGCAGTTGCATTGGGCTGAACAGTTGTTGCATGCCGCTGTGGGCGATGAAGCTCAGATTGTAAGGATGCTCTGCCACGGCGCGCGGAAACTGCTCGAAGATCGGCAGGCCATGCAGTTGTTCGGCAATTTTCCCCCATAGGACCAGCGTCGGCGGCACTTGTTTCTTTGTCGTTGCGTGTTGCGCCAAGCCCTTCAATACGGTTTCGAAAAACGGCTTCCAGGCTTTGGCATCCTTGATCGGAGCCACCTGCGGGCGAAATACCAAGCTTGCATTGAGCAGCAGGAAACCTTGTGTCGTGAGGTTGTCCTGCAACTCTGCCAGCGTTTGTATGGTGCCGCTGGTGTCCGCCTGTGCCTGAACGGCGACGCCGGCAAGGGCGTCACCGCTGGTATGTTCAATCGCAATTTGACCGTCGGCCACGAGCAACATTTTCATGAAGTTGCGCAGCGAGGTGGCGCGATTGACTTGCTTGGACAAGCCCTTGTCGGACCACAGCGAGCCGACGGCGCCATCCATGAAACACACGCCAGTGGCGCTGGCAGCGCGCGGATAAGGGCCTTCGCCGACCAGCACGTAGCGCACCGCATCAAGCGGTTGTTTGAAGGCTGAAAAAATGCGACCTTCAGTGGGCAGATAGTTGTCTTGCGCGAGCGCAGGAAGGTAGTCTGGCGCCGCCTTGGCGACGGCTTGCAGGCCATGCTGGAGGATCTCTTGCCAGGACGGATCGGCGGTTGCGCAAAGGTCAAGCAGGGCGGCAGGAACGGGCATGAGTAAGTGCTGGTGAAGGTTGGCTGCCGGCATGATAAATCAAGGCCGGCAGTTTGGGATACTTAATGTAGCGCTTTGCGATTACGCGACAGCAATCACATCGTCGCCGGCAGCGCCGAATAATTGTTGTTTGAGCTGGTGCAATTGGTCGCGTACCTTTGCGGCTTTTTCAAACTCCAGATTCTTGGCATGGTCGTGCATCAGCTTTTCGAGTCGCTTGATTTCCTTGCTGATCTGCTTCTCGCTCATGGCTTCATAATTGGCATGTTCTTGCGCCACCAACAGCTCCATGCGGGCTTCTTGCGGACTATAGACACCATCGATCAGTTCGCGGATTTCCTTCTTGATGCCCATTGGCGTGATGCCATTGGCTTCATTGAAGGCGACCTGCTTGGCACGGCGGCGTTCGGTTTCGCCAATCGCCTTGTGCATCGAATCGGTGACTTTGTCGCCATACAGGATGGCCATGCCGTTGAGGTTGCGGGCGGCGCGGCCGATGGTCTGGATCAGGCTGCGCTCGGAACGCAAGAAGCCTTCCTTGTCGGCGTCCAGGATCGCCACCAGCGACACTTCGGGCAGATCCAGGCCTTCGCGCAAGAGATTGATGCCGACCAGCACATCGAAGGTGCCCAGACGCAGATCGCGAATGATTTCGACGCGTTCGACGGTATCGATGTCGCTGTGCAGATAACGCACCTTGATGCCGTTGTCGCTGAGAAACTCGGTCAGTTGTTCCGACATGCGCTTGGTCAGCGTGGTCACCAGAACCCGTTCATTCTTTTTGACGCGCAGCGTGATTTCCGACATCAAGTCGTCAACCTGGGAACTGGCTGGACGCACGATGATGAGCGGATCGACCAGGCCGGTCGGGCGTACCACTTGCTCGACTACTTGGTCGGCATGGGTCTTTTCGAAGTCGGCCGGGGTGGCCGAGACGAAAATGGTCTGGCGCAGTTTGCTTTGGAATTCGTCGAATTTCAACGGTCGGTTGTCCAGCGCCGAGGGGAGTCGGAAACCGTAATCAACCAGATTGGTCTTGCGTGCGCGGTCGCCGTTGTACATGCCGTTGAGCTGACCGATCAAGACATGCGATTCGTCGAGGAACATGAGCGCGTCCGGCGGCAGGTAATCGATGAGGGTCGGCGGCGGTTCGCCGGCCTTGGCGCCGGACAGGTGGCGCGAGTAGTTTTCGATGCCTTTGGTAAAGCCGATCTCGGTCATCATTTCGATGTCGAAGCGAGTGCGTTGCTCAAGTCGTTGCTCCTCGATCAACTTGTTTTCCTTGCGGAAAAATTCCAGGCGTTCGCGCAGTTCGTCCTTGATGGTCTCGATGGCGCGCAGCACGGTTGCGCGCGGCGTCACATAGTGCGAACTGGGATAAACGGTGAAGCGCGGAATTTTTTGACGCACGCGGCCGGTCAAGGGGTCGAATAATTGCAGGTTGTCGATCTCATCGTCAAACATCTCGATGCGTACCGCCAGTTCGGCATGTTCGGCCGGGAAGATGTCAATGGTGTCGCCGCGCACGCGGAAGGTGCCGCGACCGAAATCGACTTCGTTACGGCTGTATTGCATCTGGATCAGGCGGGCAATGACATCGCGCTGGGAAACCTTGTCCTTGGCGCGCAAGGTCAAAATCATCTGGTGATATTCGCTAGGGTTGCCAATACCGTAAATTGCCGAAACAGTTGCTACGATGATAACGTCGCGGCGTTCCATCAGCGATTTGGTGCAGGACAGCCGCATCTGTTCAATGTGCTCGTTGATCGAGGAATCTTTCTCGATGAACAGATCGCGTTGCGGCACATAAGCTTCCGGCTGGTAGTAATCGTAGTAGCTGACGAAATATTCGACGGCGTTGCTGGGGAAAAACTCGCGGAATTCGCTATACAGTTGCGCTGCCAGGGTCTTGTTGGGGGCAAAAACGATAGCCGGACGTCCGAGGCGGGCAATGGTGTTTGCCATGGTATAGGTCTTGCCGGAGCCGGTTACGCCTAGCAAGGTTTGAAAAAACAGGCCGTCGCGGATGCCTTCTACCAACTTATCGATGGCGGCGGGTTGGTCGCCGGCCGGAGCGAAGGGCTGATGTAGCTTGTAAGGTGAGTCCGGAAAAGTCAGCAATTTGCTCTCGCCCAGAGCCGGAGTCGGTGTAAGGGGGGATAATTCAGCCATTCTCATTCGACCTTTGGTAAAATTATGTGTTGCAAAACGGTGCTCGGCGCGCGGCGTTGCCCTGTATCCATCCCGACTGCAATTCACGCTTGCAGCTAACTTTTTATGTTATCACGATGAACGCACCTCTCTCAGCCTCCTCCCTTTTCACCGCCATCGAAATGGCGCCTCGCGACCCAATTCTCGGCATCACCGATGCATACAATGCCGACAAGAATCCAGCCAAGACCAACCTCGGCGTTGGCGTCTACTATGACGACAATGGCAAGGTGCCGCTGCTGGAGTGCGTCCGTAAAGCCGAAGCCGAACTGGCCGCGAAACTGGCGCCGCGTACTTACCTGCCGATCGATGGTCTGGCAGCGTACGACAAGGCAGTGCAAGAGCTGGTATTTGGTGCCGATAGCGCGGTTGTGCAAGAGAAGCGTGCTATCACTGTGCAAGCGATTGGCGGCACGGGTGCGCTGAAGTTGGGCGCCGACTTCCTTAAACATTTCTCGCCGGCAGGCACGCAGGTCTGGATCAGTGATCCAAGCTGGGAAAATCACCGCGCCCTGTTTGAAATGGCCGGCTTTACCGTCAACAACTATCCCTACTATGACGCGGCTACCCGTGGCGTCAATTTTGCCGGCATGCTTGACGCGCTCAAGACCATGGCCAGCGGTTCGGTCGTGTTGTTGCACGCATGCTGCCACAATCCGACCGGCGCTGATCTGTCTGCCGATCAATGGACGCAGGTGATCGACGTGGTGACCACGCGCGGTCTGATTCCTTTCCTCGACATGGCTTACCAAGGTTTTGGCGACGGCATTGAAGAAGACGGCAAGGTTGTGCGTCGTTTCGCTGAGGCTGGTGGTCCGCTGTTTGTGTCGAACTCCTTTTCCAAGTCGTTCTCGTTGTACGGTGAGCGTGTCGGTGCATTGAGCATCGTTGCCGCTTCCAATGAAGAAGTCGGGCGCGTGCTGTCGCAACTCAAGCGCGTGGTGCGCACCAACTATTCCAATCCGCCAATTCACGGTGGTCAGGTTGTTGCCATTGCGCTGGCGTCGCCTGAGTTGCGCGTGCTGTGGGAAAAGGAACTGGCTGAAATGCGCGTGCGGATTCGAGAAATGCGTCAATTGCTGGTGGCCAAACTGAAAGAAAAAGCGCCTGCGCACGATTTCGACTTCGTCATCAAGCAACGCGGCATGTTCTCGTACTCGGGCTTGACCAAGGCGCAAGTGGAACGTCTGCGCACTGAATTCTCGATCTATGCTGTCGAGACCGGTCGTATTTGCGTAGCGGCGCTCAACTCCAAGAACATTGACGCCGTCGTCGATGCGATTGCCAAGGTCTTGTAATCACCGGATGAGAATGCGTGCGTATGGAAAGATGATGCGCATGCAAAAAGATTTTGACAGAGGATAAAAAACTGGTCATAATCTCGTTCTCAGCTGTTCCCTGATAGCTCAGTTGGTAGAGCGACGGACTGTTAATCCGCAGGTCCCTGGTTCGAGTCCAGGTCGGGGAGCCAAAGAATTTGAAAGCCTCGCATTCGTGCGAGGCTTTTTAATTTTATCCGGCAGCACTTGTCTGCTGGTGATGTTTTGCATGCCGTACATTGCATCTTTGGGTGCAGGAGTGGGAGTACGGCGGCGTCGAAAATGATTTAGTAATTTTTTTGCGGCACAGCTAGGCGCAAAGGAAAAAATAGTTCATAATCGCGCCCTCATCTGTTCCCTGATAGCTCAGTTGGTAGAGCGACGGACTGTTAATCCGCAGGTCCCTGGTTCGAGTCCAGGTCGGGGAGCCAAGATTCTAAAGGGGCTACGTGCAAACGTAGCCCCTTTTCTGTTTTCAGTTGCCTACCTGCGCTGTGTGCACGCCGTAGGTCAATACTGCAGCTCTGTCCTCTACTCCAAACGCTGCTAAAATCGCCTCCTTTGATCTCCAGGAAATGCGATGAGCGAACCGATCCGTCTGACTCAGTATAGCCACGGTGCCGGCTGCGGTTGCAAGATATCGCCGCAGGTGCTGGAAGTCATCCTCACCGGTAGCGGTGCGCAGAACCTCGATCCGAAATTATGGGTCGGCAATGCGTCGCGCGACGATGCTGCGGTGTATGCCTTGGACGATGAACGCGGCGTGGTTTCCACCACCGATTTCTTCATGCCCATCGTCGACGATCCCTTCGATTTCGGGCGGATTGCCGCCACCAACGCCATCAGCGATATCTACGCCATGGGCGGCGACCCGCTGATGGCGATTGCCATTCTCGGCTGGCCGGTCAAATTACTTCCTCCGGAAGTGGCGCGGGAAGTGATCCGCGGCGGTCGCGCTGCCTGCGACGCGGCAGGTATCCCGCTGGCCGGCGGTCATTCGATCGATGCGCCTGAGCCTATCTTCGGTCTTGCCGTGACGGGCGTGGTCGCCAAGCAGCACATGAAACGCAACGACACTGCCAGTGCCGGCTGCCTGCTTTACCTGACCAAACCCTTGGGCATCGGCATCCTGACCACTGCCGAAAAAATGGGCAAGCTGCGCGCCGAGGATGTGGGCTCGGCACGCGACTGGATGTGCGTGCTCAACAAGCCCGGCAGCCGTTTTGGCAAGCTCGCGGGGGTCACGGCCATGACCGACGTGACCGGTTTCGGCCTGCTGGGTCATCTGGTCGAGATGTGCGACGGTAGCGGCCTCAGTGCACGTATCGAACATGCACGCGTGCCCAGCTTGCCGGGTGTGGCGCATTATTTGGAGCAAGGCTGCGTACCTGGTGGCACCGGTCGTAATTTCGACAGTTACGCCGATAAGATTAGCCCGCTCAGCGAGACGCAAAAGCAATTGCTGTGCGATCCGCAAACCAGCGGCGGCTTGCTGGTGGCGGTGACACCGGTAGGTAACGAAGCTTTCCTGGCCGCTGCTGCAGAGCTGGGAATGGCGCTGGCGCCGATTGGTGAGTTGATGATGCGACAGCGATACGCGGTCGAGGTTGTTTGATGAGCACTGACGGCGACATCCAGCCCGACCGTGCCTTGTTCGTCAGCGGCCGGGCCATGCTCGATGCGCGGGCACCGGTTGAGTTTGGCAAGGGTGCTTTTCCCACCGCCGTCAACTTGCCGCTGATGGATGATAGCGACCGCGAACAGGTCGGGCTTTGCTACAAGCAGCATGGGCAAGAGGCGGCCATTGCCTTGGGTCACCGCTTGGTCAGCGGCAGCGTCAAAGATGCACGGATCCAGGCCTGGGCTGATTTTGCACGCGCCAATCCGGACGGTTGCCTGTATTGTTTTCGCGGTGGTTTGCGCTCGAAGATCACGCAGCAATGGCTCAAGAGCGAGGCTGGCATCGACTATCCACGTGTGGCCGGCGGTTACAAGACGATGCGTGGTTTGCTGATCGACAGCGTGGAACAGGCCGTTGCACAAGGCGGTTTTGTCGTGATCGGCGGCATGACTGGCAGTGGTAAGACCGATGTGCTGGCGCAACTGGATAACGGCCTCGATCTTGAGGCGTATGCCAACCATCGCGGTTCCAGTTTTGGCAAACAGGCCACCGAGCAACCATCGCCCATCGATTTCGAACATCGACTTGCGGTTGATCTATTGCGCAAGCAAGCGCGCGGTCATACCTGGTTTGCGCTGGAAGATGAGAGTCGTTTGATCGGCCGTTGTGCGTTACCGCTGGCCTTGTATCAAGGCATGCAGAATTTTGTGATGGTGTGGTTGGAAGACAGCCTGGAAGGTCGGGTTGAGCGTATCCTGCGCGATTACGTCAGTGGACTCTGTGCACAATACCTGGCGCTTGATGCCGAGGATGGTTTTGCGCGTTACCGTGCGCATTTGTTGCAGGCGCTGGGCAATCTGGTGAAGCGTCTTGGCGACGAGCGTTATCGACGGCTATTGGGATTGATGCAGGCCGCGCTAGCGCAACAAGCCAATAATGGTGCGGTTGACCTGCATCGCGCTTGGATCGAACGATTGCTGCACGAGTATTACGATCCTATTTATGCCTATCAGCGGCAAGCCAAGAGCTCCCGCCTATTGTTTGCCGGGGACCAGACTGCCGTCGTTGATTTTCTACGGCAGTACCAAGGCCCAAACAGACATTAAAGCAGCACGGCGCCGATCAATCCCGTGGTGACGCCGACCAGCATGGTCAACAAGGCCACCGTGGTGAGCACGCGGGGACTGAAAGATTGCCGCAGCATCAGCATCGACGGCAGGCTGATGCTGGGCAAGGTCATCAGCAAGGCGACTGCGGGCGCAATGCCCATGCCCAGTGCCAGCATTGACTGCACGATAGGAATTTCAGCAGCGGTCGGGATCACAAACAAAGTACCGACTACGGCCAGTGCAACGATCCACAGCAGGCTATTGCCAATGGAGGCGTCGATATGCGGGAACAGCCAAACTCGCGCCGCGCCCAGTGCCAATACGGCCAAGATGTAGACGGGGATGGTGCTCCAGAAAAGTTGCCACAGCTTCTGCATCCAGCGCCCCAGAAAAGCCTGTTGATCCAGTGTCGCAGCTGCCGCAGCGGCGTCTACAGCTGCCTGTGGTATGGATTCCGGTTTGGCGATACGTTGTGCAATCAGCGCCACACCCACTACCAGTGCCACACCCGCAACCAGCCTTAAAGCGGCAAAGCCCCAGCCTAATACAAAGCCCATGAACACCAAGGTGGCCGGGTTGAGCACCGGATTGGCGATCCAGAACGCCAGCGCGGCACCGACCGACACCTGTTGCCGACGCATGCCGGCCACCACAGGTGCCGCACAGCAACTGCACATCATGCCTGGCAAGGCAAACAGGCCGCCGCGTAAGGTTGATGCGATACCTGCGCGGCCGAACAGCCGCAGTAGCCAATCACGAGGAATGAGCACTTGCACTAGAGAACCAAGAATCACGCCCAACACGGCGGCTTTCCATATCGCCAGGAAATAGACTTTGGCGTAAGTCAGTGCTGCCGCGATCGGTGAAGCGGGGTTGTCAGCCAAGATCGATGCGCCAATGCTGTGCTTGTCGGCAGCGACGAAGGACTTGAGATAGTATGGAGACCATTTCACGTAGTACAGGCCGATGATCGCCACTAGCAGGAACATGGCTGGTTTCAGCCATGCTACCGCGCCGCGGTTGAAAGACACGGGAGGGGGCGACAGAGGTGAAGAAGGGGAGCTGTCCATGTTATTGAATGGTCGTTGGTTTGAAAGAATGTGCGCATCATAACCCGGCGTGCACTTCGTTATCGGGCAATTGCATCAGCAAGCTGGATCTGGATTGTCACTGAGTTTTCGCAAGGACTCGCCAATAGGCGGTTCTTACGATTGTTCTCCATTGAGTGATGCGGCTTGTCTCGGCAAGCAATGGGGTTGAACCTCCTGGTTTGGATCATTGGCAAGTACAGATTCGATAGTTCATTCGGTTTTTTATACTGCTTTACCATGCAAAAAATAGATTTTTTGGCGCTGTCGCAACTGGCGGCCATTTCCGACGCAGTGACTCAGAAGTGCAGTTGCAGCCGGGTGTCGCTGGCTGCCTGGCAAAAATTGCCGGGCTCGCTCGAACTGGATAAATTCGAAGAGGTCGCGACCTTGGTGGAAGACCCTTACGACGAACCTACCTTCGTTGAATACCACCCGCAGGGGACGCGCTATGAAAGCGACAATGCGCCGATTGCGCCACGTTACTATCCTTGCAACCGCAGCCAGGTAGCGCGTTGCCGGAACTGCGGCCGGTATTTTCTGCGCTACAACGAGGCCGGGGGGTATTTCACCGAATTGCGTATTCGCGCCTTAAGGTTGGAGCTGCTGGTTGATGCTGCGTTGTAGTCAGCTTCTTCTATGCAAGTTTTCGTCTTGGATTTTTTTGCCAGATGGCCAGCTAAAATAATTTGCTGGCCGGGCCGCTTTGTACGGAAGAAGTGGAAAAATTCAACAAAAATGACATCGAGACCGGCGAACGTCTGAGCGCTATTGTTATCCGTTATCGTGGCTAATCCTGTATTCAACTTCCGCAATAGGCTGGTCTACCCAGATTGTCTTGCAACGACGATTGCAATGCGTTAGCAAAATCGCTCGGGCAATGCTCTGTCTTTGATTAATTTTTGCGATGCAGGCATATTTATTATTGGCACAGACAAAACAAATTTCACTCTGCTATAATTGCCGGCTCGTCGGGGCGTAGCGCAGCCTGGTAGCGTACTTGCATGGGGTGCAAGGGGTCGAGTGTTCGAATCACTCCGTCCCGACCAAAGAAATCAAAGGGTTACAAGTTTTTACTTGTAACCCTTTTTCATTTTTGATGCTCCGTGTCCGGCACGTGTCCGGATTGTCGGCAACTCGTGCTGAGTTTTATCACCTGAGGATGTACTTGCATAACGTTCGATATTTGAACTGGCAAATCAGGTCGTACTCACGAGATACACATACTTAACCCCAACTAATTGCCTTTACCTTCTCAGGCAGATAGATGTTTCGTTCCGTTTCGAATTGAATCAGAGTCTCCATGATTTGAGGTCTGCTAACCCCATACTTCGCGGCCAATTTATCAAGATCGAGTATTGTTTTATTCGAAAGCACTAGATTGCATTGCTTTTTGTCTGCCATTTTTTTTCGATACTGCTGCTGGCTCACGCGTTTCTTAATGGCCTCAACGATAAGCATTTTTTCTGCATCACTTATTTGTCGCGTATCGAAAAATATTAACAAATCTTCGTAGTTGGAAATTGGAGGGTGTTGCCATGTGAGATTGTTTCTTTTCTCGAAAAGCCATTGCCACGCAATCTCGCATCGGGAAAGTTCGTCCTTTTCTCGAAACCATTTAAAAATATGGTCGCTTTGTTTATGTTGCTCCCAGTTCCATTTCATTTGATCAACAACCAGAGCCTTATTGCTTAGCTCAGTATTCCAAGCATCAATGCTCGCGATGACCGAGTTACGACCCAATAACCTGGGAGGAGGCGGAGAAAAACCACCTTTGAACTGATTCCAGATGTGAGACTGCAGCCATTTAATTTGCCGCTTGTCCTCAGTTATCCAATCCAGCCGCTCTTGCGGAAGCAGCCACCGGCCTGATTCATTTTCAAGTAACCACTCCATCGAGATGCTGGCGCGATTTGCGAAATCAGCTATAACGCGCGACATGTTTGGCGCCATAAAACTATCCGTCGAGAAATTTCCATTTCTGAGGTAGCTTAAATAAAACCAAATCCAAATATCGGTACGCAACTTCAACGCATCGGTGGTGGAGGACTTGTTTAAGCGAGAAAGACTTCCTGAGGGCATAATTATTTCTTTAATAAAATATTATTTTATTAATAACAAATCTCTATTTTTTCAAAAAATGCATATTAGAGTAAATGCAAGATAAATTAAAAGGCATTCAATATTGGTTTTTGACTAGTTCTAGAGTGTTTTTACAAGTTTCATAGTCGTGCCAATTACCTTGTAACTGCTATAGTAAGAGCATTCTAGCGGAAATAAGAAGTTAAAAATATCATCACGTTCAATAAATAGTGTTTGTATGGATGCACAATAAGCAAGAATTGCTATCCGGGTGAGAAGGCTCATGCGTGGGTGATATTTAATTACCGCTTGTCAGCTGCCCTACGCATGGAGAAATTGTCGTTTGGTGGATGGGTAATATTGATTTTTTTGCAATAACCGAACATCACTCTGGGACGAGAACTCAAGCAACGGACTGTCAAGCACAAGGCAACGTCAGCAATGAAAGTTATCCAGAGTAAGACGACGTGGTCGAAGCCAGCCATGCGCTCGACATCCTGCCGTCAGAGATCGAGGAATGGGGCGATGTGGGGCATAAAGAGATAGAGAACGTTTTACGTGCTAAGCCCTTGAGCATCAAAGCGCAGTGCTGGAGCGGCGAGACAGACAAAAATTGTCGTCCTAGCTGGGCGAGGAAGATAAGTAATCGAAGCCAGCCACCAGGGACGACTTAAGCAAGCTGGTTTCGATATAGCGGTCAGCAAGATCTGCCAGCAATTCGGCACACAGTTTCTACCGACCAGTGACGGCCGCGCCTGGGGTGCACGAGCGATTTGGAGGAAGATGACTTGTGTAATTGCCTTTCGGTTATCGAATGGTGACATTGCTACTAGATGTCAACAATAACGCCGTGTAATGGATATTCCCGCGCAAGGCTGGCTGGTGGAGAAGCGGCCGATCGGGTTCCGGCCACGAGTGAAGCCCTAGCGCCGGTGGCGACAATTTCAGGCTCGCGTTGCACGACGAATTCGTGTTACATCGAGGTCAGACGCGATGTTGTGGTGGCGCTGAGGACCACGGCCGTACTTGCTAGCTGCGTGGCTGGGATCTCCTGTGTTTGGGAAAATCAAAGATAGCTACGCCGACATTGGGGCACAAATTGATTGCTTGGTACGGCACGCTTAACCGAGCCAATGCATCGTTCCTGTTTCGATCCGACAATTGCCTGATCTTTTCAGCCACCGTTGTGAGGCCTTGAGGTGACGGGACGGCCTGTCACAAGAATTCATCACACTGTAAATGCATCGCAGAGCGGTGTGGTCGAACATGTGGTCCGAGCCTTAATAGAGAACAGTGCGCGCATTGTCATTGGCTCGAAACCCGACAGTACATTATTGCGTAAGCAGGTCTGGTGATTGCAAATTTGAGTGGATCGAATCAAGGGAAAAATTATCGGCTTACCCAATTGTTTGCAAAAACAACTGGAGTCTTTCATGAAAATCATTCGTTTAAATCAGGTCATTGACGCAACGGGCCTTGGTCGTTCGACAATTTACAAATACATTGCCGATGGAAAATTTCCTCTATCACTGCAAATCAGCGAACGTTGCGTGGGGTGGGTAGAGAGCGAGATTCAGCAATGGATTCAAACCCGGATAGAAATGCGAGATTCACAAAAACAACAATAATTTCCCAGAGTGACCGACGTACTCAAAAATAGTGTATATCGGGGCATTTCTGATCGCAATTGTGCCAATACCGGAACGGAGACATTTCGGTATTGGTAGTATGTTTTTTATTCCATAAATAAATAAATAACTAGTAAGTCTACTTCTCTTACCTCAGTAAGAGCTTCATCTGTGTCAATGATCGTCTGATATTTATCATGGTACGTAGCATCGAAAGTTTGGCATCATTTCTCCACATGTAAGTTCAAGCTATCTACTACCTCCTAAGCTGTGCTCGCAGCTAAAGTTATGTGATGAGATCCCCTCGAATTCTGTTCAAACGCAAGGCGTTGGAACATCGAAATAATGGTGCTTCCTAGAATTGCACTTGTGATTTCACGAAAAAAAATACTCCAGACCATGAAGTTATGAATCTCATGACCTGGAGTATTTAAATGATCCGTCACCCTACAAATCAGAACCTCAGCATCTACTACGAAAGCACTTACCTAGGCTTGCCACTACAAGTAGAAAAAGGTCCGTTCATACTTGAGTATCTACATCGGCTTCATCAGACAACGCATCGTGCGGTTGACCAATATAGACGTGTATTCGCATTCAGATTCGACCTTCGCCTTCCTTCTGGCTATATCTCTCATGAGCGCTTGTACGAGAACGAAGTAATTGATCGTTTTATTGAATCATTTAAGGCGAAAATAAAACACAACCGTCAGCTCGCTCTTCGAGAAAACAAGTACGCTCATGATAGCGTTGTGCGGTACGTTTGGACCCGAGAGGTCGGCCAACAAGGCCGTCCTCATTATCACCTAGCAGTGCTACTGAACTACGACGCATTTTGTTCGCTGGGCATCTTTGCCTCGGGACGAAACAACATGTTCAATCGATTGCAGGAAGCCTGGGCCAGTGCGCTAGGGTTGTCTGCTGATACCGTGCGGGGCCTGGTAGAGATTCCTTCGAATCCCTACTATGTCTTGCATCGCGATGACAATACAAGCATCGCTGAGTTTTTCTTTCGAGCGAGCTATTTATGTAAAATGGCTACTAAGTCTTTCGGAAATGGCTGCCATGGATTTGGTGCAAGCAGGATCTGAAAGGTTTTGGGCCATTCAACTGTTGTACCGACTACCATTGACTGACTGCAAGCGGATGATTTCAATGAAGTCATGCCTGTGAGAGCAAATAAACGGGGACGGACTCATGTCTTTTTCTTGATGTAATTGGTTGCTGCGATTCCAAGAGGGAGTTGCGTTGCTCTGGATGCCTGGGCGTCCGTCCGATGCATGGATGTCCACCATGTCTCACTTATTGCACCATGCCCCGACACCTGCCTGGATTAGCGCGGACACGATCCGGCCTGTGTAGACATTGCTTGTGCTGTTGGACAGCGCTGGGAGCGGGCAGGAAGGGGGCTTATCCTCATGGGACTGGAGCAATGGGATGCCACGGATCAGCGCTGGCCGCTCAACGATCATGACCGGCGCTTACTCTCTACTTTGCAGGGCAGGGCCATTCTGGCACGGGCGTTGCGAGCGCTGTGCGAAACTATGCAGCAAGCCGGGAGTAAGTCGGAGCAGGAGGCATGGTTGTAAAATTTTTGCCCGATTGGAAATGCACGTTCGAAACGAGCGACAGCGGGTGCGGCTGATCTACTGTGTCGCGAGAGAGCGGGAGGAGGATCAGAAATTGTCTGGGAGATGCGCAGGCGAAATGGATAAGGGGGGATAAATATCCTTTGGGGGGTAGTCCAATTTGCAGCTAGCAATAGTTCCGGTGTCAAGACAGGCCCTAAAAGCATTTGCTACGGCGGCAGATGCGAACGTATAAATCACCGATCCCACGACTACTTCATTTTTGTTGTCTTCAGTCATACCCACTCCTTCTGGAGTGAATTTTAGCACTGCTCTCACTTGCGATGGGTATACCTCCGGTTGTACGGCGATAGTTGACCTCGTCGTGGTGACATAACTCGATTTTTTTAAATAGCGTCATTCGTGATGCTCTTGCCGAACGATATCGGAAATTCTTTCTATCTGGTTATAGTCATCTTGGTGGTGTGAGTCTGAATGAGTTTGAAACCGTGCATACTTGGGAAGCTCCAGGAAAACCGTACCATTTTCGTCTGGGACCGTCTCCGCCGATAATACATACGCAGCCGGAATAGCAGGTGCTGTTTCCACCATCACTGGAATCCAGGTATCGGAAATGTTTTGAGGAGAACCCAATCGCCCTTCGTGATATTGCTTGTGCCAATCGAAGACCTGATTCGCGTTCACATCGTTATCTCGTGCTACACGAGAAATCGACATTCCGGGCACGAATGTTTGCTCGACTATCGTCAGTTTCTCTTGCGCCGTACGACGCGTCATTTTACGCCGCCTCGGCTTCACAACCATCTGAGTCACTCTGTCCACACTTCGCTCCATGGACACTGTCACTGAGTGCCCCTGCGTATCATCATGCCGACATGTTTCGAGCCACGCTAGACGTGCAGGACATTAGGCTTACGTATTTCTTCGGCCGCCTGATTTCTGTTTGGTACGATACAACAACGTTAATTCCATTGGCATTTCCATGCACCTTCAACGCACAGTTCTTCTGTCATGTTCGCCGCAACAATGCTTCGCCGAGGTTCAGACTCCACGTCTCATGCAGTACATCGCCAGCCCGTTAGTTCGGTTTACACCTGTTGAACCGAAGTCTCTGCCTGAGCGATGGGAAGAGAAGGATTACTTGATTTCCGTTCGGCTCTTTGGCTTTCTGCCAATCGGTCGGCAGTGGGTTAATATCTCGGGGCGAGACCGTTCGAACGAGATTGGTCGCTTCTAGGTGGAGCTCAGAGATAACGGTCGTGGAACCCTCATGTCAAAATGGGATCATCTGATTACCATTCAGGACTCAGTGCAAGGTTGTAGCTACACTGATCGAGTCGAAGTCAAAGCTGGTCTGCTCACGCCGCTCGTTTGGTTGTTCGCTTGGTTTTTCTATCGTCACCGTCAGGGAGGTTGGCAACGCCTTGTTGCCAACGAATTTTCGTATGCGCAGCGCTAAATTTAGTCAGGTGGCACGATGGAGAGGCACGGTTATCCGATATCATGAATAGAATTCGTCGACATCTTCAATCGGCCAGATAGCAGTCAATCAATCACAAGAAGGCTAGAATTCGTGACAGTTTTTTCAATATAGACGGACAATCGTTATAAAAATGAGAGACACGAAGCATACATTGGCAGACTGTCAGATTCCATGATGCCATTCACACTAATGATTCATCCAACACGACCAGAGCAGAAGGTTCGGCATGGCTTCAACTGGACTGCTTTGATATTCAGCACTGTTTGGGCATATTCTGAAGGACTGGTTACCCAAGGTGGGCGAATGTTCGCGGTTGATGCAGCCGCGAATCTACTTTGCCTATTTGACTCATCGTCTTCTTCGACGTTAGCTCTATTACTGGTGGTAGCGAAAAGTATCTATTGCGCACGCCAAGGCAACAGCTGGATTTCAATGAAGTTAATGAACCAAGGATATCGTGCCGTTTGTTAATCATTGCTGATGAGATGATCTCTTCACTCCATGACATGTTCTACCTCAGTCAATTGCTCTGGCAAGAAGGTTGGCCAAGCCGCAGGTACGTTATGGAGGGTGGGCGGATAGCCGCAGCGCATTTCTGCGTCGCCTCCCTCTCAGAACCGTGCTTGCAACTTTCACCGCACACGGTGTTGTCGCGGCCATCGACAGCAATCGTAGCAACGGGTTCTTCCGCATGCAACGCAGCGCTCAATGTCAGAGCAAGTAAGGCGAATAGAAATTTGGTCATGGCCTGGCAAGTATCATACGACTTCATTGTCCTTGGCTTAGTCACTGTGCCAAAACAGAAACGCCTACTTGAAAATAAGCAGGCGTTTCTGTTATCAGTACTTGCTAGTTAGCTTGCCGTCTGGCAAGGCTGACATAGGACTTTAGCAAACTCAGAATGCGTAGCCGATGCCAATATGTACCGTGGTGTACTTGGTTGTATCGGATGGCTCATAATAATATTTGCTGCCCGCCTGCCAAATGGCACTCTCGCCATACTTGAACGAGGTGTAATCTACGCCGACATTACCGTGCAATTTTTGCGTGAAGGCATAGTCTGCGGCCAGGCCAATCTTGTACAGAGAGGAATTTCCCAGTGCCCCTGAATAAGCCTGGGAGCCAGAGACATCAATATGCGAACCGAAGGTCTGTGCGAGCAGTGCATTGGTGCTCAACACTAAATGGTTAACCGGCGAGTACTGCACCAGTG
>Ga0302155_10000661_pt1 | contig 26349 bp, 31 predicted proteins | sample I_Bog_N3_1_FD_193508 | JGI IMG/M metagenome (GOLD analysis project Ga0302155, IMG submission 193508) | Peat permafrost microbial communities from Stordalen Mire near Abisko, Sweden - I_Bog_N3_1 | ecosystem: Environmental > Terrestrial > Soil > Wetlands > Peat | place: Sweden: Abisko, Stordalen...
CCATATCGGCACTGTTTGGCCTCAATCATCAGATCATCACGCAGGCGCAATATTCCTATATCGTGGGCACGGTCATCGCGAGCGCAGTCATACCCACCGTGATTGCCAACTCGTTCTTTCTTCCCCGCCATCTTCTTCCCCACTCACAAGCAGGCAAGAAAGCAGAGCAGGAAGTCATGCGGCCAGTACCCGCAGAGGAAGGATAGGTGAAGCGTATGGGAAGTCCGGTGTTTGTTGGAATTCAAAGGATACTGGTTGCATTCGACGCGTCTCCGCATGCAGAGCACGCTATGGATGTCGCCCTTGCTATGGCCGGTGACATGAAGGCCAAGTTGTTCGTCATCTCGGTAATTCGGCCTCCCGAACCCGCTGAAAGCGCGGAGTTCCATGCTGTGCTTGAAGACGGCCAAGAGCGCTACGAGAAGAGTTTTGTCTCGTTGCGCGAACGCGCCAAGCAAAAGGACATCGAACTCGAAACCGACGTGGTTCTGGGCCATCCGGCGGAACAAATCATCCATAAGGCGGACACGATCCAGGCCAGTCTTATCGTTATGGGCAAGCGCAGCCATACGATCCTCCATCGCTGGATGCTGGGCTCGAACTCCGAGCGGGTGCTGAGATATGCGCACTGCCCGGTGATGATCGTCCATTGATCGGATAACCAAGCTATGAAGATCTCGAAACACGCGAGCGGCGAGGCACAGAAGACGCGTAACTGTCAGCAATTCTGTTCTCACATGCCGCTTAACATCAACCCATCGAACTCCTCACAACTGACGGCTTTTGCAGCCGAGAAAGCGTAAGCATCATGTCTGAAGTAGTAAAACTTGAAGCGCTCGAAATTCTTGATTCCCGCGGGAACCCAACTCTCTCAGTCACGGCCACTCTCGCAAACGGCGTAAAGGCAACTGCGAAGGTTCCCTCCGGTGCATCGACCGGCAAACGGGAAGCAGTTGAACTCCGCGACGGTGACAAAAAACGATACGGGGGCAAGGGCGTATTGAACGCGAGAAATCACGTGAACGGCGAGATTCAAAAGGCCATTCACGGATTTGATGCCAACGACCAGAAGGGATTGGACAAGAAGCTGTGCGAACTCGACGGGACGCCGAACAAGGCACGCCTTGGTGCGAACGCAATTCTGGGCGTTTCTTTAGCGGTTGCGCGGGCGGCTGCTGCGGACCATGGTCTTCCCTTTTATGCATACCTCGGAGGGGAGAAGGCCAACCTCATCCCGGCGCCTTGGTTCAATGTGCTGAACGGCGGGAGCCACGCGGACAGCAATGTGGACTTTCAAGAGTTCATGATTTCGCCGGTTGGAGCGCCTTCGTACAGCGAAGGACTGCGCGCGGCTGCGGAAACCTTTCACGCACTCAAGGCTGTTCTGCACAAGAAGGGTTACAACACGGGCGTCGGCGATGAAGGCGGTTTCGCACCTCAGTGCACATCCAATGAAGAGCCTATCGAGTTGATTCTTGAAGCCATTCAGAAGGCAGGTTACAAAGCTGGCAAGGACATCGTGCTCGTGCTCGATCCGGCCACCAGCGAGCTTTTTGAAGACGGTGTCTATGCCTTCGACAAATCGGACAAGAGCAGAAAGTCGCCGGAACAGATGGTCGAATTCTGGAAAGGTGTTCTCGACCATTATCCGGAAATCTGGGCAATTGAAGATGGAGTTGCCGAAGACGACCACGCCGGCTGGCAGCATCTGACCAAGGCGCTTGGGGGCCGGATTCAGTTGATTGGCGATGACAACTTTGTCACCAACCCGACGATCTTCCGCCAGGGCATCAAAGACGGAATCGCCAATGCCATTCTGATCAAGCTCAACCAGATCGGCACACTAACGGAAACGCTCGAATGCATTCAGATTGCTCGCGAGAATGGATACGGCGCGGTCATTTCGCACCGTTCCGGTGAGACCGATGACACCAGCATCGCCGACCTCGCCGTCGCCGCCGGCATGGGGCAGATCAAGACGGGATCGACCAGTCGCGGCGAACGCATCGCGAAATACAACCGCTTCCTGGAGATTGAACACGAACTTGGGACAAAGGCCCGCTACGCCGGAGCAAGCGTGTACGAGCGCTGGCACAAGCCCGTGAAGGCATAGCAGCAACGGTGGTGTTGGAGTCCACCTGAAAACCGCTCATACTGGGCAGATGACTCCTCGAAGCTGAAAATCACTTGGAGGAGTCATGCCCGAACCCGGACCAAAGATCGTAGGAGCACGAGCGCGAGGGGCGCTCAACGACGCGCAACAGCGGCGACTGAGCGTCACTTGCAAGTACATCGACAAACTGCTGTGCGACATCGAACAGGCACTCCATTCCGCGGAATCTACCTCTCCATTTGCACGGCATGTTGTGGACATTACCCCTGCACAGACGCGGGTCATCGAAGACCATATTGGCCGTTTCCGCTCTCAATTGTTGCGGGCATTGGACTGGCAACACATGAAGCCCGATCCGCCAGAGATTCCGGTGACTCGATCGGTGATGACAGACCTGGCATTTGTGGACATCGCAATTGAAGAACTCAGGCCAAGCTATATGAGCGGCTGTGGAGCGATCCCAGAAGATGCGGTTGGCGAATTGAATGGTGTTGTCCATGAGCTTCGATCTCTGGTCGGAAGCATGGAACGTTATCTCCGCCAGGATCTGGGAACGAATCTGGAGTTGCGTCTCCGGAGGCTGGAAGAAACCGGTTGTGACGTAGGTCTCTTGCAGTGCATTGAACAACTCGTCACGCGCCATGGACTGGTGGAGTTTCGCCCGCGCATTGATTCCCTTGCATCTCGCCTGGAGGACAACAACCTGGAAGTGGCGCTGTTTGGACGAGTCAGCAGCGGTAAGTCCTCGCTGCTGAACGCGCTCCTAAGCACAGACGTGTTGCCCGTTGGCATCAATCCAATCACAGCGGTGCCTACCAAGCTGGAATATGGAGCAACATTGCGTGCTTTCGTCACCTATGGCAATGGACGAAATGAGATCGTCACAGTTGAAGAGCTTGGCAAACTTGTGACAGAGCAAGGGAACCCCGGAAATCTGCGCAATGTCACACGAGCGATGGTTCAAGTCCCTTCGCCGCGTCTCAAGCAGGGCATTGTGCTGGTGGATACGCCAGGTCTTGGCTCTTTGGCGAGACGCGGCGGGGCAGAGACTCTTGCCTATCTTCCATCCTGCGATCTTGCGTTGTTGCTGATTGACGCCGGTACAACTTTGAATGAAGAAGATGTCGGAACATTGCGCCTGCTCTATGAAGCCGCAATTCCCGCCATCGTTTTGCTCAGCAAGGCAGACCTACTGGGGGAAGGTGATCTTCATCAAGTCACCGGTTACATCCATGAACAACTGCAACAGGAAATGGGCTTGACACTGAATGTCCATCCTATCAGTTCGCTCCCTGAACAATCCGTCCTGCTCGATCACTTCTTTGAGCAGGAATTGCTTCCCCGATTCAATCAAGCACGAGTTCTCCGCAGCAGTTCCGCTGCCAGAAAGATCGGCGCCTTGCGCGATGCGGTCACAACGGCCATTGAGACTGTGCTCGACCAGCAGAACCGCAGAGGCCGCGGTCTCCCTGCCGATGTCCATGATCTTGAAGAGCGGCTGCGAGTTGTGACCGGAGAGGTGGGAGAACAGCGTACCGTTCTCGACCATGCGTTCTTCACCCTTGGGGAAACGCCGGAGACAATCCTGAACCTGACGGCGGAAAGCGCGCTTTCCTGGATGCGTGCGAACTCCAAACCTCGCGTCACGCCGGCACAGATTTCGGAATGGATGCATGATGGCGTTCGGAACTCCGTGGAGCGCGTAATAGAGACGGCACAGGGCATAAGCGAGCGAGCAATCGAAGCGTTGCGAGCTGTGGCACGGGAGATGGGTCGATCCGATATACCTGAACAGGATGAGGCGGAGGCTCTTTTGCGCGACATCCCGCGCTTTGAACTGGGAATGGCCCCGGAGGGAATCAACATGACCACCTGGATTTTTCTGGGAAGCAGCGTCGTCCGCGCCAGGATCAAAAGCAATCTGCTTAGAAGCGTTGGCGCCGAGGTCAAACAGGCGCTTCATCTTTACGGTAATGCTTTGTCCCAGTGGGGCCACCAATACGTGAGCAGGATGGTGGTTCTGGTCAACTCAAATGCCGATGCTTATCGGGTTCAACTCCAAAGGATTGCTGGGACTTCCAACGACCATTTAGACGTGCCTCGACTTGAGCAGGATCTGGCGGTTCTCGGGAATTGGACTTCAAAGCAGAACAGCGGAGCACTGCTACACCACGGGTGAGGAGGGATTGGGTTGCAGAAGTATGTTCTTATCGCGCTTGGAGGCGCACTCGGTTCCATGGCTAGGTATTGGGTCGGCTCGACGATCGCCAACCGGATGGGAACGAAGTTCCCCTATGGCACTTTCGTCATCAATATCACCGCCTGCGTCATCATCGGCTTCTCACTCACCTTCCTGGCCAAGCGTGCGGGGCTGAATCCGGCCTGGAGGTTCCTAGTGCCAGTTGGCTTTATCGGTGCGTACAGCACCTTTTCCACGTATGAGTGGGAGACCCTTTCCACGATTCGAACCGGCGCTTTTTCACTGGCCGCAATCTATGCAGTCAGCAGTCTCATTCTTGGGCTCGCTGCTGTGTGGGGCGGCTCCGCCATAGCGGAGTTCATCTCATGAGAACACATAGACAGCTCGTCGTTTATCAATCGATTCTGCAGGTGCTACAGGAAACGGGTTGCCCATTCTGCCGATTCTTGAAGGAATATCAGACGGCTCGCCTCCAGAACCACTCCAAAGAGGACATCCACCGTCTGTGCAACTTTCATGCGTGGGGTCTTGCGGCGGTCCAGAATGCGCCTGCGGCGGCGCAGGTGTTCATCAAGCTGGTCGATGAACCGCCCTCACTCTCCAAGGAAGATTCCGGATGCGACGTTTGCAGGGAGGTTCTTGCAGAGGAGGACCTACGCCTCCGCGAGTTTGTAAGCTGCATTACACGGACAGATGTTTCGCATTGGCTGCGAGGGCCAGCAGTGCTTTGTATCCCACACGGGGCAAAGCTGCGCAAACAAGTCCAGCCTGTTCTTGCTGCCCGGATCGACGCCATCATCGAAAACTGCCGCCAGCAGTTGGCGCAAGAGTTGCAACATCTGCGTGATGAAGCGGAGCCGGACAGAACTGGCTGGGGCGCAATAGGGCGTGCCGCCGAGTTCCTTGTGTCACAGCGCGGGCTACATTCATGAAGGAGGAATTATGTTGAGTGCCGGAAAGGCAATGAAAGTTTGCATTTACCTGAGCGAGGGCTCGACGCATCACGGGGTCCCAACGTATTCGAGCATCCTCGACTTTCTTTTTTACCGAGGCATCTCCGGCGCAACTGTCCTGAAGGGGATAGCCGGGTTCGGCGCGGATCACCACATGCACTCCGCCAGCATTGTCGAGATCTCAGACCATCTCCCGCTGAAAATTGAGTTCATTGAGTCTCGCGAAAAGGTGAACGAACTGCTCGGAAAGTTGGAGGAATTGGCCGGAAGCGGAATGATTGAGGTTCAGGAAACTACGCTGGCGAAGCCCGCTCAGGTCTCTAAGCCAAAGAAGGCCACTCCTCCTGCGCATGTGAAGATGGAGGGCAAAGCAAAGATGATGCGCATCTATATTGGCGAATCGGATCGCTGGAAAGACAAGCCTCTTTACAACGCACTCGTCGAAGCCATGCGGGCCAACGATATTGCTGGCGTCACGGTCTATCGCGGCATCCTCGGCTATGGCGCACACCGGCGGATGCACAAGGATAAGGCCCTCCACCTGTCGCACGATTGCTCGATCATGCTCTCAGCCGTTGATACGGAGGAGAAGCTGCGATCCTTTTTGCCTCTTGTAGACCAGATGGTGGAAGAGGGTCTTGTCGTCTTATCAGACGTGGACATCATCAAGTACTCCTACCGCGCACTGGACGTTGATCTGCCAGAGGCGCAGGCGGGAAGCGTTTCTGCATGAGTGGAGGCTCAACAATGAAAGACCAATTTCAAGCGCGCATGTTGCGGATTCATTTCGGCGAGAGTGACAAATGGCAGGGTAGGCCCTTGCACGAAGCGATTGTGGCGAAGTGTATGGAGCTGGGGATGGCTGGCGCGACCGTGTACCGAGGGATTGAAGGGTACGGGGCCAGTACCAGAATTCACCATGCCAGTCATTGGACGTTCTCGAAGGACGCGCCGATCATGCTGACTGTCATCGACCGTGAGGAGCAGATTGAAAAGCTGATTCCCCATCTCGACGTCATGGTCGAAGAAGGTCTCATCGCCATGTCCCGTGTCGAAGTGATCCGCTATTCTCGCAATCCCGAAATGGCGCAGGAGACACCCTGAGGAAGAGCATAATGAAGTCCGATTTATCGATAATGGAGGATTATGGCAGCCTTCCGACAGAGACACCCGTGTGTGCGGATGGCGCCTCCCGCCTATTGCGGCTTGCCAATCTGGCTCAGGAAGTTGGGGCTGAAGCTGTCAACGAGGAAGTACGTGACCTCGCAGCGCGGGTTTCCGAAGGACGTTTCTATGTAGCTTGTGTCGGTCAGTTTAAGCGAGGCAAATCTACCCTACTGAACGCTCTGGTCGGCCACGAGGTCGTTCCGACCGGGTTTGTTCCGGTCACGGCGGTGCCCACAGTGATTCGGTTTGGTGACGAACTTCACGCGCGCGTTTGCATGCGAGACGGGCTTTGGCGAGACGTTGCAATGGCCGACTTGAAGGACTACGTGACCGAAGAATTTAACCCCGAAAATAAAAAGGCCGTCGAGGGCGCGGAAGTCTTCGTGCCCAGCCCCTTGTTGTCTTCCGGCATGAGCTTTGTGGACACGCCAGGCTTGGGCTCAGTCTTCACGGGAAACACTGCAACCACGCAGGCGTTCATTCCTCACATCGATGCGGCATTGGTTGTAGTCGGAGCCGATCCGCCGATTGGGGGAGATGAGTTGGCGCTGGTAGAAGCGGTCGGCAAGCAAGTTCAGGATCTGATCCTGGTGATCAACAAAGCCGACCGCACCACCGATCCGGAGCGTGCAGCGGCGGCCAGGTTCACGCGCGAGGTTCTGGAAAAGCGGCTGCATCGCCCGATGGGTGATGTCTTTGAGGTTAGTGCCGCCGAGCGGATGGAAAACCGCGGTCCGTTGCGGGATTGGGAAAGACTGCTGGCGAGCTTGAATGACCTCGTTGAAGACTCGGGCAGAAATCTCGTTCGCGCGGCTTGCGACCGGGGCCTCCAGCGCTTAAGCGAGCAATTGCTGGCTATCATCAGTGAGGACCGAGATGCGCTTCAGCGGCCCATCGAAGAATCTGAACGGCGCATCGAGCTGATGAAGGCAACCGTCAACGAGGCTGAGCGCTCCATGAGCGAGTTGGATTACCTCTTTATGGCGGAGTTGCACCGGATTTCGGACCTCTTCGGTGAAAGGCACAAGCGGTTCTTCACTTCCGCGTGGATGAAATCTGAAACAGAATTTGGTGAGGAGCTACCATCCGTTCCCCTCGGCTTTGGCCCGCACTATCGGCGCCGAGTGATGCACCTCGCCCAGGAAATCTCGCGCCGCAAGGTAACGCCTTGGCTCAAACCTGAGCAGGAAGAGGGCGAGCGCCAATATCGCGCGGTGGCCCTTAGATTTGTGGAGATGGGAAACAACTTTCTGAAAAAGCTGGTGGATGCGGGCCTTAGCGAACTGACGCGGATGCCCCATGCGCTCGATCCTGAGAAAGGCTTCCGCGTCCGTTCCAGGTTCATTTTCGAGGACTTCATCGGAACTGCGCAACCCCCATCGCCACTGCGCTGGCTCGCTGACGTCTTTTTGCCGATTGTAGGTGGACGCAAACTAATCACAAACGATGCTCGATACTTTCTGCGGCATCTTTTGGAAATTAACAGCTCGCGCGTACAAAATGATGTTCTCAATCGCATTCAGGAAAGCCGGGACCGCTTGGAGGTCGAGATTCGCAAGCTGCTGCATGAAGTCAGCCGCATTGCAGAACAAGCACTTGACCGGGCACGGAAAGTCAAAGAAGAAGGAACTCCTGCTGTACAGTCGGCAAATGGAAGGCTCAATCGAATTGAGAGAGATGTTTCGGCGCTCGTCTAATTCCGTTCATGCGCTTCGGGCAGGAGAGCATCCGAGCCAGCCATCAACGTTACATGAAGAGCAGTGTCCTCTAATTAATTTCGGGGAAGGAGGTCCCGCTGCGATGCCTTCGTCTTCTGCCCATCGCGAGCCGACCGTTGAGTATCTGAATTGCGTTGAGCGCGAGGAAGAATTGGGCCGTCTCCGGAACCAAGCCAAGATACGCAAATCCCTTCTGGTCTTCGGACCCGAAGGAGTTGGCAAATCGCGTCTGCTGCGCACCTTCGTCGAAAAGCAGGCGCTCGCGCTTTACGTCGAGCAGATGCGATCACCGCGCGAATTTGTTCTCGGGTTGCTCCAAGCATTGCATTCAGCAGACCACAACCTAAGAATTCCCGGAAACCTCGCTGCTCTCTCCACATCCGGATTGAAGGGCATCGCAAACCGGGCGCTTGATACGCGGCCCTTTTTGATGGTTCTGGACCATCTCAACGCGCCCTCCCGCGTTGTTACCGGGATGATCAAAGATTTGCACTACTACGGGCGTACCCCAGTAATCTTTGCGTCGCGATCTCCCCATATGGAGGACATTGGCGCGCTGCGCCCTCTGTGTGCGGGCAAGTCAGAACGCCTGGAACTAAAGAACCTGCCACCGCAAATCGCTTTAGCATTTGCCCAGCGCGAAGCCGAAAAGATCGAGCTGTGGGCGTCCAATTTGGAAGCGATTCTGCCCTCGCTTGTTGAATGGAGCGATGGGAACCCCGGCGCGATCCTCAATATGTTGAAAATGGCTCAACTCCCGCAGTACCGAGCGGGCGACCAAATCAAAGCTCACATCCTGTACGTGGACTATCGCATGGGACGCAGATAGCCAGAATGCCCAAGCCACATCAGGTCAGCAAGTAGGGCGGTAATTGCCTTCGTATAATTCTTCAGGATAGGTACCAAAGGCGCACAGCGTTCAACGATCCGCTCACCAATCGGTTGATGTTGAAAGTCAGCTTTTGCTAACAGGGCAACCCGCGTTTCCAGGAGCCATTACCGTGAAAGCGTGCCTTGGCGATTTTGCATAAACCGTGCGCGAAGTTTCGACAGCATTTGACGGTGGAGGCTCGTGCTATCCCAAGTCTCATAATCGAGACTTGGGGGGCACCCGCCGATTGGCGATATTCTGAAGAGAGCAGCGGGGATCTTGCCGAAGGGAAGGACAATCCGAATGTCTTTCAATCAGGAACCTGCGAAAGTGCAAGACAGACCTTATAAGGAACTCTCGCCGGAAAGCAAGGACCGGGTGCTCAGCGAGCTAACGCGGTGGCTGGAAGAAGGTTTCTGCCAGCCTAAAATGGAACCTTCTCTCCTCGGTCTGGACTGGTCGTTGTTTGCGACGCGCGAGTTCCCGGAATACGCGGATCAGACCAGCTTTGAGAATCCGCCGGAGTTTATCTCATACGCGTTCTCGGCTCTCGATGCCTACGCTACAGCCATACTTGCAGCTCATTTTTCCTATCGTTCTCTCGGAGTCCTGAACTTCACGTCCAGTCTCAAGCGGCGTGGTCCCGAATCTCAGATGCACCTGGAGTTTACGACGATACCGGAGCGAGGCCGCATTAACCCAGACTCGGTAATAATCGAGTTGCTGCACTCGTTTCCAAGGTTGTTACAGTCCAAGGGCATCGAAGCAGGCGCCGTCCTTTTTCTGGAGGGCGAAGGATGTGGGATGGAGTTCGCATACCCGGGCCGCATGATGTCCAAGGCATCGCCGTTCCTCCGAGATCGCCCTGATGACCTTTGGCCCCAAGTCACACTCAGCCTCACCCCCACGGATGAACTCAGAATCCGTGCGCAGGATATTTTGGCTTTCCTGCTGAGTTCTATCGCTCTGGACGGCAACCCAAACTGAAACGCTGCGTTTCTGAGGGAGCGCGGCTAGAATCCGCTGGCGGACGTGGTGAACCAAGTCTCTAATGAATAAACACGTCGGGGGGTGAACTGAATGGGCCGCAGCATCAGCAGTGCCTGGCCCTTTGCCGCAGATGGGTGGCGCAGTGCAGGGGAAGGAACTTTGCATGACGATAGAGATCGAGACTTTCGATTCGCTTTGGGCCTACTGTACGGCGAACAAGCGCCTAGTGCCCATGCCTTCAGAATGGGCAGAACTTCACGGTATGCTGGCGAATACGCAGCAGAAGCCGAGCGGGGGATGGGAGCCTCCCCTGCCACTGATTCTGGCAGCTTGGCATTGCACGATGCCCATCGAGAAGCAACTACGGTTCAGGGAGCACCTCCAATGGGCCTCCGACCAGAACCAGCTTGATGAGGTGGGGGCATTTCTCCGAGCATTGCCCGATGAGAAGTGGGCTCACTTTGGGGAGATCTAGAACTATACGAGAATCGAGATTTCATTTCAGAGGCCGGGTCCCCAGGTCCGGGTTCTTGGACCCAGGGGGCTGCCGAATCTTGCCAAACAAGGTTGCTGCGAGAGTCACTTTGCGCCGATAGCCCGATGCGCATTTCCAGTTCTGATCTAAACGAGTATCTGTGATCGGACATCTTTTTGCAGTAGCCAATGCACAGTGAGACACTATGAGAAAAGAGAATGAGAATGTGAATGGTATGGGGACCAAGCAACTTCATCTGACAGCAAGTTTTACGAGCGCAGTGGACTACGCACGCCACATCCACATCGAGCGGCGCAAGGGAACGGATATTCCCTATATGGCGCACCTTCTGGGGGTTGCATCCTTGGTTATGGGCGAAGCCGGGCACGCTGGATTCCCAGTCACAGAAGACATGGTGATCGCCGCTCTGCTTCATGACGCTGCCGAAGATCAGGGAGGATTGCGCCGGCTGCAGGATATCGAGCAGAACTTCGGCCCTAATGTAGCCCGCATGGTCGAGGGACTTTCAGACAGTCTTTCTGAGGACTCCAGCAAGAAACAATCCTGGCCGGAGCGCAAACAGGCCTATATCGAAAGGCTTCGCGGAGAGCCAGCTGACGTCCGGCTCATCTCCGTCGCCGACAAGATCTATAACGCAAGAGCAATTCTCGAAGACTATCGAGAAATCGGGCCACGGGTATGGGAACGATTCAAGCGTGGGCGGGCAGAGCAGATCTGGTATTTTGATGAACTCCTAGCCGTTTACAAGTCGACTGGAACGAGCAGGATTGTTGAAGAATTGGAGCGTGTAGTCGAAGAGCTCAGGCAAATATCAGCAGCGGAAACGCTTTGATGGGCAACTATGGAACCAGAGATTTCGAGTAGTGCGCGCCCCGTCCATTTGATCAACCGTACGGACTTTCTTGCATCGACAATGGCGGGCAGGTCAGGGTTGGCTGATTTGCAGCAGTCTCACTTTCTGCGAACAGGCCGGGGCACTCATCGACACGGTCAGCAGACATTCTTCGAGTTCTGAGTGTGCGGTTTGCTATTCGGAAACTGCACCACTGTCCCGAAGACCCTCCTTTCCCGCTTCACGTATATGCGGCTGTACAGCCCGAAGTCCCTTATCGAACTCCCACCATCCCAAGCAGGGCCTTGCCGCCGCGCCTAAGGTGCGGCGTGAGGGGAGGGAGAGAGGGGGAATGGGCTGCGCGTGATGGTGTACAGCGACAACGAAAAACGCTGGGGAAGATGGGCCTCCCTTGGCCGTAGTGGCCCAATTGGGACTTCGGGCTGTACAGCCGCATATATGGGTAGGAATGTCCGCTGGGCTTCCGGATAGACCGGAACTCTACCAATCACAAGTTTTTCCGGATCAAGTGTGGTGCGGCCGTAGCAACGCTATGATCTATCCGCTTGCCTGGCTGAGTTAGCTCGTCGCCGTCCCGGCTCTCCTCGCCGCCTTGGCCGCCAAGGTCTTGTTCGCCAAAGCCGCAGCGCGGGCCTTCATGCCCCGCGTTGCATTCTTGTCGACCACGATCCTCCAGCCCACTTTCAAGTCAGCGGGGAACTCCCGAATGCGCGTGCCTGAAACGTCCAGTGAGTCCGCCTGCAAGCGCTTGGGCAGCGACGTGAGCGGGGTTTCCGACAGGTCCGCAATGCCGTCAATCATCATGTCAGGCGCCAATTGCAGGCCTTCGATGCAGAACGACAGCTGCAAATTGCCGCGAATGTGGGTGCCTGGCGAGAAAATCGGCGCGGTATTGAAGAATGACAGGTGGCCAGTGATTACCGAGTTCGCTGGCAGGGTGCCGCTGAGAATGAGTTTGGTGGCTTCTTTCGGCGTGAAATGAGGCCGCTGGTTGCGGTTGCGTCGTCCCTGCCGGGGTTGCCGCGCAGGAACAACCGTGCGTAGAGTTGAGTTCCCGCGCATAAAGTGCTCCTAACTGAAAGAATATCGGCCTGAGAGACGCGCCGCGCAACTCCGGACCAGGCGTTATTCGGAGCGCGCGTACCCCAGCCATGACGATTCATGGCCCAGCAGGGTTGTACGTTGCATGCGATTCACGGCCGGTGCGCTCAGCGCGCGGCCGTCAGTGGTTCTGTGGACTCATGTGCGGCGCACCTGGCAGGCTGCTTCATCAGCCAACCCTCGATTGCCGCCATCACTTGTTGGTGCACGAGGAACTCCGTGTCGCTCTCGCTGACCGGAACCAACAAGGTGCGCGGCTCGTCCGCAAGCAGCGTCAGATAGGCGCGTTGGACCAGGCGCTGGGCTCGGTAATCATTCCAGGCCTTGCCGCTCTGCTTACCGGCTTCGGTTCCGAGGCGTTTCCGCGCACGATCGAGAGCCCAGCCGATGTCCTCGTAGGCTCCGCCCGCGCCGTCGTGAACGAGCTTCCCCTTGGCTACCAGCAGCACCGTGATGTCCGGCATCGGCCCCCGATACTGTCGCCACAGGTCCAGAATCGATAAGGACGTGGGAGGGTCATAAACGGCCGCATAGGCAAACGCGGAATCCGAATACCGATCGCAGACCACGGTTTTGCCGGCTTGAAGATGTGGCTTCAGGCGCGAGACGTTGTCGATGTGGTCCACCAGCAGATAGAGCTGCTGCGCACCCGCTGGCAAGGTTCGTCCGGAGTCCTCCAGGTGAAAGACCGCCTCGCGCACCGAGGGCCCCAGCGGGGATCCGTAGCCGGCTTTGCCGGTGCCCGGCTCCTTCGTGAAATGCACCCGGTGACCGCGGCTTTCCAGCACGTCGGCCAGCTTGGCTACCTGCCTGCTCTTGCCAAGGCCGTCGCAGCCTTCAAATGTGATTAAGAGACCTGTTGTCATGGTCAAACTCCTGCCGTGCAGCGAACCTGCAGCGTGGTGAAGAGATAGAGGCAACCGTTAAAATCGGCGGCCCAGCATGTCAAACTGGGCCGCCACCGGAGACACCATGGCTACGCCACGATGCTCGCCAGCTGTGTCGAGTCTCTTCTTTGAAAAGCAGCGGACTCGTACCGGCCAGCGATACCTTTCCTACTTTGGAGCTGTGTTGTGAAAGCATTCCAGCATGCGGCCAACGGCGGCGCTGTAGGTGCCGGCGCTGTCCTCGTCGTACTGGATGCGAAGCCGCTTGATCACTCCATCCTGCAATAGCCCATTCTCGAACTGACGGGTATGGAGCGTTGTTGCAGAAATGTCATAACTCATCGGCTGCAAGGCGCGGCCGGTCACGATCGCGGACGAGTCCTGGTCTGTGAACGACTTGACCTGCATATCGAATATCTGCGGAAGCCCCCAGGAGCCTAGCACTGAACCATACACAGCGAAGGAAGCGTGTCCATCCCTCGAGGTGAAGATCTCGACGTCGCTCTTTGGCGTCGACGGCTGCTGCGTGAAGAGGTTGGGGTCATAGCACAAGGAGTAGCCGAATCGAGTGTTCATATGGGTCGTATAAGGAATGTACTCGACCTTTCTCTTTGCGGCCTCCTTGGTGAGCAGCAGTAAGGTTCCGTAGCCAAACTGGAGTCCTACCAAGACAAGCAGGGCAATGAGAATGGACTTGAAAGATCCCCTACTTCTTGACGTCTTGTTGTTGCCTCCGCATGCGCAGGTGGTTCCGCAGCCCGTGCAGGTCTTTTGATCGCTGTTGGCAAATGTCACGTGTACCTCCGAGTGCAATGGGGCCTGGATGGGCCCCGGGGAAACGCGGTTAGGATTTGACCACTTCAAGAGAGGTTGGACTCTCCCAGCTCAGGCCGCGCGAATCGGTGCGGGAACGACGGCCGCGCTTCTGCTCCGCTCGATCCAGCGATGGTTGAAAGTGCGCAGTTCCTCAAACCACACGGCCACATCGCCTGTTCTGGCTCCAATAACGCTGTGGAACTGGTCGCCGTTCCTCACGGAAGTGTTGCGCATGTACTCGCCAATCTCCCCTGTCAAGCACACCATGGGAAGATACAGCCACGCCGGGGTAATGGCGGTGGCAAGCTTGTCTGCGAGACAGAGTTGAGAGACTGGCTGACCGCTTGCCTTCGCGTAGTCGCGGGAGTGGAGCAAGGTAAAGTCGCCCCACTTGTTTCCGAAAAGCGCGCGCATCACGCGTGCCCCGCATTCTGGATGCCGTGCACCGCTGAGACCGTCCAGGTCCGTGCAGCCGAAATAGCCGATATCGTGGAGGAAGAAGGCAAACCACAGCCGCGCGTCGAGTGGGAAACCAAAAAGCCTGGTCCACGCGATTGCAACCATGATGGGGTGGAGAATGAACTGATGAGCACCGTACAAAATGCTCTTCGAACCGATTGTCATAAGAACCTCGTTTAGCACACAACATCTTTCGCCGTTACTGGACGTGAGGATGTGGGCGTCTCGTTGGTGTTGCTGCCGATGACCGCCTTCGCATGAATGCAACCATCTGCCGCGTGGTCTGCTTCTGAGATCCGAAGCGCGGTGCGCGGCTGTGCCGGAGTGGGGTGAGTCGTAGCGTGGAGGCGGCCAGCACATGCAGCTCGTCGAGCCTGCCGGCGGACAAGTGGTAGCGCACGCTCCAACGGAAGGCTGGCCTTCCGTCGAAATCTCACAATGGCTCGGCGAAGACGCTCACAGCTGCATCTCGTGATCCTTCCCATATTCGAGTGTGCCTGCCTTCCAATCCGCTTCAAGCTGCTCGAAGCCTATGAACTGAGGGTCACGGTACTGGTATATGAAGCAGCCGCCTTCTGTGGTGAGCTCAATTGCGCCGGTGCGTTCGAGCTTCCTGAGAAACTTGACGACGCCTGAGTGCTCCTCGCAGGACAGCTCTACGTCGGCCTGGTAGAGCTGCTTGTTGTCGGCGTACAAAAATTCGATGGTGTATTTCTTTGTTGTGCCATCCATCGTGCCTCCTGAAGATGCGGAAGTCGCGCGCTATGGGGCTCCGCCGTATGAGATGAAAATGAAGTTGTTGCCGCCTTTAGGTCGCGCGTTTTGATTTGTGCGCTTCGTAGCATGCGCGACAGTAGACAGGGCGGTCGGTCCGTGGCTGAAACGGCACTTCAGCATCCTGACCGCACCCCGAGCAGACGATGCGCACACCAGTCGTTGCCGGCTGTTGCGCCGCAGGTTGCGCGTCCACTCCGCGGTCCTCGGATGCGGCACGCAGCTGGCGCCTCTTTGACCGACAGGACCTGCATCGGACAGGAGTCGAGTAGTTGTGCTCGCGAAAGTATCCCTGGTCCTTAACAGTGAATGGGAAGATGTCGCCGCAGTCGATGCACGTGAGGGAGACGTCGGTGGTCATGCCGAAAAACTAGCGCAAATCGCACTGAGAGGGAATGCCACGAAGACAAAACCTTCACTACTCTCGTGGCTGGTTATGGCGCCGCCAAATTTCCATCTGCTCCCTCCCCTCATGCGGTTCTAGCGAAATGCGTGCTTGGAAGAATTGGGCAGCCGAGGGCGGAGCGAATCATTTCTTTGGTGCAGCCTGCCCAGCATCGATACATGCGGGGCTCGGCAACGGAGATTGAGAGGTGAGTTTCATGCCGATCCTCGCCGCGCTGGGCGCATGACGGGCACTGGGCGACGTAATTCCGGCCACTGCGCCGGACAGGGCGGACGTAACTGAGTATCCGGAAGCCCCGGTCCTTGCCCCCACGAGCAGACAGATCGACAAAAGGTTTGGGAGTGACCGCATCCGGGATGGAGGACATTCCCTTGGTGAGTGAGTCGAGTTCTTTCCAAGTGACCCGTTTGACATCGCGAAGGAGCTCGAGCTGAGCGTCAAGGGTGGGCGCGGCATCCTCGAACCAATACCGTACCTGGTTGGCACGATGTATCCCTAGAGGGCCGCGAATAGCATTGCCAAATTCTCCCGGCTGGAGTGCGTCCTGACGAGGGAAAACCTCAATCCCGTCATCCTCGTTCTGCTTGATCGCGACACCGAGGCGGCGCGCTGCATTCAAGATGTAGAGCCGGCAGAGTTTTGATGGCAACGGCTCTGCAAGGAAGATCCAGAGATGGCCCCCGCGGCGTGACCGTTCCATCAGGGCCTCAATTCCATCTTCACGGAAGGCCTGTTGGAGCTGGAGGAGATCTCGGCGAGCTTCAGCGTAGTCGGCATCGATCGCAGTCCACTTTGAGCGCTGCGATTCGGGATTGATTGCGTAGATGCCGATGGTGAACCGGCCCTCAAGATGGCCTTGAACAGTGGCAACGTCGAGGCTGAGAGGTTGTTTCGACTCCCGGTTGCACGCCTTGTAGAAATAGAAGCGCCCAGATTTCTTGCTTGGGTAGTGACTCTGGCGCAGGTAAGCTCTGCGATTTGCGAACATGTGCATGTATTCGGCGGCCTGGGCGTGAGTCACCGGCAGGATCACCGCAGTCGATTGGGTGGACATAGGCAGACTCCTTTGGCAATACCATCAGGTGAGCGCAGATTTTGTTGGGAGCAAGTCCGGCATGACTGCTGGTTACCTGTCATCGTTGGTGGCTTGCACCGAACGCTAGATTCCCTCTTCCTCGGGCTTAAAGACAAGGACGCCACGGGGAATCATTCTGTGGAAACGACGTTATGGAGCGCGAACACAAGAAAGAACCCCGATATATGGAATGTGAATGATCATCGTCGTTGCATGGTGCGCGCAACACGGTTGATTCGGAAAAGTTGTGGTTGATTCTGCTAAGCCGCGTACTTCAATTGCAGCGTGGCGATCTTGACATTTCGCAGGAGTTGTTACCTAATAAGGATGTTGAAAGACCTACCGCGAGGGGCGGCAAAGGGCGGTTCGCTAGCAAGGTTAGGCGAGCACAGTCGCTAGGCACGCGGGAAGTGATGCTGTGGGAGATACCTGTTGCGCATAGCGCTCTTGGCCCACGGAACCTGCCGGAAGTGGGAAAAGGCAACACACCTCCGGAAGTCCGGTGAAATAACCGGCGTGGATGCTGAGCCCCTTGCCAAGGAGTGCGTCCGGCACTGACCCCTGTGGGGGATGAGCGACAGGACGGCTCTGCCGGAGCGGGAGATGGATGTACCCGCAACGGTGCAAAATGGTCCAACCCAGCGAACCGGCGAGGCGCATAGAGCTAGGCTCTTGCGCCTCGACTGGATTTAGAACGAATATTTCAGCGTCTTTCGCCCGCTACGATCGGCGCATGCTGCGAACTTGCCTTCGAGCGCGCCGAGCCAGAGCCTGACTCCCGCCAGGGTGGTCGGTGCCAAGGTCAGTCGAAGCCCGCGATGAACAGTCTCTTCAATGCATTCTGAGACTGCTGTTGCTCGGCTGGTCCAGCAGTGGTTCCAGATGCATTTCCTTGACCCTTGGTGGCGGAATCGAAAACGGCACCCCAATCACCATCAGTTCAAGCTGCAGGAGTGGCACGTCGAGATGAGGTAGGTGGTGTGCGTTTGAAAGCGGGGATCGAAAGTGGATCGATCGGCGACCGGGCCAGGATGTCGTAAGCTCTCTGCTTCGGCCGATGAAAGAAGGAACAAGCTGCTTGGATGAAGCGTTTCAGCATGGGACAAAGCCTGCTTTCCGCGAAATGCGCCTGCTTTGGAGCGGGCGGCTGGTCGAGGTGACGCTGAGCGTGTTGGGTGAAGTTGAGCGTCAGACTCCACGGCGTGTGGACCGGAGAGGGAAAAGACTTGTTGGCAGCGTGCTTTCAGAACAGTATCTCTTGAAGCATGGGTTGGATGGTGGCAGCATTCCCTGCGGAACAGAGACGGTACGCTCAACCTGCTCCTGGGTCTTCGTTGCCTGTTGGACACCAAAGGCCATGCCCAATTCGTCGAGCATGCCAAGATACAACGCACGAAGTTTACTGAGTTCTTCGCTAAACGTTTTGCGACGTTGCGGAGTGAGGCTGTTGGACTGTTCCCATCTCGCGATTAGGATGATCGTGAAGCGCAGACGTCCAAGCTCTTCAGCGCTGCCGGCGAGCAATGCATCCGCTTCATCGTCTGCATACCGGGAGTCCTGATCGAGCGAGAGTACGGCGGGTGTGAAGGTGGACACTGGCGCCTCCTGGTGAACCTGGTGAGACAACTGGGTGGCGACTCTCCCGTTCGGTGTGCATGATGACGTCCGCGCATCATATATATAGGTGGGACTGCTCATCGAGACAGGAATGTTGTGGCGAGCTTTCGTACTCGCCAGCCCTCGGCGTGAGGGACGATACGCGCGCGCGTTGGACATCAATCTTGTCGGCGCTGAATGGAGAGGCTCAACGCCGGAAGCCTGGTGGCAGGGCTGCTGTTTAGACAGCTGTGGGCGGGACTGCTGCAATGCAGCAGCGGAGTGAGAGGGGAAATGTGCGGCTGTTCATCCTAAAAAGGAATCCCATCGTCTCCAGCATAGTCGGTGTCGGTGCCGTAGGTCGCATCGGCCGCATGGCGACCGTTGCGCTTGTTGACGTTGGTGTTGCCACCGCGGCTGCCGTTGGAGTCGCCAAGTAGCGAAATCTCCCTGACGACAATTTCGGTCTTATAGCGCTTCTGACCGGATTCCGTGTCGTCCCAGCTCCTGGTCTGAAGCTTTCCTTCGATGTAGAGCTTGGAGCCCTTCTTCACGTAGTCGCGAATGATCTCCCCGGTCTTGCTGAACGCAACGAGGCTGTGCCAGTCGGTGCGCTCCTGGAAGTCGCCGTGGTTGTCCTTGTAGCGATCACTGGTTGCGAGGGTGAACTTCACAACAAGTGTGCCGCTGGGCGTGTTGTTCACTTCCGGTTCCTTACCGACGTGACCCAACAGGGCCACCCTGTTTACAGATTTTGGCATGAGAATTACCCGCATCGAGCGCCCCTACTGTCGCTCGATCCTTTCTTAAGTGAGATGGAATCGGTAAAACACTACACTTGATCGGCTCGACCCTACGCCTGAGCGTGCCGTTGGAGACAGCAGGAAAGGAAAAGACCCAGCCCGGCAGTGGAGTACCAGGCTGGGTGTGAGCATTGAGCGCAAAACGTGGTTACGCAGCAACAGCGGCAACGCTCGAACGTGTTGTGGCAATGGCGACTGAACCGGACCGGGTTGTCCGATGTGCGCGCCGGCGCCGGCGGTGCTGGGAGCGCGAGCGGTCGGGCCCGTTCAGGCACTTGACAACTGCTGGCACCAGGTACCCGATCTCACGGCGGCTGAAATCGTCGCAGCGCTCGTCGACCTCAAACATGAACAATGCACTGCACGGTTCGTCGTAAACATAGATCGCGCCGGTGTTCGCCCCCGCCGCAGTCACGATGGCTAAGACAAAACCGTTGCGGGTTTCCTCCAGGCGCGCCACTGTGCCCCCCGATATATTGCGCACGAGGTCGGAGAGCACCTTGATGGGGGATTTGTCGCTGACCGTTCTAATAAAACTGAACTTTTCATTCATAGCGATCTCCTCGTGCTGGCCTCAGAATCTGAGCCAGACAGGTTGTCTCTCGGCGCAGGGCGGGGTGTTGCCACACATCCATAGGTGGATTCCCCTGGCACCAGGTAAATGGATAGCTGCCGGGCCGAAGCTCACGGCGGCAGGATCGGGCAGGATGACGCAATGCGAGCGAACTTCCGCAAGCAACTGTTCGGACAAAACTCACAACGGCTACTCGTGGCGGGACCAAGGAAGCGCGGGGATCGTTCGAAAATCAGTCGGCAGGATAGTCGGAAGATATCCGGGTGGGAGTGTTAGGCGGCCTCGTTCATGAGCCCGTCGGTTGTCTCGCCGGTCGGCTCTGAAAGCTGGTCTAAGAGCGCTTCGACGAAGCGGGTGGCTGCTTGGGCGCCAACGCCCAACGTAGCGCTGGCAATTGTGGTCGCAAGTTGCTTGCGATCGATGGGCAGGACAGGGATGCTCACAAGCGCGGATAGGGCCATGCCCACACCACGCTCGAACTGTGCGCGGTTCTCGGCGTCTAGCACTAATGACCTCGCAATCGACAGGAGCCGGTGGTTTGGTGCGTGCAAAAGCACAAACGGACCATCTGCCAAATCGCCGCGGCCCACGTGATCGCCTCCCAAAGGAGCAGGAGGCCGATGGAGTGTTTGCTGGAAAAGCGTACGGCAGAAACAATGCCGACGCCAACGATGCACAATCCTACGAGCAGGAGGGCGATACACACGAGACAACGGGGACGCGCTTTCAAATGTGCGAGAGAAGATATTGGAGACATGGGATTCTCGGCAGGGAGCAGCGCCGTCCGTTTGGGCGTGCGCCGCCACCCAGATTGGTGAGGCTAGGAGGCTAGAACCAATTCCAAGACCGGTTCGGTTGCGGGAACGTTGGCGGGAAGGCCCGCAACGTTGGTGCCAAAAGCACCGACGGAATGGACGGAAAGGTTGTTCGGGTCACGAGCGGTTCGGGATGCCGAGGCCCAAAAGGCGAACGATACAGTAACGACATGGCACACTCTCCTTGTGCAGGGTGGAAGGATGCACGATCGGCCGCGTAGACCAACCGCAGGATTGGAAAAAGGAATCACGCTTTGGCCCCGAGTGGGATGCAGAAACGCAAGAAGCTGTCGGATCGATTGAAATGACTGGGGGTGAATGCATGGCAAAAGCAGATTGGACATCGGGCCTGATGGGTTCAGGGCCGGCCAGCAGAGAACAGAACGCTTAGGCTGTGCAACACGGGAGCCGTTAGGCGCAAAGCGCGACTAGCAGATGCTCCGGGGCCCGCCAATTACGAGCATAAAGTCGGTTAGCAACTGAGACTGTTGGACACGAGTTCCAAACCGTGCACGTCTCCCACCAGCGCGACGGCCAGCCGATCCGAGTCGAACCGCTCATTCGCGAGCAGCATCACCTGATCTTCGGTGACACTTTCGATGAGCGCCTGTCTTTCTTCCATGCCAACGGTACGACTCAATGTCAGGAACTGACCCGCCATCGCGGCTACTCGGGCAGAGCTTGTTTCCAACCCTAGAATGCTGCTGCTGATCAGCGTTCCCTTTACTCTCCCAAGATCGCCAGGTGAGACGGGCTCCGTCTTCAGCCGGTGCAGCTCCTGGAGGATGAGGTTTAGAACGGGCTCAACCTGGGCGCGGGAAGTACCGGAATAAACGCTGAAGTATCCAGTGTCCTGAAACGCCATATACTCCGCAGCGATGGTGTACGCCAGGCCGCGCTCTTCGCGGACGGACTGGAATAAGCGGGAACTGCTTCCTCCCCCCAGTAAGGTCGCTGCCGTCAGCGCTGTGAAGTACTGGGCATCGGTGAGTTGGGGAGCAGGGACACCGATGACCAGTTGCACTTGTTCTGTCGGCTTGTCGACTAGCGTCCTTCCAGCAAATGGTGCAGGGCACGTGGCTCCGGGAAGGGAAGTGCCGGCCGGAGCGTGGCCAAAGCACTTCTCCACCATAGACACCATGTCGTCGTGCTCAATATTTCCGGCAGCGGCGAACACCATATTGTGGCCTGTGAAATGCTCCTGCGCAAAGTGCACAAGCGCGTCGCGGGTGAAAGAGCTAAGCGTTTCCGGCGTGCCGCCGATGGGCAGGGAGAGTGGGTGGTCCTTCCATAGGGTGCGAACAAATGCGTCCTGGCAAAGACGGCCCGGGTCATCTTGATTCTCGTTGATCTCCTCAATGACGACTGCACGCTCGCGCTCGATCGCTGAGGAAACGAATTCCGGATTCAAGAGGATGTCCGCAAGAAGGTCCAGCCCCGGGGCCACGTGGGTATCGAGAACGGTAACAGAGAATGCAACCGTCTCGTACCCGGTGAAGGCGTTGATGAACCCACCGAGCTCATCACTGTCCAAGGCGATGCGCCGAGCAGACCGTGAGATCGTGCCATTGAAAACCATGTGCTCAACGAAGTGGGAGAGACCATTGAGTTCCGGTGCATCATGGCGGGCGCCAGTTTTGAGCCAGACGCCCATGGAAACGCAGCGGGTATGCTCCATGCGCTCGGTGAGAATGGCCAGCCCGTTGGGGAGGTAGGTAGTACGAATGTTTTTGGGTGTGAACACAACGGTCTCCAGAGTTTGAACTGAGATTCGCGAGTAAGGTCGGAGGATGTAAGCCGGCCGCCTTGTTTTAGCGGCCAGCTCAGTCCATCAGTTTTAAGTTAGGGTGCGGTGGGAAGGTCCACCTTCCACTTCCCGTCTTCTGTCCTGACGAACCGGACCTCGGACAAGTGGGCGGCGTCGAGAGCCCTGGTAAGGTCCCAGCCGAGAGCGCGCGACAATGCCAGGCGCGCGGCGGCAAGAGCACCGCCGATAGCTTCGATGATGGCTTCCTCATAGCGCTGCTTGAAGTATTGCTCCTGAGTTTCGTAACTGTCCGCTTCGAAGTCGTCGCTCGGATCGAAGGCGAGATGTTGAGCGACATCGATAAGGGAGAACGGTTGGTAAGGCGAACTGGTTTGCGCCCACTCGCTGTCGCGCGTGATGAAAAGGCTGGCTTCGTTTTCGTCTTCCTCGCCCCAGCCCGCGAAGGGCAGGTTCCATGCAACCTGTTCGATGGCGCCTGCACGCTCCAGGTCGAATGACAGTTGGATACCATTCACGATCGTTACTGCCAATGGGTGGGCTGCATCTTCGGCGGGTTTGCCGTCGATGGTGAGCTTAAAGTTGCGGCAGCAGGCTAGATTGTCGTACCAGGAATAGCCTTTGAAGCCGGAGTTCTCCCGCACAGGCACAAGCCCTGTTGGAAGCTGGCGGTCCCTGGAACCCAGGTCGAACGTGAAGGGAGTCGAGTCGGCGTGGTAGTCATCCAGACACACGAGAGCGCACTTAGCCGGGTCGTGAATCGTAGCCAGGTAATCGCCCCGGTCGCCATTGAACGGCTCTTGGCCTGAATTGCTGTCCCGGGCGGAGACGAAGAATGGCTGCAGGTACGGGACGGCCGGTTGGATGGGAATGTCGAGTTGCAGTGCTTCCTTGTACACCGCATACGATGCGATGTGCTGGACGCCTTCGCTCGCCAAGTACTCGAGGATCGTTCTGCGCACCTGTTTCCGCATTGTGTGGTACGCCTCGTCGTAAACAAGGTCTGTGCGGTCGGGCAACTTCAAGTGGAGGCTGGCGGTGGAGGTGATGTCGAGGCGCACCCCGACAGACAGCAGGTCGTTGTGCGTCGGCGAGACCACAATCTTGCCGAGTGCGGTCTCCGACAGGTTGACGCGGATGAGATTGCCGTGAAAGTTGACAGACTCCAACGGTTCGGAATGGCCGACGAATACGCCGATGCGTACGCCATCCACCTCCTTGATGTACACGGCGTTGGCGAGAAAGTCCTCACGCTTCAGCAGTTCTCCATTGACCTTGACGTCAACCGGGCCGAAGCGAGCGACGCGGAGGAGGACATCCAGGATTGCGGCTTGTGCCTCCTCGCGGGCGAAGACCACCGTCGTTCCTGTTTTCGGGTCAACAGAATCCTGGTCGTGGACCTGTACCGCTTCCTTCCCCAGAAACGCATCGGTGGTGATGGTCGCGGTTTTCCCGCGGCTCCTCACAACCACACCGGTGTGCAGCAGCGCAAACAGCCCCATGCCCGCCGGATCTTCCGCGCGCTCGACGGCTTGGTCCCATCCAGACTCGCCCAGGTGGAGCAGCTTATTGAAGTCCTCGATGCCGGAGCCATTGTCCGTGAAGGTGATGAGGGAGGTTGAGTCGGTGGGTGACGGGCTGGTCGTGACTGTGACCAGGGACGCGCCTGCGCGGCGAGCATTCTGGAGCAGCTCGACGAAGATCTGGCTGAGCCTATTGGTGAACAGCCGGTCGGCTTTGCTGAGTATCCTGGCGCTCACTTTGGCTTCGATGGTTTGCACGGTGAACTCCTTGTGGCCGCCTCATGCAGAAGCGTCGGCCGTTGAGATTTGCACATGTATCTTGTAAGGGGGGGTGTGCTGGAGTAGTGCCCCAGCAAGAATGGCGCAGGTTCGGCATACGGCTGAGTGTTTCCACGCCACCCCCACTTCTGGTGGGGATTCCCGTATTGCCGAACCGGCCAAAGGGTCTGTGCCGCTACCGGACGGAAGCTGCCGCCGCTGCCAAGGCGACTTTGCGCGCAGCGGCCTCAGCGGACTGTTCGTTGAAGCACGCCCGAAGCAGTGTGTTTTGTGCCTGCTCAAACCGGTTCCAGTCATACCTTCTTGTTCCTTTACGCATAGCGCTCTCCTTGAGATGAAACGTGGTTGGCGATCTGCCAAGACGGCAAACCGGGCGTGTAGTTGTGGTGTGGTATTGCCGCGGAAGAAAGTGCAGGACGAGTGTCGCCACGCATCTCTGGTAAGAGATTCCCCTGTCACTGTGTGGTGGATGAAAGGACAAGAAGGCGTTTCGCGTTGAGCAAATTGCTCATCACTCCTGCGAGGATCCGGCCCTCATCGTGAATGCTTCCCATCGCGCAGAGCTGCCTGAGCGGGGTCCGAAGATTTGTAGTAGCCAGACTCGTGGCTTTAGGGACCGCACTCACAGTACGTGCCGATGTTTCAGCCGGCCGCAGAGTGCAGTATCCGCAGCGTCGGCGTCACGCCGCAATAGTCACAGGTTGGCGCTGAATTGGTAGGCTCTTTGCCGGAAGCCGCGTGGCAAGACTGCCGCAGTAAAGAAATGGCGGAAGGAAGGAAGTGCGAAAAAGAAATAAGGAAGCCGGCAACATCGCGCCCACCCTTGGTCGGGATGATGGTCGGGGTCCGTCAGGCTACAGATGGCACAGTCGAAAGGAAGTCCTGCAGCTTGTCTCTCACTGCAAGATAGAAAGGTCCGGCGGTTAGGCGCAGTCCCTCGGTCGCTGCCGCGTGGGCATTTGTCTCGTCGCCGACAGCCCGGTACTTCTCGGCGGCTTCCAAATAAAGCTCCCCCCGATGCCGGGCGAAAGCCTTTCGCGCGCTAGCCTCTGCAGCTGTGCGCGTATCGCGTGTACTGATGAACTTCATATATCTCCTGAGTCCAGCACTCCGCAGCCGTCAGATTGCAAATGCAGTTTAGCGGCAAGCGGCAAAGGTGAAGGAGGGTGGGCATACGGCAGAGTGTTTCCACGCCACCCCCACCTTCGGTGGAGATTCCCGTATTGCCGAACCAGCCAGACGTTGTGTGCCTCTACCGGGCGGGAACTGCCGTCACAGCCACTGCCGCCTTACGCGCAGTTGTCACGGGCCTTCTCGTTGAAGCACGCCCGAAGCAGGGCATTCTGTTGCTGCTCGAACCGGTTCCAGATGTTTCTCGTTGTTCCGCGACGCATGAAGCTCTCCTTCAAATGAAAGTTATGACGATCGGCCAGGAAGGCAAACCGGATTGAGTGGTGTGTCGCACCCCCACCTTTGGTGGAAATTCGGAGCTTGGTTTGGATGGCAAGTTGACGCGGTCCTCGCGCGGAACAATGCCGAACTCGATTGCAAAGCAGTGTGCAGTTGCACGGAAAAGATTCGCAACAGCCACTCGTGGAGGTAACAGAGATGCGCCGGGAAGCCGCGGGACGCGGTCAGATGAACTGCGTCACGGCGCTGCAACTTGGTCCAATATAAGTGCACATCCGCACGCGATTGCACGGACAACACCCACAACAGTGCCAGGCGGCGGTGTGAAGGGGCCAAAAGGAACACAAAGTAGCCAGTTCGCCGAGCAAAGCATATTGGGGCATCGCCGTCCGCAGCTGCACGGGCAAGAACCGCAACAGCGATTTGTGGCGGTGGCAAAGAAGCCGACGAATGGCACGGAACTGCTTCAGCCGAACTGCGTCAGAGCGCAGCAACTCGGCGCAACGCGAATGCACGTCCGTGCGCAGCTGAACAGGCAAGAACCACAACAGCTACTCGTGGCGGCGGCAAAGAAGCGGATGGATGGCACGAAACTGCTCCAGCCGAACTGCGTCAGAGCGCAGCAACTTGGCGCAACGCGGATGCACGTCTGTGCACAGCTGCACGGGCAAGAACCACAACAGCTACTCGTGGCGTTGGCAAAGA
>Ga0302155_10000662_pt1 | contig 26337 bp, 16 predicted proteins | sample I_Bog_N3_1_FD_193508 | JGI IMG/M metagenome (GOLD analysis project Ga0302155, IMG submission 193508) | Peat permafrost microbial communities from Stordalen Mire near Abisko, Sweden - I_Bog_N3_1 | ecosystem: Environmental > Terrestrial > Soil > Wetlands > Peat | place: Sweden: Abisko, Stordalen...
TGCATCGGCACCGGACAAAGCCGTTACCGATTCAACGCCGGTATAGCTGCCTGCATTCAAATTGCCGCTGGTACTGGTATTGCCGCTGGTGTTCACCGCAATGGTTGCCGTACCCAGTACGTCGTTGGTGACGGCATTGGTGAAGCTGGCTGTACCTCCCGAAAATGCAGAGCCGTAGACTGAACTTCCGGTAGCAATTGAACCGATCAACGCCAATTTGCTAACCGTGTAGCTTCCTGTGAGCGCTGCAAATGTATAGTTGCCCGCATCCGCTCCAGACAGTGCAGTCACCGACTGAATACCGGTGTAGCTGCCTGCATTCAAGTATCCGCTGGTGCTGGTATTGCCGCTGGTGTTCACCGCAATGGTTGCCGTACCCAAGGCATCGCTACCAACTACATTGGTGAAGCTGGCTGTACCTGCCGATAACGCAGAACCGTAAACTGAACTTCCGGCAGTGATCGAGCCAGTCAACGCTAATTTGCTAACCGTGTAGTTTCCTGTGGGCGCAGCAAAAGTGTAGTTACCCGCATCCGCTCCAGACAGTGCAATCACCGATTCAACGCCGGTATAACTGCCTGCATTCAGATGACCGCTGGTGCTGCTGTTTCCGGTGGTGTTCACCGCAATGGTCGCGGTACCCAGTTGATCGTTGGCGATCGCATTGGTAAAACTGGCGGTACCTGCCGACAATGCAGAGCCATAGACTGAACTTCCGGCGCTGATCGAGCCAGTCAAGGCCAGCGGATTAATCACTCCGTTGCCGCCACTTAAAGTGCTACCACCGGACAAATAGTAGTTGCCGGAATCCTGTCCTGTCAGTGAAATGTTGTTCACGGAATAGCTCAAATTACTGCCGGCATTTTTAGATGAGAACGCCCCTGTACCGCTTACCGTCACAATGTCGTTTGTCACCAAGCCCGTCATACCAACCGTAACCCCGGACATCGAGGTGGTGCCGTCATAAGTTTTGCTGACATTACTTGCTGTTGGCGTAATTGCGGCAGGCGTGACGGCAAGATTCCCGATGAAATTGAGCGCAGTAAAATTGCTTCCACCGATGCTGGTATTGCTGCCGCTGATCGAGTAATTGCCCACGACCACGTTACCGCTGGTGCTGGTGCTAGTCCCCGTCGGAGCAAGCGTGAAGGTGACTGATCCACCAACCCCATCACCCCAAGTGGAAGTGTTGCCACTGGAACTTGATTGAGTCAGTGTGGTGATCACGCTGCTATTGTTAAGATATTGCGCACTGGCTATTGTGTAGGTCGGTGCAATGCCATATATGGACGATGTATTGGTTACCTTCACCAACAGTTGATCAGCCGGAACAATGGTGTAATTACCGTTGGCATAAGTAATAGTGTAACTCCCATTGTTCGCCGTATAGCCGGATGGAACCAATACCCCGCTGTACGTACCCGCAGAATTTACACCGCTATTACTTCTGGATATAGCTAACGTTCCTCCCAACACCGCAGACGTTTCACCATTGACAAAGCCGCTAAAATTCACATTGTTAAAACCGACAGTATCAGCTTGAGTAACGAATTTGGCATCGCTATTGGCCGTGACAGTCAACGACGCAGGCGTAATATTGGCCGTTAACCCACTCGGTTGAGTGACACTGTAGTTAGCTGAATCTGCGCCACTTAAAGCATAGCCACTCACTGTGACGGATTTTGTATTGGCAACGTTTGCGTTAGCAAAGGTTCCCACAGCAGTTGTTGCATTAACCGACACAACATCATTAGTCAGCGGAATGACGGTAGCCGTTCCGCTTAAACTTTCATTGGTAGTTCCATCGTATACTTTATTGCTCGCAGACACGCCGCCAACCGTCAAGGCCAATTGATTAACTGTGTAATTGTTCGTTCCCGTGGTAAACCCGGCAAAGGTATAGTTGCCGGCATCATTTCCGGTAAGCGTAGCTGAAGCTGCCTGCGTGTAGCTTCCCGCATTCAGATTATTGCTCGTGCTGTAACGCGGGCTATTGATACTGACAGCACTTGTCACGGAATCGCCAGTCACTTTATTGCCGAACGATAAAGTGCCCGGGGTTACCGTGCTGCCATAGGTCGAACTCGCTGCCCCGATTGCGGCTCCCGTCAGTGTCAGCGTGTTCACTGTGTAGTTGTTTGTTCCGGTGGTAAACCCAGCAAAAGTGTAGTTGCTTGCGTCAGTACCGCTTAACGTGCTCGATGCCGTCTGAGTATAAGTCCCGGCATCGAGATGCCCGCTGCTGCTCAGATTGCTGCCTGTGTAGTTGATGTTTACCGCACTTGTCACTGAATCGCCGCTCACTTTATTGCCGAATGCCAACGTTCCGGTCGTTAATGATCCAGGGAGTACTGAACCATAGGTTGAACTTGCTACCCCAATCGTGGCACCTGTGAGCGCCAATTGATTGACCACGATCGAACCATTCACATAGCTCAACCCGTAACCCAATTGTCCAGCAGCACCGGATGCAGTCAAAGTGTGCGTTCCTGCCGTGATGTTACCGGATGTCGAGGGAGTGCCACTGGCTGTCACCGTTGCCTGAGAACTCAACGCCTGCGCAGAGGTATCACCGTTTACTTCACCAGCAACGGAAGCTGTATAAGTTGGCGCAGTTGAACCGTAGGTAATCGCGGACGGATTATTTGCAGTGATGGTCAGCGTGGGTTGTTCTCGATAAACCGCATCGATACCCGATGTTGCCAAAGCAGAAGTAAAGTTGCTCGTGCCTGCATTGCTGTCATAGCGGAAATCACCGCTGCCCGAACCAACCAGTGCCGTCACCCCGGTACTACCGGAAACTGATCCGGCGTACAAAATTGCACGACCGCCCGAGCCAACGGAAACGGTTCCGCCTGAGAGCAAAATATTATCCCCTGTTGTGCCGACCGCATCCGATGATCCCGCATCCAGCACCAGTGCCGAGCTGGTGGTATTGGTTGTCGTTACATTTTGCGCAATGGTCAGATTGCCGGTTGTCGTAGCAATCGATACCGTACCCGATGCGGAAACGCCATTAGTCGAACCAACTGTGCCGATATTTAACGCGGTACTATCGGTGAAGCTCAGTCCGGCAACGCTGGTGGCAGCTAATGTTCCGACACTATTTCCCGTCGCGGTATTTAGATTGTAAGTTGTGCCAGCACCGTTCAGCAGAAGGTTGGTCGCGGTGATGTTTCCGCTGCCGCTGACAGTCGTGCCGCTACCGCCGGTCAGTGTAAGTGTTTTATTGGCCGCATCGGAAATTGCTGCGTTGATATTGATATTGCCGGCATTTTCCAGCAACAAAGAAGTGCCAAGCGTTAACGGTGACGATACGATCAATCCACCCGTTTCAGAAGTTGTTCCGACCTGAATGCTGCTAAACGAATTGGTGATATAGGTCGAACTGGAATTAAACCAGTTGGTATATAACGTAAATGGCTGGGTATTACCATTAGCAAAGGAATTACTGGTTGGTCCAGATCCCGATCCAGCCGCGATGCTAATTCCATGAGTGTTGCTCGTTAGTAATTGCAAAGTCCCAGTAGATATAACATACGGGGCCGGGTTCGTATTGGTGTCAAAATAAATGTTGTCTGCCTGAAGCGTAATATTTCCGGATTCATTCGATGAGCTACCCAAGTGCCCCTGAATCCACAAACCAGCAGTGTCGTTTTGTCCATTATTATTAGCATAGCCGGTGATTGTGATCGGCCCGGTGGTTGAGTAAACCGTTCCGGTCGGGTCCCAGTGTATGCCCACAATCTGATAGGGTATCGTGGAGGTACTTCCATCCCCGGTGATATTGATCGCACCTGTCGTTGAATTAATGATGGTATTGCCAAACTCGATAGACTGCACCGCACTGGGTGAGCCTGATGTAGCTTGTCCCTTGCCTTGAACGGTAATTGTTCCGCTGCCACTGTTGATCGTCGTCCCGTATATCGTGACGCCCTGAACGTTGTCCCCATTAATGACCGAAGCGGGTGTTTGTCCGTTGATCGTTATATTGCCACCGGTTCCCGTTGTCCCTGCACCAACTACGGAATTAATCGTTACATTGGGACTCCCTGTAGCAGCACCTTCAATAAGAATGCCGGATTCAAAACTATTGCCAAATGAAACGGTAGCATTTCCCTGCGCATAACCCGACCCGTTTCCAGCAGTGCCACCCCCAAGCGCTATATTCCCGCCATAGCTAAGAATGCTGGAGCCAGAACCGATGACGATGCCGCCGCCCGTTCCGCTATAATTACTGTTGAAAGTGATGTTGCCATCATTTGTCTGAAAGGCTGTGCTGGCCGCCGTAGTGATGCTGTCATTGGCCTTGAGCAGAATCGAGCTGCCCGCAGCCGTCGCTGTCAAGTTGGCATTAACAAAAATATTGCCATTTAGCCCGGTAGTACCGGTGACACTGTTATTTCCATCAATCACAATACTGCCCAAGGTATCAATCGGGCTGTATATCAAAACACCAGCGCCTCGTCCGCTATAGCCCGCAGTACCCGTAATAGTTATGCTGCCCCCCGCTGTTGTGAGCGGGTTTGTCTGATTGGCGCCGATTTGCACCCCGTCAGAACCGCCTGCTGATCCGTTAACACCTCCACCGCCAATACCAGTAAGTGTAATCGTTCCGCCACCCGTTGCAGAGATACTAGAGCTACGCGACGTATTATCTAGCGCCACTGTAGTATTAATGCCTCTCTGGTTTGCATCCGAGTTTGAACTCCCCGCTGCCCCCCCCGTACCGGAGATATTGATCGCACCGGAGCCAGTCACACTGAATCCCTCAAGAGATACGCCCCAGTTGGATGATGAAGCCCCTTGTATAGAACCTAGTCCGTCAATTGTAATGTTGTTACCCGTGATAGAGCCGCCGTACAAGCGAGTCCCCATTTGATAGTTAACATTGTTTCCAGTACCTTGGCCCCTGAGTGTTACATCACCAGTGCCCGCGTTCAATGTGGCCGTATCCAACACGATCCCGGAAGTAATCGCACCTGCCGTACCTTGCCCATGATCACTACTCGATGCTGCACCAATCGCATACCCAGTTGGCACACCACTACTACCCGCGCCTCCACCCAATACAATATTGCCGTTACTTGTCGTAATTGAGCTTGCGCTTGCAAGAGAGATATATCCGCCGGCAGTAGTCGCATTACCACTGGCATCAGAATCTGCCCAGTAGGTGACATTACCGCCGTGAGTCGTCACGGCGACGCCAGTGCTCTGAGTGATATTGCCCGTTGCCTTCGCCAGAATCGGCGCGTTTGATAGTGTGGAAGTCAGGTTCGCATTCAGGTTGATATTGCCGCCGTAAATATCAATCGGCCCGGCAATGCTCTGAGCGCTGGCTACGGTGATGTTTGCCGTATTACCCGCTTTACCCAAAGTTAACCCGGTCAGACCGCTGCTCACCAGGAAGCCACCCTGCGGCCAAATCAAATCGGTGGTGAAGCTGGTGCCGAAGGGTTGCACCATCAACGCGCCGGTGGTGTTGATGTTTAAGTTGCCACCAATCGCCACCGCGTCGGCGGTCAGCGTGACATTTGCGTTGGATGAGGTCACATCGCTGCTGGAAAGGGAGCCGTACGTGGTGACGTAGCCCGATATCTGCGCGATCGACGAACCTGCGATATTGGAATTCAGTGTTATCGGGCCACTCGCGGACAGAATGCTGTTGCCCCAATTGCGGATGCCGATATTGCTCGTGGTGCCATTACTGGCATAGCCATTGAGGGTGATGCTGCCGGTGGCACCCGTGTTCTCGATGGTGACCATGCTGCCGTTGGTGCCGCCCTGAGGGTCGGCGCCAATCGCTATGCCGGTAACGCCTGAAGCCGTGCCATTGAGCGTGATGGTACCGCCATTGGTTTGCCACTTCGAAGGGGCTGTGCTGTTTGTAAAGTATGCGGCCAGCGTGAAGCCGATGTCGACGTTGCCCGCCGTCGCGCCGGTGGACAGGCCGTTGAGCGTGATGTCGCCGGTTCCGGCGTTCACGTTGACACCTTCATAGGTTAGTACGCCGAAGCTAATTCCAACAGTCGCGTACAGGTTAGACTGACCGGCAATAGTGACCTTGCCATTAGCCGAATTAATTGTGACATTGCTATTTGTAGCCGTCGTACCATTATATGTTCCCAACATAACACCGGTATCAGTGCCCGACAAATTTTCCGCATAGCCTTGCGGCAGCGTCGTGCCATTAGCCGAAATGGCCGACAGACTGCTAATGGTGGCGCTATTTGCGCTACCCCCCAGCGTGATCGCGCCGCCCGAAGACGAGAGCGTTACATTGTTGCTGATCTGAATACCACCAGTGGTGGCACCGGCTGAATTAGCCCACAGCGTGATGTCGCCGCCGCCGGTAGTGAGGTTGGCGTTATCAGTGATGCTGCCCGTGGCCTTGAGCAGGATACCCTGAGTCCCCGCCGTGCTGGCCAGAGAGGCGCCACTGTTGATGGCGACATTGCCGCCGTAAATGCTGATAGGCCCGGCAACGCTTAATGCATTGGTACTCATGCCAACGTTTTGCGTATTGGTGGTTTTACCAATAGTGAAACCGGAAAGCGTAGTGGGAAAGTAGAACCATGCCGTATCGACGCCTTGCCCAAAGCTTGCAGCGCTGGATTCAAACGTAAATGTGCCGGTTGTGGAAGTGATGGTTGGGCTTATGCCAACACCTACGTTCCAGCTCATCGTCGCGCCACGTATATCAATATTGCCGCTACCGGCACTCAGGGTGGTGTAGTCTAAATCCAGCAATCCGGTACCGACTGCAGCCGAATCGGCGATCAGGGAGATATTACCGTTATTCGTTGTGATGGTTTTTGCGGTATTGGCTGTGGAAATACCGCCAGTCGCGCTAATCAGAATCGCCGCACCCGATGCTGTAGAGGCGAGGCTATTATTAAGGGCGATACTGCCGCCGTAAATGCTGATCGGCCCGGCGATGCTGATCGCGCTACCAACGGTAATACCCGTTGTGTTACTCGCGCTACCCAACGTCAAACCGGTCAGCGTGGATGCATAGGTGTAGCTGGGCGTAAAGGTGCTAGTAAAGCTCGTGCTGGGCTGAATGGTGATGGTGCCAGCACCGGTAAAGCCGCTGGTGGTCGGTGGTGCATTGTTGGTGAATACAATACTGCTGCTGGTCACCGCCGTTGAACCTGTATAAGTAGCCGCGCCACTGACCGTCAAAGCGCCCGCACCGCTATTAGTGAGGGTGCTGCCCGTGCCGGAGACGGCACCTGCAATCGAGGATGCTGCTCCAGCGTTGATCTCAAGGCTGCTTAGGCTCGAAACCGTCGAACCCAACGAAACACTGCCACTCCCCGCACTGAGCTTGAGCGCCGATGCAGCAGAGGTAGTGGCGTTGCCTACGGTATAGCGTAGGATGGCAGTACCGTTTGCACCCGTATAGGTTCCGTAATATATTGCACCGCCACCGCCACCCGTATTAGCAACAGGGGTGCCACCGATACTACCACCTGAACCGTAAACGATACTATTGCCAGTTATGGTTGAAGTATAGCCAGCACCGCCAACATTTGAGTTATCACCATTCCAAAGAGCATTTCCAATCGCACCGCCACCAGAGCCACCAACGTTGGTACAACATCCTCCACCTGTAGCATTTGTGCCACCCGTACCACCCGTTTGTGCAGTACCTGTTCCGCCAACTCTTCCAGCCCCCATATTGGAACCCGCACCGCCACCGCCACCGCCCGCCACATAGGTTCTGCCAGCAACAGATAGGTTGTTGTTGCCATAGCCAACCAGACCGGTTGAGCCATTATAGTTGCCGCCACCGCCACCACCGCCGACATAAATCGTGCCCAGAACTGAATCTCCACCATTACTACTTAAGCCGCCACCTGCACCTACCATGATATTGAGTGAATTACCACTCACAGTATAGGAGCCACTCGTTACACCGCCGCCGCCGCCGCCGCCGCCAGTGTACTGACCAGCCGACGAATTGCCACCGCCGCCGCCGCCGCCGACCAGTAGGTAGTTAATATTTGACATGCCTGTCATGGCCCAAAACAGGTTGCTGCCCGCCGTGTTGTAATTTATATATACGTCGGTAGTGCTGCCGGTGACAGTGCTGGCGGTGATGCCTGAGTACAGATTGTTGTCCATCAATGCAGCATAGTTTTGTGCCGTACCACTGTAGTTACTGACCGCACCGCTGAGGGTGATGTTGCCTCCGCTGGTGCTTAGCGTAAGTGGATTAATGCCGCCGTTGAAATTGGCGACCTGCACCGGCCCTGCGATGTTGATGGCCGTCCCGCTGGTGGTGATGTTTCCGGTCAGGTAACTGGTGCCGGTGCCGGTCTTGACGAAGCCGCCATTGGCCGCGATGGTCACGCCTGCCGCCGTGCTGAGGTTCGTCCCCATCAGGAAGTTGCCGCCCACATTGGCGGTCATTAACCCGCCGATGCTGACATTGCCGTCGAGCAGGACATTGCTGACCGCTGTCAGCGTCAAGTTGTTTGTGCCAGAGGAGGTGAGGTCGCCCAGTATGCCAAGGGTTCCGCCGTAAATGCTGATCGGCCCGGCAGTGCTGATAGCGTTGGAAACGGTTACGGCAGCCGTGTTGGTAATGCCGCTATAGACCGTATCGCCGCCTAGCCCAGTGCCGGTATATTGGCCGATGGTCAGGCCGCTCAGGTTGGCAACGCTGTTAATAATCATATTGGCAAGCGAACCGCTGCCGGTCAGGTTGCCCGAGGCAGTGGTGCCGCTCCATGTATAAGCACCGCTAAAAGTGCCGCCGCTGGGGGGCGCGATGGTTAGTACACCGGTTGAATTGAGGGTGAGCGTGCCACTCGTTGTAGTACCCACCGTATTGGTGAGCAGGGTGAGATTGCCCGCACCTGTCGTGATCGAGACAGTCCCCACCCCAATCCCGTTTATGCCGCCGTTGTAGCCTGCGCCTGCCCACAACAATGCATCGCCGCCGCCAGTGTTGATATTGCCGAATAAATCAAAGGCATTCCAGTTTGCATTGACTCCGCCGTTACTGGGGCCATTACCCACCGTCAGACCGTTCCAGATTGAAGAACCGCCGCTGCTGGCTGAGCTGCCAGCCCAAAAATTTCCGCCATTGGTCGTGATATTCGCATTGATACGCACACCGCCATCTAGGGTGTGGTCATAGTCAGACCAAAGCACCACATTGAGCTTGCCAACGGTGCTGGAAATCGGGGCACTCACCATAACGTCACGCGCGGCTTTGAGCGTCAGCGTGGCATTGCCGCCGGAGGTCTTGGCAATCGCGCTAGCGACGTTGATCTGGCCGGTATCCGCACTGTTGCCGGAGCTACCATAAGTGGTGTTATTGACGCTGGTGTCCACGGTCACACTGGTGCCACTGTCCAAGCCGCTGCTTGCATTGCCGACAATAGCGGCAGCTTGGGCAGTATTAATCATATAGGCATAGGGGTCAATCAACCATGTTCCACCTGTACCACTTTGCGCACCGGCATTGACAGTTATGCCGCTAATGTCCACTTGATGCCCGGAAGTTTCAATGTTACCGCCGTTGCCGCCATTCACGCCGCCTTGCGCCAGCAAAGTGCCGTAGACTTGGGCGATGGAATTGGGGTTATTGACATCCGAGCGCACGACGATGGTGCCGCCGTTGCCGGTGTTGGTTGCGCTGGTATTCAGCGTGGCGGTTGGCGCTACATATACGCTCGTTGATTGAGCGATGCCGCCACCACCTTCCCAGCCTCCGCCGATGTTGATCGTGCCGCCGCCGGTCGCACCAGTGGCATCAATTTTTGCACCATCGGTAACCAGCACTTGCTGGCCCGTCGCGACAACTTGGCCGCCATTGGCGCCAGTTGATGAAACATCAAGCGTGCCACCAATATTTGTGCTGCCATTAGCACCGGCATCCAAAACAATGCGCCCGCCTTGGGCACTAATGCCAACGGCTTCCAGCGTGCCGCTGTTGTTGACTACACTGCCTTGTATGCTGTTGACAGCCTGCGCCGATAAAATAATTAATCCGCCCGGTGCTTTGACGGCATTGCCGTTTTGCACCAAGGTGGCGATGGTTGCTGGCGTGACAACGATATTGGCGAGGGTGTTGTTGCTGTCAAACTGGAGGGTGTAGGCTTCTCCAGCGGCCAGCGCCACCGTGCCCATCTGTGCCACGATGACGCCGTTGTTTCTGACTTCCGGTGCCAGCAGGGCAATGTACCCGCCTATTCCGGCGGTGATATTTCCGTCATTGACAATACTGCCGCTCGCGCCGTCTCGATTGAAGATATAGTTACCGGCCAGAAAGTCGGTATCTGAAATGCTGTGTGTGGTTGCCACCAGACCGCCCACGTTTACACTTGCGCTTGGCGCAAAGTACATGCCGTTGGGGTTGGTGAAAAACACTTGGCCGTTCGCCGTAAGACTGCCATAAATTTGGCTGGGGTTGGTATCCAGTACGCGGTTTAAGGTGACGCTGTTGCTGGAAGGTTGGGTGTAATTAACCGATGCGGCACTGCCGATATTAAAGGTCTGCCAATTGATGATGCCGCTCTGGCTGGTTTGATTGATATTCATCGCGTTGCCGCTTTGCGCGATGTTTAATGAACCTGCACCAACTTTGCCGCCGGTGGGGAGCTGCGTGGGCGCAGGAGCAGCCTGAGCCATACCGATGGTGGCTAGTGCCAATACTAAAATCCTGATCTGGAATCCCGTACAAAAACCTTCTGTCCCGGCACCGTTCGGTGCCAGCTTGCTGGCTCCTACAGACCCTACGGTGGTTGATCGTTTGCCGCGTCCTTTGGTGATTTCAGATGCCGTTACCCAAGCATTGTAAACTTCGCTCCAGATCAATCGATATACTTTATTCATGGCTTTCCCCTTTGCGATTCTGAGTCAGATACACGCGTTTTTTGTCTATTTTTTGTTTATGAAACGAATTTCTGAACGGCGATTTTGGGCGCGTCCTTCTTTGCTTGCATTGGTGGCAACAGGGTTTTCATTGCCAAACCCTTTGGCCGTTATGCGATTCGCGTTGACGCCCAATTTCTCCAAATAATTTTTAACAGCTTCAGCGCGCTGTAGCGAAACTTTCACGCTGTTTTTATACTGTGTTTCAGAATGCGCCACTTCGGCATGGGCGTCGGAATAACCATCAATCTCGATCATGTTATCGGGATGCGCATTCGCATACTTCACTACCGGAGCCAAACGCGCCGCACTACCTTTCAGCATCAGAGCAGACATTGGACCAAAGTACTCTGTCTCCATGGTTGGCTGTGGCTTATTCTGAATATTCCCGGCAGGTTTTTTAGCTGCTTCGTCTTTGGCTACAACGGCAGCGGTTGTGCCCGCTGCAACGGTAGGCGCATTGGCGGGCGTTGCAACTACCGCGACAGCAGATACATTGATATCAGTTCCCTGAACCGATTTTACTTTTTCTGTTTTGTCGGCAAGTCCTTTAACTTCAGACGTAATTTCAGCTTCCTTGGCTGCTGGCGGTGTGGCAGTTGCGGTATTGCTTGCCTCAGCCGGGGATGTCGCCACCGTGGAAACCGGGCTCATATTTGAGCTACTTGCCAAACATGGAGAAGGGTATGTTCGCTACGAGCCAAAGACGGTCTCGTACAAACGAGCCATCTTGATCTGTCCCTGTGGAGGTCGGGTTCGGGTTATCGCCGAGGCGACGTGAATAGGTCGCCTTAAGGTTGAATCCATTCGCGGCTTGCCAAGCCATTGAAAAGCCAACGCCTTTTAAGCTGTATTCGTTGATCGCACTGGCACCCGTAAAATTATTGTTCTTGTTAATCGTGATCTGACCATAGTCGTAAAACCCGACAAAAGTGAATCCACGGGGAAGTTTGCGGCGCAGTTCCAGATTTAACAGGTCGCCATCGGTACCGCCGCCTTCATTCGCCGGATAGGCACGCACGCCACTGGCTCCACCCAGATAAAACATTTCGGATGAGTCCAGATTTTTATTGGCACGCTGGCCTGAAAGCGCCGAAAAGAATGACCAGTCTTCCGTGATCACTTGCTGGCGGCTGGCGGAATAGCGCAGTTTATCGAAACGCCCTGCGGTTTTCGCGGCAGCAGCATCCGCCGCCTGATTGGGGGAGTTATTCAGATCCAATATCCCGTCGATAAAAGACAGGCTTGCGCTATTGGCACCGCCGCCGCCAATATTGTCAAACAGGTTGCCGGATAATCCAACGGTGGCTGTATTGTCGGTATACTTACTTGTTGTTGCCCCCGATGCCTGATTGTCAAAATTTTTGTGATCCAGATTGGCGCTGAAATACACGTTTTTCAAACGTGAGCGTATGAGCGGGTAGGTGGCTTCCAACCCGGCTGCATCGGACGTACCCAGGGCATTCAGCGCAGTAAATTCCGGGGCAACAAGCTTGTATTTAAGATACGACCCATTCACCCCGACACGCCAGCCGTTCACTCCCACGGGAAGTGATTCATCCAGCCGAATATAGTCACTGCCCTGGGTATGCATAACATTGGTACTTGTTAAGTCACCCAAGCCCAACGGGCTGTTCAAATTAAAATTGGCTGTTGCCCGATTGGCACCGGTTGCGCGCGGGCCGGTGTTGTCTACACCCGCATCGCCGTATAAAAGCGGCTCATCCGTCAACCTGACCAGCAAGTCGGTTTCTTTGGGCTTATAGCCTTCTTGCAAACTCCCCGCAACAGCCACACCGGGCAAATCATCCGCCAGTAACAAACCCCGGTCGAGGGCGTCGGCATTCAGCAGTGCACCCTGCTTTTGCTGGGCATTAAGCACTGACAACACTTTATTCAGTTTAACTCGCGTGGCAGGCTGGCCTTCCAGCTGAGCCTTGCCAAAAACGGCTTCAGCAATCTGGATGGTCACCGTGCCATTGGTAATATCCTGCCTTGGCAGGTAGGCTCGCACTATCCATCCGGCATCCCGGTACAGTTTGGCTACCGCAGCTACCGCCGCTTGCAGCTGGGTAAAGTCGAGTGGGCGGTTTAGGTAGCTTTTGACTGCAGAAGCGAGCTGTTCGCTTGTCAGCAGCGTATTGCCCGCGAAGCGAAAAGATTTGACCGTGACGATGACGCCCTCCTGCTCGGCCGGGGTTGCGGGCTCGGGCAAAGTTTCCTGCAAATCTTTATGTGGAATATTGGGCTGCTGGTTTTGTTCGATTTGCTGAAGCAATGAACCGGCATCGGGAACGGGAACGGTGGCAGCGTAGGCGCTGCTACTGGATAAAATCGCCGTTGTTATCAAAATAAATTCGATGCGAAAAATTGCCATTAAACACGCCAGTCTACTCATTTGCTTGAGTTTTTATGTTGAAATTGATTTGATTCGATGTCCCTGAGAAACCGGGGTAACTACCTATTATTTATTGCAATTATAATGTTGTAAATAGTAAAAGGCCGCAGGATAAAAGCATACAATCTTATTGCATAAAATTCTATCAAATTCTATTAAATTCTGTCAACCCCCTGTGTCAGACTACTTGTCGTGTAAGTTTTTTTAAATTAAATTTACCTGATCAATCTTGTTAAAGCGTGTTTTTGGTTTGTTTTTCCGTTTTATCTATCCATTTGTGCTGCAAGGCATGCGCGTAATTGGCAAGATGAGCCGCAGCAAACACGACATGCAGGCAGTTCATGACCACTTTCTTCATCGGGGGAGCTATCGGTTCCGCCCTAGGCGGCTGGACCTATGCGTATGGGGGCTGGGTGTTGGCGTCGCGGGTCGGTTTTGCGCTCCCGGTACTTGCTTTGGGGTACTTTGCGACTGAACAGGCGTCAGTGAATCCCACGTCGTAATTCCACGTGCGCGTCTCGACGGGGCGTCCATTTTGATTTGAAGCTACCGTTTGGTTGTTGGGGTTCTAGCCGCAAAGCCCAGAAAATTTGGCTTTTCTTTCAAAACAGAGAGTTAGACAAATATCATTCGATCAAGTACGAAACCGATCGGTTTCGTACTCTTGGATTTACGGTGTCCGAAAGTAAGCAAAAGTGTTTCGGACACTGTCAATATTTCCGTACCGCCATTTCGGACGAAATTTTCTAGGCTTTGCGGCTAGAATCCCTGAATGCTATGATCATCTCGCTTAACGCGACAAAACCCCCAAAACTGCATAATCGGAAAATCGCAATGAAAATCCCGCTGCTGTACTGGTTAATTCCGCTTGTGCACCAATCGGCAAAGTCACTTTCTTAACAAAATGACCAAATGGCAGCCCCTTGAGAATAGGGACATTGACGTGACTGCGTATAAATTGCAACATCGCATCAAAATCATAGCCATTATCGTACTCTGTGGATTTATAGTTAGTAAAACCACCTAATATGACGGCCTGTTGTCGTTCCAGAATGCCGGCATAATGCAATTGCAATAACATGCGCTCAACTCGGTATGGATTTTCATTCACATCTTCGATAAATAAAATTCCACGATCGATATCTGGCATATAAGGTGTACCAATCAGATGCGTCACCATCGTCAAATTCCCCCCCCATAAAATACCACGCGCCTGTATCTCTTGATTGCCAGTAACCTCAACATTGAAACCATAATGAGGGTGCGTCAGACACTGGGTAAAGTGGTCAAAGGAAAAGGTACAACAAGGTTCAACATCAAAATCATCCGTCACCAAAGGACTAGCAAAACTTACTGCACCCGTGCTTGCTAGCAAGCCCAACTGAAATGCCGTGAAATCACTGAATCCAGCGAATTTTTTTCCGCTAGCAGCAAGTCGGGAAAAATCAAGCTGAGGGAGTAATCGTGACAAACCATAACCACCACGCAACGCCAATACCACATCAACATCGGGATCATCTGCCGCTGCATAAATCTGCGCCAGACGCACCGTATCAGGAGCAGAAAATCGTTGGTATCGATCTGCTGGATTGACCAAATTTTTAATATTCCAGCCATGCTGCTGCAACTGTCGCATGCCCCGCTCATCCCGCGCAGCGTCAGGTGAATACCCACTAGGGGCAACAATCGCAATAGTAGGTAATTTGGTCGACATAACAGATAGGTGTGATTAATAAGGAAGATTAGTCGTTGGTATTAGGTGCAACTAGCGTGGCATGTACCGGATCAGGTACTGAATGACTACGATTTTTCTTTTGCAAACGTCGCTCGGCAAAAAAAGCACTTAAACGCTGGCTACATTCATCCGCCAATACGCCACCAGTAAGGCTGGTATGATGATTGAGCTTATCCTGTTCAAATAAATTCAACACCGAGCCAGCCACCCCAGTTTTAGGATCAGTCGCACCATAGATAACACGGGATAAGCGCGCATGCATCATCGCACCAGCACACATTGCGCAAGGCTCGAGCGTCACGTACATTTCACAGCCGGGCAAACGATAATTCTGCAACATAGCGCCAGCATCACGTAGTGCCCGCATTTCCGCATGCGCACTGGGATCATGCAATCCGATCGAATGATTAAATCCACTAGCAATCACCTGACCATCTTTTACCAAAACGGCACCAACAGGCACTTCTCCAGCGGCAGCAGCCAATTCCGCCTGTGCCAGCGCCATTTGCATAAAATAACGATCAGTCGTGGATGTTAGCATCGTTAATTTCTGCCCAGCAATTAGGAGTTTCATACAAAGTGATTTTTTGCAGTGCAAGCGCTCTGCCATAACGACCGTGATAGACCGCTTTCAAGGTATCAAAGGCAATTTGCGCCAAATTTTCTACCGTAGGTACGCGGTCAATGACCACCGTTTTATGTCCCGGCAAGGTCAATAAAAAATCTTTGATGACATGATCGTTTTCATATACCAGAAATGCATGATCCCACAATCCAACCAAGTGGTCTTGTGCTAAGGATTTTATATCTGAAAAATCCATGATCATGCCATTATCCGAGGCACCGTCCTGTTTAACTACTTCACCTACCAATGTGATTTGTAGGGTATAGCGATGACCATGTAAATTACGGCATTGGCTTTGATGGTCTGGAATACGATGACCAGCATCGAATTCCATTTTACGAGTTATTGTTAGCATGAAAAATTAGGGTATTTGAAGCAGTTTATGGGTTTGCAGGCTGAGTTTCCAGCGTGGATGTTGCTTACAATAGTCAATAGCCGCATGTAAATTCTGTGCCTGCGTCGGACTATCCATGGCTTGTACATAAAAATGCGTGAAATCCAGCTGGGCATAAGCCGACATATCTTGTCCCAACTGTGGGATCACGACTTTCAGTTCATCCCCACTGTGTACGATTAATTCCGCGCCCATTTTTGGACTAACACAGACCCAATCCACTCCTGGCGGTACCGCGATAGTGCCATTCGTCTCAATAGCCACCTCGAATCCAACCTTATGCAGCGCATCAATCAGATCCGTATCCAATTGCAGCAATGGCTCACCACCAGTGAACACCACATATTTATTAATGGGAAAATCGACTGGCCAAAGTCCGTTAATGGCTGACGCAACGTCGTTAGCGTGCTTATACTTCCCCCCCAACTCGCCATCCGTACCGACAAAATCCGTATCGCAAAAACGACAGATCGCACTAGCACGATCTTGTTCTCGCCCAGACCACAGGTTACATCCGGAAAAACGACAAAACACCGCAGGGCGTCCGGCATGTGTGCCCTCTCCCTGCAGCGTGTAAAAAATTTCTTTAATACTATAAGTCACTGCCTTACTTTCAAAAAAACGCACTAATTACACAATAAATATACATAACTTTGCCATCATACACGTGACGCACCCATGCATACAGCTTAAAGTAACGAACAAAAACAGTATTTGACATCACGTACATTAAATTGTAATTTGCAGCAACCTGCAAAAATGAACACGTTTGCGACTGTCTTGACACGCACCGGTACTGCCGTAGGTCCTTGATAATGTTCAATTTAGAGGTAGCAACAACGCCAGAAAAATCGGCAGGATGGCTAAGAACATTTTATACATTTGATGCCAACATTCAAAATACCATCACATTCTAACTAACACTATTACTACCGATAGAAAAAATTAGCGTCATTTTTTCTAAAAAAATTGGTCAAATTCTTTTAAACTAAAGCATACAAAAAGGACTCCCATGACCACTGCAGCGACACTTCCACGCGGCTTTGATTTTTTATCCATCCGCCAGCTTCCACCAACTAATAAATAAAGGATATGCATTATGCATTTAATACAAAGACTCCAATGGCGCTATGCCACCAAAAAAATGGATCCGACAAAAACTGTGCAGCAAGACAAGATCGAACGTATTCTGGAAGCAGTGCGCCTTACCCCAACGTCAAGCGGGCTTCAACCTTATGAGATCCTTGTTGTTACCAATCGAGAAATTCGTGAACAGATCAAGGCAATTGCACATGGACAGGAGCAGGTTACTGATTGCTCACATTTGCTCGTCTTTGCCGCCTGGAATGACTATACGCCGGAACGCATCAACATGATGTTCGACTTGACCAATGAAGAACGTGGTTTTGCTAGCGAGGACTGGGAAAACTATCGCAACATGTTATTAAATAACTACCCTAGTCGCGGTGCCGAGCTTAATTTCCAGCACGCTGCTAAACAAGCCTATATCGGCCTATCTACTGCCCTCATTGCGGCAGCATTCGAGCAAGTGGACAGCACGCCAATGGAAGGCTTCGATCCGGATGCGCTCGATGAGATTCTGAACTTGCGCGCACGCGATCTGCGCAGTGTCTTAATCATGCCATTGGGCTACCGAGACGCAGAGAAGGATTGGCTGGTCAACCTCAAAAAGGTGCGCCGTTCCCGTGAGAATTTTGTTACCGAGATCAAATAAACGAAGAGACAACTCCCTATTCCTCAAGAAAAACCTGCGTATTCCTTACAAAGGATTCAGCCAGACGCTCGGCTTCTTCTTGCGTTTCTCCAACCGCCATCACATAGCCTAAGCGGTCTGCGTTATCGAACGGGGGTCTAGCCACGTCCCCGGGTTTCTTGAAAATATGGAGGCTCTTGATTCTGGGATCGTCCATTTTCGGCGGCACAATAGCCTTGATGATGCCATTCTGCACTGACGTGATCCAGCGCGAAACGGCAACCTGTCGCGGATGCAAGTGACGTAATTCAGCCATTTCACCACCGAGATGCAGATTAATAACATCCGTATAGATCGAACGCCGCAACGCATGACCCAGCAAGCGCGGGATATGCGCGCCAATCAAGCGAGGATTGACTTCAACCAGATAAAAACCATCTGGCGTTACGATGATTTCCGTATGCGCCACGCCAAAGTTAAAATTCAGTGCGTCGAGTATCTGAAAAACATAATCGCGAATCTTTTCGGTTTCAAATCTGGGTGAAGGAAAACAACTTCCTTTAATACCGAAACAAGGTGGCGTAAAAAACACTTTATCGTTTATACCTAGAAAAATATGGTTGCCGTTGACGGTGAACGTCTCGCAGCCAATCACTTCACCCCGGATGAACTCTTCCACCACCAAGCGGTCATTGGCAACAACCCCCAATCCATAGTCGGTTTTTAAAGGCAAATAATCTGCAAAAGGTTCTGCCATCGCGGCGAACTCACTTTCCGAATGAAAGGTGAGTATATTTTGTGATCCATAGCCATCAGATGGTTTGATCAGAACAGGAAATCCGATAGTGTTGATCGCCTTTCTGAGTTCTTCATTCGTTGTGGCAAGGGCAAATCGGGGTTGCCTGATACGATTCAGTGCCAATTGCTCTCTGACACTGAATTTATCCCGAATAAGCGTCGTAGTTTTGGCATTCAGAAATTTCAGGCCGAGCCGTTCCGCCAGTCTGCTTGCTTCGATCATGCGGATATCAATTAAACATAGAATCGCGTCAAATGGCTCTTTTTCATGGATTGCGAGAGCCGCCTTTTCGAAAACATCGTAGCTGAAGGGCATCAACGATACGATGTCTTTAGCAAGACTCAACTTGGAATCCTCAAGTGGACGATCCGCCAGATAAAAATTCAAATCTGCCGTAAAAAAGCTAACGTCATGTCCAAGACGAACAGCATCTTCCAAAATCTGGAAATCGTTACCACCAGGGACTTCGAGCAACAGTAAATGTGACATAAGTTGGAAAGTGATGGAATCACTCATGGACAAAGACAGATTATAACGTTTGCTTATCCTCTATTTCATTAATTTATTCTGTGCAATGTGATGGTGAGTTAGCGGCCAAACTGGTAGTCGCAATCGCTTCAATAAACAGTAAAAAGTTGCTGATGCACAGCATGAATGTCTATGTGATTGAGCATACGTAAAGTATGTAAAGAATGTTGCTTGAAATCACAAATCGGCATACTATTTTTGTATGGAGTGCTATTCAATCCATCGCGGTTAATCGTTAAGTGTTAAGCCATTAATTTATAAGGAGATAATTATGGGCATGTCAATTAAAAGTTCTTCCGCAGGTATGACTCAGGCCACGAGCAGCGTTAGCAATATGCAACAACAAATGCTATTAAAATCAATCGCGTCTAGTGCACCCTCAGCTCCCGCCGCGGCACCTACTCCTGCACCTGCTAACCGTCCCGTAGGCAGTGTTGGCCACAATATTAACGTAACGGCGTGAGTAACGATCGCGAATGTAACGCTTTACTTTGCCCAACAGATTGAAAGTTTGAGGTATTTTTGAAGCATCTCGGACCTATCAGCGGCGTAGCCACGTATAAAAACTTTGTCGCCACAACAGGATATGACAATCAGGTAATTCTCTGGAATGCGCAAACCAAACGAGGCTTGGCGCGCGCACTACATAACCATCTTGCCAATCAGTGCAGCTTTAGCCACGGTGGAACAATGCTGGTGAGCGCGGGCAGCGACTATTCTGCACGCATTTGGGATATCCCAACGATGCAGCTTAAAGCCGCGTTAGTTGGCCATGCCGACGATGTAGATATGGCAGCATTTTCTCCGGATGATCAATTTGTTGCCACCTGCGCCCTCGACCGCACGATCAAAATTTTCGACCTCGGTGGGCGCTGCCTAAAAACCATGTCTGGGCATACCGGCAATGTGTTGTCCGTGGTCTGGCGCAGTGATGGAAAATCACTTATTTCATCCAGCGTGGACGGTACAGTAAGAGAATGGGATGTGCTGACTGGCACGCAAACCCACTGTACCCACGAAGGTGCGCGCACAGATACCTTTGCCACCACCCGCGATGGCGGCATATTTTCTGGGGATGATCGCGGCAGAATCGCCATTATGTTTGGCGAGGAACCCCGCTATGTCGATGCACATAAAGCGGGAATCAAGAAATTACTACTCAACAAAGCCGAAAATCTGCTGGTAACCATCAGCTATGACCGCAGCATCGTAATCTGGCGGATTTCCAATCAGGGCAACAATCATATTGAGCTGAGCGAAATTTCCCGCTCAACCTTACCCGCATTAATTTGGGCCAGAGCTGCCGATTTTTTGGATGATTCTAGAATTGTACTGGGTACATTCGGTTCGACCTATGCGACATTTGACTGGCAGTCTGGTAATTGGGATATCGCAAATATCGAAGCCAGTCAGAGCTTAAATGCCGTGACCATGGTCGGCGCTAATAGCTATGCCGTAGGCGATGCAGGCGTCGTATTCAAAAATGGGGGGCGATTTGCAGAGATGGCAAGCCTATGTAATTTTTTGCTGCCCATCGGTGACCGGATACTCACGGGAGGCCAACTGGGAAGACTGTTTGATGCGGCAACTGGGGAAACTCTCTATGAGCATCACTCTCCATTGAACTGTGGCACAAGCTTTTATCGCGATGGAAAACTGCACGCCGCAATCGGTAGCTATACTGGAGAAGTGCTAGTGTTCGCCTTGGAGCAAGATCACCGTTTCTCTCTAGTTAGCAGCAATAAGATGTATGAGAATGCCGTGAAGGGCTTGGCTGCTAATGACAAGGTCATTTTTTCAGTCAGTGCCAACACCAACATTGCTTGGCAAGACATCGCCAGCCTGAGTGTGATCAACATCGTCAAAAATGCACATAAGCGAATCGCAAATGGTTGTTGCCGCGTCGGCGCCTCTGGATTCGCTAGCATCGGGCGGGATTTAACATTACGGATCTGGTCTGAGATCGAGTTTGATGCGTATCAGATAGATGCGTATCCAAGTCCACATCGAAATTCGATAAAATGCATTTGCATCAGTGCAGATGAAAAAAGGATCATGACGGGAAGCTATGGGGGAACGTTGGCAGGTTTCGATGTACTCACCAGAAAATGGCTATCTTTTTCCCGTCCCACCGCGTCAGGAATTTCTGCCATAACCTATGATTCGCAGCATGATCGCTTTTTAGCCAGTTCATACAATGGCTGCATTTACACCGTCGATGAATCCCCATGCTAAGCATCGCATCCTGATTTTTAACAGGACTAGACAATGAATACACCAGAAAAACAAGGTTGGCATTGGCCAATAATCCCCGGCGTATTGTGCGGTACCATGACAGATCGCGAACGTCTTGGTTTGCCTGACCGTTATATGCTAACCCGGTTCGAAGATACCCTTCCAGCGATTTACCGAAAACTACTAGGAAAAAACGCGCAAGACTATGCCGAAATGATCGAAAATAGCCATATTCCGCTTCCGGAGAGATTGGTTGCTGGAAATATTCTTGCCTTGATCGGCGACCCCCGCATTGATGCACTACAGCCCAAGATGATTGCCATTAAGGGAGGCGAGGTCAACATCGGTTTGGATGAGTCTGAGATTGCATCCGTCATGAATCGTTTTCAGCATATTGGTCTGAATGAAACATGGATACGCAAAGAATGCCCAAAACACGTCGTCAAGTTAACGGATTTTAGTATAGGCAAGTATCCAGTAACTAATCAGGAATACCGTACCTTTTTACTAGAGACGCACTACCCTGAATTGCCTACCAGTTGGACATTCCGCAACTTCCCTCTGGAAAAATCCAATCACCCTGTTTTTACACTCAGTTCGAACGCTGTCGAAGCATATACTACGTGGCTATCACAAAAAACTGGACGGAATTTCAACTTACCCAGTGAAGCGCAATGGGAGTATGCAGCAGCGGGAGCGGAAGGATTTGAATTTCCGTGGGGAAATGAATTTGAGCCGGACTTCGCCAATACGATTGAAACCGGGATTTTTTCGACGACGCCAGTTGGTATTTTTGTAGAAGGAAATTCCCCGTTTGGCCTGACTGACATGGCTGGCAATGTCGAGGAATATGTACAGGATGTTTATGCCGCTTATTCGGGCGGACAATTCATCAGCGATGATCTGGTACAACTGAATGGACAATATAGGGTAGCTAGAGGCGGTTGCTTTTCTCGCCTACGCGATCTCGCCAGAACCAAAAGACGCCACGGACGCAATCCCGCCTCACAAACGTATGCAATGGGTTTCCGTCTGGCTGAGCGAGAGTAATGTCGAGATGCGCGCAGGCAGAAGACACTTTACCCTCCTGATCACGCCTCATATCCCCTCAGCTCAGCCAACGGAACATGCAGTTCTGCCATGTTAGCAAAGGCGTCTAGCAAGTAATCGATCGTAACACGCACTCGAGGTGCCATCAGCGCGCGATGTGGATACTGGAGGGTCATTTCACACCCGAAACCTTGAGCCTATTGCAGCGTGGCATTTTGGGCGACATGGCGCTACCCCGACCTCACGGCACACGCCGAATATCTCGCCAAAATCATCGACACAACGCTGACACAAGAAATGCGCAGCATCCGCCAGAATGGAAATACATTATCCAATCAACTTTGCAAGCAGTATCCAATACTCACCGAAAAACCAGTTATTGCCGAACGGGTTGTTCATGCGGTGCAAGAGGCATTTGCTGATTAACTATGTAAACTATTTATGACTTTCCTTACGGCAAAGTCTATTATCGAGCAATATGCATAAATCAGCAGTTAATTAGCACTTAGGAAATCTTGTATGGCAACGCTTATCCCCAGTTTAAACACCTGCCTGTCCCGAATGACTTCTGGAGAAAAGCGTTTTTCCCGCCGTCTTGAAGCTTTACTCGAAGACGACTACCTCTGCTGGTATGACGTGACCGTTGGCGTAAAACGGCGGCGTCCTGATTTTCTGATTCTCAATCCACATCGCGGTCTGTTAGCACTCGAAGTCAAAGATTGGAGGCTATCGAGCATCTTGCGGATTGACCCACAAATTGTTGAGTGTGATTTTAATGGTCAATACAAAAAAGACGTTAATCCACTACTCAAAGCACGGGACTTTATCAATGTCACCATTGATATGCTTCAAAAAGACCCACTACTAATCAACCCAGCAGCCAGCCGTTATGCCGGTAAGTTGCTAATGCCTTATGGCCACGGTTTGATTCTTGCCAATATCACACGAAAAGATTTTAACGGCGCGAACTTGGCCGACGTACTGCCCGAATACTTGGTGATTTGTCAGGATGAAATGACCGAATCGGCTGATGCTGAAGCGTTCCAAAAACGGTTATGGGATATGTTTTTGCAGCCTTTTCCCTGCCGACTCACCCTACCGCAAATTGACCGGGTTCGTTGGCACCTATTTCCTGACGTGCGGATTGTGTGCCGCCAAGGCAGCTTGTTTGATGCCGTGCCCAACGAATCAACGTCAGAAGCAATGATGATTCCCGATCTTATTCGTGTGATGGATGTACAGCAGGAGCAGTTGGCACGCAGCTTGGGCGAAGGCCATCGCGTGATTCATGGCGTAGCTGGTTCAGGCAAAACGATGATTTTGGGCTACCGTGCCGAATATCTCGCTAAAAGTGCGGGTAAACCTGTGCTGATTCTTTGTTTCAACAAAGGATTATCGGAAAAGCTAAAACATTGGATGGAACAAAAAGGACTATCACAACAAGTCACCGTGAAAACGTTCCATAGCTGGTGCGGTGAAATGGCGAGAACCTATTTACTCCCTAAATCCAAGGCCAAATCCAATAGTACTGAATATTGGGAAGACACTATTCAGGGGGTAATTGATGGTGTAAACCGGAATGAGGTGCCTGCAGAGCAATACTCCGCCCTATTGATTGATGAAGGCCATGATTTCAAACCCGAATGGTTACGCCTTGTCGTGCAGATGGTCGATCCAGCCAGCAACGCCTTGTTGATGCTCTATGACAGCGCACAGGATATTTACCAGAAATCGAGCAAACGCCAATTTACCTTTTCCAGCGTCGGCATTCAGGCGCGTGGTCGCACTACAATCTTGAAATTGAATTATCGCAATAGCGCCGAAGTACTCGGCGTCGCCTATGAATTTGCGCGCGATTTACTCTCGGCACAGGATGCCGAAGAAGATGGCGTACCGCTGGTTTTGCCACAAACAGCAGGGCGGCGCGATATCGCACCGGAGTTTATTCAATTACCCAGCTTCAATGCAGAAATAGAGGCCATCAGCCGGAAGCTCGAGCAATGCCAAGCACAAGGCATTGAATGGCGCGATATGGCCGTACTAGCATATTTCAACTATCAGCTCGATGCCATCCGCGATCATTTCAAACAACACCAGATTCCGGTTCAAACCGGATCACTTGAAACAGCACATGGCGTCTCCGTACTGACATTACACGCCAGTAAAGGACTTGAGTTTCCCGTGGTTGCCATTGCGGGTTTAGGCAGCCTGCCCCATCAAAAAAGCGAAGAATCCGAACAAGCCCGTGTACTTTATGTCGGCATGACGCGAGCCATGAATCAGCTTTATCTCACTGCTGACCGAGACTCTGTTTTCGCCCAAAAAGCGCGGGCAGCCTGCGAGAAAATTGCAGCATAAAGAAAAAGCCCGCATCGCGGGCTTTTAGCATTTCAGTGCCAGTATTTACCAATCAATGCCTGCCGTTGCCAGACATCAAATCATTCCCACTCAATTATCAATAAGCCTCAAACCGCCAATAAATAAAGGCCTTTTGAGTCAACACATCCAGATGATGCCATGAAAAATACCATGCTCATTCGTTAGTAAAAATTCGCAACCAGCGTTCGGCCACATCTAGCGTGGTCAACCGCTTATTCCCAGCCTCACCTCTTCGCTCAATCACGGACCAATGGCCACTGACGCGAAGTGTGGAGCAAAGCCAGCATCCAAACTGTTTCGCCGCTGACTTCGTACACCAAGCGATAGCTCTCGTGCGGCACCAGTTCGCGGGTTCCTTGAATCTTACCCGGCCGTCCCAGCTTCGGATGATCGGCAAGCCTAGCTGCCGCGTCGCTGAAAAGCTCATCCATACGAGCGGCGGCTCGTGGATTCTCGGCCGCTATGAAGTCCCAAACATCAGCGCGATCCTGCAGCGCTTCAAGCGTCCAAATGACCCTCACGCCTGATTTGCCACAGCTGCACGCCTAGCGGCGAACGTGGCTTCAACCTCATCATTGGAGTGACCAACGCCAGCGCGCATGGAAGCCCGGCCAGCATCAACCTTGCGACCCAGGAATTCGTCATATTCCCTACTCTCCCGCTGACGCTGAACGAACTCGCGCATCAATTCTCGCAGAACCTGCGAAGCCGGCCTGTGGGCAGCTTCCGCCTCGGCCATGAACTCCGCACGCAATTCAGGCTCCAGCTTCATCGTAAAAACAGCTTCTTTGGACATAATTCAGCCCCTATCAAAGGTACTTCCAAAGTATATACGTTTTCAGTACCATAGACAACCGCTCCGCATATCCTTTCGCCAGCAATACTGGATGCCGATTCGGCAACAGGACAAAGCCTTGCGTTCGCGCTGTGCTTTACACGCTCACGAAATCGTCACCAGCCGCAACACACGCTCGGCGGGCTTGTATTCGAGGGCGACGACCATACGCTCCGGGTGTCCGTTCTGCCTGGGGAATTCGAGCATGATATTGAACTTGCTGAGTTGGTGCGTGGGCTCGTCAACCCACTCTAAGTTGTATAAGTAGCTCATTCTCAGCTTCTCGCGGATAACTGCCTCCAGCTCCGCCTTGGTCAGTTCGGCAAGGCCCACCTTCTTCAGCTTCCCGAGCTTTGCCGTCTTCAGATACTTCTCAAACTTCTCGTCTGCGATGACGACTGTGAATTCAGAGAGGGGAGCAACCTCTTCGGACATCGCCCGGAGCGCAATTTCAAGATCGTCGTCCGACACCTCTAACATCATCTGCTCGGGCTTGTAGGACAGGAAGTTGCTGAAGTACATCGACTGAATGCTTTTTAGCCGTAGGCCAAGGGCCGTGTAGTCGTGGAAATGCAGATTGTGGTTCTCGGAGTTCGATCGGTCATCCTCATGCCCGAGGATGAGTAAACGTACGGCGCAACCACCTGTTCAGGCAGCAGATTTGCTGTTAAGTGTGTAGCGGTAGAAGTTCATCGATGCGGTTATTTGGCCAGGTTGGAAGTTTTTCCAGCGTGTCTTTGAGCCAGGCAAGTGGT
>Ga0302155_10000663_pt1 | contig 26323 bp, 18 predicted proteins | sample I_Bog_N3_1_FD_193508 | JGI IMG/M metagenome (GOLD analysis project Ga0302155, IMG submission 193508) | Peat permafrost microbial communities from Stordalen Mire near Abisko, Sweden - I_Bog_N3_1 | ecosystem: Environmental > Terrestrial > Soil > Wetlands > Peat | place: Sweden: Abisko, Stordalen...
GGTACCGTCCACCGGCGCGCTCAATTGCAGCAAGGCGTTGTGCGCGCTGGCGCGGCGCACATCCTGCTCCGACGAAGCGAGCAGTCGGCTGGCCTCTGCAAGTTTGTCCTGCGCTTGCTTGCGCGTATCGGCTGTCAACTCGGCCAACTGGTTGCGAGCATTGTCGAGCTGCCCCTGGATTTCGATGCGAGCCTGTTTTTTCTGTAACCAGGCATCGGCCGAAACATCATGCGTTTTGACCAGGATGGCATAGTCTGCTTCCTGCTCAATGGTCGGCGTCAAGGCCGCACGATAGCGCGTGACGTCGCCGCTGAGCCGGGTGCGCTTGGCCGTGTAGTCGAACCATTGGTCGGCGACGTAAGCGGTGCCCGTCTGCCTGCGCTGCGCAGTGACGTCGGGCAGCGGCGGCAGGTGTGGCGGCTTGCCGCTGGCCAGCGCTGCCAGCAGGCTCTGTGCGCAGCTCAGTTGTACCAGGGCAAGCTGCCGCTCGCCTTCGGCCTTGTCGCGTTCGCTATCGGTCTGGCGCGTATCAAGTTCGATCAATACGTCGCCCGCCTTGACCGTCTGGCCGTCCTTGACATGCAATGCATGCACGCTGGCAATTTCCACCGACGAAATGGTCTTGGTATAGCCGTCGGCTATGATCTTGCCCTGGCCATTGACGATGATATCGACGCGCCCAAACGAGGCCCATGCCACCAGCACGATGATCATGGTCAACAGAATACGGGCCACCCAGCGGCCTGCCGGCGACACCGGTTGTGCCTGTAACGACAATGATGCCGGTAGAAACTCCGCCTCGTAATCGCGCAGGGCCGGCGCATCGAGTTGACGACGCTGCCGCCAGAAATAACGCCACACGCTAAGGTAGCGCTGCATCAGTGCGGCGACTGCGTTCCAGTGATGTCTCAGACTCATGTGCCGCTCCCCGCGAAACCCTGCTGCAAACGATAGAGATGGCTGTAGATGCCGGTGGTTCGGCGCAGCAAGGCATCGTGGCTACCAATCTCGGCGATCTGGCCACGCTCCATCACGACTATCCGGTTCGCATCGCGTACTGCCGAGAGCCGGTGCGCGATGATCAACACCGTGCGCCCCTGGCAAATGCCCCGCATATTGTCCTGAATTACCTTTTCCGATTCGTAGTCCAGCGCACTAGTGGCCTCGTCAAAGATGAGAATGCGCGGATTGGCGCGCGCAATGGCAATGCGTTGCCGCTGTCCCCCCGACAGGCCGGTGCCGTGTTCTCCCAGCACCGTGTCATAGCCTTCGGCCAGTTCACAGATGAATTCGTGCGCGCCAGCCAGTTTGGCGGCAGCGATGACGGTTTCGATCGGCAGGGTCGGGTTGGCCAGTGCGATGTTGTCGTGTACCGAACAGTTGAAGAGCGTGTTTTCCTGCAACACGACGCCGATCTGTTGACGCAACGAGGTGGTGTCGATGATGGCCGTATCCTGGCCGTCAATCATGACGCGCCCGCGCTCGGCCACGTACAGACGCTGCACCAGCTTGGTCAACGTACTCTTGCCGCAACCCGAACGCCCGACGATGCCAATGACTTCGCCGGCCTCAATCTTGAGTGAAACGTCCCTGAGCACATCGGCCGCATCAGGGCGATAACGAAACGAGACACGGTCCAACTCGATCGCACCGGCCAGCCGTGGCAGACGGGTTTTCTGGCCGCCCACTTCAGGGCGGGCGTTGAGAATGTCGCCCAGCCGCCCCATCGAGATGCCGACCTGCTGGAAGTCATTCCACAGTTGCGCCAGGCGCAGGATCGGGCTCGATACCTGTCCGGAGAGCATGTTGAATGCGATCAGTTCGCCCACGCTCATCTTCCCTGCAATGACCTGCGTGGCGCCTACCCACATGATGGTTGCAGTGACGAGCTTGCTGATGAGCGTGACGCCGCCGCTGGCCACCGTCATTGCCCGCGTCACCGACAAACCTGCGGTGACATAGCCGGCCAGCTGTTTTTCCCATTTTTGAATCCAGCGCGGTTCGACCGCCATTGCTTTGACGGTATCGATGCCGCTGATGGTTTCGACCAGAAACGACTGGTTTTCTGCGCCGCGATTGAACTTGTCGTTCAGTCGCGCGCGGATGAGGGGTGTAAATAACAAGGACAGCAATATATAGAGAGGAATCGACAACACCACAATGAGCGTCAGCCACGCGCTGTACCAGAGCATCACGGCCAGAAACACCACGGAAAATAGTAGATCGAGCACCAGCGTCATCGCATTGCCAGTGAGAAACGAACGAATGCTTTCCAGTTCGCGGATACGTGCCACCGAATCGCCCACCCGCCGCGCCTGGAAGTAAGCCAGCGGTAACGCCAGCAGATGGCGAAACAGGCGCGCGCCCAGTTCGACGTCAATCTTGCTGCTGGTATGGGCGAACACCCAACTGCGAATGCCAGTCAACACTGCTTCAAAGAAGGTCGCGCAGATCAGGCCGATGGCGATGACATTGAGCGTCTTCATCGCATGATTGACCAGCACCTTATCCATCACAACCTGAAAAAACATCGGCGTTGCCAGTCCGATCAACTGTAGCGCCAGCGAGATGAGCAAGATTTCACCCAACAATCGACGGTACTTGATAATCGCCGGAATGAACCAGGTGAAGTCGAACTTGGCCATCTCACGCGCCACGCTGGACTGGCTGGTAAAGAGCAACAACTCGCCGCTCCACATGGCGCACAGCTCGTCTAGAGACACCACCGCCGGTGCTTCACCGGGAAACTGGATCAGCAAATGCAGCGACTGATCGGGCTTTTTCTGCCATTGGGCAAGAATGAAGAAGCGTCCGCTGACGCGTTCGCAGGCAATGGCCGGCAGTGGAATTTTTTCAAGCCGCTCGGGATGCGGCTGCACGCAGCGCGCTTTGAGTCTCAGCGAATCGGCTGCCAGTAGAATGGTGCGGCTGTTGAAAGGATCTGCGCCGAAAGTATGGCGCAACTGCGCCTCGTCTGCGGCCACACCGTGCAGCGCGGCTAGCGCAATCAGTGCTCGCAGCCCCGAATCTGGAACTGTAGTTGTCATATCTTATGCTTGCGAGTGGCCCCGCAAGATCTCTCATTTACTTCTCGGTGTAGTCTGGCCCATTGTCAAAGGGCACCGATTGTCGTGGTTATCATGCCGCCTGTTGTTGATTTTTTGACATCTCATGTGCTTCGAGAATACGCAGAACCAACCCAGAACGGCGACAAAGCAGGATTTTCGCCACGCCTTGTCGCCGATCCGCTACGGCCTCACAGGTGGCTCAATGCGCCGCCGCCAGCATTGGCGGCACGAGCTGCGCGCTCAGCAACGGGCCGCTGCCTGAGGTCACCGCAGCAGCAGGTACGTTGAATGTCGCCATCGCCTGTACCAGGCTATCCGTTTGCGCGGACACGTTGCTGTTACTGGCGGCTGTCGCGCCCGAGCTTCCTGTCGGTGCAAGACTGGACACGGTTAAGCCACCCGAGCCTAAGGTTTGGTACAGTTGCGTCGCAGAAATATCGAACGTGCCGTCGTACGACGCGTTTGGCGAAGAGGCTCCCCAAGGGTTCGAGAAGATGTAATCACCATTCGTGGGATCAATACCGATCACCGCGAACGCATGGCCAATCACCAACTGCTGTTTCCCGTCGCTTCCAAACGATTTTTGTTGCGACGCGTATTCCACCAATGCAGAACCACTCTCCAGCGCCGAAGAAACCGTGTTGTAAATCGAACCAGTCCAGTCCGCCAGCGACACGCGATTGCTGTTGAACACCTGGCAGGCATTGCCGGTTAGCGTCTGCAGATCTACCGGACAATATCCGCCGCCGATGGAGGTATAGGCATTGGCGACTACGGGCTGGCCGTTCCCCGTCAAACTGCCCTCCGAGGCCGCCTCGACATAAGCCGTTTCCACCAGCGACTCCCAACTGACCGGCCCGCTTGCGCTGTACGACGCGACCTGACTGTTGACCGTCACGAAGACCGGATTATTGCTCGATCCGTCTTCAAATTGGACCGCGTACGTGCCATTGCCATTGTTGCCGATCAAGGCCCCTAGTCGCGACGGCGCGATCGCAGCCATTTCATTGAGCCCGGACAGCAGCCAGCAGTCGCCGATTTGACCTTGTTGGTTGTTCAGATAGGCGTTGGGTACGTTGGAAAACAACGACTGTCCCGCGACGCTGGTATAGCTCGACCCCGAATTAATGGCCGGATTGTCGGTCCCCAGGAACCACTGATCAAGCGTCGAGGTGAATTGCGCCGCGCTCGTACCGACTCCAATGCCGCTGTTGAGCATGCTGTTCATGAGTGAGCCAACATACGACTTCGATCCATCCACGCCCTCTACTGCAGCGACCAGATTGGTAAAGCTGCTCAATTGGCTGGACGTGAGCCCGTTGCTACCAATACCGCTGTCGAACTGCTGCAAGGTGCCCAGTACCGTATCGTAGGTCATCGGATTGTTCCCCGATGCCCCCATTTGCACCGGCGTCAGATAGCTCAGTTCGGTGGCATTCATGTTCGGCATGGCCAGCGCCAGATGAGCCGAATCAAGTCCCTCGTTGGCGGCCAGTGTGAACTGGTTGATGCCAGCTGCCGGAATTGCGGCAAACGCGGTGAGCGACAGTGAGTTGAGCCAATCAGCACTCATCGAACCCCAGTTGGAGTTGATCAGCGCGACCTGCGCCGCGCTCAGACTGGACACGACCGCATTCGACAACTGATCAGCATAAGGCATCGCTGCGATTTGCTGGGGCGTCATGGCGGCAATGTTGGCAGCGGTGAACCCTTGAATCGTGGACGAAGAAAGTGCGCTGATATCGGCCGGCGGAATTGCCGCAAATGCGGAAGGAGACAAGGCGTCGAGCCAGGCTGCGTTCACCTTGCTCCATTGGATGGCGAGAACCGGCAACTGCGCCGCCGTCAAACCGGAAACGGCCGCCAGCGAGAGCGCGCTAGGATGCGTCAATGCCGCGATCTGCTGCGGCGTCATGGCAGCCACAATGGCAGCGCTCAGACCCGCGGTGGTTTGTGTCGTCAAATTGCTGATGTTGGCTAGTGAAATCCCGGCGACCGCACTTGCCGACAAGGCATCCACCCACGCCGGGCTCATCCAGTACCAACTGGTCGTGATCGCCGCAGCCTGCGCTGCCGTGAGACTGCCCACCGCTGCTGGCGAAAGCAAGTCGGCATGCTGCAGCCCGGCAATTTGCTCAGGTGTCATGGCAGCCACGATGGCAGCGCTCAGACCCCCGGTGGTTTGCGCCGTCAAATTGCTGATGTTGGCTGGAGTAATCCCGGCAACCGCACTTGCCGACAAGGCATCCACCCACGCCGGGCTCATCCAGGACCAACTGATCGAGATCGCCGCAGCCTGCGCTGCCGTGAGACTGCCCACCGCTGCTGGCGAAAGCAAGTCGGCATGCTGCAGCCCGGCAATTTGCTGGGGTGTCATGGCGGCAATAATGTTGGCCGACAGCGCAGCCGTCGTCGTGCTGCTGAACTCGTTAATGCCGGCGAGCGGGATTGCTGCGAAAGCGGCAGGCGACAGCGCGTTGAGCGTAGCCATACTCATACCACCCCACTGGCTGACTGTGACAGCGGCGACCTGGGTCGGCGACAGCGCAGCCGCTGCTGCTGGTGAGAGCAAATCTACCCTCAGCGCCGCGATCTGCTGCGTGGTCATGGCAGCCACGATGGCAGCGCTCAGACCCCCGGTGGTTTGCGCCGTCATCTTGCCGATGCCAGCTAGTGGAATCCCCGCGACCGCACTTGCCGACAAGGCATCCACCCACGCGGAGCTCATCCAGTACCAACTGGTCGAGATCGCCGCAGCCTGCAATGCCGTGAGACTGCCCACCGCTGCTGGCGAAAGCATATCTGCATGCTGCAGCCCGGCAATTTGCTGGAGTGTCATGGCGGCAATAGCGTTGGCCGACAGCGCAGCCGTCGTCGTGCCGCTGAACTCGTTAATGCCGGCGAGCGGGATCGCCGCGAAAGCGGCAGGCGACAGCGCATTGAGCATAGCTGCACTCATACCACCCCATTGGCTGACTGTGACAGCGGTGACCTGGGTCGGCGTCAGCGCAGCTGCCGCTGCTGGCGAGAGCGCGTTGAACCACGACGAACTCAGGTTGTTCCAGTCGCTGCCATTGATGGCGGCGACCTGAGTCGGTGTTAGCACTGCGACGGCAGATGTAGACAGATTCTGAGGGTAATTCAGTGCAGCAATCTGCTGCTGCGTCATCGCCACCACGGATGCGGCATTGATGCCAGACGTGGCCGCAGAAGAAATCTGGCTGATTCCGGTCAGGGCAATCGCTGCAAACGCACTTGGCGAGAGCGCGTTAATCCACGCCGCGTTCATCCAGGACAAACTGATACTGATTGACGGCATCTGTGTCGCCGTCAATCCTGCCACTGCCGCCGGCGATAACAAGTCAGGATGTGCCAGCGCCGCAATCTGCTGAGGCAGCATCGCCGCGATCTGGCTGGCTGTCAGCCATTGGTAATGATTCTGATCCAGTCCGGCGAGTGCCGATGTGGATATCTGTTGGATTTGTGCGGCCGTCAGCGCCTGAAAATCTGTCTGACTGATCGAATCCGGATTACTCAAGTCAACTGTACTCATGATTGCACCTCTGTAAGGAAATACCAGATTAATTGTTTGTCGGCCAACAACATCTAATGCTTATCAAACCGACATAAATGATTTTTGCCCCATCCATTCCACAACGGCCCTTCTGCCGCTGCCGCTGCCCCTATCTCGTAGAACGATGCATGCTGATTTTCCGCAACCACACCTACATACGCATTCGAACTAGGATTGAAATTGACGAGACTCTTGCATGCATAGATTTGTCAATGCATCCTACCCTCCCCCTCGCAGAATGCGAGCCAACATAATTTGGAGCCAGTGTAGGGAGGTTTTATTTGGCTACGAATAGAAATATTATTTCAATGTGGCAAAATTTCGACGTTGTAATCAATGTAATTTATCTAAATAACATGTGAATTATTATTATTTTAGTACTAGTCCTATTTTTTATTGCTGAATGGCATCAAACATAATTCCTGGTATTTTAAATTTAGAATTGCGAGTAATTTGTGTGGCTCTGGCCATGCCTGTAGAGGCATTCCATCCGAAAAGCAGATCGACGGCATTGCTCGAATTAAATGCATCGCGCAAATTAAAAGTGAATTGATCCGTAAATTTCCAGGCGGCAATACTATGAGATGCGATGTTTGTTTTGCATGCAAACCTGATAAGGCGGCACGCAGATCTGAAATAAGAGCGTGTTTATCGTTGACAGGCACCGGGAATGAATACGTCACGCAAGCAGTGCGCTTTGAGAATCGCTACAACTTGTCGTTCAAGTACCAAAACGATCAATCATGGGTTCGAAATGATAGAGAAATGGAGTGCATATTTGACAAACTGCTCCCCATAAACATGAAGTTGGACGGTTTAGCTAATTAGGCAGCCCACGTACCGGCATGTCTGCTCTACGACAAACGCATTGGCCGTTCTTTCACACTCTCTATTTCCGTGGGATCACTATTTCAGCTCTAGATTGACGTGAGCTTGCATCGATATTGCATCTTCCATCTGGTGGATTTTATGCAACCCGCTTTTCCTGATTTTGCTCACCGGTCCGTTGCAGACCATGGTGACGTTCATTCTTGAAACTGTTAAATCTACGCTGCGTGGGAGCATTGACGCTTCCATGTCATGACGTAGCTAGGCCAAAAGCCACTCATTTGACGGCAAGCTCTTTGAACTCAGTCGTGTAGATCTGTTTTGGTATTTTCTTTATTTTGGCGTCTTCCAAAGCAACGTCACTTTACGTCAACGATGGAAGACGAAATGTCAGGGAAGTTCAGCCGTACAACTGAGCAACTATTTGATTTCGGTGATGAAGTTCTCGCGTGTGCGACGCACCTTCTTCAGATTGACCAGCCAATCGCCTTCTTCGGCACGGTAACCGATCGGCAAGAGCACGACACTGCGTAAGTGCTTGGCTTGCAATCCGAGAATCTCATCGACTGCTGCCGGATCGAATCCTTCCATTGGCGTGGCGTCGACATTTTCAAATGCAGCCGCAATCATGGCTGAACCGAGCGCAATATAGGCCTGTCTTGCCGCGCTTTGGAAGTTACCTTCCTGTCCGCGCTGGGCAACGATGCCAAGCAGCATCTGGCGATAGTTTTCCCAGCCTTCATTGATAAAGCCCCGCACTTCGTTGGTCAGATCGAACATCATGTTGACACGATCGGGCGTGATGTCATCCCAGGCCGCAAACACCAGCAGATGCGAACATTCGGTAATTTGTGCCTGATCCCAGCCAACGGCTCTGATTTTGGCGCGAATCTCAGCATTGGTAATCACCAGCAACTCAAACGGCTGCAGTCCGCTTGATGTTGGGGTCAACCGGACTGCTTCCAGAATCCGTTCCAGCTTTTCAGCAGAAACGATTTTGCTTGGATCGTATTTCTTCGTGGCGTAGCGCCATTGCAATTGATTGATAACTGTAGTCATTGAATACTCCGAGTAACGATGAAAGTGACGCCAACCGACGACGAGCCTGTAACAATGGCGCGTTTGGTCAAGCAGCATCTTGTAGCGGATCGTATACTAAGATTAAAGTCAACTTTAAGGTCAAGCGAAAATGAAGATAGGGGAACTGGCGCAAAAAACCGGACTGGCAGCCTCGGCCATACGGTTTTATGAGAAGCAAGGTTTGATACACTCGCCCGGCCGCAGCGCCAATGGCTATCGCCACTATGATGACAACACCATGCGCCGATTGCATATCGTGCGTTCCGTGCAGAAACTGGGTTTCTCACTGGATGTCATTCGCGGCTTATTCATGCATGACGGCCGCTGCTCCAAGGCCAGGACCGTGGAGCAGATCGACATTCGACTGGAGGAAGTGCGACAGCTGGAGGCGAATCTATTGGCACAACGCGCGGAGCTGTTGTCGCTGCGCGAACTACTGGAAGATAGCATCAAGAACGGACTTGATCCGACCTGCAGTGCCTCCTTTACCTCATAGAGTCGGCTGCACTGCAGCTTGCCGGAATTGTTCAGAATTGCTCCCAGGCCACATTGCTCTCATCGATGCTTGCCCGTACTGGGTGCTCTACCGCTTTTGGCGGCGCGCTGCGGGCGACGACACGTAGTGTTTTCGGTACCGTAACGACGGGCTTACGCGGCGCAGTCGGCACGGTCGCTACAGTGGACCTGGATGCGTCGAGTTTAAACACGCTTACGGTCTGCTCCAGATGTTGCGCCTGATCCTGCAGCGATTGGGCAGCGGCGGCGGCTTGTTCGACCAAGGCAGCATTTTGTTGCGTGGCTTCGTCCATTTGCGTAATGGCCTGATTGATCTGTTCGATGCCACTGCTTTGTTCGGTACTGGCCGCGCTAATCTCGCTGACCACATCGGTGACGCGTTGCACGCTGGCCACCACTTGTTCCATGGTGGCGCCTGCCTGCGCTACCAGCTTACTGCCATCGTCAACATTGGCGACCGAGTCATCAATCAGTGCCTTGATTTCCTTGGCCGCTGCGGCAGATCGTTGTGCCAGACTGCGCACTTCTGACGCCACCACGGCAAAGCCGCGACCTTGCTCGCCGGCACGAGCCGCTTCAACCGCAGCGTTAAGCGCCAGAATATTGGTCTGGAAAGCGATACCATCGATCACACTGATGATGTCAACGATCTTGCGCGAAGAGGTATTGATCGCATCCATGGTGCTGATCACCCGGCTGACCACGGTGCCGCCCTCGCTGGCGACCGCAGAGGCAGACACGGCCAGTTGATTGGCTTGGCGGGCATTGTCGGCGTTCTGTTTGACGGTCGATGTCAGTTCTTCCATCGCTGAAGCGGTTTCTTCCAGTGAACCGGCTTGCTGCTCAGTGCGAGAGGAAAGATCAAGGTTGCCTGAGGCAATCTCACTGGAGGCGGTTGCGATGGTGTTCACGCCAGAACGCACATCACTGACGATGGCAATAAGACTGCCATTCATCTGCTCTATCGCTTGCATCAACTGACCGATTTCATCTTTGGAAGCCACGGGAATACGCATCGTCAAATCACCGGCGGCGATTGCTTTGGCAATAGTTACGGCCTCGGCAAGCGAGCGTGAGATTTTCCTTGCCAACAGCAACCCCATTGCGCTCACTGCGGCGATCACGATCAGGCTCACAACAACGGCCAGTATATTGGCGTTGTGCATGATTTCGCTGCCCTCTGTCGCAGCCTGTTTGCTCAGCTTTTCGTTATAAGCCTTGTGTTGAGCCAAGGCATTCATCATTTTATCAACGAGATCCTGAGCGGCCAGCATGGTTTCCTTTGCGGCATCGCTCTTGCCGGATACCGCCAGTGCCATGACCTGCTCTCGCATTTTCTCGTAAGCGGCGAAGGTATTTCTGTCTTCCAGCAAAAGAGCGGTATCGGTAGCGTCGGAGATATCCTCTTTCTCATATTTATTGAATGCATCGATGACCTTTGCGCGCGCACTACTCATCGTTTTTTCTGACGCGCCTCTTATTGCCGGATCAGCATCAGAGATGTATTTCCACAACGCGACACGTATTGTGAATGCTGCATCGGATGCATCATCAATTGCGAGAATGCTGGGCACTGTATTGACGGTGGCATAACTGGCCGACGTGTTGACTTTGTCGATTTGGTAGACACTGAGCCCCGTCAGAAGGACTAATCCCAGAACGACGGAAAAAATCAACAGATACAGTTTTTTGGATATGGTCATTTTCATCTCCAGGTTTAAATTGAGAAAAAATCACAGTCATTTAATTTAAAATTTGTACAAATAATTATAACGATTTTTACAATTAAAACAAATAAATTATATTATTTTGATTTATTGGTTTTTGTCAATATTTTGCCGAAAAGCAAACTTCGCCCACCATCACCGTGCTACTTAAAAGGATGCAAACGCGATGTACTCGCTCCCAATACCGGTGATTGACATTTCATATCGGAAAACTAATAGTGGAGCTCCCGTCTATGCACCTACGTACGATCATGCGCGAACAATCAACCAAAAATTCCGAAATAAAACCGACATGGTTGGTGCGAGCGCTACACCCAGAAGATATAACTTCGCTGACACTGATCCTGCGCGAACATATACGTGACTTGCATAGCGGCGAGATCGTTGAGACAGAAGTACAGGCCGTCATTTCTTACATGCATGGCATGCCCGATGCGCTTGGCAGAACACGTCGCTATCTGGTTGCGCTTGATCACTGCGGCCAGGTGCTGGGTTGCATGGCATTGGCGATTCCGGATCCGGAAATGTCGCGCCATTTCGCTACCGCTGATACGCCGACGGTTGAGTTGCTGAACGCATTCGTGAACAGTCGTTATCTGCGGGGTCAAGGTGTCGGTTTAGCCTTGTTTTCCGCAATCTGTGAAGCCGCCGCCGCCGATGGTGCACTTTATCTGATCGTCAATAGCGGCCCGCGTTATCGGAACAGCTGGGGTTTCTATGACCGCACCTGTGATAATAGTCACGGCTTCATCGAGAACTACTATGGCGCATCCAGGCATGCTAAAACCTGGAAGAAAAGATTAAGCCTCAATCAATGAACAATCAAGTAGCTGCTTAATTTTTCTCGCTCAATCACTCAGCCAATCGCGCACCAGAGACAACAACATTAGCGCGTCCTGCGTCGGCAAATGTGTCACGCCTGAAACAGGTTCGACCGGCAACAATTCACATGCCATCTGGCAACGTCAAATTTGCCAGTTTCAACGACAAACCAAGCGACACAAGTCTGCGCCAATAACCCCACAGCAGTCCTATATCCGCGTCTGGATGCATTCCAGGCTCGGCAATCGGAGCTCCGGCTGCGCAGATGAAAGCCAATGGCAAAATCGGAACATTTGAAACGCCAGCGCCATGTCTACATGGGCGACCAATTTCCATACCAACGCAATGCCTCTTTCCAACCGGGAATAAAATGACAATCGCAAAGAAACTGTATGTGTTGATTTTCTCTGTGGTTCTGGGACTAGCTTTGGTCACCAGTTTAAATATCTATCAGCTCGATAAGGTCAATACCGCTGCGAGCTATTCAACCGTCAATACGGTCCCCAGCGTCCTGGCCATTGACGATGCCGCCAACGCCATGTATTCAATTCGCGTTGCATTTTGGAAATATCTTTCGGTGACCGATCCCACGGATAGACGTGCGCTGGAAAAATCGATGGACGAGTCGCACAAAAAAGTCATCGATGCATTGAACAAATTTGAAAAAGAAGATATCTCTGACGCCACCGATGCCAGCTTGCTTCAGGCAGATCGCACTGCTTTTGCGAACTACGAAGACCTGCGGGCCAAAGTTCTCTCCCTCATCGCGGACGGCAAACAGGATGAAGCGCGCAACTTGATGCTATCGAATCAGCGTATCGTCGATAAGGTTACGGAAGCCTTACCTGAACACAAAAACTACAACGTGCTGCTTGGAAAACAAGGCAACCAATTAGCAACGGAGACCATGAAAACGGCCAATATACTGGCCGTCGTTGTGAGCTTGATCGTGATCGCTGCAGTCAGTGCAATGGGTTTGATGCTAACGCGAAAAATTTCTCGCTCGCTTGCAGAGGTGGTGGAAATAACAAAGGCAATTGCCACTGGCGATTTGACGACAACGATACGCGTCACCTCCAATGACGAAATCGGCCAACTGATGCAAGCCATTGAGCAGATGAATGGCAGCTTGGTCCACATCGTCAGCGATGTCCGATCCAGCGTGAGCACGATCGCAACCGCCTCCAATGAAATTACCTCAGGTAATCTCGACCTCTCGTCGCGAACCGAACAACAGGCCAGCTCATTGGAAGAAACTGCCTCGGCGATGGAGGAATTGACATCGACCGTCAAACAGAACGCAGACAATGCCCATCAAGCCAGCCAACTGGCAGCCTCCGCCTCACATGTTGCAACCCAGGGCGGCAACGTGGTCAGCCAGGTGATCCAAACGATGGATGCCATCAACACCTCATCGCGCAAGATCGTCGACATCATCAGCGTCATCGACGGCATCGCCTTCCAGACCAATATTCTCGCACTCAATGCCGCAGTGGAAGCCGCGCGCGCCGGCGAGCAGGGACGCGGCTTTGCCGTGGTGGCCTCGGAAGTGCGTAACCTGGCGCAGCGATCTGCCGCCGCGGCCAAGGAAATCAAGACCTTGATCGACGACTCAGTTGCCAATGTTGAGGATGGCAGCAAACTGGTGGCGCAAGCCGGTGCCACCATGGAGCAAGTGGTCACCAGCGTCAAAAGTGTCACCGATGTCGTCGGCGATATCAGCACAGCCAGTACCGAACAAAGTGATGGCATCGGACAGGTCAATGATGCCATCGCACAGATGGATGAAGCCACCCAGAAAAATGCGGCACTGGTCGAACAAGCCGCAGCAGCAGCCCGAGCATTGCAAGATCAGGCGCAACAGCTTGAGCGGACTATCAGCATATTCAAACTAGATGCAGGCAGTAGCGCTACGCACATCCCCTTGCGCAAACCTGTTGTTGATATCACACCCAGACCTGCCGCAATTGTCCAAACGGTAGCGTCGAAGACGGCGCAACGCCGGACCCAGAGTACAGAAAAAGAAAGTAATGGCGCCTGGGAAGAGTTCTAGGTAATGCCAGCTGATTGCTAACCATATTGCCGTGAGAAGGTGATGCCGTCAGAAATGGCGGTTTGCTGTCGTGCTGCTGTCGTGCTGCTGTCGCCATGCTGGCATTGTCCAGATAAACTACTTGGCTGAAAATAAAACCTCCTCCAGCACAAAGGAATTTAGGCATGTTAATTCAGAAACTACGCTTGCAACACGGTTGGTCACAGAAGCAATTGGCGCAGATCAGCGGCCTCAGTACCCGCACCGTGCAACGCATCGAAGCCGGCTACCCGGCCAGCATAGAAACACTTAAATCCCTGGCGGCTGTTTTTGAGGTGGATTTTTCAACCCTGAACCCGGAGTCCGCAATGAATGCAACGACCACCACGCAAACCGAGCAGCAAGAACAAGATGCTTTTGAGCACGTGCGAAAACTACGCGCCTTCTACCTTCACCTGATGCGCTATGTCATCGTGATTCTTGGATTACTGGCAATCAACCTGATATTTTCGCCGCATCGATTGTGGGTGCTTTGGGTCGCCGCAGGCTGGGGCATTGGTTTGCTCATGCGAGCGGGGAAGATTTTCATGCCCACGTTGCTGCTTGGTGCGGATTGGGAGAAACGCGCGGTTGAGAAACGTCTTGGCAGACCCCTCTGACAATAGACTAGCAGCACTTCAATGCAACTTTGGCCGATGTACTACACCGAAGTGCTCGGCCAAATCCGAAAGGCGTTTATCCAGTGTCCATAACGCTGCGCCTGGCGTAATCAATGTGGATGCCAGCAAGCTCATGTCCACCAAACCACAACCACGTCCGTATAGTTTTTCGCGCTCGATGAAGAGCAACACTTCGGACAAGCTCGCCTGATTGCAAGACTGCAAAAGACTCAAATTATCCAATGTCTGCAGTCGCGGCGCTGGCGGCGTGCCGCAAGCGATTTCGACAATCACCATCGGGTGAATTAATACCAGATCCAAGCCAATCAGTTCAACCAGGCCATCGTTGCCGTTGCGAAAATGGTCTATCCATACCGAGGTGTCAATGAGCACGCCCATGACTAGACTGAACTTTCCCGACGACGTGGGACATCTTCAATTTCAGGCATCGCCCCCCCAAGGGCAGCAAGACGTTTAGCAGCTTGTACCCGCACAAAGGTCTTGATGGCTTCCCGGAAAATGTCCGCTTTGTCCATGTCCGGCTCCGCCACTTCCAATGCCTTTTGGTAGAGCGCATCGTCAATAGTTACTGTGGTACGCATGTAGCCTCCTACATCAATATTGATGCTATTTTACATCAAATTAATCATCAATATAAGCAAAAAACATTTAGACAATAAATGGCAAATGATCCAAAAAAGTGACGAGCACATTCCAATTGAATGCACCTGAACATGACTTACCCCATTCTCACGAATGTACGCACCCATGCAAAAATCACGCTTACTGTATATCGCGCACGCAAACTATTTGACGCACTAACCTCGCTGCCCCGATAATCCAGCCAAGTGCTTCAAATCACGATTACAGAGCGGAATGTCACCCCGTCAGTCAGTGGCATTTTTTACGCCTCTCAGTCTTCTCTATGGGGAAAGGTGAGGCCGTCAGAAATGGCGGCCTGCTCGGCTCTGTACGAGATTTGAACACCTTAACCCCACCCCTCACGCTTCAAATCGTCAGCGGTGGCTTCCCGTCTCACAGAGGAGCACATCATGGTTAATCACGCCTACGGCGCAGCCGCGCACACATCATTCCAACACCTCGCACAGGAGGTGGCAGCATGACGCGCACCAGCAAAAAATCAGATCCGCAAACTAGCCCGCCAACAGTGGCAATGGACTCGCCGGCTAAACGCGATGACGACGCTGCCGATACCAAATCCAGCTTTAGCAAACTGCCCTTCGTCTATCGAGCCAATTGCACAGGTGAGAACGACAGCAACTGGCATGTGCCGTCAACCGAGGACTATGAAACGGCCTGCCAGCGTGGTCACGAATATGCGGCACATTACGCCCAATACCTCAAAGAGCATCCATTTTCTTTTGGCGCCAACACGCTCGGTTACATCGTCAAGGACATCGACTTCACCGATGAAAGCGGCGCCAAGGCTTACTGGGTTGGATTCTTTTCTTATCTGGAGCGCCTCATTCATGCACAGGTGCAGAACATGGATGTTTTTGCGGATGTTGATCAGATTAATACTTGCTTAACGAGACTCAAAGCCAGATGAGTGAGGAACTTGAAACGAACATGATTTTTCGTTCAAGGTATCAAACGAATAGCAGGCGGGACCGGGAAGGATGCATCAGTGGCTTTCGATTGCCTAAAAACACTACTTGATCATTTGGAAATATTTTTACAGCCGTCTCCCGAGACTTTTTTATTGCTTAAATAACATCACAAATCATATTTATTCATGGCTAACGTCAATTTAGACATCTCGAAATAAATAAATCAATTTAATCATTAAAAAAACAACAAATAAATCATTTAATTTGAATTATTTATTTTATTTGGTATTATTTGTTTGAGGCAAAGATTATTGCCCAGTATGGATGCTCCCCCGCAACGTTGAGATGAATAGCGCCAAAAGCTAGCGGCAGCACATGATAGCGACTCCTGGGAGCAGTTCTAATTCAGCCAGCCATGTGGCGTACATTGAGCAAGCACTACAGGGAGGATAGATGGCCCGCATAGACCCGACGCACCTTATAGTCAATATTTTTGAAACAAAGGCAAGCGCACTAGACGCAGCAGGAAACGAAGAAGGATTGTACGAAGCCAGCACCCACCTTGCCAAGTGGATCGCAAGCACAGAGGGTAAGCTCACCGAGGGCGAACTGCTCGCATTAATTCACATTGGAGCAATCGTCTTTCGAGAGGGAGTTCGTCGCTGGGATTGACCCCGGCAGGAGTCCATTGACTCTGTGCGCAGGTATACGCATTTGGATGTGTCACAGTTGGTGCGGAAGCTCGATTGAGACGACCTAGTTCATTTCTTTTCAAAGCAGCGTCCAACGACGAGGAGTACGGCATGCGCTCATCTCGTACTGCTCAATTGCTGGACCTGCATTCCCGCCAGCTCAGCAATCTTCCTGGCATGGTCGATATTTAGGCACCCTGCGAGCTTTGATCCTGGCGTGGATCGTTCCAGTGGCGACACCAAAAAGTAAAGATGTTTTGGTTGGTCCACCAATATGATCAACTGCGTCACGAACGTGGTTAGTCGTGACAATAACGAATTGGACTACAGGATTGAGCGAAGTGGATTAGCGAAGTATATCGTTGCTGAGTGCAGGACAGCCCAAAACAAAAAAGCGAGACCACCTCATGGTGATCTCGCTTCAATTGTGGTCGGAGTACAAGGATTCGAACCTTGGACCCCCTGGTCCCAAACCAGGTGCGCTACCGGGCTGCGCTACACTCCGTAAAACTGGTCAAACAAACTTCTTACTTCCGCCCCCTGCATGGAGCCAATCTATGGCCTGCCCTAAGGGAATCGAACCCCTAACCTATGGCTTAGAAGGCCATTGCTCTATCCGGTTGAGCTAAGGGCAGATCTGACAATCAAACAATAACACTACCTTGCTTGAGATCATCTACGGAAATGAAAACGGGCCGTCTTTCGACAGCCCGTTCATGTTATGGTCGGAGTACAAGGATTCGAACCTTGGACCCCCTGGTCCCAAACCAGGTGCGCTACCGGGCTGCGCTACACTCCGAGAAGCAAGATAATATCCCTTTGCCTACATTCGGTCAATACCTTCTTCACTTTTTCTGTAAAAAATAGGTATCGCAGCGTCTTATCTGTCGTGTAATCCGCATTGCGCATTTATATATAATGCGCAGCGCCACGAATATTCCATGCATCGCCATACAAGGCAGAATCCACAACTGAATACGCTATAATTCAGCCTTCCGAGACGTGACCAGGCGCTATCGATGCCGGGAAACAAAGGGTTGGATCTTCCAGCCCTTTTTCGTTTCTGTCACCTTGGCATGCAGGCTCATCGCTTTGCACGCCCTACGATCAACCGATGCTCCACAGACTCACCATGCAAGACATACCTCCCGATAACGCTATTGAAGATAGCGGTTCACGCAGCAAGGCACCGCTTGAGCTGATTGCGCGCGAAGTTGCGCGCCGCCGCACCTTCGGCATCATTTCTCACCCGGATGCCGGCAAAACCACGCTGACCGAAAAGCTGCTGCTGTTCTCCGGTGCGATTCAATTGGCCGGTACCGTCAAGGCGCGTAAGAGCGGCCGTCACGCCACTTCCGACTGGATGGAAATCGAAAAGCAGCGCGGCATTTCGGTGGCCAGCTCGGTGATGCAGTTCGAGTACCGCGACCACGTGGTCAACCTGCTCGATACGCCAGGTCACCAGGACTTCTCGGAAGATACCTATCGCGTGCTGACAGCGGTCGACTCGGCGCTGATGGTGATCGACGCCGCCAAGGGCGTGGAAGAGCAGACCATCAAACTGCTCAACGTTTGCCGCATGCGCAATACGCCCATCATCACCTTCATGAACAAGATGGACCGCGAAACCCGCGATCCGCTGGAGCTGCTCGATGAACTGGAATCGGTGCTGAAGATTCAATGCGCGCCGGTAACCTGGCCGATTGGCATGGGCAAAAGTTTTCGCGGCGTGTATCACTTGCTGCGCGATGAAATCATGTTGTTCAAGGCTGGTGAAGAACGCGCCGACGGCAATGTCGAAATCATCAAGGGTATCGACAATCCCAAGCTGGTCGAGATGTTCCCGCTGGAAATCGAACAGCTCAAGATGGAAGTCGAACTGGTGCATGGCGCTTCGCACCCTTTCAATCTGGACGATTTCCTGGCCGGGATTCAGACTCCGGTGTTTTTCGGCTCGGCCATCAACAACTTTGGCGTTCGCGAAATTCTCAACGCGCTGCTTGACTGGGCGCCGGGACCGGGCAACCGCGATGCGACCGTGCGTAGTGTCGAGCCCAATGAAGCGCCGTTCTCCGGTTTCGTCTTCAAGATTCAAGCCAATATGGATCCGGCTCACCGCGACCGTATTGCCTTCCTGCGTGTGTGCTCGGGCCGTTTCGAGCGCGGCATGAAACTCAAGCATCTGCGCCTGAACCGCGACATCAAGGTGTCGTCGGTGGTGACCTTCATGGCTTCGAGCCGTGAGCAAATCGAAGAAGCCTACGCCGGTGACATCATCGGCCTGCCCAACCACGGCAATATGCAGATCGGCGACAGCTTTTCGGAAGGCGAACTGTTGCAGTTCACCGGTATTCCGTATTTCGCACCGGACTTCTTCCGTGTAGCGCGCATCCGTAATCCTCTGAAGATCAAGCAATTGCACAAGGGTCTGCAACAGCTGGGTGAAGAGGGTGCGGTACAGGTCTTCAAGCCGACCAATAATGGCGACCTGATCCTGGGCGCGGTTGGCGTGCTGCAGTTTGAAGTGGTGGCCAGCCGTTTGCTCAACGAATACGGTGTCGATGCAGTGTTTGAAGGCACCAGCATCAGTAGCGCGCGCTGGGTGACTTGCGAGGATAAGAAAATGATGGCCGATTTCGAAAAATCCTCGGCTGGCTTCAATCTGGCCCATGACGCTGCCGGTAACCTGGCCTATCTGGCCAGCTCAGGCGTGAATCTGCGCCTGACCCAAGAACGTTGGCCTGGCGTGACCTTCCATGCGACCCGCGAGCACGCTGCCAAACTGGATTAAAAACCGGTGAGCAATGCAAAAAGGCCGTTCCAGGCATCGCCGGAACGGCCTTTTTTACGTCTTGCCGACAGGAAAAGTCAACGCAGCATGAAGGACATGGCCGACAGGCTATTGAGCACACGCACGGCGAATTCCACCGAGGGTGCAGAAAATTGCAGCGATACGGCATCCAGACGCTCAACGATGGGCAACTGGCAAAACAGATCGGTCAAGGCCGGCGTCTGTACCTGCAGGCGGCATTGCAGAGGCCCCTCTATCCGATAGGGCCTGAGCACTGGCACGGCCTTGGCGGCTGCGACTGCTTCCTGGGCGATCTTTTCCAGCAAGGCGCAGGCGGCCTGCTGGGATAAGGAATCGCCGCTATTGTTGCCATAGGCTTGCTTGATTTCAGCAAAGTGCGCGTGCGCAAACAGTGGTGTGGTTTCTGCGACAAAGACATCGTCGCCGCTGCCAAAGATTACCGGCACCCCAAATTCACCGGCCAGCGCACCATAAATTGCGGCTTCGCCGAGTTCCATGTCGTTGAGCCAGACCCGCGCAAAAGCGAAGCTGTTGATGGTGTGCGCCAGGATGCCTCGGGTCTGCGAGCGCGAATGGTAACCGACCATCATGACGGCATCGGTATAAGCATCAACGCCGCTCATCATGCCCAGCGTACGCGGCTTGCCCAGTACCATGCGCGCCGCCGGGTGCAATAAGTCGGGCAACAGATTTCGAAAACTACCGTGCGAATCATTGACCAGAATACGCTGCGCACCACCGGCTAAAGCACCGCGAATGACGGCATTGGCTTCCTCGGTCATTTGCCGCCGTGCGCGTTCGTATTCGCCATTGCCGGCGCGGGTCTGTTCGGGATGAAATACCCCGGCGATACCTTCGATATCGACTGAAATCAAAACATTCATGCTTCCTCCTTGGCCGCCAGCGATGTCAACATATCGCTCAGCGTACGGCGTTCATTACCGTCCCTGCCCTTGACCGTTTCGGCCGCAAACAAGGCGTTGATGATGGCTTGCTCGGTGCTGTCGGCGACCGCGTGGAAGAGCGGGTCGAGCAGGCTATCGTGCAGGCAGTTGAACTGCATGACGGCGCTGGCCTCGGCAGACATCGTCTGGCTCAGTTGCGGCACCGTCTGCGCGGTGGAAAAAGCTAATGCAATATCGCCGCTGCCGTGACCATAGACGGAGCCGGTGCGCGCCAGACCGGCGCCGCTACGGGTCGCTAGACGACGCAGTTGGCGCGCATCCAATGGCGCATCGGTAGCGATGATCATGATGATGGAGCCCTTCTCCGGCTCGCCATTGGTGCGCTGCATGCCTTGGAGACGACGCCCGATGGCGTCGCCGGCCAATGTCAGTTCGCCCAGCTTGCCAAAGTTGGCCAGTACCAACGCCCCTACGGTATAGCCGACATTGCCAATGGTGAGCGTGCGCGAGGCGCTGCCGATGCCGCCTTTGAGTTCGAAGCAGGACATGCCGCGCCCGGCGCCCACGGCACCTTGCACGACCTGTGCCGAGGCATTGTTCAAGGCCTGTTGATAGTGCTGTTCTTCAACCGCAAAGACTTGCATGTCGTTGAGATAGCCGTCATTGCATTCGAACACCAGCGGATTGATGCTCGGCAGAGTGCGGCCGATTTCCGGATTGTCTTTGACTGCAGCACGCATCTGCGCGCTCGCTATCGTGCCCACGGCAAAGGTATTGGTGAGTGCAATGGGCGTCTCTAGCACGCCCAGCTCCTGCACCTGCAGCAGGCCGATGCTCTTGCCAAAACCGTTAAACGTCACTGCTGCTGCCGGGACTTTGTCGCGAAAAACGTCGCCGCCATGCGCACGGATCACCGTCACACCGGTCTGGATGGCATTGTCATTGAGCGTGCAATGGCCGACGGTGACGCCGGCAACGTCGGCGATGGTGCCGGTCGGACCGGCTGCCAGGCAGCCGATGTGAGCTTGTTGTGTCATGTGCTTCGATACCTGCGAGCAGGTCGGCCTTGTTCTTTGGATTATTTTTGTTCCAGCTTCGGATCGAGTGCATCGCGCAAACCGTCACCCAGCAAATTGAAGGCCAATACTGTCAGAAAAATGGCCAGGCTGGGGAAAATGGCGATATGCGGCGCCGTCATCATGTCAGAGCGCGCCTCGTTGAGCATGGCGCCCCATTCCGGCGTTGGCGGCTGTGCGCCCAGACCGAGAAAGGACAAGCTGGCCGCCGTGATGATCGAGGTGCCGATACGCATGGTGAAATACACCACCACCGACGAAATCGTGCCCGGAAAAATATGGCGCAGGATGATCGTCATGTCATTGGCGCCGATACTGCGCACCGCTTCAATGTAGGTCAGTTGCTTGAGCGACAAGGTATTGCCGCGCACCAGTCGGGCAAAGGCTGGAATACTGAAGATGGCGACGGCGATGATGACATTGGTCATGCCGTTGCCGAGCATGGCGACGATGGCAATGGCCAGCAGGATGCCGGGAAAGGCAAACAGTACATCGCAGATGCGCATGATGATGCGATCGGCCCAACCTTCATAGTAACCGGCGATCAGACCGGCAAAAGTGCCGACGATGGCACCCAACGCGACCGAGGAAAAACCGACCGCCAGCGACAACTGCGTGCCGACCAGAATCCGGCTGAAGATATCGTGCCCCAGCGAATCAACACCAAACCAATGTTGCAAGGATGGCCCGGCATTGAGGGCATCGTAGTCAAAATAATTTTCGGCGTCGTAGGGAGAAATATAGGGTGCCAATACGGCCAGCAACACCAGAAACACCACAAAGCCGGCGGCTGCCAGTGCCAGCGGCTGCTTCTTGAATTTGCGCCAGAATTCGCTCAAGGGCGTGCGAATCAAAGTGGCGGCCGCCGTAGCGACGACGGGTGCAACTGAGGGAGTGGGAGTGGAAGTCGACATCTGCGCCTCACTTATAACGGATGCTCGGATTGATGACGGCATAGAGCACGTCAACGATCAGATTGATGAAAATGAATTCCAGCGAGAACAGCAAAATCTCGGCTTGAATGATGGGGTAGTCGCGCATCTCGACGGCGTCGATCAGCAAGCGTCCCATGCCTGGCCAGTTGAATACCTTCTCGACCACGATGGAGCCGCCCAGCAAAAAGCCGAACTGCAGGCCCATCATCGTCACTACCGGAATCAGGGCATTGCGCAGACAATGTTTGGCAACCACGATGCGTTCCGGCAAGCCCTTGGCACGCGCGGTGCGGACAAAGTCTTCTTTCAGGATCTCGATGAATGAGGAACGCGTAAAGCGCGCCATGATCGCCGCCACACCAGCGCCCAGCGTGAGCGACGGCAGGATGTAATGACGCCAGCTGTCGGCGCCAACCGTCGGCAGCCAGCCCAGTTGTACCGAGAACACTTCCATGAACACCATGCCCAGCGCAAACGGCGGGAAGGAAATGCCAGACACTGCCAGCGTCATGCCGAGGCGATCCGGCCATTCATTGCGCCACACTGCCGAAAAGATGCCGATGAACAAACCAAAAATCACGGCCCAGATCATGCTGGTCAAGGTCAGCCACATGGTCGGCCAGAAGCGCTCCATGATTTCCTGACTCACCGGCAGCTTGGAGCGCAGTGAAATACCGAAGTCGCCATGCGCCGCATTGACAAAAAAGCGCACGAACTGCTGATGCATCGGCAAATCCAGACCGAGATCGGTGCGCACCAGCGCAACTGTTTGCTCGTCTGCTTCGGGTCCGGCAGCCAATCGCGCCGGATCACCCGGCAACAAGTGCACGAACAGGAACACCATCACCGCGACCAGAAACAAGGTCGGGATCAATCCCATCAGGCGTTTTAGAACATAAGAAAACATGGCGCTTCCTGCATAACGGTCAACAACAAATCAACAAGCTCGGGAGCGACACCGCCACGGCAATGGCGGCGGTGTCGTTTAACACACGGCTCTTACTTCAACTCGATTTCATCGAAATTGTAGGAGGCGTCCGGCATCACATAGATACCCTTGAGGTTCTTGCTGCGGGCATACAAGACCTTCTCGGTGGCCAGGAAGGCCCACGGTGCATCCTTCCAGATTTCAGTCTGGGCATCCTTGTACAAGGCGGTCTTGTCGGAACGTTCGGTCACTGTCAGTGCCTTGGCCAGATCAGCATCGACCTTATCGTTCTTGTAGTAGGCCGTATTGAGCAGCTTGGGCGGGAAGGATTCCGAAGCCAGCAGCGGACGCAGACCCCAGTCAGCTTCGCCAGTGGAAGACGACCAGCCGCCGTAATACATGCGCACCGGTGCGGTATCGGGATTCGGTGCACTCTCGACCTTCTCCACACGTTGACCAGCTTCCAACGCCTGCACCTTGACCTTGATGCCGACCTGGGCCAGTTGCTGCTGCACGAACTGAATGACCTTCAATGCCGTGGTATAGGTATAGGCCGACCACAGTTCGGTTTCAAAGCCGTTCGGGTAACCGGCTTCGGCCAGCAGGGCTTTGGCTTTTTTCACGTCATACGGCCAGGGACCGGTCTTGACGGCATAGTCAACGCCTTGCGGCAAGACACCATCCATCGGTACCGCGTAACCACTGAAGGCAACCTTGACCAGCGCATCCTTGTTGATGGCATAGTTGATGGCTTGGCGCACCTTGGGATTGTCAAACGGCTTTTGTTTGACGTTCATCGACACGTAGCGCTGGATGATGGACGGACCGCTGATGATATCGAGCTTGCCCTTGCCCTTGAGCAGTTCAGCCTGTTCGTAAGGCAATGGGAAGGTGAATTGCGCTTCGCCGGTCTGCATCATGGCAGCGCGCGAATTATTGTCGACTACCGGCTTCCAGATGATTTCGTCGATCTTCGGATAGCCCTTCTTCCAGTAACCGTCGAATTTCTCCGCCTTCATGTAGTCGGTCTGCTTCCACTCGACGAACTTGAACGGACCGGTGCCGACTGGATGGAAAGCGATGTCCTTGTTACCGTACAGCTTCAGGGCGGTGGGCGAAATCATCACTGCCGACGGATGCGCCAGCACGTTGATGAAGGCCGAGAACGGTTCCTTCAAGACGATCTTGACGGTGTAGTCGTTGAGGATATCGGTGTGCGCCACGCGGTTGAACAGGTTGTAACGCTTAAGCTTGTTGTCCGGATTGGTGACGCGGTCGAGCACAGCCTTGACGGCGTCGGCCTTGAAGGTGGTGCCGTCATGGAACTTGACACCCTGGCGCAGGCGGATAGTGTATTCCAGGCCATCCTTGCTAACCAGATAGCCTTCGGCCAGCACGTTGACCAGCTTCATGTCCTTGTCGAAGCCGAACAGACCTTGATAGAAAGACTTGGTCACCGCCATCGTCAGGGTGTCGTTGGCATCATACGGATCCATGGTGGTGAAGGTGGACGCCACGGCCAGCGTCACGCTCTTGTTGGCCCATGCCTGCGCAGCGGCGAACTGCAAGCTTGCACCAAGCGTGCCGAGAGCCAGCCAGCGGGCGACGGTGGCGCCACGTTGCAAATATTGAGTAGTCATCTTGTTACTCCTGCTTTCTGGGTTAATGGATGTTGCCAAGGGTGTTGCCAAGTTCGAGGGATGCCTGTTTAAAACATGCCAGCAATACGATGTCGTGCAACGTAATGATCGGGACCGACTTGCTGCAATGGTTCGACCAACGGCTCGTCACCGATGGCGCGAATGGGGCTGGGCATGAGACTGCTGGCGTCGTCGTTCTGCCGCATCTGCTTGAGATGGCGCAAGCTCGGATCGGCAATCGGCACTGCCGCCATCAGCTTGCGTGTATAGGGATGTTGCGGGTTTTCAAAGATGGCGCGGCGCGGACCGATTTCGACGATCTGGCCGAGATACATCACCGCCACGCGATGACTGATGCGCTCCACCACAGCCATATCATGCGAAATGAAAATGAAGGAAATCCCCAGCTCGGCCTGCAAGTCCAGCATCAGATTGACGATCTGTGCCTGGATCGATACGTCCAGCGCCGATACCGACTCATCGGCGATCACGATCTTGGGGTTCAACGCCAGTGCACGGGCGATACAGACACGTTGGCGCTGGCCACCGGAGAATTCATGCGGATAACGCTGCGCATGCTCGGGCAACAAACCCACGCGCTTGAGCAAGGCGTCCACACGTGCTTGCGCGCCCTCTTTCATGCCGTGTACCAGCAGCGGCTCCATGATCGAATAACCGACCGTCATGCGCGGATCGAGCGAAGCAAACGGATCCTGGAAGATGAACTGGATGTCACGTCGCAGCGTACGTAATTCACTACGCGGCAACTCCGCCAGATTGCGCCCGCCGAACTCAACCTTGCCGCTGCTGATGTCCACCAGACGCAGCAGCGAACGACCGGTGGTCGACTTGCCGCAACCGGATTCACCGACAATGGCCAGCGTCTCGCCAGCATACAAATCAAAACTGACGCGTTCGACCGCATGCACACGTTGTTTGACCCGTCCCAGCAATCCGCTCTTGACGTCAAAGCGGGTGCTCAGTTCGCGCACCTTGAGGATAGGCTCGGCTGGCTGCGCACTGGGCGCGACGGTCTGCGCAGGTGTGCTGCTTGCGTCCACAATGCCAAAGCGTTGCGGAAAATCGGTCCCTTGCATAGCGCCCAGACGCGGCACGGCCGCAAGAAGCGCCTGCGTATAAGTATGTTGAGGTGCCGCGAAAATAGGTTGAACGGCATTTTCTTCGACCTTTTCGCCGCGGCACATGACCACCACGCGATCGGCGATTTCAGCGACCACGCCCATGTCATGCGTGATGAACACCACCGCCATGTGCATCTCTTGCTGCAGGGAGCGGATCAGTTGCAAAATCTGCGCCTGAATGGTGACGTCGAGCGCAGTCGTGGGTTCATCGGCAATCAACAGCGATGGCTTGCACGACAAGGCCATGGCGATCATGACGCGCTGGCGCATGCCGCCGGAGAGTTGGTGCGGATGACGGTCCAGCACGCGCCGGGCT
>Ga0302155_10000673_pt1 | contig 26168 bp, 13 predicted proteins | sample I_Bog_N3_1_FD_193508 | JGI IMG/M metagenome (GOLD analysis project Ga0302155, IMG submission 193508) | Peat permafrost microbial communities from Stordalen Mire near Abisko, Sweden - I_Bog_N3_1 | ecosystem: Environmental > Terrestrial > Soil > Wetlands > Peat | place: Sweden: Abisko, Stordalen...
CGCAACGGAGCGCCACTAAGCCCTCCGGTCTGATCCAACTTTGGAGGAATGCAGGAATGATCGAGAGTCGTGTTGGTGGCGATCAGGCCGGTCAACTGCTCGGCCTCCGCAAGCTGGACGATGGCAACCAAATCCTCCTCCGCGAGATCGGGTGCTACTTTGACGAAGAGAGGCCTCCAAGGCGTTCCCTCCCAGTCACGCAGCGTGCGGATGATGCGCCCCAAGGCTTCCGTGGATTGAAGGTCGCGAAGTCCGGGTGTATTCGGAGAACTGACATTGATCACAAAATAATCACCGAGCCCGTGCAGACGCTTGAAGGAGGCAAGGTAGTCGCCGGCGGCCTCCGCCGCTGGAGTTACCTTGGACTTACCGATGTTCAGACCGACTGGGATGCGCGGCCAGCGGCCCGAAGTATGCAGTCCCTCCAATCGGGTGGCGACAGCCTCGACACCTTCATTGTTAAAACCAAGGCGATTGATGAGTGCCTGCTTGTCGGGATAGCGGAAAAGGCGCGGTTTGGGGTTGCCCGGCTGAGCAAGCGCTGTGATCGTGCCGACCTCGATGAAGCCGAAACCGAGGGCCTCCCAGGCCTGAAGCGCCACCCCGTTCTTATCCATCCCGGCAGCCAGTCCCACCGGATTGGGAAATTCGATCCCAGCCACGGTACGTGGCGCATGCGTCACAGTCGTTCCGGCCATCAGACGGATCAGCGAGGGCATCCTTGATCCTGCCTCCAAGGCACTCATGACCAGTTCGTGAGCCTCTTCTGCATCAAGAGAAAAGAAAAGTGGGCGAAGCAGTCGCGTATAAACGTCCATCGGGGATAGATTAATATGGAACTCAGGGACTCAGGAAGAAGAGAGAGTGGAACCCTTAAAAAAAGCCTATCTACCATCTCCTAGCTTCCAACTTCCAGTTCCCGCCTTCATTTCCCAATACAGAAGCTGCTGAAGATTTTTCCGAGTATTTCCTCCGTTCCCGCCTCACCGACCACTTCACCCACCGCAGAGAGCGAAGCCCTCAATTCAACCGCAATGAGTTCGGGAGATTCACCGGCATCAAGCATCGCGATGGTCGTTGCCAAAGCGGAGGCAGCCCTCTGAAGACATTCCTGATGGCGGGCATTAATCGCAGCGCCGTCCGGAGCGGGCTCCCCATCGGAACGCCCGGTCACTTTACTCAGGATGGCGGATACCAGTGCCTCCAATCCCTCGCCGCTACGGCAGGAAATCATTTGTCCGGCAGGCAGGGAAGCGCGATCCGAAACAAGATCAACTTTATTGAACACCAGCAGTTCATCCTCAAAAAGAGGTGTGATTCCGTCCTGGAGTGCCGAGGCATCCACAAGATGAAGCCTCAGATCGGCTTGCTCCGCGGCATGACGGGCGCGGGTCACCCCCTCGCGTTCAACGGCATCGGCAGTTTCACACAACCCCGCCGTATCGATCACGCGAAAGGGATAGCCGCCTAAATTTACCATCTCCTCGATCGTATCGCGGGTGGTGCCCGGCGTGGCACTCACGATGGCCCGCTCTGTTCCGAGCAGGCAGTTGAGCAAACTCGACTTTCCCGCATTGGGAGCGCCGCAAAGCGCGAGCGAAATTCCCTCGCGAAGCAAACGGCCTTCGTTGGCCGTCGCCAGAAGCTGTTCCAGATGTCCGGCAATTTTTCCCATTCTCGCCCGTAGAAGAGCCCCGCTGTCAGGATCAATCCCCTCTTCGGGAAAATCAATGAAGGCTTCCAGATGAGCGACCGCATCAAGTAGTTCGGCGCGGAGTGCATTGATCTCCTCCCCCAGTCGCCCTTCAAGCTGTCCGGCGGCGGCCTTCGCCGCCCGTGGCGTGTTGGCACTGATAAGATCCATCACCGCCTCGGCCTGCGTCAGATCAAGTTTTCCGTTGAGAAAGGCCCGCTCGGTGAATTCCCCCGGTCTCGCCATCCGTGCTCCGGCGGCTAGGGCCACCGCAAGAACGCGCGAAGCGACAAGCGATCCTCCGTGACCGCTGATTTCCACGAGATCCTCACCGGTATAACTGCGTGGATTACGAAAGAGCGTGAGCAGCACCTCATCGATTACCTCACCTTCCGGAGAAACAATCCGGCCAAAGACCACCCTGCGCTCTTCCAGGTGCGAGGCGGCTTTCGTGCCCCGGAAGATCTGATCGGCCACGGCAAAAGCTGTGCCCCCACTGATTCGGATCACGGCAAGAGCTCCCTCACCGGGGGGTGTGGCCAGTGCCGCGATGGTCTCGTTCACGATGAAACCTTAACCGCCAGTTTTCCTTCGGTTGACAGCACCTTGAGTTCCTCGATGCAGCGACGGTTCTGCTCCATGGTGCCGACTGAGATCCGTACCCATTCAGGGAGTCCGTAGCTTCCCATGGCCCGCAGGATGATTCCTTTACGAAGCATTGCTTCGAAGATCGCTTTTCCATCCCCAACCTTCACGAGGACGAAGTTGGCCACACTCGGCACATACTCCAGACCGATGGTCGTAAATTCCCGCTCCAGGTAGGCACGCCCTTCATGGGTCAACTCACGTGTCTTGTCCATGTGCTCCTGATCCAGAAGTCCGGCGAGAGCTCCTGCTTGAGCGATCCCATTGGCGTTGAAAGGCTGACGGGTGCGCTGCAGGACTGCGGCCAACTCGGGCGTCGTGATGCCGTAACCGATGCGCAAATTGGCCAGTCCCATGATCTTTGAAAATGTCCGCATCACCACGACATTCCTTCCAGCATGGACATAAGGAAGCACGTCGGGCGCGGCATCCAAAAATTCATGATAGGCCTCGTCAAAGACAACCAGGACATGATCAGGCACCTTCGCCATGAAGCGGTCGATTGCTTCCTGTCCCACCATTGTCCCGGTCGGATTATTCGGGTTAGCGATGAAAACTGTCCGCGTTTTGGGCGTGATTGCCGCCAGCATCGCGTCGAGATCAGCCGTGAAATCAGGGTCCGGCACCTCAATGGTCGAGGCCCCGAAAAGCTGGGCCATCAGGTGATAGACGGCAAAGGAATGACGAGCCACCACCACCTCGTCACCCGGACGGAAGAAGGCATGGCCGATGAACTCGATGATCTCGTTGGAACCGTTCCCGAGCACGATGTTTTCACGGGCGACTCCGAGCCGCTCCGCGATGGCTCCCCGAAGTTCATAACCTCCTCCATCGGGGTAAAAATGAGCGCGCTCCAGCGTGCGTCGCATAGCGTCTAATGCCTTTGGCGAAGGGCCGAGAGGATTTTCGTTGGAGGCCAGCTTGATGATCTCCTCCTCGCGGAGGCCAAGGTCACGGGCCAGTTCCTCAACGGGCTTGCCGGGCTCATAAACGGTCAGTTTCAGGATATGCTCATGGGCGCTTTTCCACATCCGGGGAGTCTAGGGAAGCGCTGATCTAATCGCAACGAAACTGTTGCGGGAGGAAACCTTCTTGACTGCTTTCAGGGAAAGATTTTCCCGCTGAGAAAAACGGAAAACAGATCTTCACCACCGAACTCTGCTACCCGAGAACCACTGAAAATATCGCGCAGAAGCGCAGGGACGCAAAGGGGTATTCTTACAGTCCATTCACACAGCGAGTGATGTCGCTTTTAAGAACTGCTTCCCCGAAATTCAGTAGGTATCCAAGCTTCATCTCGGTTAACCGCAAATATGTCTGCACCTGCTTCTTATGGGCCGGCAAAATCCGTTCGACCGACTTTAGTTCCAAGAGAACTTTTTTCTCAACGATGATGTCGGCCCGGAATGCTTCGTCAAATCTGACCCCTTTATAGATAATTGGCACCGGGACTTGTCTCTCCACCTTCAAATCAAGATCGGACAACTCGCGTGCCAGGATAACTTCGTAAACCGTTTCAAGAAGCCCTGGTCCCAACTCGCGATGGACATTGATAGCCGTTTCTATCACAAGCGTACCAATCTCGTTTTCGCTCATCCCAAGACATTCTCCGCGTCCCTGCGTCTCTGCGTGAGTCCATTTTTCATACCCTCCCCCTATAATGCTGCCTGGGGAGCAGGGGTGGGAGCCGCAGAGGAGGTCGGAGGATTCTGGTCAGAGGAGCTGTCGTCATCGGATCCATCGCCCCCTCCATAGCCGAGCACCTCCACGCTAATGATGGAGGCCGCAGGTTCTGTGGTCTCGGCAGAGGAATTATTGGCAGCCGTTTGGGCTGCAGAGTTATTCGCCGCACCAGCAGACGCGGCAGCAGAGGCACCACTGATATTCGGAGCGGCAGGGGCAGGGGCCGCAGGTGGGGCTCCAGCCGTGGTTCCACTGGCTGCAATGTTGTCGGCATTCAGGATCTTTGTTGCCGCAAGGTTCAGGTTACCCGAAGAACGGATACCGGCGTCACCCGCATCAATCACGCCGCTCGGGGCGATCAGATCCACATTGCCGGGTGGCACTCCGGCCACCGTCTCCAGCACACCAATACCGCCACCTGTAGCAAGGCCGGCGAGATCAGTTTCCACATTGCCGCTGGTCGGATCGATGAGGACCTGCGTCGGGGGGGCTGTCTGGACGGTTTTGGAGGATGAGCCCGCTGCAATATTGCCAAAATTCGACCAGATCATGATATCACCGCCCCGAAGCGTGAAGATACGTCCGTTCCCGATGGAAACATCGTCACGGGTGTAGATATTGATGCCCCCTCCCCCCTCCGTGATAATGCCAGGAGGAGTCTGGTTACCCTGTGATGCTGTGCTGGCAAGAGTCACCCCGCCGCCTGGTGCAAAGACATTGATGTTCCCCCCGTTCAGTGTTGCGATCTCCTCTGACCAAGTGATGACATCGCCTTTTGCGTCCGAGTTTCCGAAGAATGTCTTAATGGCTGCTTCACCGGTGGCATAATTTCCAAAACCACTTGATCCCGCCTTGTTGTGGTTGCGGCCGGTGTCACGCAGGACGATGTAGAAAAGCTGAAGTTCCAGCTTTGCCTTTTCCTCCGCGCTCAACTGGGTTGATCCCGAGTCAAAACTTGCCGCCGTGATTGTTCCCGGGAGAGGATCACCCGAATAAGTCATCGTATCCGCCAGTTCGGAGAGATAGGTCGCGCCATCCACACCCGAGAGAATGGTATTCACGAACTGTTCCAATGCCAGCACTCCCGTCGAGGAGAGGCCGGTTGGCAACTTCACTCCGGCCTCCACAATGAGATCGGCCCCAGATGAGGGAAGATTTGGATTTCTGTTATTTCCGATGCTGGTGATTCCCAGGCTCAGCGTTGAGTCAGCAGCGTTACCCGGGTTATTCCCCAGATCGATATTCCCTCCGGCCAGCACTTCGAGCGTCCCCGGACCACTGACCTGAATGTCTCCGCTCTGCAGGGTGCCGCTTAATGCAGCCTGCGCCAGTTGTTGAAGCGGCGAGGTGGGATCATAGGCGATGATGTCACCCCCGGCGGAGACGAGGCTGACATCGCCCGCCGAGTTGTTCTGAATATAGAGACCTATATCCGTGATATCCCCTCCTGCTGAAATTTCAGCCTGTTTGGCAGAGTAAAGAGTGAGGCCGGAGATATTGCCCGACTGCGCATAAAACTGTAGGGGGGTCGTGTCACCGGCATGCAAAAGACTCGTGCCATTCAAAGCCTCTTTTGTCTGAAGCACTCCGTAGGTCGCATCACTCCCCGATGAGGCATACGAACCGCTCTCCGCAAAGAAAGGGATTAGCACCGAGGCAAAGTTCACCTTATGCCCCATAAAATTGATCAGCGCTGTTTTTGATGTGGTCGTGGAGGGTGTGATCGAGCGTTGGGAAATTGGATCGGCAATGCCTGGGATGTCTGAGGGATCGGCATTTGAGAGATTGATCTGGGAAGAAATCCAGACCTCTCCTCCGTTATATGCGCCGGCATCCGCCAACCCGTTGATATTTTCAGCGGCAAACAAGGTGATATTCCCCGTAGCCGAAGGCATGGTTGTCAGATTGCCCTGGAGAGTAATGGATCCGGAAAGGGCTGTGGCATTGAGGGTTGGTGGCGCAATGGCAAAGAGTGTGGAAAGCCCGTCTGCGGATTGAAAGCTTGCTTCCGCCAGCCTCAGCCACGGCTGGGAATCAGAGATATAGTTGCCATTGGCAGGTGTAGTGAACCCCTGCATCCAGAGCTCCAACAAGGGCTCTATGGCTCCGGTGGAAATGGAAGCTGTCGCCGTTTCACGGAAGGTGATGCTTCCTCCGAGTGATGTCACATTGACTGCATCAGTCGAGGCATAGGTGGAGAAATAATCCTTGTACCAGTAGCTGTTGTTCACTCCCTGGGGCGTCAGGAAGACATTGGCGACCGGCCCGAGCAGAATGCTCCCGTTCGCCTGCACATCGAAGCTCCCCTCGCCAAGAAAGAGTGTGGTCGGCAGATAGCTCTGGCTGCTGTCGGTGGTGGCCCTCAGGGAGGCGGGATGATTCGGATCACGGGTCGCATTGGTGACAATGCTCCCTCCCGCTTTCAGACTCCCTTTTCCGTTCTCCACGTAGTAAACACCAGCGTCGATATTATTGCCGCTGTTCACCACAAGATCACCGCCGCCAAGTTCCACCCCATTGGCCGCATTGGGCACTATCGCCGTGGTGCTGCCGACGGTGTGTCCCGGCATCCGGTAATTTGTCGGAATGGAGGCGTTGATGTTGCTGATGTTGGCTCCTGCATTCAGGGTGATATTGCCTCCACCGAGTGCTCCGAAATCATCAAAGAAGTTGGAGAAATCAACCCACCAAGTCGTGGACTCCACCTCATTCACAGGAATTGTTGTCTGAAGAAAGGTCCCGTCGGCAGCCAGAGCCCCACGACGATAGAGCCAGTTGGAAGGGAGCTCGCTGTCAGAATCAGCAATCACATTCCCGCTGTTATCCTTGGTCAGCTGGGTGATACTTCCGCCGACATTCACCGCAATATTGCCTCCGGCATAACTATACTGCGGCGAGTAGGCAGGGGATTGCTGAGCTATTCCCAGCGTTGTATTCAAAGTGCTGCTTTGATTGCTGAAATCCGGCACCGGCACATCAAAGGTACCCCCAAGGGTCGGATCAGTCACCTGGACACCCGCCGTGTAGATCGAGGCGAACTGATTCCAGAGTTGTAGGTCTCCCGATGCGGCTATCGAAATATCCCCGGTTCCCGTTCGGATCACCTGATAATAGTTGTAACCGGCTCCTGAGATAGCCTTGGCAGTGGAGGCGTTGACTCCTATTGTCGGAGCAATATTCTGGCCACCTCCCCGATAGGCCACGCCAAGTGAAACATTCGCGGAGGATCCGGAAAGTACGGCTTCCAGGGAAGCTGCACTCAGATCACTTCCCGCTGTCAGCTGATACGACCAGGATTGAAAGTCCACAGGCAAGGCTGTGTTTTGGCTCAGGAGATTTGCATTGTAGGAACTGTTCTGAAATCCATCGCTCAGGCTGGCGTTGAGCGTAATGTTTCCAGAAGCGCGCAGAGTCAGGAATCCCGGGGCACTATTGGCTCCCACTCGGAAGGGAGCGAGATTCCAATCATCCTGACTGACTCCTGCTCCATTCAACACCTGAGGTAGAGTTATCGCACCACCGAGATTGATGATCTCAACACCGGGAGCAAGATTTAGAATGGCCTGATTAGCCGACGTGAGGTTGACATTCAGGCTCGCGAGGATTGCCGTGGCACCGACCGAGTTTCCCCCGGACGCACCATAAAAAGTCTGGATGTCGGAGAGAATCTGGTTCTGTAAGGTTGGAGTAATGTTTCCGGCACTACCGGAAACCGAATAGAGTTTGTATCCCTCGACCTCGATGCTGGAGGCTCCCGAAATGGAGGAAGCAAGCGTGATGTTCCCCAGGGCGCCCTCCGGCGCGCGAAGGTGCAGCACCCCGCCGAGATCCTGAATACTGGTCGCAGCAGAGGTGACACCAAGGTCGATGATGGAACCCGGCGCGAGGTCAATTGCAGCGGTGGTGTTCACCACTCCGTTGATCTCGGCCCCGGCACTCAGAAAGATGGAGCCGCCCTTTCCACTACTGTCATAGGTATCGGCATGGACGGTGAGTTCGGAACCCGAAGCGACCGTGACGTTCCCGTTCGCTTGAAGGGCGATGTTTCCTCCCGTCGTTCCAGAAGCATCAATGATTCCATCAACCGTAATGGATCCCGCGTCGGCAGAGAGTGTGTAGGAATGAGCCTTCACATCCCCCACGGTCACATCGCCCGTGCGCACCCGGAGTCCCTGGCTCTGGGTGAATCCGGCACCCGCAAGCTGGCTTTCAAGAGCCGTCAGATCGCCCCCGCCATATCCCTTCACATCCATCACAAAGCTCCCTGTCGTGCCATGAGCCGCCTTGGCACTGATGGTTCCTCCAAAGATCGCCGTTCCAAGCGGCGTGCTGATGGAAAGGCTTCCGGCCGAACCGGCAATGCTCGGAGCATCGAGGTTTAGGGATGAATCGGCCGCAAGGTTGATATTTCCACTGTCGGAGGAGAGCAGGATGTTTCCGGCGCTCGTGTATTTGGTAACATTGAAGAAATTTTTGGAGGTTCCAGTGACACTAAGTAGAGAGGAGATGGTCACATCGCCACCCGTGGCCGTAACAGCAAGAGTGCCGCTTGGGAGGATGACCGGTGCCGCAAGGCTCACACTGGCTCCCTGGAGGGTCAGACTTGCACCGAGTCCCGGCGTTACAGCCGCAGTTCCCGAAGCAGTTGTCTGAAGGGTACCCCCCGCGATGATCTTGGTGTTTGCCGAAGCTGCCCCAGCGAGAACCGGAGTGTTGAAAGTCAGGTTACCGGCCGTAATCAGACTCCCTTTGCCTTTTCCCTGAATGCCTCCGGTTTCGAGTGCGGTGACATCCTGAAAACCTCCGACACTGAGAGCTCCGCTTCCCAGAGTGAGTAGGCTGCCCGAGATCGTCAGGTTTCCTCCAGTGGCGATCGGCGATTCACCCGATGGATCGGCAGAGCTCTTGTCATTATCGAGCAGAATGGAAGAGGCGAGAATGCTGTCAAGCGAGCCATTGTCCCCGAGGATTTCACCTGCATGAAGCCCCAGTGAGGCAAGCGAGGCGGAACCGAGCACGCCGTCGCCATGGAAGTCGAGACTGCTGTAGCTTGTCAGGTTGAGGGCCGTTGCCTTCGATAGGCTCTGCAAGGCGCTGCCGCTCAGATTCAAGGCGCCGCTTTCCGTCGTCCCGTCGAAGTTGAGCGCAATTTTTCCCGCACTCAGATTGATGGCCTGGCCATGGAGGATTGCCTCAGGACTGATCGAGGCATTACCCGAAGAATCCAGGGTGATCGATGCTCCGGAAAGCTCGACGCCCGCTCCTAAAGTGACGCCACCAATCACCGAACTGTCGGAGCCACTCCGCGTATCGGAAGCCTGCTGATCGCTGCTGACACGCAGCAAGGCTCCGTCGCCTCTCACGGAGAGATTTTCGTCAGAAGTTCCTGCGTTTCCCAAGGCGAGAATCGATGAACCCTGATTGAGGGTAACGGCATTATTGGCAGCCAGAATAATGTCGTTGCCCACCAGTGTCGCTCCCGCTTCCATCGTGATGCTTGATGAAGTCACGGTCACGGGTGTGAGGCCACTGGCCGTTGTTCCACGCTCTCCGCCAAGGAGCAAGCTTCCGAAGCTCCAAGAACTCAACTGTGCCGCCCCGAGAACGAGATCACCGGCAGTCCCATCTGTTCCATTCTGCGTGATATCGATTGCCAACGGCGTGCTGATATCGATGCTTGTACCGTTCCCTCCAGATGCTCCCTGGCCAAAAACGCTGCCATTCAACGCCATGTCGCTTGTGGCTTGGAAAAGAAGTTTTCCAGCATTGTCAGGCTGAGAGGAGGCGCCGAGGGTGGAGAAAAAACTTCCGGCATACAGGAGCGCATATTGCACGCGGCTGGCAATGGCACTCGGCGATAAAAGCTGGAAAAGCGTTGTCGTGCTGGGAGTGGTCACTGCGGCATCAAGCCCATTGAATCGGGTTCCCGAAACAACCACCGATCCGTCCGCCTGGGTAAAGGATCCGGCCAGTGAATCGGAGAGGGAGTAAGCGCTGATCAGATAGGCTCCCGGCTGGGTGGCATAACTGGCAGGGAGCAGCGTGTAGGTTCCGGAGGGAAGTCCCGCACCTCCGCTAAGTGTCACACGGGAACCTACCCCCAGGGAGCCGTCGGCATATCCTGTCGGTGCATAGGTGGACTGGTAGCCGGGAATGACGGCGTAATAGGTGGGTATCTCCGTCCAGTCCTGGCCGACGGAGAGCGTGGAATCCGAGTTCGCCTGACGGGCTGACCAAGTATTTCCCTTATAAGTCACCAAAGCCCCTGCGGTATAGGAAGTTCCTGGAGACCATTCAGAGGCGGTTCCCAGCAGGTTCAACGTTCCACCCAGACCCGAAATCCATTCACTGGCCGTAATATTCCCTCCCCCTTGAAGATCAATCAACGATCCCTTGGCAGTTGTCAGGCTTTGGGCGGAAAGATTGACGGCTTTCCCGGAAAGGCCCGTTGTGGTGATCGTGGTGCCCGAGGGATCAATCCAGCTTGTCCCGTCAGTTGAGGTGCCATACGGCACACTGATCGCGAGTCCTGTAAAAGGATCGACTCCGGAAACCGAAGTGATGCTCCCATCGGCAAGTACCAGATTCTTTGCTGTCGGAACTGCCAGGCCGGAAACGGGATCGTGAGGAAGTGAACCGCCGCCATCATTGCCGATATTGATCGTTCCGAAGGGAGCCTCCAAGACCCCTCCCTGAACAATGGATGAGGCATAGAGGGAAAGATTGCCTTCTGCCGAAAGGGGTAAATTCAGGGAGCCGCTTCGCTGCACCATAATGGAACCGGCGACACCTCCAGAGGAAATGGCCTTCCCCGTTGTCTCATCATGGTTGTAGGCGGCCAGGGTGAAATTCACCCCGCTCACCGGATAAATCTGCGCGGCACGCAGCAGAAGATTTCCAGCGATATCAAATGTCCCGTCACCCCTGATGGCTCCCCCGTCGGCAACAAGATTCGCCGAACCGATATTTTGCAACGAAAGATTTCCGAGGTCAATCAACTGGGCGGTGACATGCAGAGAGCCTGTTCCATAGGTTGGGGGAAGATAACCGGGATCGGTGCTGGTACCGAAAGCGGTCGTCAACGCGACGCTGTTCGGCGCAAGCGGAGTGATGAACGGCGTTCCAAGCGAAATATAGTCAGCACTCAGATTGACCAAGGCATCAGCGGAAATCGCCCCCGATGTGGCCACCTTGATGCTCCCGGGAACCGAGAGAGTCACCGGACCGTTGAAGATCACATTGCCGCCGAGAGTCACTGAGTCAAACCCTCCTTTGGCAAAGGAATCGATAGCGATATGACCTCCACCTTCGGCAATTCCCCCTGAAGAAGAGATTGCGCGCCCAATGGCCGTCTGCCCCGATGCGGAGAAGAATGTTGGGAGCACACCTCCCTCTTGTTGCACAGCCAGATTAAAGTCCGTCGGCTCGCTGATCTGTCCGTTTTGGTAGAATCTTCCGGAAGAGATGGATAGCGTGCCTCCCGCGGCTGTTGGGCCACCACTCTGGGCAACCAATGCCGCTTCCGAGTAAAGCTCCTGACCACCATTCAGAGTGATTGATCCGCCCGAGCTATCCACCTGATAGGCAATCACCGTAGGGGAAAGAAGCGCTTGAGAAGTGATGCCACTCACTTCACCGAGCTGATAAGGGAATAAATCGTAGATGCCGTTCGCACCCGACACATCCAGAACCGATCCCGTTTCAGCCAGTATATTGCCGCTGATGGAAATTGACCCGCCAGAAAGCACCCCTCCAAAATACTGCCTCATGCCGAGTGGATCATGGACAAAGAGCGCCTCACCCGCTGTGGAGAGTCTGGCCAAGGGCGACAGATCCACGGTCAGCAAGGGCACCGTCGGCGACGCATCGTTGGAAGGATAGGCCTTGTCCCCGCTCACCGTGATGCTTCCGCCAGGAACCGTGATCGATCCCATCACGGCCACCGTGTCTCCCTTGAGGAGAACGGATCCGGTCACGGCCGAAGCACTGCTCCCACTGACCTTGATCTGGGGGTCGAGAACGATCGCCGAATTTTCTCCGATCACCACATCACCCCGAATCACATAGTCGAGCACACTGCCAATCGTATCTTTCAGCCCTGTCGCCGTCAGAGAGATATTCGCAGCTGTCCGGTAGGAAGCATCGGGGGTGAAGGGATTAAGCTCGAAACCCTGATCGGAGGGCATGACGATGGAAGAGAGCACCTCGGGATGGATGATCGTTCCGGCTGCAAGTTCAACCCCGGGGATGAAGGCGGTGGATCCGAAGATCTCGCGGCCCACACCGGTCAGATTAAAGGTACCAAAGCCCCCTTGGCTGAAAAAATCGGGCGTGAGAATCAGGGCATTGACCACAGGCGAGATCCCGCCAATCTCGATTGCCGGAGCCGTGATGGCAAGCGTGCCTGCCGTAACGCCGGATCCTGCATATCCCTCCAGGGTTGAACCAAGCTGCAACGACCCATTGTGAATATCAACCAGAGCGGAACTCGCACTCAACGAAGCCTGTCCGGCAGCAATCGAAATACTGCCCGCATTCCCATAAGTAATCGATCCCGAGACTGGCAACAACGCTCCTCCCGAAACATTGAGTATTCCTCCCTTTTGCAGATTCACTTGATATCCAGAAATGGTGATCGAACCTCCATTGAGTGCCACCGGCGTCAGGTCTCGACTCGAAGACTTGAGCGTATCATTCACAAGAAGTCCGGCTGTGCTGATCGTCGCCTCAGAGCCAACCGTGACGACACCCGCATCATAATGTTTCAGCAGGGCAGATGAAACACTGGAGATAGTCCCATCCGCATTGATGACGGTCGTCTTTCCGCCACTGCTTGCTCCCATCTGCGCCACCACATCTCCGGTACTCTTGTTGACAAGGATATCGTAGAGCAAAGCCGTTCGGTTATCTCCAAGGATACTCACTCCATTGATGATGCTGTAGGGGGCAAGATCCGCCGTCAGAGTGACCGTCCCACCCGGAGCCGCAATACTTCCATCAATGGTGATATTTGCTGCTTCCAAGGTAATGGATCCATTGACCCCTGCATTCAGCGAAGTATCGGAGGGAAGCGCGATTATCCCGTCATGGTTGAGAACCTGCAGGTTGCCAAAACCATCGGCGGAAACCAAATCAGGCGAGAGCATCAAGGAGGATGCAGAAGAGACTCCTGTGTCGGAAAAAATCACCGAAGGAGCCTGCTGCGCGGCTGTCGTGTAGATGACATTATTGAGCAGCGTCTGACCAAAGAGATCGAGCGTCAACGCGGAATTCCCCGGCAGAGTGCTCAATGAAGCCGATTCTCGAAGCTGCCGGGATCCTGTCACAGTATTTCCCATCAGAGTGCCATTGAGGATCTGCAAAGGTGCCTGAATGGTAATACTCCCGCCATCTGCCCCGCTGATGTAAGGAGCCTCGTAATGTTTTTGGTCAGGATCCAGGATGCTCGTGTAGGTCTTGGTGATACCCCACTTGGCATCAGTCTCGGTGGTACCTCCGGAGTAAATACCGCTGTAAACCTTGTCGGGTGTAGCTTGGGAAATATCGACGAGATGCCCCTGATAAATCAGTTTGGTCGTCGCAAAATCCCCCCCCGTGTAGTTCACATAGCCGCCCGAGGAATCGATCGAGGAGCCTTGCGCCATCACCACGGAACTTCCTGCGGCAAGCGAAACGGACCCACCAGCCGTCGTAAGCTGACCGACCGTTCTCTCAATCAGATTGGCAAACCCTGTGGCATCACCAAGGGGAGTGCCGATCCAATATTGACCGTTGTAGGTTCCCGTGAGCCGCTCATCCAGCGTCAGAGTGACTCCTCGAAGACTGCTGGTCCTCTCGAGCGTGCTGTTCGCCAACTCCGCTCCGCGCAACTGTAGGGTCAGAAAATTCTGTGCACTATCAACCGAGATGTCGGTCGAACCAGCCACACTGATCTCCGCGCCCGACCCAAGAGTGATCTGACCGCCGGTATAGACAAACTGAGAGGCGTTCAGTCCACTGGGGAACCAGTTACCGGCCTGAATCGTGACTCCACTCTCCAGTGATACCCCGATCTCCGACAGAGCACCGGAGGTAGCGACTGCACCAGGCGCCTCAATAATCGCTCCCGATCCCATCTGGACGCTTGATCCGACAATGGAAATAATGGAATTAAGCGCCAGCGCTGTTCCGGTGACAGTGGCATCACTGCCCCATTCGGGCAAAATGCGCATGACACTCCCTGCACCGATTTCAACCAATCCTGTATTCTTATAGAGTATCGGTGCCCCTCCCTGCGACTTATAGGAATCATTGATGACAGCGTTATAATTGGCGAGCAGATCAATTCTGCCGTTGAGTGAAACCGAGGTGCTGCTGTCGATCACTCCATTCTGCTGCACCGTTTTTCCAATCATGGTGACATCCCCTTCCGGATTGAAAAGATAACCGCTGTTCTGGGAAATGCCCGTCACGCTTGAAAGCGTCGTCACAGAGGAACCACTGACCTCTCCAACATAAACATCCATGCCTCGAAGACTCGGATCAGATGAGGGGTGTGGATTCAAACCAACCTGCAAACCGGCAGCGAGAATCGTCTGCCCATCGGGTGTGCTGATACTCCCGGCATTGAAAACATCCGGCCCGATCAGAGCCACCAATCCACCCGTATGGCTCGCATTGGCTGGAGCAGTGATCGTGGCTCCCTGCTCCACCACCACATTGCCGATACCCGCCGAGGGTGCAGCAGGTGGGGTAAAGGCGGCTGTCGGCCCCACGGTTCCGGCGGCAATGGCAACGGCTGAAAATAGAAATTGGTAATCAGGATTATTTGCGATCCCACGACCGGTGATACCAGTGAGGGGATCTCCTGTGAGATTGTCATTGATCGGCAGCGTGGACGCCACAAGGGCGTGGGTATTCACTTGGGAACCGTTATGAAAGAGAATCCCGTTCTGGTTCAGAATATAGACCTGACCCTGCGCGGTGATGGAGCCATAGATCTGTGAGGGATTCACATTCCCCATCACCTTGTTGAAGGCAATCCAGGTTCCGACATTGTTTCCACCTGCACTCTGATCGAAGTTCACCTTGGTCTGCGGCCCAACGCTGAAGTGATTCCAGTAGAGGTAGGCACTCTGCTTGTTCTGGGAAATGTTGACGGAATTGCCGCTTTGCAACAACGATTTTACGCCACTCCAGGTCACAGGCACCGTCGGGTATTTGGAGTTCATGGTACCCGTGGGATTATAGGCATCCAACCAGCCAATCTTCAGGCCGTTAGGGGTCCCCGCAGGTGCCATGATGGCATGGGCCCTTGCCTGCATCGCCTGCATGGCCGTAACCGCCGAGTCGGTTTTTTGAAGATCCGCCTGGGCCAGTTGGCTCGTGAGAGAAGCCGAGGCGGCACCGGCATTCTGCAGGTTTGCGGCTCCTCCCGCGCCTCCAGCATTGCCCCCTCCACCGCTCATTGCCTGACGGGCACTCATGGCAAAAAGTGCGGGGCTCGCGGAAAAAAACAATGTAATGGAAAGCACTGCTGACACCATGCGAATCAGTGGGTGAAATCTCTTCATGCGACCCTTCTTCTCCAACGCCGAATCCCTGACAAATCGACTCAGTCGACTGCCGTAAGCAACAGGTTGTGGAGGATGAAAGCGGCGATGCATAAAAAGGCTTGTCAGAATAGCACAGAAGGAATGTTTTCCATTGTTACAATTCCGACATAAACGAGCGGTGTCAGATTAACACAATTTTTGCTAAAAGCACGCTCTAATCAGTCGTTATATACGACCCCATCTCAATTTATTTCCCAATCTTCCCTTGAGCGTTGATCCTCTCTAAAAGAAATTACTCATCTTTATTTTTTCATTTTCACTTTTCTGAATTATAAAAACTCTTCTACCATCGGCTCCATGTCTTTCCATTTAATACGCTCATTAAGGTCGTTTTTATTTCTACTTTCGGTACTCCTTCTTGTAAATCAATCGTTTCCCTCTGCATCCGCCGAAACATCGTTACCGGACAGCACGAATACCCCCCCTGAGATACAACTCGCGCATAACGCGGAGGATCAGTATCGGCTAGGGAGAGCTTACGAGCGGGGTGAGGGAGTTTCTCAATCATTCACCACCGCCGGAGAGTGGTATCTCAAGGCGGCCGATCAAGGCAATCTTAAGGCCATGCACAATCTGGGAGTGCTCTTCCTCACAGGAAGGGGAGTCCCGAAGGATCCGGCCCAAGGTTATCATTGGATCCGAAAGGCTGCCGAGAATGGTGATCCCGGCTCCGCCTATGTAACCGGATTACTACTCATCAAGGGAGAAGGCGTTCAAAAAGATTCTAAGGAAGGAGTCGAATGGCTCAGAAAAGCCGCCGATGCTGACTATCCAGACGCCCTCGCCCGACTGGGTCAGGACACTTACTTCGGTGATGATGGGATCACAAAAGATCCCAAGGCCGCCCTGCCTCTCATCCAGTCCGCCGCAGAAAAAGGAAACCCCTGGGCCTGTGAGACGCTCGGCCTCTTTTATCTTCACGGAGAACTCGTTCCCAAGGATGAGAAAAAGGCCGGTGAATGGCTTGTCAAAGGCAAACATGCCTTCATCATCCCACCTCCCGCAGTCACGGGTGATAAACCCGAGCCATCTGCATCGCATTAAATGCGGGTATTCCGAACTGCCCGCGAAAGGCTTCATCCGCACGATAGGCAGCCGTGTCCCAAGCCTGCTTATATTCCGGCGAGTCCGGAGCTGCCTGTGAAGATTGCACAGCGGTAGTAAAATCATTGGCAATCTGGGAGATCTTTTCCTTCTGACTCTCGGAGAGATCTCCCATGGAGGATTGATCACCAAAGGCCGCCGGAATGTTTGCCACAAAAACGCCCGGAGCAACATGTTGCGGGGGAATGATAGCCAGGGAGGGGAGCCCCGTATTGACTGCCTGAACAACAGTGGATGAATTCGACCCAGTGGTGTTTGATGGCGCTTTTGGAGTGGCTTCAGGTACTCCGCGCGAAAACAAGACAGCCCCTTCGCTATTTCCTGAAACAGACTTGCCCGCAGAGGAAGGAATCACAACATTGACAAGATCGCAGAAACTTCTGGAATTTTTTGAAATGACGCCTTCATGCTTCACTCCATCATTCTGTGAAACCACGCCATGTTGATCTGCCGTCAGGGATTCAGAGGAGGATTTCCCAACTTCCTTTTTTGTCCCCAGTACCGCCTCATTCCAAGTGAGCACAAAACTGCCGCCCACAATGAGCAGGGCAATCAGCATCACGGAGGCGATCCAAGGATTAAAAGGTATTTTCATGACATGTTGCGAGAACTTGAAATCCTGAGTTAAAAGAAATGGGCTGATGCCCTTGTCAGCATCAGCCCATCTTTTTTATCGCGAGACCATCCGCTCTGAAAGCGATTGCTTAATAGATCGGATAGATATTGCCACCATCAGAGTCACGATTGACCTGGAGGTTGGAGATCTTGGCATTACCCGCACCAAGCTGGGCATCCGTGAAGCTTTGGATGATGCTTTCCACGGAAGTGGCCACACCGTGCGATGCCGTTGTGGAGGCCGTGGCACTCTCACCAACGCGGGCGAAGGCCCAGCCACTGTAGGTACCATTCTCCACATTCGCCGAGGAGGGAACCACACCATTGTAAGTCAAAAACTTCACGCCGGCCGATCCGGTCGCGTTGTGAGTCGAGCTATAGCCGATGAAGTAGTTATTGCCTGCATATCCAACAAAGGAGCCGCTCAGATCAATGCCAGGGCCGGATGCCAGGGCATTGGTGAAGAGACCCCGCAGGGTGCCATCGGAACTATAACCACTGTTTCCAAGCGTGCCGCTGCTGATCCCATCAATCGTCTCGATAGGATAGAGATTCAGCTTGTTGAGACCATTTGTCACAACCAATTGATACTGAACCACCGGCGTCTGCACACCCAAGCCCGTCTCATTGAACCAGACCGTGCGCGTTCCCCCATCAATATTACGACCAAAAGCAAAAACAGCATTGGTAGTATCGCCGGCATTTCCCGTGATGTATGCAAGAGGCACGGCACCTGCGCTAAAGAGCTCCCTCACCTGTGCCGAAGTGATGTTGCCGTAGGTGATGACATTAGTGCTTACGCCGGCCGTGACGGTGGCATTGGTGGTGGCGGCAACGGGCCAGTTGGTATTGGCAATCCAGACATACCCCTCGACCGCCACAGGCGTGTCATTCTGAATCGAGCCATAGGTCCGCCCATCTCCGGCACTGTTGCCATTGAAGAAAGAGGTTCCTTGAGCATTATCGTAGAGCGCCGCCTGCGGAGACTGGCTGTTGGTGGCATTTGTAACTGAAACCAGACCAGCCGGAGCATTTGTTCCGTAGTAGTTGAACTTCACCGGATTATTGCTGGGCGCGGCAAGAGCCTGGATGATATTCTCGGAACCAGCCCAGTGAACGATGATCTGATTCGTCACGCCGCCAGTGACATAAGTATAAATAGCATTGGTTTCTTTGCCAAAAGTGGCATTGTCCCAGGTCACCAGATTACCGCCATTATTGGTGGCATACTGGAGAAGCGCTGCGTCGGTGGTGGCCTGGAAGGAAGTAGCACCACTGAAGTAGGTAACACTTCCCGTCGTGGCATGAGCCACTCCGAGGCTAAGGGCGGCAAGAGTGCCGATGAGGAGGTTTTTCTTGAATTTCATGGTTTTAATAGAGGTTGATTGATTCTTGTTGGTTATTTAGTGGTTGCACTGCGGCGACGATAGGTGATCACGAAAAGCAGCAATCCCAGCCCAAGCAGGGCGTAAGTGCTTGGCTCCGGAACGGCGGCGACATTGATGTTTCCCAAAGCGTCCACGCCAATTGTATAGCCGCTATTGACAAATGCATTGGCACCAGCTGCATAGGCCACACTGTAAAGCCCAAGCGCGGATCCAATTGTTCCCTCGATATTCTGCCCGGAAATTCCGAAAGCTCCGGTGCCTGCACCACCCGGCCAGTAGCTACCCCATGAACCAGTTGCCGAGGAACTCGTCTGCTCCACACCGTAACCAGTCCAGTCCGAGCTATTGTTTGTCAGACTCAGACTCTGATATCCGATACCAGTACTTCCGGTGAGCCCACTATAATCCACTTTAAGAGAGGTATTTCCTGAATTGAGAGCTGCCAGACTGGTTCCACTAGCAGCAGTTTCATAGACATTACCCCAGTGACTTCCAGACAAGGTCACTCCCAATGCTCCGAAGCTGATCTGACCGCTAGACCAGCTGTTGGAACCAAAAACGGTGTTCAGATCTCCCGCGATATTGAAGCTTGAGAAATTGTTCAGATTGGAAAACTGGCCAAGATCAATCAGGAGATTCACGGTGCCGCCGGAGGAGTTCCCCCCCGTCGTTTCAAATCCGAGAATGATGTCACCGGTCTGATAGGTTATCGGCGAAGCTTTTGCCGCCGGAAGCAACGCCGCCCCAAGAAGGGCAAGCGCTGCCGTGGTGAGTAATTTCTTTTTCATGGGTTTTTTGGGATATGGTTTGTTTTTTTTGGATTCCTTCCTTTCCTGCTCAGTGAGGGCTAGGAAGATTTTTTGCCTGCTTTTTTTTTCCTCCCGAATTGTTGAACCCCCTCTTCGAGGTGGCTCCATCGACTCTGGAGGTTGATGGATTCTTGGTTTGCTGTTTTTTGATGGTAGTTGTTTTGTCCGAGCGAGCAGCATCATAATTCAATGACGACCAGTTTGCTAGTCTTTTATTAGAATATTTTAGGGGAAATATTTTTACAGAGTAAAACCAGCCGAATCTATTGGATTAACAGCTAAAATCAATTTTGTATCACTATGCGATAGATCGCATATCCATTTATTTTAAGAAATGTTCAAGCAACCCTTCGCTCTCTCACACCATCCAATGTGACGAAATTGTAACATTCAGGAGCACCTTCCCCATTCCCCCTTTGCGAATTCTTATTCTATTGTTCAGCGATGATTTTCCTGCGCTTCCCATCCGTCATTCTCATTATTTCAGTCACGATTTTCCTCACTCTGTCCACTCCTGAGATCAACGCCGCAGCGGCAAATACTCCAACGCCATCCGCAGACACACAAAATGCGGAGGATCAATTTCTCATTGGCAGGGCCTATTATCGGGGCGAGGGAGCTACCCAATCGTATGAGCAGGCAGGCTTCTGGTATCGCAAGGCGGCAGAACAGGGAAATCTCAAGGCCATGTACAATCTCGGCATCATGTTTCTGGAGGGCCAGGGAACAAAGAAAGATGAAGCCCAAGGCTACCACTGGATCAGGAAAGCTGCCGAGTCCGGAGATCCGCGAGCCACTTACCTCTGCGGAGTGCTTCTCTGCGAGGGCATCGGGGTTTCTCGCGATAAAACCGAAGGAGTATCTTGGCTCCATCAGGCCGCCAAGTCCGGAGATCCCAATGCCATTGCACGACTGGGACAGGATTACTTTTACGGTGAAGATGGAGTGACGAAAGATCCCGCCATGGCGCTTCCCCTTATCCAATCCGCCGCAGAAAAGAGAAATCCCTGGGCTTGCGGCACCCTCGGTGAAATGCTCCTGACAGGCGACCTGCTTCCAAAAAATCAGGTCGCGGCCACGGCCTTGTTCCAACAGGGCGCAGTTCTTGGTAATCCCACTTCCCAGTTTGAATACGCCAGAATCCTGATGAGCACCGATCCCGTGCGCGCCTATCCCTGGATCAAGCTGGCTGTGGAGGCCCACGAAATCCGGGCCATTGGCCTGATGAATGACTGCCGTCCGCATCTGACACCCGAACAAGTTGCCAGCGGTGATGCCGAAGCGGTAAATATTCGAAAAAACTATCTGCACTCACCCACGAACAAATAGATCCGAATTGTAGGATTGTTTCCGGTATTACTGACCTGTGGTACTTTGCTGCATGGCCTCAAAGGCCATGTTTCCATACTGCTGTTTGAAGAGCTGATTCGCCCGAGAGGTCGCATTATTCCATATCTGGAAATAGGCAGGAGAGTCTGGTGCAGCACCGGAAGATTGAACCTCCTTGGTAAAGTTGTCGGCCATCTGAGTGATTGCCTGGTTCTGTTCAGGCGAAGTGATGCCTGCCTTCGCCGGATCTCCAAAGGCCGCAGGAATTGGGATATTGGCACTGGCGGCTGTCGTAGCTGGTTCATTCTGACTCGATGCCGTAACAACCCGAGAGGTATCAATGGAAAGCAAGGGCATCCTTTTCTGCGATAGAGGACTATCAGCAGGGGCAGACGATTCGGATAGTTGCAAAGGAATCGATGAGATGCTTCCAGAAATTTCGCGTGAGGACGAAAGAACAATCGCCCCCTCAGCAGAAGAGAAGTGTTGGACGGATTGATTTTCGGCAGGAGCGGCCTGGATTTGCATCTTGGCAGAAGCAGTCAACTGAGCGGAGCGGGAACATTCTGGAATCAAGGCATCGGCAGCTCTCTTTATACCATTCGACAAGGGACTGCTGTGATCCGCTGGTAAATTTACAGCAAGAAATTGCGAAAGTTGTGAGTGATACCCCACTGATGAACTCACCACTGCGATCTCCCTCTCTGTCCTGATCCAAGAATAAGAAAGCTCCACAAAAATGGAAATCGCCACACAAGCAATAATCACGGAACAGAACGTCGCTGAGGGAATTTTCATGGATTGGAATAAGAGTTTGAAAACAGACAGACCGATGGTCTCCCATCGGCCTGCCGTTTTTAGGTTTTCATGATGGAGAGAAGCTGCCTTCTCTCATCGCATTCCTAGTAGTTGTTATAGACTGGTGAGCCATCGCCATTGCGTCCCACAACGAGGTCGTTAAGGTTCACATTGGGAGAGAGTGTGGAAGTAGGTGTGGCAATCAGGCCGGTACCGATGCCAGTGGCAACAGCCTTGGCTGCGGTATCGGCACTGGGCGAGACATAGAGATGCTCGTACCCCCAGAAGGTGTATTGACCCTGAGCGATAGCATTGGTCGAGCTGGCGACACCATCATAGCTGAACTTCACAAGACCATTGTTGGTCTGGCCGTTGGCATCGCTGGTTCCGGCATAACCCACTAGGAAATTGGTCCCCGTATAGGCACTGGTGGCCCCATTGGTATTAACAACAAGTCCCGTTCCCTTGGCCAGAGTATTGGTGAAAAGTGCCACAAGCGTGCCACCCGAGCTGTACCCGCTATTACCAACAGTCGAGGAACTAACACCATCAATGATCTCAATCGGGTATGGTTGTATATTATTAGTAGTATTATATTTATACTGAAAAACTGTAGTTTTAACTCCGTAGCCAGTCTCTGCCAGTGTGGTCAAACGGGTTCCTGAATCAATGTTACGTCCGAAGAGGTAAACACCATTAGTCTTATCTGCAGCATTTCCTGTTAGGAGAGCCAGTGGCACCGTACCTGCAGCGAGAAGCTGATTGGCAAGATTAGCGCTCAAATTGGATGCAGGAATGTTCACGCTGCCAATCCAGTTGAAAGAGACAACACCGACCTCACCATCAGCTCCATCAAATCCGGAGAGAGTGGAGTAGCTGACTCCATTAAAGGTTCCGTTGAAAGCTGAAGTGGACTGGAAGGTATCGGAAAAAGTGAGCTGGGCCAACTGGTTGTTGGTATTCTGAGCCGAGGTGGAGTTGCCTGCGGAGCTATTGGTGCCCGTGGCATTGGTGGCAAAGAAGCCGATCAGAGCGGCATTCGACCCAGTCGTAGGACCAGCCACTGACTGAATACCGGCTTCGGAGCCACTCCAGTGGACATCGATCAGATTGGTCACTCCGCCGCTCACATAAGAGGCAAGCAGATTGCCGGCACTCCCAAGCGTGGCATTATCCTGAGCAAGGATATGACCGCTGTTATTCGTGGAATAGGTTCCGATGGCGGCATTCGCACTGCTGCGGAAGGCGGTGGAACCAGTAATGTAAATCGTCTCAGCGGAAGCTGAACCGATGGAGAGAGCTGCAAGAGCAGCGAGCAGCAAGGACTTGGTGTGTTTCATTGGTGTATGGTTTTTTAGTTTGTACGGAAGATAAGATTAGCTGTTGCTGGTCTGTGATTTGCGACGCCTCGCGAGGATAAGAACGAGCGCGCCGAGTCCAAAGAGGACATATGTGGAAGGCTCGGGAACCGCACTTACTAAACCAGAACTGGAGAGAGAAAGCGTTCCTTCCAAGGCGGAAGTGCTTCCCGTCGTGCCATAGATATCCAGATTTCCTGCAACGCCATTCACCAAGGAAACATTGTAAACACTAAAGTAGGGGGCAGTTACCAAGTTCCCTGTGAATGTCGCAAAACCGGTATCGGGAGAGGTGTTGACAAATTGCTCAACACCGACAGTCAGCCCCTGATGATTGCTGATATCATTGCCATAGCCAGTTGCCAAGGTCTGGAAATGTGTGCTAGTTGTTGCAAGAGCTCCGACACCTTTTTCAACAAGAGAGGCATTACCCGAAGGCACTGAGGCATAAATAATGCTCTTGTCAGTTGGCAGACCAAAAAGCCCCCACTGCACATTGGCCGCGCTGTTGGTGCTCCATCCAGTTCCAAAGACCGAGACCAGGTCGGCACTCAGATTGATGGAGGAGAAGCTGCCACCTGAAAGAGCGGAAGCAAATGTGGAGCCAGAGCCAAGATCGACGAGATAGTCGAGATTCAGCGAAGTTGATTCGAAAGCGAGAAAAATATCGCCATCCGTATAGGAGATAGGAGTGGCTTTTGCCGTGGTGAAAGCCGCAACCCCAACGAGGGCGATGGCTGTGGTAAGAAGTATTTTTTTCATCTGATTGGTTTGTGTTGGGTTATTTGTGGCTAAGTGATGGCTGCGGAGTGAAGTTGGCTGATGACTCTTGAAATGGAGGCGGAATGAGTGTTTATCAGGGTTTCAATCGCTTATTGACGCTTGGTGTTTTCAAACGAGGCGCACTATGCCCAAGCCAATCTGGGTCGTCATGACCTTTAATGTTACAATTTCGTCACAATTGATCCGCCCTCTGACGACACACTAGAAGTGGGGGAAATTCCCTATTTTGGAGCTAGTGTCTATTTCCCGTGGCCTCTACCACTTTGGTTTTCGAACACCCGGAGGCATGAAATCTGCTCTCCTTTAGACCGTGACAATCTCTTGCGATGATCCGATATGTTTCCCTAAAGAGTTGCACCCCGCCTCCTCTGCTCTAAATTCTCTGGGCGTCCACACCTCATGCAACCGCCCTTGAATTCACTCCGCTCCCTGGCTCTCCGCTTGCTCCCAATACTGGCGGTGCTGATGTTGCCCGGATGTGCCCTTTTCCAACCGGGAGCCGATCTTTCCAATTTTCACACGGTCGTCATTGATCCCGGTCATGGCGGAATCGACCATGGAGCCCATGCCATCAGGGGGATGGATGAGAAGATGCTGACGCTCGATGTCGCTCAGCGTCTGAAGCCTCTCCTGCAGGCAAGAGGATATCATGTCGTGATGACGCGCAACTCAGATGTCTTCATCCCGCTGGGCGTCCGCGCAGCCATCTCCAACGCCCACCCTGACGCGGTCTTTGTCAGCATTCACTGCAACTGGACTCCGAGCCGCTCGGTTACCGGCGTCGAGTCCTATTACTATAATCCGAGTTCCGCTCCCTTCGCCTCAAACATCCTGCACTCCATTTACAACTGCTACGGATCGCATAGCCGCGGCGTGAAATCGTGCCACTACTATGTCCTGCATCACAATCTCCGCCCCGCGACACTCGTGGAACTCGGATTCATCTCCAACTATCAGGAGGATGCCAAACTACAGAATCCGGCCGTACGCCAACTTCTGGCGGAACGAATCGCGGAGGGAATCTCCAAGCCGCAGGGGGGACACGCACCGGCGAACCAGGTTCGTCAATAAATTAGGCGGGCTCAACCCATCGGTTGTGCTCCCTAATAAGATCAACCAATCGCGCTACGGCTTCTCCTTCAGGGATGTTGAACTTCACTGCCTGCTTGCCAACATAGAGGTTCACCTTTCCGGGAGCACCCCCGACATAGCCGAAGTCGGCATCGGCCATTTCTCCGGGTCCGTTGACGATGCATCCCATCACGGCGATGCGAACCCCCTTGAGATGGCCTGTAGCGGCCTTGATCCTGGCCGTTGTCTCCTGGAGGTTAAATAGTGTCCTGCCGCAGGAGGGACAGGCGACATAGTCCGTCTTGAAAATCCTGACTCCAGCTGCCTGCAGAATATTATAGGCAAGTCTCAACGACTGGCCCGGAGCCCCCTCGCTCCGCAGCAGGATAGCATCTCCGATTCCGTCACAGAGCAGTGAGCCGAATACCGTTGCAGAATGCAGCAGATGATCCAGAAATTCTCCATTTCCATCCGGTGACAACGTATCACCGAGCGTAGCGAGTGTGTCTTTTAGCAGGATCGGATGCCGCAAAACAATCCTTGCCGCCAGCAAACGGAACGCCACGATCGGATTCAGCGTTACGCCGTCACATACCGTCACCAGATGAGGTTCTGAAAACGCATTCACAACAGCGACTTCCTCATCGGACATCGGATCAATTTCCAGGAGTGGAAGATCTTCCAAGATCAGCTCCGGCTGATAATCACCGAGAGCCTCGCGTTTGTGCGCCACCGCTTCATCAACCCGGCGCGGAACAACGACGCGAACGGTCTCGGCACCACCCAGAGTTATCGTTTTGGTGATTCCTCTAAGCGCCATCGGTTCAGAAGCTCTGCGCTTGTAGTCAAAAAAAGACCAGCTAGGCGCGATGCCACTTACTGGGGGGATCCCTGAATCCCTATCTGCAACGGTAGCAACCAAGGCACGCGCCACGGGAATCTCGTGCTCGCTATCCTCGGTGAGGGAGACGCGGATGGTATCACCGATGCCATCCGAAAGCAGTGACCCGATACCGATGGCGCTCTTGATCCGCCCATCTTCGCCATCACCAGCCTCGGTCACTCCCAGATGTATCGGGTAATTCCAATCAGCTCCTTCCTGATGCAGCCGTGCAACCAGCAGCCGGTAGGCGGCGATCATCACCTTGGGATTGGAAGCCTTCATCGAAAAGATCATCTGATGAAAATCGAGATTCCGAGCAATGCGGACAAATTCCAACGCACTCTCGACCATGCCGAGTGGGGAGTCCCCGAAGCGGTTCATGATCCGGTCACTCATTGAGCCGTGATTCGTCCCG
>Ga0302155_10000683_pt1 | contig 26009 bp, 26 predicted proteins | sample I_Bog_N3_1_FD_193508 | JGI IMG/M metagenome (GOLD analysis project Ga0302155, IMG submission 193508) | Peat permafrost microbial communities from Stordalen Mire near Abisko, Sweden - I_Bog_N3_1 | ecosystem: Environmental > Terrestrial > Soil > Wetlands > Peat | place: Sweden: Abisko, Stordalen...
TCTTGCATCACTTCCGCGAGCGTGACCGGCTCCATCGACAATGACAATTTACCTGACTCGATCAGCGCCAGATCGAGTATCTCGTTGATCAGTTCCAGCAAATACCAGCCGGCCTGCAAAATTTGATCGATGCTTCGCTTTTGCGATTGCGTGGGTGTTGGGGTACCGGATTCAATCAGTTGGGCAAAACCAAGGATCGCACTCAGCGGCGTGCGCAGCTCATGGCTCATACTAGACAGAAAATCCGATTTGGCCTGGTTGGCCTTGTCGGCGGCAAGCTTGGCGCTGACCAGCTCGGCATTCTTTTCCTGCAGTTCCTGATCCATTCTTTTGTGTTCAGTCACATCGCGCGCGGCGGCAAATACCCCCTGCAAGCGCCGATTTCGGTCATAGAAAGTGGTGGCGTTGTAAGAGACCACGGTCTCCTTGCCATCGCGCGCGCGCGCGGTCAGTTCGTAGTTATTAATTTTTTTTTCGCTGAGCACCAGTTTGATACTCATCTCGGCCCGCTCGGGATCTGTGAAGCAGTTCTTGAACGGCGCACCGATCAATTCATCGCGGGTGCAATCGGTGAGGGCTTCCATCTGTTTGTTGACGTCGGTAATGATGCCGGCCGAGTCGGTGGTCATCAACGCGTCCATGTTGGCTTCAAATAGCGAACGGGTATAAAACTGCTGATCGCGCAGGCGCTGCCCCAGCGCTTCTTGTTCGGCTTCGATCTGCTTGCGCGCGGTGTTATCGGTGCCGATCAACAAGTAGCCGATGATGGCGCCCTGCACGTCGCGTAGCGCCGTGACCGAGACCACCGCGGGAAAGCGGCTGCCATCCTTGCGGATGTAGGTCAATTCATAGATATCTTCAATCCCGCGCGAGGCCTTAAAGACCAAGGCCTCGAATCCTGGCGTGATCGGCGCTTCCAGCTCTACGCTCAAGGCCTTGGCGCGCGCAATCATTTCTTTGGGATCTGAAATATCGGCGGGCGTAATCTGGTTCAGAACCTCGGCCGCCGTATAACCCAGCATGCGTTCCGCACCGACATTGAAAATCTGAATCACGCCTTTTTCATCGGTGGCAATGCTGGAGAAATTGGCGCTATTGAAGATCGCATTCTGCAGCGCCCCGGCCTTCAGCAGCTCGTCTTCCGCTTTCTGACGCGCCGTGTTGTCGGTGCCGATCAACAAATAGCCGATGATGGCGTTTTTGGCATTATGCAATGCCGTGACCGAGACCACCGCGGGAAAGCGGCTGCCATCCTTGCGAATATAGGTCAGCGTGTAAATATCTTCGATGCCGCGCGAGGCCTTGAATACCAGCGCCTCAAAACCGGGAGCGATGGTGGTGTCGAGCTCCAGGCTCAGGGCTTTTGCGCGCGCAATCACTTCCTGCGGGTCGGAAATATCAGCCGGTGTGATGCGGTTCAATACTTCGGCCGCGGTATAGCCCAGCATGCGCTCGGCGCCCACGTTGAAGATCTGAATCACCCCATTGGCATCGGTGGCGATGCTGGAAAAATAGGCACTATTGAAAATTGCGCTCTGCAAGGCGCCGGCCTGAAGCAATACTTTCTGACTGCGAACTTCGACACGCGGGTCCGTTGCGCCGGTTTCGGCTGTGGGCGCAAGCAGGTTTCTGGGTTTTGGCATGACTAATTCCGGATAGACGGATCTATCTTGAGGGGTGAGCGTAAAAACCAATGCGGTCATTGCAGAGTCCGCTGCGGATGAGTCTGAATGAAAGCCGCTCACCCTGGTGAGCCCATCATCATTGCGTTATTGACGATCGTCTGTGCGCTATCCCACAAAGGGGTAAATCACTCTATGACCCCTTTGGCCAAGGACGAATTGAGCGGCCCGCGCGGCGCCGGGTATCGCCGCATGATTGAAAACTGCGCGGTCGGTCGCGCGGGCACGCCGGACGAGGTTGGCAATGTCGGCGCTCTGCTGATGGGGGCGGATGGCGCCTTTATTACTGGCAGCGACTTTCTCATGGACGGCGGCGTGACCGCCGCATACTGGTTTGGCGAGCTCGCGGTCACCCATTAGTGAGCGGCTCCGCAGGTCATTGCGTTCAATGGCTTACAGCCGGGTTTCGCTAAATAGCCTGTCGGATCTGATCGTGTCGTGGCGCTCAGTCCGTCGCTGGACGTCCGCGCCTTAACGATTTTTATGCCTGACTCAGTTTGGCCAGACCCGGCTGGTCGAGCAGCCGCACTCCATTGCGTTCCACTTGGATCAGTCCCTGTTGCGCCAAATGCTTGAGAATGGCGTTGCAGGTCTGGCGGCTGATGCCGATCGCGCCGGCCAGCTCTTCTTGACTGAATCGCAGCTGCTCGCTGTCCTGGGCCAGCAATAGCAGGCGTTGGGCCATGCGGTTTTCCGGTGGCGTCAAGGTTTGCTGGCTTAGTCCTTGCATCAGTCTGCGGGTTTTAGCCGCCAGCAGCTGACCGAGCGCCAGCCAGAGATCGGGCTGCGCGCGCAGGTAGGCCCGCAGCGCTGGCAGCGGAATGTGCCATAAGCTCGCGCTTTCATCCGCGTATACGTCATGGGTGCGCGCGCCGCCATCAAACAGCGCCAGTTCCCCCAGCCACTGGCCTGTGGTCAGCCGGGCCAAGATGCTGGTTTTTCCCAAGGCGTTGCTCACGCCAATCAGCACACTGCCATGCTGTACGCAGTACGCAGTACAGCCCATCCGCGGCGTCGCCCCGCAGAAATAAGAATTCGCCATTGACCAGCGCGCGTGGCCGACCCATGGCGACCAGGGCGTATTGATGCGCATCACTGAGCGCCGCGAACCAGTCGCTGCGGCGCAACTCCCGTTGAACCATCGTTGTGTCGTGGCTTTGACAGATGATTTCGCGTTCCAATGGCATGATGGCCTCTCGTGTAACCAGGAAAACCCCGAATGAAAACCCTGACCCAGCATTTAGTCCACTATGCCGAGTATCATCGCGACGCGCGTAATATCTATAGCCATTTTATCGGGATCCCGCTGATCGTGGTGGCGGTGGCCGGTTTGCTGGGGCGATTGCCGCTGGCCGGCGGTATCACTTTGGCGCATTTGGTGGTCGCGCTGCTGATCGGGTTTTATCTGACTTTGAATGTCGGATTGGGGCTTTGCATGGCGTGCGCCATGTGGGCCGCGTTGTATGCCGGGCTTGCCCTGGCGGCCAGTGGCTCGGGTTTGATGGCGAGTCTGGCGCTGTTTGCGCTGGGATGGGTGATTCAATTCATTGGGCACGGGTTTGAAGGCCGCAAACCGGCTTTCTTCGACGATGTCATGGGGCTGGTCATTGGCCCGCTGTTTGTCGTCGCCGAATGGCTATTTATGTTCGGCTGGTATTCCGGTCTGAAAGCCAGCGTCGAACAACAAGCCGGGCCGGTTCGGTCGCTGCGAAATTGAATGAAGTGACGCTCCAAACAGATTCCTGGCGTGTTCCCTGGGCGGTGGTGTGGCAGTATGTGGGTCACCGCTTCAGCATGGTATTGAAATGATTGGCATCACCGTCGGGATTTTTACTGTTGTCTATCTGGGAATGATCCTGGGGAGCCTGCCGTTCTTACAGTTGGATCGCACAGGGATCGCCCTGCTCGGGGCGATCGCGCTGATTGGTTTTCATGCGCTCAGCCTGGGTGAGGCGGCGCGCTCGATCCACCTGCCGACCATGATCTTGTTATTCGCTTTCATGGTGGTCTCCGCGCAGATGCGTCTGGGCGGATTTTACGACGGGTTGACCCGTTGGGTCGCGCGGCTGCCATTGGCCCCGCCGCTATTGATGGGCGCTTTAATCCTGGTGGTTGCCGTGCTGTCCGCGGTATTCAGTAATGATATCGTTTGCCTGGCGATGGCGCCGGTTCTGATTGACGCCTGTCGCGGACGCCGCCTGAACCCGTTGCCCTATCTGTTGGCGCTGGCCTGCAGCGCCAATATCGGTTCGGCGGCGACATTGATTGGCAACCCGCAAAATATGTTGATCGGCGAGACGCTCCACTTGTCGTTTGCGGGTTATTTGTTCGAGGTGGCGTTGCCGGTCGGTTTAGGTCTGCTGGTCACCTGGGCGGTTGTGCTGGCGCTGAGTCGTGGGCAACTCGTCGATCCGTTGGTGATGGCCGCGCCGCGCGCAATGCCGGAGGAGGGGTTTGCGCTGAATCATTGGCAAACGATCAAGGGACTGACCGTTGCCTTGGTGATCGTCGCCTGCTTTCTGTTGACTGATTGGCCACGCGAAGTGGTGGCGCTGACGGGCGCCGGGGTACTGCTGACCAGTCGCCAACTTCATTCGCGTCAGATGCTAGGCTTGGTCGACTGGGAGCTGCTGGTGTTGTTCATGGGCTTGTTTGTGGTGAACCATGCCTTACAAAAAACCGGTTTGCCGGCGCTGATGATCTCAGACCTGGCCGCTGCCGGGGTCTCGCTGCAACACTTCGCTCCCCTGTTCGCCACGACTTTTATTTTGTCCAACATCGTTTCTAATGTGCCGGCGGTGATGCTGTTGTTACCCAGTGTCGCTCATTCGCTGGCCGGGCCCACCCTGGCATTGGTGAGTACGCTGGCGGGCAACCTGCTCATTGTCGGTAGCGTGGCGAACATTATCGTGATCGACGCCGCGGCGCGGCGCGGTATCGCGATTAACTGGCGCCAACATGCCCGGATGGGAATTCCGATTACCATCGTCACCCTGGCGATTGCCGCCGCTTATCTTGCTCTCCGTTACGTGGGGTAACGCACGGAACATTGCTGGCGCCAGGGATAAACTGCGAGCGATCAACGCGCCAGGCCTGGACGTCTGTCAGACGGACCGGTTTCAAGCCGCGCGTAGCAACCCAGGTGGCCCCCATGATTTTTTCGCGCGATCAAATGAGCATAGACGCGTTGTACGCCGCAATGAAAACCAGCGCAGGTCTTTCCGAGTTCGTGATCGGAGTGGTCTGCTTGACGGCGGGGTGGTGGCTTGCACGCTATGTGTTTCGTCGTTGGTTTGCCCCGGTTCCCGCGCGTCTGGACCAGTTTTTGCCCTATCTCGGTCTGCGCCTGGTGGTGCCGATTAGCGCGCAGGCATTGCTGGTACTCTGCGCCGTCGGTTGGGTGCGGCTGCTGGGGCATAAGCCGCATGTATTGCTGGCGTTCGCCGCTATGCTGTTTTGGATGGTGGCGATTCGCCTATCGACGGCGCTGATTCGCGAGGCTTTGCCTCGTGGCCGAATCGGGCGTACCAGCGAGAAAGTGGTCTCGTCGGTGCTGTGGCTGGCCTTTGTCACCTGGACTATCGATCTGGACGATATGGTGATCAGCTGGACGGATTCGGTTTCGTTTACCGTGGGTAAAACGCACCTGGATTTATCGATGGTCCTGAGCGCTTTGCTTTGGGCTTCAGTGATCATGATCGTGGCGTTGTGGCTCAGCCGCGTCATCGAAAAGCGGGTGATGGGGATCGATAAAATTGATCTCAATCTGCGCATTGTGGTGGGGAAATTGTCGCGCACCATTCTGATGGTGGCGGCGGTGCTGATCACCTTGCCCATGGTCGGTATTGATCTGACGGTGCTGTCGGTATTTGGCGGCGCGCTGGGCGTGGGCTTGGGTTTCGGCCTACAAAAACTCACCAGCAGTTATGTCTCGGGTTTTATCCTGCTATTAGAACGCTCGGTTCGCATTGGCGACCGGCTGACGATTGATAATCGTGTCGGCTATGTCACTCGGATCACTTCACGCTTTGTGGTGCTCAAAGGTCTGGATGGTACGGATGCGCTGGTGCCGAATGATCTGATTATCTCCAATACTGTGGTGAATCAATCGTATACCGACACGAAAATCTGGAGCAGCGTCAGTGTCGACGTCGCCTATGGCACCGATATTGAATTGGCGCTGACGCTGTTGAATCAGGCGGCTTCGCAGCCGCGCATTCTGTCCAACTCCGCGCCGACTGCCTATGTCACCCTATTAGGCCCCAGTGGCATCTCGCTCCAAGTCGGTTTCTGGATAACTGATCCGGAAAATGGTTACATGGTGTTGCATTCTGATATTTACCGAGCAATCTGGCGTTTGTTTGTCGAGCATCACATTCAGGTGCCTCTACCGCAAAGCGCGGTGACCTTGCTCAACCCGCTGCCCGTGATTCCCGCGCCGGCCCCCGCGCCCTTGGCGGCGGAGGTCGAAGCGGTAGCGGGTGAGACGCCGGTGGCAGAAACACCGGTGGCGAACGCCGGGGTGGCCGCCGATGTGGTGGATCTGGCGACCATCGAGGAAACCCGGGCGCCGGGCGCCGCGTGAACCCGGTATCCTATTGGTTCGCGTTGGCCTGCCGTACAGGATCGCGCGCATAAAGCCAATGGACTTCGGTTTAGAAGTCCATTGGCTTTATGCGCTTGCAGCCTGCCTGATTTTAAAGCCAGACAGGCTGCAATGGATTAGCGCTTGACCCGTGAAATCTTGGTGCCTTCGATACTCAGGCTGGCCATGAGACCTTGCTGGTCGAAAATAAACGCATACGCATCGCTACGCATTGTCGTCGATGACAGATTTCTAGCGACACCATCATTGACCACCACTACAGTCGGGCCGACACCAATTTCCCAGCCCTTGGATTCATGCAGATAGTGCAGCGACTTTTTGTCCATTAAAAAGACCACATAGCCATAGGACTGAGCACCTGCCTGTAAGCCCCAGGACCCGGAAACCGTATTGTAGTAGTCAATCGGTTGGCCATCCTTGAACAGCACGCCTTCGCCATAACTGCCGCCAAAGACTAAACCGGCCTTGAGTACTTTAGGGAACACCAGAATTTCAAGGGCCTGGGTGGACATCTTCTGGGCCACCGGATTGGTGCGGTAAAGGGTTTGCAGTGCCTGATTGGCTTGAGCGTTCAGGTCATCCGCTGTGTCGGCAAAAGCCTGGCTGCTGAATAGTCCCAACGTGCATACGGCGGCGCCGATGAGAAGGAATTTCTGCATACTACTTCGAATTGTCGTCATGGTTAATCCTTGAGTGTTGTTTGAAATTCGCAATACGAAACAACCGCTCGTACTATGAATTAAATCTTAGCTTAAGCGACTGGTTTTGGGTTATCGGTACGTTGGCATACATAGCGAAAAATATTTCATATTTTAAACGGAGCCTAAGCGGGAGGATGTCCGCGCCGTGATCAGAAGCTCCAGGTCAGCCAGGTGAACAAGATATTTCCATAACCCTTGCCGCCCGGCACATAGGTGGTTTGCAGCGAAACACGGTCATAAGAGATAGACAGCAACGGCAGCACCAGCGGAATCGGGTAGTAGTGATAGTCCGAGCGCGAGGTGAAGCCCATGGTAAAGCCAGCGCCTAGACGCCAATCCCCCACGGGACGCCAAATTTTCTGGTATCCATAGCCGGCAATCGGCTCGGCGCGGTCGTGAGAGTCGAGAAAAGCCATGGCATACCAGGAATGCCAATCGCCATCGCTATCATAAAAGTAGGTCCCCGCGCCCAGCCCCCATGGTGTCTCGTTATACCCTGAGATTTTTTCCGAGGTATAGTCGGCCCGGTTATGCCAGGTATGCAGTGGCAGATACAGTTGGTATTGATTCGACTGCCATGTCGCCGCCATATTGCCCTGCGCGCGTTGCCACCAGCTTGTCGTGCTGGTATCGGTCGAGGTCGCCGTCGCGGCCACCGGGGCCGAGGTGTTGACCGGGGTGTCCGCCATTGCTGGCGCGGCAAGCCCCAGAACCAGTGTGACCGCGCTCAATCCCGGTAAATAGCGATGAAATGAGTTGTATCCCACGCAATAGCTGATCGGCTTGCCGATGCTAGAGGGTTTCACTGCTTTTTGTGGCTGAGTGGATGGGTACTGTCTATCGGATTGACCTTGATAGCCACGCCGGCCTTTTCGGTCTCAGCGCTGATAGCGGCGGTTGGCGCGGTGCGTGGGAACCTATCAGCATGGCTCGTGGCCATCGATTTTTTGTGCAGATCGCGGCTTTTTGTCGGTTTCTTCATGGTTGTGACTCCTTCTGGGATGAGGTGCTTGCGCTCATCGGCGCAAACGTTAGAGCAAACCATGACATGAAGCGTGTGGGGTGTCGGTACGTTATCGCACATTGTAAAACCGAGTGTTCAGGCGCTGCTTTCCCGCCCTGCCTGGTAGCATTCGCAGGCAGCGGCTTCGAGCCCCTTGCGGTCAAGGATCTGGATCAGCCCGCGGGTATAGTTAATCAGTGCTCTGCGTTGCAAGGCGCCCGCCGCGATGGTGACGCCGCTGCGATGGACTCCCAGCATGCTCGCTAGACTGTCATGGGTCAGATAGAACTGATCAGCGTGGCTACCGTCGTGCATCATCAGCAACCAGCGCGCCAGGCGGGGCTCGATTTCGTGAAAATGGGCGCAGGCGGCGCTTTGTGGAATTTGCTCCATAAAGGTCGCCAGTTGACGCCATAACGCACGCGCCAGGGTGTGGCTGGCCATGAGTTCGCGCCGCATTTGTGCCGCGCTCAGGCAGAGCGCGATGCCGGGGCCCCGAACCACCGCGCGCATCGCCGCGCTGCTCGCGCCCAGCGCCAGCGTTGCGCCCAGCATGCCCCGGTTGCCAACGAGTCCCATTGATAATGGCGGATGTCCGCTTAGCGGGGTTTCCAGCGAGAGTACCCCGGACAGCGGAAAGTAGACATGGTGATAGCGCTGATGAGGTTCGCAGAGCACGCGACCCAAATCCAATACGATCAGCTTGGCATGCGTTTTGATTCTGACTCGATCCCCGCGTGGCAAGGATTCGATCAGATGGTTAATTCCTAGCTCCGTAGAGGCGGCAAACAGGTCATGTTCCAGCGGCACGATGAACTCCAGGCAATGGCACAGGGCGGGTTGACGACGATGCTGTGTTTAACATGCGTGTCGTGGGGAATCGCGTCTGTACGCCAGAGCACAGAGTCTTGCGTGGGGTTTTGATCAGGATTGGTGGCTATTGTCTGTGGCCAGATCGGGTAGCAAGCGGTCGGTTTCTTTCTTGACTACGGCATAACATTCGCAGCACAGTGTTTCCAGTTTGGGGCGGTCCAGCACGGTGATATGGCCACGGTTATATTCAATCACGCCGAGTCGCTGCAGTCTGCCCGCGGCCTCGGTAACCCCTTCACGCCGCACACCGAGCATATTGGCGATCAACTCCTGGGTCATGGTCAGTTGGTCGCCTTTCAGTCGATCCAACGATAGTAATAACCAGCGACAGAGTTGCTGGTCGATGGCGTGATGGCGATTACAGACCGCGGTCTGCGACATTTGAGTGATCAAGGACTGGGTGTAGCGCAGCAGCAAGAGCAATAAACCGGTGTGGCGGTGGAATTCATCCTTCAGCCGCTGCCCCGGTAAGCGAAACGCCGAGCCCGCGCTCTGCACAATGGCTCGGCTCGGTGTGCTCTCTCCCCCCATAAACAAGGACACGCCGACCAGTCCCTCATTGCCGACCACTGAGATCTCCGCTGAAGCGCCGTTTTCCATGACATAGAGCAGCGAGACAATGCAGTCGGCCGGGAAATAAACGTGGCGCATGGTATCGCCAGACTCGTACAACACCTTGCCCAGCGGCATATCCACCCATTCAAGATCGGGAAACAGTCGCTCTTGAACTTCAACGGGCAAGGCCGCCAGCAGGTGGTTTTCTTGCGGCAGATTTATTTCGGACATCGCAGTACCCCTTCTCAATGTTGGAGGCTCATGCCCGCAGGGCATGGGCGGTATTGCTTGTCGAGTAAAACCACAGTATGTGCACTATCGCACAGACTGAATTGATCGGTTGGGTTATGACTGTAACCGGTATTTGCCAGTTAATCGCGCTAGGAGAACACTATGCTGGAACTGATTGCGGTGGTTTTGATTGTGCTCTGGGCTTTGGGCGTGGTTTCGTCATATACCATGGGGGGGTTTATCCATATCCTTCTGGTGATTGCGGCGATCATGATCTTGCTCCGACTGATTCGTGGTCGCCCGGTATTGTGATGGCCTGATGGTTTACACCGGTGGGCCCGGCCTTCGGGTCACCGAACTCCCCGGTGTTCCAGCCGTGCCCGCAGGGCGGCAATGTCTTCCAGTAAATCCAGCGCCAGCGCAACTCCCGGTGGGTTGATTTCCAGATCGCGGGCCAAGCGCCGAGCGACGCAGGCACGACGCAGGGCATCACCACCGAAGCGCCAGTTCTCGGGCGTTGCGCCCCGTGGTTCCAGTATCCCTTCCAGTACCCAGGTGACGACCAACTCCTGCTCCGTCTGGCTGGCTTGACACAGCTCCACTAGCGTAAATTCAACCTGCTCTTCGACCACCGTCCCCAGAATTAATGCCACAGTATCTTGGTTCATGACGCATTATCCTTTCAGATGGGCGCGCGGGTTGAAGTCAAAGGCAAGGGCCATCGCCTGATAGGCCGCGCGCGCGGCTTCGCTTTCGGCGGGCGGCAAGGCAATCTTAAGCTGTGCATAGAGGTCCCCAGGGGGGGGGCCCGGGATGCCTCGGCCCTTCAGACGCAACTGACGGCCCGCGGCCGAACCGGATGGAATCGTCAGTTGGATTGAACCGACGGGGGTTGGCATCGTCACCGATGCTCCCAGCGCGGCTTCCCATGGCGCCAGCGGCAGATCCAGAAAGACATCCCGGCCATCGACCCTGAACAGCGGGTGGGGGTTAAACTCGATTTCCAGGTACAAATCGCCAGCGGGGCCGGCGCCCGCGCCAGGCCCGCCCTGTCCAGCCAATCGTAAATGTTGGCCGGCGCGGATTCCTTTGGGAATCACGACCTCCAATGTGCGCTGCTGCAAGACCAAGTGTCCTTGTTCATCCGTGATTGGCATACGCAACGAGATACTGCGCTGTGCTCCCTGATAGGCGTCCTTAAGGTCGATCAATACTTTGGCGTGATGGTCGCGCCCCGCTTGCTGTCGGGGCCGATGCGCCGCGCCACGCGCGCGCGCGCCAAACAACGCCTCAAATAAATCACTGTGCTCGGCGGCGGTGTGTGCATCGAAATCACCACCGCTAAATTCGAAGCCGGCGTCCCAATCGGGTGGCGGCTGGAACTCCTGTCCGGTTTTCAGTTCACTACCGATCTGGTCATAGGCCGCGCGCTTTTCGGGGTCTTTAAGCACCGCATAAGCCTCTCCCAGCTCCTTGAAGCGAGCTTCCGCATCGGCCACCTTGCTGACGTCCGGATGGAATTTGCGCGCCAATTTTCGATAGGCGCTTTTGATTTCATCCTGAGACGCGGTGCGCGCCACACCCAATGTCTCGTAATAGTCATGGAACTTCATGGTAAACATCTCGCGAAGAGGGAATGCCAAGGCTCAATCTGCACTCTGTCGGAGGGCGGAACCTCAATCAAGCCAAATCAATAAAACAAAAACCAAGCTTGACAATAGCACTCTTCGCCATCAGCGGTTGGTTTAAGGTGTTCGCCTCTCCCCTTGGCGCGACCGGATTCTCGGCTCCCTCTCCGATGAAAACGCCGATGCGAGCGCCATGCGCCACCCAATGCGCGATAGCGAACAGACGCCTCGTTATGTGCGCCGCACACTTAACGCTTATTAGTTTTTCTGACTCCGTATCACGCTCAAAGGATTCCGAATGGACACTCGCGCAATCAGCCAGCGCATCCTGATCGGCTCTGCCGTGTTGGCGGGCAGCATGACGTTAATCGTGTATGGCATTGGCCCCAAGGTGGTCTCCGGTTATCAAGGCGATCTGATTTACCTGTGCGGGCAACATCTGTATTTAGTTGGCGTCTCGATGGCGCTGGCGCTGGCGGTCGGTTTGCCATGCGGCGTTCTGCTCAGCCGCCCCAGCCGCAAAAAGAGCGCCGAATACTGGATGCGGATTTTTACCATGGCCAACACTCTGCCGCCGATGGCGGTGCTGGCGCTGGCCATGGTGGTGGTGGGCATTGGAGACAAGCCGGCCATCATCGCGCTGTTTCTGGCCTCACTGTTGCCTATCGTCCGCAATACCTTCACCGGTCTCGCCGGACTGTCGCCGATACTGTTGGAAACCGCCGATGCGATGGGCATGGACCGCAATCAACGACTATGGCGGGTGGAGTTGCCTAATGCACTGCCGGTGATTCTGTCCGGTGTGCGCATCGCGCTGGCCATTAACGTCGGTACCGTGCCCTTGGCCTTTTTAATCGGCGCCAGCAGTTTTGGCGAATTGATCTTCCCCGGAATCTACCTCAATAACCACGTTGAACTGTTACTCGGGGCCGCGGGCACCGCGTTGATCGCGTTGACGCTCGACCAACTGGTTGCACTCACGGGCAGCATTCTGAGTCCGTCAGGACAGGCGTGAGTCTCGCCCCTATCTCCCCTTATGGAGGATTTTGCATGTTCAAGCTTTCGTCTTCCTGGCTATGCCGGACGGTTTTGTTGGCCGGTGTGCTGTTGGCCGCGCCTAGCTTTGCCGCCTCTCTGGTGCTGGGCAGTAAAAACTTTACCGAACAGCGGATATTATCTTCAATCACCGCGCAATATCTGGATCACAACGGTTACCAAGTTGAAGAGAAAACTAATCTGGGTTCGGTGATCATGCGCCAGGCGCAACTGAATAAACAGATCGACCTGGTTTGGGAATACACCGGAACCGTGTTAGTGATCTACGACAATATTCATACCCGGTTAAGTCCGGAAGAAACCTATGAAACGGTCAAGCGGCTTGATCTGCCGCGCGGATTAACTTGGTTAAAGCCATCGCAACTCAATGACACCTATGCGCTGGCCATGACGAGCAAACAGGCTAAGTTGCTGGGCATTCAAACCATTGCGGACTTAGTGCGCCACATGGATGCCGACCAGGAAAAGCATCCGTGGATAGTTGGCTTTGACATTGAGTTTGTTGGCCGCTCCGATGGTCTGCGGCCGATGCAGGCTTTGTACAAGATGAGCCTGGATCGGCCTCAGATTCGCCAAATGGACGCAGGGCTGGTGTACAACGCGCTACGTGACAACTATGTTGATGCCGGGCTGGTGTATACCACCGACGCCCGGGTTAAAGGTTTCGATCTGCAGGTGCTGCAAGACAACCTGCATTACTTTCCCAACTATGCCGCCACCGCTGTGGTGCGTAGCGATGTACTGAAAAACAATCCGGGTCTGGCTGATCTGTTGAATAACTTGTCCGCGCTGCTCGACAACCCAACCATCATTGCGCTGAACGCCGCGGTCGATATTGACCATCGCTCGCCCTCGGTGGTGGCCGCCGAATTTTTGCGCGCGCATCACCTTATTTAAGGAGGCTTATGGAAACCCTTGAACAGACCGTAGCCTATATCTGGCACAACCTTCCTTTCATCCTGGGGTTGACTCAGCGACATCTGATCCTGGTCGGCATCGCCGTGGGTCTGGCGGTGATCCTCGGCGTGCCGCTGGGCTTGCTCATTGTCCGCTTTAAGGCGCTCGCGACGCCGGTATTGAGTGTGGCCACCTTTCTGCTGACCATTCCGTCCATTGCCCTGTTCGGTCTGATGATTCCGTTGTTTTCGCTGATCAATCAAGGGATAGGCGTGGTGCCCGCGATTACCGCGGCCTTTCTCTATTCTTTGTTACCGATCGTGCGTAACACCCATACCGCGCTGACTGGCATCGACCCAGGATTGCGCGAAGCCGGAAAAGGCATGGGCCTGTCTTTCTGGCAGCAGCTTAAATGGGTTGAGCTACCGCTGGCGGTGCCGGTGATATTTGGTGGTATTCGAACCGCGGTGATTTTGAATATCAGTGTCATGACCATTGCCGCCGTGATTGGCGCTGGTGGATTGGGTACGTTGATTCTTCAAGGGATTAGCCAGAGTGACGTCCGCCAACTGATCACTGGGGCACTGATGGTCAGTGTGCTTGCCATCTTCATGGACTGGTTGCTGCTGACCCTGCAGCGCGTTCTGACTCCCAAAGGTATACGTTGATGATTGAGCTTAAAAACCTGTGTAAAAACTTTAGCCAGAAAGACGGTAAGGATTTCAAAGCGGTCGACGATGTCAGTCTGCAGGTGCCGGATGGCAAAATCTGTGTACTACTCGGCCCTTCCGGTTGCGGCAAAACCACTACGTTGAAAATGGTCAATCGCATGATCGAGCCCAGTAGTGGCCAGATCCTGATGAATGGTGAGGATACCGCGGACATTGATCCGGTCGCGCTGCGGCGTCAATGCGGCTATGTGATTCAGCAAATCGGTTTGTTTCCCAATATGACGATCGAAGGCAACATCACGGTGGTGCCGCGCATGTTGGGCTGGGACAAGAAAAAATGCCGCGAACGGGCGCGTGAACTGATGTCGATGGTGGGTATGGATGCTGACGACTTTCTAAAGCGCTATCCACGTGAGATGTCTGGCGGGCAGCAGCAACGCATTGGCGTGATCCGCGCCCTGGCGGCCGATGCGCCGGTTTTGCTGATGGATGAGCCGTTTGGCGCGGTGGACCCAATCAACCGCGAGCAAATTCAGAATGAATTTCTGCAAATGCAGAGTACGCTAGGCAAGACCGTGCTGTTGGTCAGTCACGACATCGATGAAGCGATCAAACTGGGCGATATGATCGCGGTGTTTCGCCAAGGGCGCGTGGTGCAATGCTCTAGCGCGGATGATATTCTCGCCAATCCAGCGGATGACTTTGTCGCCAGTTTTGTTGGGCATGACCGTACGCTCAAGCGCCTGCTATTAGTCCAGGCGGGCACGGTGGCGGATCGGCAGCGAACGCTGACCACCACAATGGAGGCTTCACTGGGCAGCGCCTATTCGATCATGGACGACAATGATTTACTGCATCTGACCGTGGTGGACGAGGCCGGTGTGCCCCTGGGGTTTTTGCGCCGCCGCGACGCCAAGACGGGGTCGGGCAACTGTGGCGCCTATCTGCGGCCGATCCCGGTGACCTCGGTAGCCGATGAAAATCTGCGCGTGGTTCTGTCGCGCCTGTATGAACACAATCTGACCTGGATGCCGGTGGTCGATCGCGATGGTCGCTATAGCGGCGAGGTCTCTCAGGACTATATTGCCGATTATCTGAATTCCAGCATTACCACGTCCAATACCATCAATATTTGATCGTTGACCGGCCGGCTGTGTGTCACTTTTGAATGGGAGTACCATCGCGACACGATGGCTGATCTGATGCTCGCTGGCAAAACCGCTTGGCTGAGTGTGCCAGCGCACAGTCAAACGCTGTGTCTTCATGCATGCTCACGGTCAAGTCAGCATCTCGCTTGTTGTCACTAGGGAGTACAGAAAGTGCGCCGAATATTAATTGCAGGTTCCTTGTTGTGTTGTCCAATCCTGTCCGCTTACGCGGATGTCGGCATCGATATCGGACTGCCCAGCGTCAATATAGGCATTAATGTGCCGGATTATCCGCAGATGGTGCCGGTACAAGGTTTGCCGGTGTATTACGCCCCAAATCTGAGTACTAATGATTTTTTCTATGATGGTCGCTACTGGGTGTTCCAAGGTAATAATTGGTACGAGAGCAGCTGGTATAACGGGCCATGGCAGTATCAATCCCCGGACAATGTCCCTCTGTATGTCTTGCGTGTTCCCGTTGCGTATTATCGTCAACCGCCGGTTTATTTCGGCGGATGGCAGGCGGACGCGCCGCCACGCTGGCGTGATCATTGGGGCCCGGATTGGGGCGCCCGCCATCATGGCTGGGACCGCTGGGATCACCAGATGGCGCCGCGCGCAGCGCCATTGCCGAATTACCAGCGACAGTTTTCCGGGAACCACTATCCCCACTCTAATCAGCAACAGTCGGTGATCAGGTCTCAGAACTATCATTACTCGTCACATGAGCCCCTGATGTCGCATGCGGATGGAAAAAATCAGCATCAGCAGCAACAACAACCGCAACATCAGCAGCAACAACCGCAACATCAGCAGCAACAACCGCAACATCAGCAGCAACAACCGCAACATCAGCAGCAGCAACAACCGCAACATCAGCAGCAGCAACAACCGCAACATCAGCAGCAGCAACAACCGCAACATCAGCAGCAGCAACAACTGCAACATCAGCAGCAGCAGCAACAACCGCAACATCAGCAACAACCGCAACATCAGCAGCAGCAGCAACAACCGCAACATCAGCAGCAGCAACAACCGCAACATCAGCAGCAGCAACAACCGCAACATCAGCAGCAGAAGCAGCAACCGCATCCAGAGAAAAAGCCGCAGCAGCCTGAAAACTAAGCAGCGTTCACAACCCTAGGAGACGGGTGTCTCAATTTCCGGCGGTTACAGTGTGTAATGCGACAAAGTGGCGATCTGGTTTCGGGCCAGTTCGTCCAGTCGCGCCGCGCTGCCCGCGGTGTGCTGAGCCGCGGCACTCGATTGCTCTGACATCTGCGCGGTGCGCTCCACCTGAGCGGCGATGTTGTTGCTGGCCACGCCTTGCTCACTGATTGCCTCAGAAATATCGCGCACCATACTGGCGGTGCTGCCTGAGGTTGCCCCAATTTTTTTGATGGCCTCATCGGCCTGATCCGCGCGCTCGACTCCGGTCTCAACCAATTGCTCCGCCGACTGCATTTGTGCGGTGGAGTGCTGCGCCAGGGTCACCATGGTGCCGATGGTACTGGTGATTTCCTGGGTTGAGCGCGCGGTGCGCTCCGCCAGCTTGCGCACTTCATCCGCCACCACCGCGAAACCGCGCCCTTGCTCACCGGCGCGCGCCGCCTCGATCGCGGCATTCAACGCCAGCAAATTGGTTTGGTCGGCGATTTCACGAATCACATTGATCACGCTGCTGACTTGGGAACTATAGGTTTCCAGTTCACGAATGCTGGCGGCCGAGGCGGTGACCACGGTGGAAATTTCGTGAATATCGTGAATCGTCTGACTGATCGTGGTCGAGCCTTGCTGCGCCAACAAGCCTGCATTTTGCGCTAGGCTGTGCGCACTTTTCGCTTGTTCAGCCACGTGATTGATACTGACGGTCATTTGTTCCACCGTGGCGGCCATATTGGCTGAGGCTTCGCTTTGCGCGCCGGCGGCGGTCGAGACCTCTCCCGCGGTTTGCGCCATTTGCTGTGCTGCCTGCGCAACAGCGTGCGAGCCGGAGAGCAGGCTCTTGAGGTTATCCTGCAGCCGCGTCAATAAATCATTGAAGGCGCTGGCGGTTAGTCCAATTTCATCCTGACGTGTCACCGGTGCGCGCAGTGTGAAGTTCAGTGATTGGCTGACGTTCTGCATCGTGCTTTGAATCTCAGCCAGGCCACGGCCAATGATCTGATAAAGCTGGGTACCCAACATTCCGCTGGCGAGAAACGCCAGGATGATCAGCGCAATCGATGTCTCCAGCGCCAGCGTATAGCTGGACTGGTTGTCCTTACCCAGTTGGTCAGCGAGCTGGAAGTTGAATACCGCATGGTCATCCAGATCTTTGGTCAGGGTGTTGGCCGCCGTGCGCGCATTGACCATCAAGAGTTGTACTGCTTGATCTTTATTTCCGTTTTTGGCCACGGTCCGCGCTTGATCGCGAATCGCGCGATAGTCGCTCATGGCGGCTTTATCTGCGTCCAGCATCTGTTTGTCGGTATCGTTGGAAATATCGTTGGCCAGATAGTCGGCCATCGTGTCATCGAATTTCTTGTCCGCGGCGTCGATGCTGTCTTGCGCCAAGGAGAGTTCCTGCGGGTTGCGCGCCACTAATAACTTCAGCGTGGCGACGCGCATTTCGGTTAGCGCGTGTTGCGCCAGCGCCATGTCTTTCAAACTGGGGAAGGTGTTGACGCTGACATAGTTGAAGCGCTGTTGTGCCTGGCTGAGTTGCCAAACGCCATAGCCGCCGACCAGGATCAAGGCGGTCAGGGCGCAGGTCAAGGTGAGTATAATTCGCCGGGTGATGCGCATGAACTCCTCCTTACGATCATCCCTCACCCGATTTGGCCCGATGAACCCGGCCGACGCCAGACCCGCGCCGCGTTGTCGCGCGCGCCGGTGAACCGCGTCTCCTCAAGCGAAAGATCGTGCCATGATCGGCTGGGTTGATGTTATATGGGTCATAAAAGCAGTCATCGCCATCGTTCGTCTGGCATGGCCAGTAAACCGGCGCTAATTAGGTATAGCCTGTTCTTGGCTGTGGACCAATGATTCGGAATCGTCATGACTCATGTCGGTTGGCGGTGAGCCGCCGGCGAACCCCAACAAGATGACCGCGGATGCTGGTGAAGTTGGGGCGCGCCTGCGCGTCCTGGCGGTTGTGCACGCTTAAACCTGAAACAGTGCTAAGGTCGCCATCTGGCGTTTGACCAAAACATCCAGGTAGGTCGCGCTCTCAGCGGTCTCCGTGGCGCCGTTTCTGGATTCTTCCGACATGCGCGCGGTTTTTTCCACTTGAATCGCGATATTGTTGCTGGCCTCGCCTTGCTGTTGAATCGCGGCGGCAATCTCGCGAATGCTGTCGGATGCCCGGCCCGCATGGTCGCCAATGCGATAGATCGCCTGATTAGCCTCATTGGCGTGGTTGACGCCGGTTTCGACCAGCGCTTCCACCGAGATCATTTGGGCGGTGGTTTCGGTTGCCCGGGTCATCATGGTCTGGATGGTGGTTGAAATGTCCTGTGTCGAGCGCGCGGTGCGTTCGGCCAGTTTGCGCACCTCGTCCGCTACCACGGCAAACCCCCGTCCATATTCGCCGGCGCGGGCGGCTTCAATGCTGGCATTCAGGGCCAGTAAGTTGGTCTGATCCGCAATCTCGCGAATCACGCCGATCACCGCCACTACTTGGCGGCTGTCCTCTTCTAATTGTTGGATGCGCGTGAGTGCGTGTTTGACCATGGCTGAGATTTCGTGAATATCTTGTATGGTCTGGTGGATGACTTGCGCGCCGGACGACACCAGTTTTTGTGATTCCACGGCCCCCGCCTGGGTTGTCTGCGCCTGCTGCGCGACATGGTTGACGCTGACGGTCATCTGTTCCATGGTTGCCGCCATGGCCGAGGAGGCTTCACTTTGAATCGTTGAGGCGGTGGAGACTTGGCGTGCAGTCGCCATCACTTGCTTGGACGAGCGATCTACTTCGCGCGCGACATCATGCAGACTCTGAAAACTGCTTTGCAGCTTTTCCAGTAGATGGTTAAACGCCTGATTGGCTATACCAATCTCGTCTAATCGCCCCACTTCGGCGCGCGCGCGGAAATTCAGGGAGTGACTGACCGTGGTCAGATTGTTCCTGATTTGTCTTAAGCCCCCTTGAATCGTGCGATACAACTGGGCGGATAAGCCACCGGTCAGCAGAAACGCCAGCGCAATACCGGCAAACGACAGATTCCGCGCCAATTCATATGAGCTGCGATTTTGTGCCGATAACTCGATCACCCTCTGTTGACTATGCTGGTAATGGGCTTCCAGTGCCTGGTAGGCCGCCACGGTTGCCTGCGGCCCCTTGCGCATCGAGGCTAAGCCCTGTTGCGCGTTCACCATCGCCAGCGCAATGGTTTGGTCATTGGCTTGACGGAAGGCCCGCATCGCGGTCTCGTCGGTGGCTAATAACTGTTGATCGACATCGTCGATCACATCATGCGTCCGATAGTCGAGCATGGCGCGATCAAAGTCCTGATAAGCCTGAGTGACCCGATTGACGGCGCTCAGCTTGACGCCTGGATTGTCCGCCAGAATGACATCGCGCACACCAAGGCGCATTGCCGCCAGGGCATTGCGCGCGTGACTCAACGTTGCTAGGCCGGGCAACAGGTCGGCGCTGACCGATTGAAATCGATCCTCGGCTCTTTCTAATTGCCAGACGCCATAGCTGCCAACGGCTAGCACCGAGAGAAGGGCGATAAATAGGGTAAGCAGAAGTTTTTTTGTGATGGTCATGGTCGGTCTTTCTCTGAAACAGATGCCGGCAAGCGGCGCAGAATCAGCTATCCATGTGGTTCAGGCGGGCCGGAATTGTGAAATTCCGACCCGCCTCTGATGGGTTCCGGTCTGAGTGCGGGTCTGGTCTGAAAGGCGCGCGACCGACTTAGAACGAGGTGGTCATCCCCACCCCAATGGCGCGCACGGTGCTGCCATCGGCCAAGGCCACCGTATCCGCTTCATTGGTACTGGTGACGACCGGGTTGAAACCAAAGTTGACGTTTTGCTCCGCGCCGTTGGTGATGCGGGTGTAAAAGGCAAACAGAGAGGTGCGGCGCGACAAGGCATAGGTGGTGCCGACGACCCATTGCGTGGCCTTGTAATCATCCGGAGAGCCGGCGGTCGGGTGGCTCAAGCTTCCCAGACGGCTGTATGAGCCATTCAGCCCCCACTTGCCCGCCAGCGCTTGACTGGCCGCGACCGTCCAGCCGGTTTGACTCATTGTGCCGGACGTGGTCGCGTCATAGGTTCCGCGCTCAATCCCCGCGCCGATCAACGTGCCTTCATCGAATTTGTAGGAAGAAATCAACTTATAATAATTAGTCGATTTTCCTGTTTTACCACTAGACGAAGTGGCATAACCGGCGGTGTCGTTCTGATGATCCCAGCCGACACCGAGTTTCCAGCCGCCCAACACATATTTTCCCGCCAGGTCATAACGTGATTTATCCACGCCCGAGGCGCTATCGGTTGTGCTTTCATCAAAACCATACGATGCGGCGAATTGGAGTGAGTCAACCACCGGCGAGGTATAGTGCATCGAATTCTTCATCCGTGTCTCGCCACGGCTGAAGATCGAATAATAACCCGGACCTGAACCCCAGTTATCGGCGGTGGTGCTGGCCATCACATTAATGCCAAAGTCGGTAACGCCACCGACTAATGATTTATAGGCATTATCATTATAGCCAACAATGAATTTGCCATAGCGGGCATCTTGTAAACCAATAAATGTATTTCTGGTGGCAAGAGTGGCGCTTTGCCCCCAATCGGTGGTGCCGCCCTGGGCAAAATCTCTTAAGCCTGATTCAACTTGCCAAATCGCTTTAAGGCCATTGTCCAAATCATCGCTACCACGTATGCCGATGCGCGAGTTGTCATCCTCAATGCGCATTTGCGATGGTTTGGTCGCGCCGCCATTTGATGCGCCGGTTGCTGAGGCGGATTCAACACTGGCGCTCATGACGCCATAAAATGTGACGTCATCTGCCTGGGCGTTATAAGCGATGATCATTGCGCCAGAAAATAGCAGTGCTTTTTTTGCGTAGTCCATATTTGCCTCCATTGGTTTTAAAAATGAAACAAAATTTTTCTTATAATAAAAACTTAAGACAAAGCAATCCCCTGGAAATTAATTAATTTCCATAAAAATTTATAACTTTGATCTTAGCGGTAGGTTTTTCGGTAGAGAATAATGTCGGCAATGCTGAGATGTTTTATCTGATGAATTTCAGCGTAACGATGAATATCCGCCCCTCTTGCCATACTGCCATCCGGGTTCATTAGCTCGCAAATCACCACGGCCGGATATAATGCCGCGAGCAAGGCTAGATCAACGCTGCCCTCGGTATGCCCCGGCCGTTGCAATACACCGCCCGGGGCGGCAATCAACGGAAATACATGTCCGGGTCTGACTAGATCGCACGCTTGAGCGGCGGGGGCGACCGCGCTACGTATCGTCCGTACCCGGTCTGAGGCTGAGACGCCGGTGGAGATGCCGTGGCGGGCGTCAATGCTGACCGTGAAATGTGTCGCGTGCGCACTCTCGTTGATCTCCACCATGTCGGGTAACGCCAGGCGCATCGCCAGGCGCTCAGTCAGGCATAGACACACAATGCCGCTGCCATCGCGAATCATCATGGCCATTTGCCGCTGAGTGATTTTGTCCGCGTGCACCACCAGATCCGCCTCATTTTCCCGACCTGGATCATCGGTCAGCAGCAGGGCTTCTCCATTGGCAAAGGCCGCGAGCGTGTGCTCGAATCGGGCCTTGAATTCATCCATGTCCATCCTTAACCTCGTCGTTACCACGGTCGTTGTGTTGCGTAAATGGATACCCGCTTTCCACTACATCCATCAGCTCTGTCATATAAGACGCGGCCGCCATCTTGACGACTGCGGGAAAAAATATCTGTGGCGATGGAAAGATATCGACCACATGGCATTGCGTCAGCTTGGCCGCGTCAACTTCACTCGCTGGCAATAACGCGACCGCTTCTAAGCCCGACTCGAGCCAGTCAAGAATCACCCCAGGCTGTGAGATATGCATGATCACATTGGGCTGAATTCCTGTTTTACGAAAATGATCCAGTATCGATTCATAGGTTCCCGCTCCATTGGCGCGACGCAGTAGCACCAGTGGCGCTTTTTCAATCTCACTAAATGAAATGTGAGAGGCTGGAAGTGTCGGCATTATTTTTTTATGAATAACGGCAACTATTTTAATTGGATCAAAAGAAGTGCAATCATAGCCTTCGCTGCGTAGCGGTTTCTGGATTAACGCAATATCAATCATGCCATTGTTCAGCATGAATTCCAGGTGGCTAGAATCTGATACCGAAATGCCGATTTCAACACCCGGATTGATTTTATGAATTTTTAAAATCAATGGCTTGAAATAAGATTGAAAAAGGTGTGTCAATCCGATGCGCAGCAGTTTTGTTTCGCGATTCGCCAGTAATATTGTTTCGCGTTTAGTATCTTCGACCTCGCGCAAAATTTCGCAGGCTTTTTTGTAAAGAAAAAATCCGGCTTCGGTCGGCTCGACTCTACGCCCATTGCGTAGAAATAGAGGCGTGCCCAATTCTTCCTCTAATTCCTGTAAGCGTTTGCTTAATGGTGGTTGTGCCATATTCAGCATGCGCGATGCCTGGCTAATTGATCCTTGCTCGACTACTGTGCAGAAGTACTTAAGTCTTTTCAGGTCCATGATTGCCTCCGGGGTGAATTTTCATTAAATACCTGTTAATACATGTTGATCTGCATCAATTGCATACCCGTAATGGATAAACCGTTTTGGTATGGTCTTAGATATCAAAATGGTATTTTTTAAGTTATTGCCAACGGAATATATTTGTCGGCGAATGATCGACCAACCCATTATTTGAGAGGTAGGCAATGTCTAATTCCACGGTTAACTCAACCACCAGCAGCGTGCACGATTTACGTTCGGCGCTCGAATTGCTGAAATCGCTCCCGGGTGAGCTGGTTTCGACCGATGTCGAGGTCGATCCGCACGCCGAACTGTCTGGCGTGTATCGCTATGTTGGCGCTGGTGGTACCTGCATGCGTCCAACGCGCAAAAATGGCCCGGCCATGGTGTTTAATACCATCAAAGGTTTTCCCGGTATCAGTGTTGCGATCGGACTGGTTGGCTCGCGTAAACGCGTCGGTCAATTCCTGAATTGCCCGCCTGATCGTCTGGGACATTTGCTGAAAGACTCGGTACAGAATCCGATTCCTCCGGTGCTGGTCGGCGCAGAGCGCGCTGTTTGCCAAGAAGTGGTGCATTTGGCCACTGACGCGGACTTTGACTTGCGCACTATGCTGCCCGCGCCAACCAATACAGAAGAAGATGCCGGTCCTTATATCACTATGGGCCTGTGCTATGCCTCCGATCCGGATACCGGCGAGTCGGACATCACGATTCACCGTCTGTGCGTGCAAAGCCGTGACGAACTCTCGATGTGGCTGACTCCAGGTCGTCACATTGATGCTTTCCGTCAAAAGGCCGAAGCCGCGGGTAAGCCGCTGCCGATTTCGATCAGCATTGGTGTCGACCCGGCGATCGAAATCGCCGCCTGCTTCGAACCGCCGACGACGCCGCTGGGTTTTGATGAACTGAGCATTGCCGGTGCCTTGCGCGGTCACGCGATTGAAATGGTGGCCTGCAAGACGATTAACGAGCGCGCCATTGCGCATGCTGAAATCGTCATCGAAGGTGAATTGCTGCCCAACGTGCGCGTGCGTGAAGACCAGAATACCAATACCGGCAAGGCCATGCCCGAGTTTCCCGGCTATACCGGGGATGCGAAAGATGCGCTGCCTATCATTAAGGTCAAGGCGATTACCCATCGCGCCAAGCCGATCTGGCGTACCACCGTTGGTCCGGGTGAAGAGCATGTCAATATGGCCGGCATTCCGACCGAGGCCAGTATTCTCGATATGGTCAACCGCGCCATGCCAGGCAAACTGCTCAATGTTTTTGCCCACACTTCCGGTGGCGGCAAGTTCCTGGCGGTGATGCAGTTCAAGAAATTCGCCGCGGTGGATGAAGGTCGTCAACGTCAGGCCGCGTTGCTTGCGTTCTCGGCTTTCCCAGAGTTGAAGCATGTGATTCTGGTCGACGAAGACGTGGATATTTTTGATACCGACGATGTGCTGTGGGCGATGCAGACCCGGTTCCAAGGCGACGTCGATACGCTCACTATCCCCGGGGTGCGTTGCCATCCGCTGGATCCGTCACAGACGCCACTGTATAGCCCAAGTATTTTGCAGGAAGGGATGTCGTGCAAAACCATCTTCGACTGCACCGTGCCCTTTAGTCTGAAGGCGCATTTTCAGCGTTCGCAGTTTAAAGAAGTCGACGTTAAACGGTTTCTGCCCGACTTCGAGTAAGGAGTAGACATGAGTACACGGCGCATCATCGTCGGCATTAGCGGAGCCACCGGCTTTCAGTATGGTGTCAAGGCCCTGGAGTTGTTAGCTGCCATGGATGTCGAGGTGCATTTAGTCATTTCCAAGGGAGCGGAAATGACCCGGGCGTTAGAAACGGACTATACCCACGAGCAGGTGACGGCCATGGCGGATGTTGTTCATCCTCTGGCCAACCTGGGCGCTTCGATTGCCAGCGGGTCGTTTCATACGCTTGGGATGCTGGTCGCGCCGTGTTCCATGCGCACTCTGGCTGCGGTCGCACACTGCATGACGGATAATCTGCTGACCCGAGCGGCTGACGTGGTGTTGAAAGACCGGCGTCGGCTAGTGCTGATGGCGCGGGAAACGCCGCTTAATCTTGGTCACCTGCGCAATATGCAGTTGGTCACCGAGATGGGCGGAATTATCTTCCCGCCAGTACCCGCACTGTATCAGCGCCCGAAAAGCCTGGATGAAGTCATTACACACAGTGTCGGACGCGCACTCGATTTGTTTGGACTTGAAGTCAAGTCTCTGCCTCGTTGGGGAGAGCTCGTGGAAAACGAAGATTCGGCGCCGCAGGCGACCGGGTCCTGAAAGAAAGGTGTTGCAAGTATGTTGATCGGACCTTATGTAAACGCCAGCGCGGTCATCGTCGGTGGCACGGTCGGCGCCTTCCTGGGCAACCGCATGCCGGAGCGCTTGCGCACCGCGCTGCCTCTGACCTTTGGCCTGTGCTCGATGGGTTTGGGCGTGATGCTTATTCTCAAGGTGAAAATCATGTCGGCGGTGGTGCTGGCAACGATTGTTGGCGCACTGATCGGTGAACTGTGTTTCGTGGAAAAGGGCATTGGGCACGTCGCGGGCATTACTCGTGGCTTCATCGACAAATTTTTGCCGGCGCCGAAAGGTTTGTCGCACGAAGAGTTCACCAATAAGTTCGTGGCCATCGTGGTGCTGTTCGCCGCCAGTGGTACCGGTATTTTTGGCGCCATGCACGAAGGCATGACCGGCGATCCATCGATTCTGTATATCAAGGCAATTCTCGACTTGTTCACGTCGGCGATCTTTGCGACGGCTCTGGGTTATGCGGTGGCGACGATTTTCGTGCCGCTGTTGGTGGTGCAGGTGGGCCTGGCGATGTTGGCCACGGTGATTCTGCCGATGACCAACCCGACCATGATGGCCGATTTCTCGGCCGCCGGCGGTCTGATCATGCTTGCCACCGGTCTGCGCATCTGCGGTATCAAGTCGTTTCCGGTGGCGAATATGCTGCCGGCGCTGATTCTCATCATGCCGTTCTCGTATCTGTGGGCAACCTATATTCACTAATGTGGGTTCAGGAGAGGGTTGGACGAGAATCTACCCGCTCCGGGGTCTGTCCGCATGCGGACAGACCCTTTTTGTTGGTGCGCCCGGCAGGGCGCGTTGCGCGCAAGCGCAACTGGACTGGCTGTGGTGGCCAGCCCGGTGACTTGGAGGTGCAAGTCCTCTACACACCCGGCAAGGGGAAGTGTTAGCCGAAC
>Ga0302155_10000691_pt1 | contig 25804 bp, 20 predicted proteins | sample I_Bog_N3_1_FD_193508 | JGI IMG/M metagenome (GOLD analysis project Ga0302155, IMG submission 193508) | Peat permafrost microbial communities from Stordalen Mire near Abisko, Sweden - I_Bog_N3_1 | ecosystem: Environmental > Terrestrial > Soil > Wetlands > Peat | place: Sweden: Abisko, Stordalen...
ACCTTGGATGTAAGCCATAACGAAAAATGCTCCGTATCTTTCGATACGGAGCATTTTCTTCAACCTCGACGCAGATTGCTAGGTTTTCACACAGTCTGCTTCGAGGGTCTTTTTGTCTATATGATTTCAAGCATGTTGGCGCTGATGCCGAATTGACCCCAGACCCCGAGTCATACATGTTGCACCGTGAGGTGCAGGGTGAAGCGTTGACAGGGGAAACCGATGGGCCAGCCATTGAGCCGCGCAATCAGGAATCCGGGATGCCGATGCTGTTAGATACGCAAAGAAAGCCCAAGGGCCAATGCCCCAAGGAAGTACGGAATCGGCTGAAGCCGCAAAAGTGAAGGGCCAGAAACGGCGAATCCCGCTCTAGGCGGGATTCTCAGCCGTCGATTGCATGCGTTCGACGGGGCAGGACGCTGTTACTTGGCACTGGGCCATCTGACTTTCATCAGAAGCGGGGTGCGATCCGAAGATCCCTGTAACCACCCTGTGATTCACGCCTAGGCGCAGATGAATAGTAGTCAATCCATTATCACTAGGTCAATCATGCTGTCACCTCTTGGATCACCTAGATTCACCCCCGATCATTCCTCTACCCCCCGTTCAGAGCTGGCCCTGACAGCGAATTCATCGGCCACGCTGGCAGGTGTTGTCATCAGCGCGGGATGACCCAGCTACCGAAATTCCACTGACCCGGCAACGGGGTCAATTCCGCGTCGGTGGCAACAATAGGTGCCTGTCGCCAGCGGCAGCAATGGGCAGCTCTCTACCGATCATGTTTACTAAGCGTGCTGGTCAAATCCTATGCAATCGGTGGTCTGATCGAATGCAAACGCCTGGTCAAGCGCAATGCTACGAGTGGTGCTCGAGCGGTAGCAGAGTTTTGTCACCTTCTTTTTTAGCAAAACATTCTTCATGAAAATCGAGGATTTCCGATTTTGTCACCTGCTTTTTTTCGATGGGCTAAGAAAGAATCCCCGATTTCAGCCAATGAAATCGGGGATTTTTGTCACTTACTTATTTAGTAAAAAACATTTAATAAACATTCTTTCCCCTCTGAGTTCAGAGGGTTTTTTTTGCCGGCGCGACCTATCTGGTCTTGTTCTAGATTTGAATGTGTGAGTCAGATGAGGGTATAGCCTATTTGATCATGGTTTTTAGCCCGGTTCGAGCGGTCAAACTCCTCGCTGGCCTCTATTGTTGTTCTCTGAAAAAACGTCGTATGGATGGTTGTAACGCTTTACGGCTGGAGCTCGTGAATCAGCCATATATCTTGACCACTATTTTAAATAAAAAAGCAATTAAATAATTATTAATTTGTTTTTCTGGTCTGGGCATGAACTTTTGGTTGGGGGAATGAATCTAGAAATAATCTGGAGTCTGGTGTCGAGCTCATAGTGGATGTGTCAAAAAAATGTCATTCGAAACGATTGGTTGTCCATCTGTTTGAGTGCGTTGCTTTCTCGGTAAGCGTAGCTTCGTTGTAGGTTGGTATCGTATGGGTTTTGTGCAGAGGGGCATCAACGGCTTCCTGGTAAAACACTGTGCTGTTACATAGTCTGCTATTTTCAGAAAAGTCTTGCGAAATGCGTACGATCTTGCTAGTTGATACAGAAATTTTTTAGAACTCTGTTATCGCGGACGGTCTGACTGACAACGTGGCGAGTAGGTCGACGGCTCGCTCTCGTAATCGGGTATCACGGATTTTCGGGTAATCGCGCTGTCCTTTGTTATAGAGGGGTCTTGGGGTTCGTCGGATTGTCGGACGGCCGTCCTTACTTAGCTGAGTAGCGGGACTGGTTTGGAGAGCGTTTCATTTCGCCCATGTTAATGGCGTTGTGCTATATGGCTCAATGAGTTTAATTAGCAAATATGACTGAGGTTAGTTGGCCACTACTCATTGGTGTGAGTGACCATTTTGTCCCGTTTGTGGTTGCGGCAACGATTGTGCGGGCTTGCGGTAGAGGTTTGGGCTACAAGGGGTTCGGTGTAGGGGATGGCATAAAGCTGGCCAGGTATGGCATGTGAGGCTTGGTCATTATGTGCTTCTGGTTACAGTTCAGCCCCTAGTCTAGTGGCCTTTTAGTCCCAATGTTCACTGGGTGATGGCTGGGGTGTTTGCAAAAAACAGATGTCAAATGGCCAGTACCGAGTGTAAATTGTGTATGAAAAATTACATATATCCGTAGTATGCTGTGTTCACGTGGGGGTCTGTGAGGTGCTGGTGGTGTGTTCATCACCCAAGCCCAGGCTTTTACACACCTGTATTGCGTGCCTTATTTTGTGCTTTCACCCTTTCGGCCAAGCTCTTCGGCCCGTTTTTGCATCTGAATTTTGTGGCCGTCAAAAGTGGAGTTTATATGTTAGATACCCGCAGCCTTATCCAGGCCAGGCTAAAAACCAAGGATGCCTTGATAGGCATTGTCGGCCTGGGCTACGTGGGATTGCCTTTAATGTTGCGTTACAACGCGATCGGCTACCGCGTTTTGGGTATTGATATCGATGAGAGCAAAATCAGCAAACTGAATGCTGGCCAAAGTTATATTGAACATATTCCAGCGGCCAAAATTGCTCAGGCTTGTGCATCGGGTTTCGAAGCCACGTCGGATTTTGCACGCGTTGCCGATTGTGACGCGCTGATTCTCTGTGTACCGACACCGCTGAACAAATACCGCGAACCGGACATGAGTTTTGTCATCGACACCACCGATGCGCTCAAGCGTTATCTGAGAGCCGGTCAGATTGTGTCGTTGGAGAGCACCACCTATCCAGGAACGACCGAGGAAGAATTGCTGCCTCGTATCGAAGAGGGTGGGTTGCGGGTTGGTGAAAATATCTTCTTGGTTTATTCGCCAGAGCGCGAAGATCCGGGTAATCCTGATTTCGAAACGCGCACGATTCCTAAAGTCATCGGTGGTCACACCAGCGCCTGTCTCGAGGTGGGAATTGCGCTGTATGAGCAGGCGATCGATCAAGTCGTACCCGTGAGTTCCACCAAAGCGGCGGAAATGACCAAGCTGTTGGAAAACATTCACCGTGCGGTGAATATCGGCTTGGTCAACGAGATGAAAATTGTTGCCGACCGTATGGGAATCGACATTTTTGAGGTTGTCGATGCTGCGGCTACAAAGCCATTCGGTTTTACCGCCTATTATCCTGGGCCTGGTCTGGGCGGTCACTGCATTCCCATCGACCCGTTTTATTTGACTTGGAAAGCTCGCGAGTATGGCTTGCATACGCGCTTCATTGAGCTATCGGGTGAAGTGAATCGGGCCATGCCCGAGTATGTGGTCACAAAGCTGGTGAATGGTTTGAATGATCGCGGTAAGCCCGTCAAAGGTAGCCGTGTGCTGGTCTTGGGCATCGCCTACAAGAAGAACGTAGATGACATGCGTGAGTCTCCATCGGTGGAAATCATGGAGATGATTGAGGCCAAGGGTGGGATTGTCGCCTACAGCGATCCTCATGTGGAAGTGTTCCCCAAGATGCGTCAGCACCGCTTCAACCTGACCAGTGAGGTGCTGACCGCGCAAAACCTGGCTTCGTTTGATGCTGTCGTTCTGGCCACTGACCATGAGCGCTTCGACTATGAGTTGATTCGTCAACACTCGAAGCTGCTGATCGATAGTCGGGGCAAATATCGTCTGCCTGAAGAGCACATCGTCAAGGCCTGATGTCTACCGCTTTTTAGTCCCGGTTAAACCGGGGTGTTGATTTTGGAGCAAGCAGTGAAACGATTCGCCCTGATAGGTGCTGCCGGTTACATCGCCCCACGGCACATGCGTGCAATCAAGGACACCGGTAATGAGCTGGTGTGTGCCTACGATATCAACGACTCGGTCGGGATCATCGACAGCCTTTCGCCGCAGAGCGACTTTTTTACAGAGTTCGAGCGGTTTTACGACTTTGCCTGGACGCTCAAACGCCAGCAGCCTTTGGATATCGTTTCGGTATGCAGTCCCAATTACCTGCATTTCTCGCATATCAATGCGGGATTGCGTCTGGGTTGCGACGTGATTTGCGAGAAACCACTGGTGCCGAGCCCGAAAATGCTCGATGAACTGGCTCTGACCGAAAAGGAAACCGGTAAACGCCTGTGGAACATTCTGCAGCTACGTCACCATCAGGCAATCATCAGCCTGCGTGATCGCGTATTGAATGAGCAGCGCACACACAAGCATGAAGTCGAGCTGACCTACATTACTTCTCGTGGCCGTTGGTACATGGAAAGCTGGAAGGGCGACCCACGTAAATCGTTCGGGGTTGCCACCAACATCGGTGTGCATTTCTACGACATGCTGCATTTTGTTTTCGGCAAACTGCAACGTAACGTCGTTCATTTCAGTCACGAGCATAAGGCTGCGGGTTACCTGGAGTACGAAAACGCGCGGGTTCGCTGGTTCCTGTCGATTGATGCCGACGACCTGCCAGAGTCGGTCAAAGGCAAGAAACCGACCTACCGCTCGATCACTGTCGATGGTGATGAAATCGAGTTCTCCGAAGGTTTTACCGACCTGCATACCGTCAGCTACCAGGCCATTCTCGATGGCAAGGGCTATGGCATTGAAGACGCCCGTCACTGTGTGGAAACCGTTGACTTTATACGCACGGCTGTTCAGGCAGCTCCTCAGAACGGCGAAGGGCATCCCTTCCTGACCCGTTTGTTGCGCTGAGGACTTTATGGCTTATCAGACCCACAGCAGTGCGATCGTTGACGCGGGCGCACAGATCGGTGACGGCAGTCGAATCTGGCATTTTGTGCACGTGTGCTCCGGTGCGTCGATCGGCAAGGATTGCTCGCTGGGACAGAACGTGTTTGTCGGCAACCAGGTGGTGATCGGCGATAACGTGAAAATCCAGAATAACGTCTCGGTCTACGACAACGTAACCATCGAGCACGGCGTTTTCTGCGGCCCGAGCATGGTATTCACCAACGTTTACAACCCTCGCTCGCTTATCGAGCGCAAAAGTGAGTACCGCAGTACGTTGGTCCGCCGGGGCGCTACGTTGGGTGCCAACTGTACCGTCGTCTGTGGTGTCACCATTGGTGAGTACGCTTTCGTCGGTGCAGGTGCCGTGGTGAATAAAGATGTGCCTGCCTATGCACTGGTCGTTGGTGTGCCCGGCAGGCAAATCGGCTGGATGAGCGAGTTCGGTGAGCAATTAGCCCTGCCTCTCCAAGGTCAGACCAGTGCAGTGTGCGAGCACACCGGTGACCGTTACATCCTTGATGGAAAAACACTCAGCAAGGAGCCTCATAGTGATTGAGTTCATTGACCTCAAAGCCCAGCAACTGCGTCTCAAGAGCCAGATAGACGCCGGCATTCAACGGGTGCTTGCCCATGGCCAGTACATCCTTGGCCCGGAAGTCGCTGAGCTTGAGGAAAAGCTCGCGCGTTTCGTCGGCGTCAAGCACTGTATCAGTTGCGCCAATGGCACCGATGCCTTGCAGATCGCCTTGATGGCACTCGGTATCGGTCCGGGTGACGAGATCATCACCCCCGGTTTCAGTTATATTGCCACCGCCGAGGCCGTTGCATTGTTGGGTGCCAAGCCGGTCTACGTCGATGTAGATCTGCGCACCTACAATCTGGACCCGGTGTTGCTGGAGGCGGCGATCACATCGCACACGAAGGCAATTATCCCCGTATCACTTTACGGCCAGTGCGCCGACTTTGATACGATCAATACCATTGCTGCCCGTCACTCCGTACCCGTGATCGAAGATGCCGCACAGAGTTTTGGCGCGACCTACAAAGGGCGACGCTCGTGCAGTCTGAGTACTATCGCCTGCACCAGTTTTTTCCCGAGCAAGCCTTTGGGTTGCTACGGCGATGGCGGAGCGCTATTTACCGACGACGACGAATTGGCGGTGGCGTTGAGACAGATTGCCCGGCATGGCCAAGACCGGCGCTATCACCACATTCGAGTTGGTGTGAACAGCCGCCTGGATACGTTGCAGGCCGCTATTCTGCTGCCCAAGCTTGATATTTTTGCTGAAGAGCTGGAGCAACGTCAGGTCGTGGCCAGCCGTTATGATCAATTGCTGCAGGCGCGCGGGATTCCCTGGGTACCCTATGTCGAAGTCCACAACACCAGCAGCTGGGCGCAATACAGTATTCGGGTCGATCGACGCGCCGATGTTCAGCAACGCCTGAAAGATGCCGGTATTCCCACTGCGGTGCATTATCCGACTCCCCTGAACAAGCAGCCTGCGGTGGCGGATAAACTGGCACATTTGCCGATCGGTGACGCGGTTGCGATGCAGATCATGAGTTTGCCGATGCACCCTTATCTTGACGCTTCCAACCAGGAAGTCATAGCCGATGTTTTATCTGAGGCGCTGAAGCCATGACCGTCAAAGTTGTTACCATCGTTGGTGCCCGTCCTCAATTCATCAAGGCGGCGGCGGTATCACGGGCGATCAGAAGCCTGGGGCCACAACGGATGGTTGAAGTGCTGGTGCATACCGGGCAGCACTACGATGAAAACATGTCGAAGGTTTTTTTCGAAGAGCTGGATATCCCGACACCGGCCTACAATCTGGAGGTTTCTGGAGGGACCCACGGAGCGATGACGGGGCGTATGCTCGAAAGTATCGAGCAGGTGCTGCTCAAAGAACAGCCGGACTGGGTGCTCATCTACGGCGACACCAACTCCACGCTTGCGGGGGCCTTGGCTGCTGCCAAGCTGCACATCCCGGTTGCTCACGTTGAAGCGGGTCTTCGCTCGTTTAACATGCGTATGCCGGAAGAAATCAATCGTATCCTTTCCGATCGTGTCTCGTCCTTGCTCCTGTGCCCGACCCAGGTCGCAGTCGACAATCTGTCCAAGGATGGAATCGTCGATGGTGTACATAATGTCGGCGATGTCATGTATGACGTGGCTCTGTTCTACCGCGAACAGGCCCGGGCCCAAAGCGGGATCATGGCGCAGTTGGGGTTGCAGGAAGGCTCTTTTGCCCTGGCCACTTGTCACCGTGCTGAAAACACCGACAACCCGCAGCGCCTTGGTGAAATCATGGCCGGCCTGGCCGACGTATCCGCTCAGATGCCGGTGGTTCTGCCTTTGCATCCACGGACTCGCAAGCTGCTGCAGGACCATGGTCTCGAGCATCGCTTGAGCTCGCTCCATGTGGTTGATCCTCTGCCGTTTCTGGACATGATTGCACTTGAGCAATCGGCCAATGTCATCCTTACTGATTCGGGCGGGGTGCAAAAAGAAGCCTATTTCTATGGTGTGCCTTGCATTACCCTGCGCGATGAAACCGAATGGGTCGAAACCGTTCAACTGGGTTTCAATCAACTCGTGGGGGCTAGCCGTAGCGCTATCAATGACGCTATGAACAACAGGTCGGTCCCCGAGAGCCCGACAGACGTCTACGGCGACGGCAACGCTTCGGCGCGGATAGTCGCTATCCTGGAAAAAACCCGACCATGAACCCCATCGCAATCATCTGGCGCCACAGTCACGTACTCTGGGCGACGACCTTAACGGATATACGCAGTCGCTTCATCGGGACGATATTCGGTGTGGCCTGGATTTTCCTCTACCCTTTGCTGTTCCTCGGCCTGTACGCCGTGGTCTACACGATGATCTATCGTGTTCGGGTCGCAGAGTTCGGAACGTTTGATTATGTCCTGCTTATTTTTTGCGGATTGGTGCCTTTCCTGGGTTTTTCGGAAGCACTGGGCAGTGGCGTAGGATCGGTGCTTGGTAACAAGGGATTGGTCAAGAATACGTTATTCCCGATTGACCTGATTCCGGTCAAGACCGTACTGGCCAGCAGCGTGACCATGCTGGTGGGGCTGGTCATGTTGCTGATCGTGTTGTGGAGTCGCGGAATCATGCATGCCACCCAGCTGGCAATTCCGTTGATTTTGGTGCTGCAAATCGTCTTTACCGTTGGCCTGATCTGGATTCTGTCAGCCATTAATGTGTTCATTCCTGACCTGAGTCAGATGGTAGCGGTGTTGATCCTGTTCTTGATGCTGGTCTCTCCGATTGCCTACACCCAGGAGATGATCCCTAAAGCGCTCATCCCCTTCATGTACCCCAACCCGTTGTACTACCTGATCATGTTGTATCGGGATGCGGCGTTCATTGGTGTGATCAAGCCGAGTTTGCTGGCCATTTTTACCGTTATCTCATTCTCTACTCTCTTTTTGGGTGGGTTCGTCTTTTCGCGATTGAAGCCATTGTTTGCCGATTATGTCTGAGCCAATCATTGCACTGGCGTCTATCGCCAAAATGTACCGGATATTCCGCTCACCGCGTCATCGTATGATCGAGGCTCTCGGGTTCCCTGTTGCCCGCTCAACCTACGATGAGTTTTGGGCTGTGCGTAACATGTCATTGACGATCAAACCGGGGGAGCGGGTAGGGCTGGTTGGCCGTAACGGTGCCGGCAAGAGTACGCTTCTCAAGCTGATCGCCGGGCTGATTCAGCCTACAGAGGGCAAGGTGAATGTGCGTGGCAAGGTTCAGGCGCTGATGGAGCTGGGTACCGGATTTCACCCCGAATTCACCGGTCGCAGCAACGTCATGTCGTCCTTCGCCTATCAGGGCGTGACGGGCGCCCGGGCTAGAAAGTTGCTCGAAGACGTGCTGGAGTTTGCCGAGCTTGAAGAGTTTATTGATAAACCGGTAAAGACCTATTCCTCTGGTATGTATTCGCGCCTTGCCTTTGCGGCAGCCACCGCGATTCGTCCAGAAATTCTTATCATCGATGAAATCCTCGGCGCCGGTGACTCCTACTTTGCCGGCAAGTCTGCCAAACGTATGCGCGCCTTGACTGCCGAGGGCTCAACCGTACTGTTTGTTTCCCACGACATGTCAGCCGTGCAGATGATTTGCGATCGTGCAATCTGGATCGAGCGCGGACGAATTGTTGCAGATGGGGACCCGATCGAAATCGGTCGGTCCTACGCGGCCTCGATCCGTAAGCAGGAGGAGTTGCGGCTACGAGCGATCAATCTGAAGCTCAGCCGCGGCGATGTCAGTGAGCTGCTGACCGACACCGAGGTTGACCGGGTGTCGATCCTTCGTTTTATCTCCGCGACTGATGATGCGCCGATCACCCCCCTTGCTGTGTTTGAGATGGTGTTGGAGCGTAACGGCGAAGTCATTGACAACGTGCTGGTGGGCGAGGCTCTGGACGATGATCGCAATCAGCGCCTGCATCTACTGACCGCGAACGGCTACATGAACTGGGGGGCGCCGCAAACAACTTCCCAAGGCGTCAGCTACCGAGAGTTCAAGAATTGCGGTGGGCAGTACAAGCATGCGCCGGTCAGTATCAAGGTTCCGTTGGGTCTGGGTGAACTGGGAGAGTTTTCGGTTACCGTCAGGCACTCCGGCACAGCACCCGATGAGACCGTTTATTGTCAGATATTTGATGGTTTGGAATATATCTCGATTGGCGCCCTTGAACCGGTGACCGGGACGGGGCAGGTCATCAATCAGCGCTTCGCGCTCGGTACCTCACTCCTGCTACCTGCACCCAGCGATACTTCGGTCTTGGCTGAACGTTCTGATTTCGAATATGGCGAAGGCAGTGCATGGATCGATGGCGTAGATTTTCTTGACCAGCATCAGGAATCACGTCGAGTGTTTTCCTTTGGCGAGCCATTTCACGTCAATGTGAAATGGGGCGCCAAACGTGACATCCCTCGCATGGCCTTTATTGTTTGTATCTACGGTATGGACGGGCGGTGTATCTCTCAGGTGGTGTCGCCGTTCATCTCGGCCACTCGCGAACGACGTACCGGTCTGGTCAAGGCGCAGTTCGATCCATTGATGGTCGGCTCTGGAGACTATGTCATTTCTGTCGGGATCTTTGACGGTATGACTGAGGGGCAGTCGAGTGGCGAGCACCCTCTGGACGTCCATGATCGCCAATACCGTATTCGAGTCACCGCGCCAAACGATATGCGTATGGATCGCGGCATTGTTGTGCACCCAGTCGAATGGGCCAACCTGGAATCAGTGGAATGAATAAACGCTCCGAGATTCGTTACTTTGCTCAGGACGATCTATGGAAGCGCAGTGCAGTGTCGGAACAGCTGGCTGTCGCTGAGGATTTGATTGAGCTCGTTCCTGACTCGGTGAAAACCATTCTTGATGCTGGTTGCGGTAATGGGACCGTGACCAACCAGTTGATGTCGCGTTGGGATGTCGTTGGTTGCGATATTAGCGAGGCGGCAGTCAAGCATGTGCAAGCGCCGGCCTTGGTAGCGGACTTGTGCGCGATTCCGTTCGCCGATGGCTGTTTTGATCTGACCTTGTCCAGTGATGTGATCGAGCATTTGCCGGATGCTATCTATGCCCAGGCGCTGGCTGAGATAGCGCGGGTTTCGGGACGCTACATCCTGGTGGCGGTGCCCTACCGCGAGTTGCTCGAAGCCGCTGAAGTCACTTGCCCGGGTTGTGGCTTGGGCTATCACGCTCATTTGCACCAGCGCTCCTATACGGTTGCTGATGCCGTATCGTTGTTCGAGCCCGCGTTCACCGCCGTTGACGTGCGGTTTTCTGGCGAATCCTGGACTTTCGAAGCTCCGGAGCTGTTGCACACCTCACGTATGTTGTCAGGGCTGGACTATCCGTTTGAGGATGGCGTCTGTCCGCATTGCTCTACACGCCGTGGAGCTGTCGAGCAATCCAGTTCTGCCCTCATGGTGCAGCGCCGCTTCGAGGCCCTGCAAGCAATGCAGGTCGCTGAAGGCGTGCGTGACATGCCCGACAACAGCGAAATCCTTGTGCTGTTTGAACGAGGTGCATCGTTGAAGAAAAACTGGGCATCCCCCGCTTCTGTAGCACCGTTCAGTGATTCGACCTTGCAGTTGGCCAGCCTGGTGCTGCGTGACGATCCGACCAACTATCCACGTGAACCTTATCGGCTCAAGGGGGACGCAGATTATGGCCTCGTGACCATTCCCCGACGCCCACAGTCAGTACAGGTGACCGCTGGTCATCTTGAAGCTCTTGAAGTTTACGACCACGTCCGCAAGCGTTACGCCGCTTGCCCGAGCGGCGAGCGGGCGGGCTCATTTCTTCCGGCTGTCACACCTTTTGGTCCTCATGGCTGCATCTTGCGTATGCTTCGTCCCAGCGACGATCTGCAGTTGCAGCTGAACTTTGCTGATACCGATGTGAGCACGATCACCGCTTGTTGCCTGGGCGACGATCCAGCCATCACGCAAGTACGTGAAGAGTCGAGCAAGCTATCGACGCTGGCCAACGAACTCGAACGCAAGCGCGCCGAAGTCGAGGATAGTTTCACACAATTGAGTGCACGGGCCGCCAGCCTGGAGACATTGATCAGCGCCAAAGAACTGCGTATTGATGAGTTGTTGCACGAGAACCAGCAGGTCTGCTCGCAACGTGCTGTCGATAATTTGCAAATCGAAGAGTTGGCGCTCAAATGGGATCAGATGAATACCCTTGCCAATGTTTTGGAGCAGCGGCGCGAAGCATTGGAGGAGCAACTTCAATTGCGTGAACAGCAATTGGGGGAATTGCAAGCTCGGTACGACCATGCTCAAAGCAGCAACGAGCATTTGATTGAGAAAGCCTGTGCGCTTGAGCTTAAACAACACGTATTCGCTTCGGCCATCAAATCACTCGAATCGCAAGTTACTCACGCGCAAATTATCATGCTTGAGCACTTGGGTGCAGCAGAACACATTGATGCTCTGGAGCTGGAAAAAAATACCTTATGTCTGGAGTTGGAAAGTCTGAACATGGAAGTTTCTGAGCGCTCCACTGAGTCGACCAAGCCACACCAGGCGGGTGCCTATCTTGATGAATTGTCCAGGCGGTTGGAAAGCCAGCGTGAAGCCTTGGAGGGCAAAGTAAAGAGCCTCGACTGGAGCATCAACAGCCTGATGGACGAGAAGATCGAGTATCAGTGCCTGGTCGATGCATTGCACATCCGTCTCGGCCACCGGCCACGGAGCGACGCGGACTACCCTGGCAAAGTGCTGGTCCTATCGCATATGTATCCCCGCGACTATAACCAGGCCGGCGGCATTTTCGTCCACGAACAGGTCAAGGCCCTTCGAGCATTAGGGATTGATGCCCGAGTGGTCAGTGGTGAGCCCTTCTGGGTCAACACCCTCAATCCCAGAAGCATCAAGCGTGCATGGGATAGTTATAGGTCACAGAACGTCAGCAAATGGGAAGATCATGATGGTGTTCCGCTGATCCGTTTCCCTTACATCGTCAGTGCGCTACTGCCGTTCCAGGCCCACGCAACTACTTACACCCATGGGTTGCTGCGCCAAGCCGCGTGGTTGCATGCTGATTTCCCGTTCGAGCTGGTTCATGCCCATACGGCTTACACCGATGGTACCGCAGGTCGTTGTCTATCCCGCAAGTTCAAGGTGCCGTTGGTGATTACCGAGCATACTGGACCGTTCACGACACTGACTCGTACCGGCTATTTGCGGCGTATGACAAAAAAGGCCTTGAACGCGGCAGATCAGGTGATCGCGGTCAGCTCGGCTTTGCTCTCGGATATTCGGCAACAGGTCAAGCTCAGTCCCGACGTGAGTGCGCAAGTTATTGGCAATCTGGTCGATACCGAATGGTTCAATGAACAACCCAGGCCGTCTGACGAGTTGATCCATCTATTATGGGTCGGTCACTTTGTACCGGTAAAACGGGTACCTGTGTTGCTTGAGGCGTTTGCTGCCGCTGTCAAGGTACAGCCGCAGTTGCGCTTACGGTTGGTGGGGACGGGTGAAGGTCAGGAGCAAGCCAAAGCGTTGGTGAAGAGCTTGGGTATTGAGCAGAAGGTAGAGTTTTCTGGACAAGCCAACCGCGCACAACTGGTGGATCACTACCAACACTGTGATTTTCTGGTTATTTCCAGCGAAAGCGAGACATTTGGTGTTGTAGCGATTGAGGCCATGAGCTGCGGTCGGCCGGTGCTTACGACGTGTTGCGGCGGTCCGGCGGAGATCGTTTCACACCCTCAATTGGGACAGGTTGTCGGTATGAGCGTGGAGGCCCTGACGGAGGGGATGTTGTCAATGGCCCTGCAACGTGCCCAGTTCAGCAGTAAAGTGATACGCAAAACCACTGAGTTAAAATTTTCGGGCTCCAGTATTGCTCAAGAAATTGCGGCTGTGTACTCGGCTTCGATAGCCAAGAGTAGGGGCTAGTCAGTTTTGGATGTAACGGATGCCACGACAATTTTCAATTTGGATGCCTGAATTTAATGACCAAGCTAAAAGACGGTGTCGCAGAACGGCCACGTGATTCGAACCTGGATTTTGTTCGTGTGGTGGCCTGTTTGGCAGTCGTGCTTTTGCACGTTTCTGCGCGACCGATTTATATGCAGGATGAGTTAAGTGCGTGGGGCTGGCTGCTGGGGAATGTCGTCAGTTCGCTGACCCACTGGTGCGTGCCGGTTTTTGTGATGTTGAGCGCTGTACTCATTTTGGGGAGTAGCAAGACCACCTATCCCCATATGCTTAAGTCGCGTGTGCCGCGAATGTTGGCCGTGCTGTTCATTTCATCGGTGATTTATGCGCTGTGGATGAAATATTTTCAGCATGACTTTGTGTGGGCCAATTTTCTGAATGCCGTCGTCATGGGCCAACCGTATTATCATTTGCATTTTTTCTACCTGATCATTGGGCTGTATCTCATCGCGCCGCCGCTATCGCAAATGGTGGTCCAGATGGAGGAAAAAGACCTCCGTAATGCGGTGGTTGCAACAAGCATTATTACAATGGCCACCTTTGCGTGGAGTACGTTCTCCAGAACGTATACCCCCAACGGCGGAAGTTTTTCTTGGTCCTATATAAGTTACTTTCTTCTGGGTTATTACCTTTATAAATTTCGACCGGATCTTCCCTATGGAATGATTACGCTGGTGGGATACCTATGTACGGTCTTTGGCACCATGGCACTGGCCTATGGTATGGGCAATACGTATACCTGGAAGTTATATTTTTATAGCTACTTCAGCCCTACGGTATTCGCGATGGCCATTGGTGTCTGGGGGTTGAGCTTGCAGATCGCGGGTAAGTTGAAGATTCCTGCGTTGACTAAGTTGGCGCCGTTAACACTACTGGTCTATATCGTGCACCCTATCTTCATGGAGTTGCTGCGCTCGCAGTATGGCAAGGTATCTGCGTTGTTGATGAAGCCCCTCATTGAGGTGCCGCTGACCTTCGTGTTGACAACGGCCTTGGCTTTTTTACTCGCTCATTTACTATATAAAATTAATTTCGTTCGCCGTTTATTTTAAGGATTTTCTAAGTGTATTACTCTAAGGGGCGCATCATTCTGGCGTCGGCCGTTTTTGTGGCAGTGGCTGGGTTGGGCTATGCGTGGCAGAAGAATTTATTGCAAGGTGACGTCTTTGACTGGGGCCGTGAGCCTCTCATTCGGACTCAGCCAGCGTCAGAAGAGTCTCTGCATGTTGAATACCCTACGGTCTATAATGTCAGTGACGGCACGGCCATGCTTTATTCGGCTTATGGTGATGACCACCGCTGGAGAATCAAGCTGGCGCTGGCACAGACAGCCACGGACTATGTTAAGCAAGGTAATATATTCGACGAGAACAAGTTGCCATTCAAAGGTGGTTACGCCTTTCCATTTGTCAGGAATACGCGGGTCGATGGTGCAACCGTTTTCGAACTGTATTTTTCCGCGGTCGAAGACGGTGAACCAACTTATTCGGCGATCTACCGCGCCACCAGTGCTGACGGCTTGCACTGGGATGTGCCCAAAAAGATGATGAGTGATAAGGCGCTTGATCCCCTTGTCATCAAGCAGAATGGTCGAGAGATCATCCTCTATACCTCGACTCTTGATGGCGAGAACGTCATTCAATCGGCCGAGCTCAAGGCGGATGGTAGTGTGGGACCGGTCCACACCGTGTTTAACCCTCATAGCGGTCTTTACACGCTGGGTGTTGTCCACGTTGATAATAAACCTGTGTTGGTTGTAGAGACAGAGCATAACTGGGAAGCCCTGTGCTTCAATACTTCAGGTGATTTGATTAGCGCCAGTCAAGAACCTATTTTCAACTTCAAGGAAACGACCGAGAAAGCTTGGGACGGTTTGAAGTATGGGATGTATTTCTTTGAGGGCGCGGCGACCCCAACCCTTTACTATAATGGTATCGAGGCTCACGGCGCCGAACAAGGTGGACAGATCGGTGTCGGTAGCTATGACCCCGATAGTCTGGCCAGCAGATTGAACCTGGCGCAGTGCCAGTAACACAGGACGGCTAAGGCGACGGTTCATGAATATTCTAATGACAACTGCTGATCATTTAATGATTGATCGGCGTATTTTGCAGGAAGCTCAAACGCTGGTTGAGCAGGGCCACCAGGTTACGTTGTTGGCAGGTTTCGAATGCCCGCAACGTGAGTCCTATGTGCACAATGGCATAAAAATCGAGCGCTTTATGTTCGACTGGGGCGATTCTCGGTTTAATGCCCTGGCACGTCGATGTAACCTGACACCAGGCTCCAGAATATATGGGTGGGCGTGGCGGCTTTTCCGGGGCTGGGCCAACCGTGTTGCGAGCGTGAACAGCTTCGAGCAGTTCATCCTTGACCGGATGACGGAATATCAAGTCGATGTGCTGCATGTGCATGACTTTCCGATGCTTGCTCCCGCTGTCGAACTGGCAAAAACTCGTCAGGTTCCGTTGATCTACGATGCTCATGAATTGTATTACGCTCAAGTGCAACTGCCCCTGGCGACTCAACGTAAATACAAGAAAAAAGAGTCTCGGTTGATCAAGCAAGTTGACGCTGCGATTACCGTGAATCCGTATATCGCGAAGCTGATGGGCGAGCGTTACGCTGTTACGGTGCCCCACGTGATTATGAATGCGGCTCCCAAGGTGCCGATCGCTTCGACGTCGATGTTGCGTGAGCGCTTTGGTCTTGATGCCGATGCCAGAATTCTGCTTTACCAGGGCTGGATTTCTGATAACCGTGGGATTGAGCGGATCGTTGAGGCTGCTGCCAGTTTTACCAACGGCACCTATCTGGTGCTGGTGGGTTATGGTGCGTTCGAAGACACGTTGAAGCAGCTGGTCGCTGAACGGGGTCTGGAGCAGCGAGTCTTTTTCTACGGCGGCGTGCCGTCAGATGATTTACACGAGCTGACCTGCGACGCGGATCTGGGCATCATTCCTTACCATGGGGTGGATGAGAATAACTACTTCTGTAGCCCCAATAAGCTGTTTGAGTTTGCGATTGCCGAGTTGCCTTTTATCAGTAACGATTTACCGTTCTTGCGTGACATCGCACAGACCTATGGTAATGGCTTGTTGGCGGACCTCAACTCCGCTGAATTGATCGCCTCTGCCGTTAATCAGTTGTTCAGCGCTCCGGCGCAGCTGGCGTCATTGAAAGCGGGTGCGGTGAAGGCGCGCGAGTTCATTAATTGGGAAGTTGAAGGTGAAAAACTGTTGAGTATTTATCAACAGGTTACTCGTTGATCGCCGTCGACGAAATTCGGGCGCTGTGTCAGTCATTGCCTATTTAGGCTAGGATGTTTTATGTGTGGAATTGCAGGGATCATTACAGTTTCAGGAACCCCGGAGTCAATGCAGGGCTCCGTTCTGAAAATGATGGACAGTATTCGTCACCGCGGACCCGATGGCGAGGGTATCTGGCTGGATCCTTTACGTCCCGTTGCACTGGGGCATCGGCGCCTGGCAATTATCGATCCTGAGCACGGCAAACAACCGATGACGACGGAAGATGGTCGGTACACCATTGTTTTCAACGGCGCGATCTATAACTACCTGGAACTGCGTCGCGAACTCATAGGTCGTGGCCACCCACTACGGAGTTTCTCGGATACCGAAGTGTTGTTATACGCTTTCCGCGAGTGGGGCGAGGCTTGCGTCGATCGTCTGTTGGGCATGTTTGCATTTGCAATTTGGGACCGCGCGGAACAGCGGCTGTTCTGTGCTCGCGATCGTATTGGTATCAAACCGTTCTACTACCATTTTGATGGTCAAAAGCTGAGTTTTGCTTCCGAGATCAAGGCGCTTTTTGCGGATGGCAGTGTCAAGCCCGAATCCAACTCGGATGGTCTGCAGGACTATCTGACTTTCCAGTTTTGCCTCGAAGAAAAGACCTTATTCAAAGGCGTTCAAAAGCTTGAGCCTGGATGTCACCTCAAAGCCTGGTATGAAGGCTCGCAGCTCAAGATCAAGACGCGCCAGTACTGGGATCTGCAATTCGACATCGATGATAGCCATGACGAGCGTTACTTCGTCGATAACCTGTCTGCTCTAATCGAAGACTCGGTGCGTATGCACCTGCGTTCCGATGTTCCGCTGGGTGCGCACTTGTCCGGCGGTCTGGATTCCAGCGCGGTCGTTTGCCTGGCCTCCAGGATGTTGGGAGGGGAGCGGCTCCAGACATTCACCGGGGCTTTTCATGAAGGCCCTCAATTTGACGAAACGGCACATGCAAAGGCGGTGTCGGCCTTTGCCGGCACCGACTATAACGAGATCTACATTCCAGGCAATGAACTGGCCGACATGCTGCCCAAACTCATGCATTTCATGGATGAGCCGTTGGCCGGTCCGGGTGTAATCCCGCAGTACTATGTTTCGCGTTTGGCCGCAGAAAAGGTGAAGGTCGTATTGGGCGGGCAGGGAGGTGACGAGCTATTCGTCGGTTACGCACGCTACATGGCCGCCTACCTGGAGAAGTGTCTGTCTGGCGCCATCAACGAGACAGCGAATGAGCATCGTTACGCGGTATCGCTGGAATCGATTATCCCCAACCTACCATTACTCAAGACCTATCAGCCAATGCTGCAGGGGCTGTGGCGCGAGGGCTTGTTCGCGCCTGCCGACCAGCGTTATTTTCGCTTGATTGATCGCAGTGAAGGCATGTCACACCTGTTCAATGAAGGTGCTTTTGACAAGGGCTACTCGCCGTTCGAGGCTTATCAGAAAATCTTTAATCGCGAAGGTCTGCACTCTCTGGTCAACCAGATGACGTACTTCGACCTGAAGGGCTCCATGCCGGCGCTGTTGCATGTTGAAGACCGCACCAGCATGGCGGCCTCCATCGAGTCCCGTGTTCCGTTGCTGGACCATCGCATTGTCGAGTTTATGGCGCGCGTCCCGCCGAATGTCAAATTTGCCGGCGGACGCATGAAGCACCTGTTCAAGGAGTCGGTGCGTAACATCGTTCCACAGCAGATATTCGACCGCAAAGACAAAATGGGCTTCCCGACGCCATTGGCGGCTTGGACCAAGGGTGTGGCTCGTGATTTCGTGCGTGACACGCTGTTGTCCGAGCGGGCGCGTCAACGCGGCTTGTACAACGTCGACGCTCTGGAGAAAACTCTAAACAATGAGAGTGAATTCGGTCGCGTGGTCTGGGGTCTACTGTGCCTGGAAACCTGGCATCGCAACTTTATTGATGGAGACAGGGCGATTAATGCGAACTGAAGGAAAAGAGGCTAATCGCTCGATACTGATGCTTTGTAATGATCGGCAGATTGATCGACGTATTCTCTTGCAGGCAGATAGCCTCGAGGAGGCCGGTTGGCAGGTTCGAATTCTGGCAATGCCATTGGACAATCCTGCCGAGGACGATCCTCGTGTGTCTCGTATCGGTCAGGCCGATTCGCAAATGGCGCTTCGAGAGAATCGGGTGCTGTCGACGTATCGTTTCGTGCGCCGTTATTTGACTATGAACGGTGGCCCAATGCGGCTGCTCAAGGCGCTCGCCTGGCGCTTTCTGGTTGATCAGGAGCGTTTTTACCTGCGCTTGTTTCTCCAGCAGGCGCGGCAGATGCGTGCCGATGTGGTAGTGGCCCACGATTTACCGATGTTGGCCGTGGGACGGGTGTTGGCCGCCGAGTTTTCAGCCTCTCTGGTGTATGACAGTCACGAGTTGTATTGCGAACAGGAATTCAGTCGCGCTCAGGGGCGCAATTGGGCGTTGATCGAGCAACGCCACATTGGCGCCTGTGATTTGGTGATCACTGTCAATCCGTCGATCGCCAAAGAATTGGAGCGACGCTATGACCTGGTGGATGTGCAGGTTATTCACAACGCTGAACGAGTTCTGCCACTAGGGCCACGCTCCTGGTATCTGCATGATCATTTCGAGATACCACACAGTCATTCGATCCTGTTGTTCCAGGGAGGGTTATCGGCAGGTCGGCATTTACCTGAACTTGTCGATGCCATGGCGCAGGTCAAGCTTCAAACAGTACATCTCGTCATTTTGGGGGATGGACAGTTGAGCAGGGCACTCAAGGTCCAAGTAGCGCGCCTGGGGCTTGAGCAGCGCGTACACCTGCATTCTGCTGTTCCACAACGAGATCTTCTGGCTATCACCGCCACCGCGGACGCGGGTGTCATTCCTTATCAGGCGACCTGCCTGAACAATTTTTATTGTACGCCGAACAAGCTGTTTGAGTTTATCGCAGCCGGGTTACCCATCCTCGCCAGCGATCTTCCAGAGTTGCGTCGTTTCGTCGCTGATAATGGCATCGGACAGGTGACGGACTTGTCGAGTGCCGAATCAATGGCGGCTGGTATTGACGGTTTTTTCCAGGATGGTCAGAAACTGCAGGGTTGGCGTGACGTCCTTTTGGACACTCGTGAGCGATTCAGCTGGCAAGTTGAAGGTGCTCTATTGCAAGACCTTTATGAGCGCTTCAAATGAAAATTTGTATGGTCTACCAGTACTATCAGGGGCATACGTCGCCTGGGCATTCACTGGTTTATGAACTGACTCAGTTTTTAGCCAAGCATGATCATGAAGTCACGGTGGTGAGTGGTGAAACGGGTTACATGCGTCGGGAAACAATAACCCGTCCTTGGTACAAACGTTTGATGCGCTGGGAGCAAGATGGAGGTGTGCGCGTCATGCGTATGTACACCTACTCCGAATTACACAAAAGTTATTTTGGGCGGTTGCTGAGCTTTCTGTCTTTTTCTCTGACCTGTCCTTTGGGTCTTCTGTCCATGAGTCGGCCTGATGTGGTGATTGCCTCTTCACCGCCTATCTTTCCGATGTTCTCTGTGTGGCTGGTCTGTAAATTACGCAGCATTCCTCTGGTACTGGAGGTTCGTGACATCTGGCCTGAGTCCGCTGTACAGATGGGGGTGCTACGCAATCGCCAGTTGATCGGGGTCATGAGTTGGATCGAGCGGGTGCTTTATGACAAATCCAAACGGATTGTCGCCCTCACCCAAGGTATCCAGAAAAATATTCGTGATCGTGGTTGGCCACACGATAAGGTCGAACTGGTGACCTGCGGCGTCAATTTCGATTTGTTGTATCCCGATGAGGCATTACGTCAGGAAACCCGACAGCGCATGGGGTGGGAGGCGCGTAATGTCGTTATGTATTTTGGGGCACTGGGAGAGGCCAACAATATTGCGGTGATACTCAGGGCCGCTCAATCATTACAATCAGATCCGAACATGCTGTTTGTCATCGTGGGTGGCGGGATGATGAGCCGATCCCTGAAAGAGATGGCGAGTGCCATGGAGTTGACCAACGTGCTGTTTCTTGAGCCTGTACCCAAGTCTGAAGCGAACGCGTATTTAAATGCCGCCGACATCTGCGTGGCGACCTTGCAGGATATACCTCTGTTTCAAGGTGCCATTCCTACCAAGTTGCTGGATTACATGGCTTGCGCCAAGCCGGTGATCTGCGGTATTCGCGGTGAGGCGCAGAGGATCATGGAAATGGCTGAGGCAGGGCTGGTGTTCGATCCCGACGACGATCAGGCGATGGTGCAGCATATCGTTGAGTTGTGCGACGATCGATTGCGAGCCTCCAAGATGGGGGTCAGTGCTTTGGATTATGTGCGCCAGTTCTACTCGGCTGAGACTTCGCAACGGAAAATGGAAACTATCCTGTACGATGTGGTACAGGAGTCAAAACGTTCATCGGTCTGATGTTTCCGTTGCATTATTGATTCATCCAGTCTAGTACCAGCCGCCACTCGGTCGGTGAGTGCTGGCCCAAAAGTATTACGCCACCACGGCATATTACGCAGTAAGGATCGCTGGAGCCCGGTAAGCGGTTCAGCATCGGCCGGGCATTGAAAACAGAGGACGTATGAGTCAGTTCAGAACGGATATCCAGGCCTTAAGAGGCCTGGCAGTGATGCTGGTCGTATTGGACCATATCGGCTTTGGGGCATTAAAGTCGGGCTTTCTAGGCGTGGATATTTTTTTTGTTATTTCTGGTTATCTCATTACAGGTATTATTGCAAAAAAAATATTAGATGGAAATTTTAGCCTTCGTGATTTCTACTACAGGCGTGCTCGGCGACTGATCCCCGGAGCCTATGCCACTATATTGTTTACCTGTGTGGGGGCTTATTTTTTTCTAAATGTCCTTGAACTGCGAAACCTGCTTTATCAGGTGGCTGGGGCGGTTAGTTACACCACGAATATAGTGTTACTTTCCCAGGCCGGTTATTTTGATGCGGCGGCCTCCACCAAACCATTGCTGCACCTGTGGTCGCTGGCTGTTGAAGAGCAATACTATCTGGTCTTTCCTCTACTGCTTATACTGTCTCCGTCCCGGTACTGGTTGCCTATCGTTGCCGCTTTGCTCGTGGCGAGTCTCACGGCTTGTTTGTACCTTAATCAATCGAATCCTTCGGCTTCGTTTTATTTGCTGCCCACCAGAGCCTGGGAATTGCTGATAGGTTCTGCTGGATACTTGGCAGCCCAGAAAATTAATGTCAAAGTGCCCAGGCTGTTGTTTTTTACTGCACTCCTTGCACTCATTGTCGTACCGATGCAAGCGCGTCAGTGGGCGCACCCAGGCAGCGCCGCTCTTATTACATGCGTTGCTACGTTGATTGTGCTTTTGGCTAAGAGCGTTATTTTTAATCGCTCCCCCCTGGTGAAACCGCTGGTTGTATTAGGTGATATTTCATACTCGTTGTATTTGGTGCACTGGCCGATTATAGTATTTTTCCAAAATACCAACCCGGGCAGTACTTCGCTGATCTTTAAGGTCACGCTGTTGTTTTCGTCGCTTGCCGCAGCGGTAGCTCTATATTTTTTGGTTGAGCGTCCAAGCCGCTCTATAAAAATCCCCCCTATGAAACTCAGTGGCGGTGTCGCTCTGGGGGCGGTTATTTTATTGGTTTCACAATACATAGTCTTGAGTTTTCACAAGGCCGAGATGGATTTTGAATTCATTCGGCGGCCAAATTACGGTTTGGACAAGTCTTGTGATATCAATATTTTCAAAAATACTGAAAAGTGTAGGACGTCCGAATTTGCAGATACTATGGTTTGGGGTGATTCTTATGCGATGCACTCTGTCGGGGGAATAAAGAATCATAGGCGCAACGGTATCGTTCAGGCAACTTACAGTGCTTGCCCACCCTTTCTTAATACCGCACCCTATAATCCTTTGCGTCCTGATGCCGAAAGTATGGCCAATTACTGTATCGCCTTCAACGACGGCGTACTGAATGCTATAAAAACGTCCCAGTATATAAAAACTGTCATTTTGGCTGCGTCTTTTTGGCAGTACACCGTGCCGAATAATAGTATGCAAGTCAGGTTGGCAGGCACTCAGGCGACGACGACGGTCGTTCCTACAAGCTTAAGCTTGGCGGAAGCTGATCTCGGGAATACCATTGAAACCCTGCAAAACCTTGGAAAGGAAGTGATAGTCATTGGTCCTCCGCCATTAGTCGGAGACGATAATATTGTCTGTATGGAACGGCGCCTCTCCGGAAAAATGCTACTACCGGATAAGTCGTTCTGTGGAATATCACTAGATACTTACAGGCGTACCGATGCGGGTGTCATTGAGTTATTAGATGTGATTGAGAAAAAATACAAAGTCAAAGTCGTTCGGCTGAGCAGTGCGCTTTGTGATAAGAAAGTCTGCCGCACAATAGTGGATGACGTACCGATGTATCGCGATTCTGGGCATTTGAGCTATGAAGGCTCGGCTAAAGTATTTGATGATTTGGCGAATGCAAACAGGCTGTGGTGAGTGCTAGGGGTCTAGGCACTCGTTGTTTCATCCATTAGCGAAGGGGAATGCAATGCCGTTTGTGACGATCGATGGGCAACCACTGCACTTCCTCGACCAGGGCGTGGGCGAGGTGGTGGTACTGGGCTCCAGCTACCTGTGGGACAGCGGCATGTGGGCGCCGCAGATCGCGGTGCTGTCGCAACACTATCGAGTGATTGTGCCGGAGCTCTGGGGCCATGGGCAGTCAGGCCGGTTGCCGGAGAACACCCGTAGCCTCGACGATCTGGCCAGCCAGGTACTGGCCTTGCTCGATCACCTGGAAATTCAGCGTTTCACCCTGGTCGGCCTGTCGGTCGGCGGCATGTGGGGCGCTCGCCTGGCCCTGGCAGCACCCGAGCGCGTCCGTGGCCTGGTGTTGATGGATACCTATGCCGGTGAAGAACCCGCCCCGACCCAGCAATATTATTTCTCGATGCTGAAGATGATCGAGGACGCCGGCAGTGTTCCACCGCCTTTGCTCGATGCAATCGTGCCGATTTTCTTCAAGGCGGGTATCGATCCGCAACAGCCGTACTACCAGGCGTTTCGTACGTCCCTGACGACTTGGTCGGGTGAGCGTCTGCGTGACAGCGTCGTCCCACTGGGACGGCTGATCTTCGGGCGTGACGATCGTCTGGCCGAGCTGGCGGCGTTGGATGCCAGCCGCACGCTGGTGATGTGCGGCGAGCAGGACAAGCCACGGCCGCCGAGCGAGGCCCGGGAGATGGCCGAGCTGATCGGTTGCAAGTACATCGGGATATCAGAGGCGGGACATATTTCCAGCATTGAAAACCCGACATTCGTGAACGATGCGCTGTTGGCATTCCTCTCGGAGCTGCCTGCATAGTCACCGCGATCCTCCGGAGGAGCGAGTAGCCAACCCATGGACAGATTCCAGGAAATGCAGGTGTTCGTCGCCGTGGCCCAGGAGCAGGGTTTCGCGGCGGCGGCGCGGCGTCTGAGCCTCTCGGCACCGAGCGTTACCCGGGCGGTGGCGGCTCTGGAAAAACGCATCGGCGCCCAGTTACTCGTACGTACCACGCGCAACGTGCACCTGACCGAACCCGGGAACCGCTATCTGGAAGACTGTCGGCGTATTCTTGCCTCGATGGAGGAAGCCGAGGCCTCGGCCGCCGACATTCACGCCCGTCCCAGCGGCCAGCTGACCATGACCGCGCCGGTGCTGTTCGGCGAGTTGTATGTCACGCCGGTGATGGTGCGTTACCTGGCACAGTATCCGGCGGTGGATATCAACGCGCTGCTGCTGGACCGCGTGGTGCCCATGGTCGAGGACGGGATCGATGTCGCGGTGCGGATCGGCGAGTTGCCCGACAGTGGTTATCACGCCGTCAGGGTAGGGCAGGTGCGCCGGGTGGTCTGCGCTTCACCGGCCTATCTGGACAAACAGGGCCGTCCCCAACATCCGGACGAGTTGCGTCAGGCGCAGATCGTCATGGCTGCCTCGGCTTCGCAGGTCAGGAGCTGGCAATTCCTTGAGGGTGACAAACCCTTGAGCATCCGCCTGGAACCGCGCCTGGCAATGACGGCGAATAGGGCGGCGATCCACGCCGCCTGCCTGGGGCTTGGCCTGACCCGGGTGCTGTCTTATCAAGTTGCGGACAAGCTGGCGGCCGGTGAGCTGGAAATCGTGTTGGAAGAGTTCGAGTTTCCGCCGCTGCCGATCCACGTGGTGTATCAAGGAGGTCGCACGGTTTCCGTACGGGTGCGCAGTTTTGTCGACTTCATGGTCGCCGCCTTGCGCGAACACCCGAATCTGAAAGGCTGATCAGAATTTCATTTTTTGAAAGAATGGATTGCCGTTTCTGGTGATTCTGTTGTTTTCGCTGAAGGAGCAAGATCACTCCATCAGCGCGAACCATCCCGGGTTGCGCTTCTGCCCCCGTGGAGTCCCGCCATGTCCCAGACCCCCATCAAGCTCTACAACTTTTCCCGCTCCGGCCACGCCCATCGTGCCGAATTGATGTTGTCCCTGCTCGGCTTGCCGGTGGAACTGATTCATGTGGATATTCCCGGTGGTGCCCATAAGACCCCGGAATACCTGGCGCTGAATGCCTTTGGCCAGGTGCCGGTGATCGACGATCAGGGGCTGGTCCTCGCCGATTCCGCGGCGATTCTGGTGTATCTGGCGCTCAAGTATGGGCAAGGTCGCTGGCTGCCCACCGATCCGGTGGGGGCCGCCCATGTGCAACGCTGGCTGTCGGTGGCGGCGGGGCAGATTGCTTTCGGTCCGGCCCGAGCCCGGTTGATCACGGTCTTCGGTGCACCCTTTGACGCCGAGGATGCGATCAGCCGTTCCCATGCCTTGCTCAAGGTCGTCGAGCATGAATTGAACCAGTCGTCCTACCTGGTGGGTGACACACCGACCATCGCCGATGTCGCCGGTTACAGCTATATCGCCCATGCGCCGGAAGGCAATGTCTCGCTGGCGGACTACCCCAATGTACGGGCCTGGTTGGCGCGGATCGAAGCCTTGCCGGGCTTTGTACCCATGCCACGCACCGTCGCCGGGTTGCAGACCGCCTGAGGTTGATGAAGCCTCCCGCCCACTTCGGGTTGGAGGGTTTCCCGTGGAGAAGTTGTGATGAACACACCCAGCCCATCCAATGCATCACCCTGGCACGTCGGCGAGCTGCAGATGCAGAGTCGGGTCGGTGTCGCCGCGCGAATGGCCGAGCTGGGTCCCAAGGTCATCCGCGACTATATGCCGGACCAGCATCGTGACTTTTATCGCCAGTTGCCGTTCCTGTTGTTCGGCA
>Ga0302155_10000699_pt1 | contig 25631 bp, 21 predicted proteins | sample I_Bog_N3_1_FD_193508 | JGI IMG/M metagenome (GOLD analysis project Ga0302155, IMG submission 193508) | Peat permafrost microbial communities from Stordalen Mire near Abisko, Sweden - I_Bog_N3_1 | ecosystem: Environmental > Terrestrial > Soil > Wetlands > Peat | place: Sweden: Abisko, Stordalen...
TGGGTAGAGTTTCAGATTGATGTCTTGCAAAACCAGTTTGGCCGGTTCGCCATGGGCATTGAGTGGACCATAGCCAACTGACACCTGATGCAGATCCAGCAACGCCTGCGAGTTTTTAGACGGATTGCCGGCTGCGCGCGGTGTTGGGCGGGCTGCCGCCAGCAGACTTTTTGTATAGTCGCTGACAGGCGCTTCCAGTATCTGTTTGGTCGAATTGAGTTCGCGCATCTGGCCATTGCGCAATACCAGAATATGGTCCGCCATTTGCGCCACCACGGCGAGGTCGTGGCTGACATAGACAGCGGTGGCGCGGCGCTCGCGCACGACCCGGCGAAACGCTCGCAAGACTTCGATCTGCGTCGTGACATCTAGCGCGGTAGTGGGTTCGTCGAGAATCACCAGGTCCGGATCAGTAATCAACGCCATCGCCGCCATCAGGCGCTGCAATTGACCGCCAGAGACCTGATGTGGATAGCGTTCGCCGATGGTCTCCGGATCGGGCAATGCCAGCTCGCGAAACAAGGCAATGGCCTTGACTTTGGCCTCGGCGGGGGAGCAGGTCTGATGGATGCGGGTCGGTTCGATCACTTGATCCAAGATGGTCCGCGATGGATTGAACGATGCTGCTGCGCTCTGTGCAATATAGGCCACGGTGCGGCCGCGCAAGGCGCGTTGCTCAAGCGGATTCATTTGCAAGACATCGACTGCGCCGATGTGCACGCTGCCGCTGGCAATGTCACAGCCGCGCCGGGCAAAGCCCATCAAGGCTAACGCCGTGGTGGTCTTGCCAGAACCGGATTCGCCGATCAATGCCAGTACCTCGCCGGGATGAATTTCGAAGCTCAGTTTATCGACCAGCGTTTGTGAGCCTGCCGTAACGCATAAATCCTTGACGATGACGCAGACACCCATTACTTCACTCCTCGTTCACGCCGGGCGCGGCCCGGCAAATTGTCGATGACCAGATTGACAGCGATGGTCAGACTGGCAATGGCCAGCGCCGGAGCGATCACGGCAGCGCTGGCGCTGGCCAGCGAGCCGATGTTTTCACGTACCAGCGAACCCCAGTCAGCCGCCGGCGGTTGCACTCCCAGACCGAGAAAGCTCAACCCGGCCAGCAGCAGCACGATGTAGACGAAACGCAAACCAAGGTCGGCCAGCATGGGGCCGGCGATGTTGGGCAGAATCTCGCGCCGCATGACATACAAGGTGCCTTCGCCGCGCAGACGGGCAACAGTGACGTAGTCCAGCGCATTGATGTTGATTGCCATCGAACGGGCGATACGATAGGCACCAGGGACGTAGATGATGCTGGCGGTGGCAATGAGCATCGTCACCGAGGAACCGAAGCCGGCCACCATGATCAAGGCAAACATCTTGCTGGGAATCGAGGTAATGGTATCGAGCGAGCGGCTCAGCACGCTATCGATCCAACGCCCGCTGGCAGCCGCAAACAGCGCCAGCATGGTGCCCAGGCCGCTGGCCAGCAGGGTGGCTACGAAGGCCACGCCAACGGTATAGCTGGCGCCGTCAATGACGCGAATGAACATGTCTCGACCGAGGTAGTCGGTACCTAGCCAATGCGCATGGCTGATCGCACCGAAGATTTGCACATTGCTATCGGGTACTAATGTGCGAGTGAGCATGGACGAACCAAACAATGCCGCAGCGATCCAGAACAACAAAATCGCCAGGCCGATCAGACCGCTCCAGCCGAAACCACCAAGCCAGCGCAGGAAAGTGGTCAGTACACTGGCGTTATTGGTGTTGCTGGTATCGACACTGGCGGCGGCCGGCGTCAGCGTAGGGTGAGAGGTATTGGTCTTCATTGTGCAGATCTTTCTTTCAACGATGGCGCAGTCGCGGATTGGCGAGAATGCCGCAAACATCGGCCAGCGTGACCAACACCAGATAGCCGACACAGAAAATCATGGCACAGCTTTGCACCAGCGGCATGTCGCGCTGAGAGACACCATCGACCATCAGCTTGGCAATGCCGGGATAGTTGAAAATGGTTTCAATGATGATCACGCCACCCAGCAGATAAGACAGACTGAGCGCAATCGCATTGGCTATCGGACCGACTGCATTGGGCAGTGCATGCACCAGTACCGTACGCATCGGCGAGGCACCTTTAAGGCTGACCATTTCGATGTAAGGCGCTTCCAGTTGATCGATGACGGCGGCACGGGTCATGCGCATCATCAAGGCGACGATGACGCAACACAAGCTGAAGACCGGCATGGCGAAGGCCTTGAGCATCTGCCCCAAGGATTCAATATCTGTGGCGTAAGACAAGGCCGGCAACCAGTGCAGCTTGACTGCAAAAATCAGGACCGCCAGCGTCGCCACCAGAAACTCCGGCACCGACACCACGGCGACCGAACCGGCCGAGGCAATGCGGTCGAACCATGACCCCTTCCACATTGCCGAGGCAATGCCGAAGGCGAGTGCGATCGGCACCGAAAACAAGGTCGTCACGGCCGCCAATAACAGCGAATTGGGCAAGCGGCTGGCGACCAGCTCGCTGACTGGCATTTGCGTGGTACTGGAGGTACCGAGATCCCCCCGGACTATGCCGCCAAGCCAATGCATGTAGCGTGTCGGCGCCGGAATATCGAGCCCCATCTGCGCACGCAAGGCAGTCAGGGCTTCTGGCGTCGCATCCTGTCCTAGCTGTTCCTGCGCAGCATCGCCGGGCAGTACCGAGGTGATCGCAAAGACCACCACCGATACCGCCAGCAGCGATAGCAGCGCCATGCACAGCCGCTGACCGAGAAGTTTAAGGATGGCAACATTCATGTGAGACTTTCAAGCAAGGTTTGGCAGGCGCGTTATACATTCAGTTATGCACCCAGTTACGCATCCAGCCAGACGTTTTCAGCAAAAGAATATCCCATCAGACCGCCCAGTGGAATCGGCGCCAAGCCTTTGAGCTTGGAAGCGTGACCATCGACGCTGGCCAGGAACATGGGAATGCCGATACCGGCTTCTTGCGAAATCATGGTTTGCATGTCGGCATACATCTGCTTGCGTTTGTTGAAATCGATTTCGGCGCGTGAATTGAGGAGCAGTTGATCGAATTTCGGGCTCTTCCAGCGCGATTCGTTCCAGGTCGCATCCGATTGAAAAAATTGCGTGAGCAGCACATCAGCGCTCGGGCGTGGGTTGACGGTGCCGAAACCGATAGGGCTGTTGAGCCAATGATTGGACCAGTAACCTTCCGCCGGCATGCGCTTGACGTCGAGATCGAGACCAATGCGTTGTGCGCTTTGTTGCAGCACCAAGGCAATATCCACCGAATACATTGCTGCCGGCGACGCTACGACCGGGATCTTGCCGCTCACGCCGGACTTCTGCAGATAGAACTTGGCCTTGTCGAGGTCGAACGGGCGTTGCGGCAAACCGGCGAAGTAGAAGCGGTTGGTCGGATCGATCGGCTGGTCGTTGGCGATGACGGCATGATCGAGCGCGATGGTCTTTTTCATCTGTTCACGGTCAAACAGATATTTCATCGCCAGTGCAAAGTCGGCATTAGCGCCAGGGCCGAGATCCTTGCGCATGATCAGGTCGCTATAGGCGCCCGATTGCGTGGTGAAGATACTGTAGCCGGGGGTGCCCTTGACGCGTTCGATGGAGCGTGGATTGAGCGACGCCGCCAGATCGATGCCGCCGGACAACAGCGCATTGACGCGGGCGCTTTCGTCGCCGATCCCAATAAACTCGATTTCGTCCAGATAGGGCTTGCCCGGTTTCCAGTAGGCATCGTTGCGCACCACCAGCGAACGTACACCGGGCTTGAATTCCTTGAGTTTGTAAGGACCGGTGCCGATACCAGCGTTGAAGTCGGTCGTACCATCCTTGACGATATGAAAATGGAAGGTGCCGACGATGACCGGCAAGTCGGCGTTGGGCGCGTCCAGTGTAATGGTGACTTCGTTCGGGCCGCTGGCTTTGACGCTGCTGATCTGATCGGCCAGCGTTTTGGCCTTGGAAGCCGTGGCCGGGTCTTTATGGCGCATCAGTGAAAAGACAACGTCGGCTGGCGTGAGTGCCTTGCCGTCGTGGAACACCACGCCTTTACGCAGCTTGAACACCCACACCTTGGCGTCCTTGCTGGAGAAGGATTCGGCCAGTGCCGGTTGCGGTGTCAAGGTGCCATCAAGCGACGTCAGACCGTTGTACAGCATGGTGCTACGGCAATAGTCGGTCTTGTTCGATTGTTTGGCCGGATCGAGTGTATCGGTGACTGCCGAGGTGTCGCCGCCAACGCGGATGCGACCGCCCCGGCGCGGTGTCTGCGCGTAGGCCGACAACGCGGTACTGGCGAGGGAGCCTGCCAGCGTGGCTTGCATGCCGCCGGCCACCAGCATTTTCAAAATATCGCGACGGCTGGCGCCATGCTTCAGGGATTGCATCACCCGAAGGCTGTCGCTGGGGCCGACGAGGCTTTCGAAATTTTCGTTGTTATCGCTCATGTTCTGATACTCCTGAGGGCAATGGGTTGAAAAGACAATAAAAGGGCGCGCAGACCGCTTAGAGGCTATTGCGAAATTACTGTAGCGTTGTTACGGCTCCTTGCCGTACTACTCGTACTGTCTTCGTCACCGCGCCTAGCCACACTAATTTCGCAATAGCCTCTTAGGCCAGCTTGTCCTTGAGCGTGTAATACAAACCGATGGCGGGTAAAAACCAGGGCGAACCGAAGTGACCGGGAATGGCCGGCCAGTCACGATCACGCCAGGGATTGGCGGCGGCATCGCCAGCCAGCACGGCAGCCATGCGCTGGCCCATGTGAACCGACATTTGGGTGCCGTGGCCGCTATAGCCCATGGCGTAATACAGCCCGTCACGTTCACCCGCATGCGGCAGGCGATCGCGGGTCATGTCAACCAGGCCGCCCCAGCAATAGTCAATGCGCACCTGGCCCAATTGCGGGAAAGTCTCGGCCAGTCCGGCACGCAGAATTTCGCCGCTGGCGGCATCCGATTGCGGACTGGAAATGGCAAAGCGGGCACGACCGCCGAACACCAGTCGGTAGTCGGCCGTCAGGCGGAAATAGTGGTGGATATTGGCCACCGTGACATAAGTACGTTGTGCTGCCAGCAAGGCGTGGGCGCGTTCAGCACCAAGCGGTTCGGTGACCACAATGAAGCTGCCGATCGGGACCAAGCGTCGACGCAGCCAGCCGAAACTGCGATAACTGCCATGCCGGCTGGCGCCGGTGGCCAACAATACTTGCTTGGCTGCGACGGTGCCGCGCGCCGTGTGCAGACGATGTGCATAGCCGTCACCCAGACGTTCGATGCGCGTTACTTCCGCATTGGTGTGGATCTGTGCACCATGACGCTGTGCTGCTGTGGCCAGACCGTAGGCAAAACGTCCCATATGCATTTGGCCGCTACGCTTGTACAGCAGGCCGCCGTGAAAACGCTCGCTCTGGATTTCGGCACGTACCTGCGCAGCATCGAGAATCTCGACATCCTGATCCACACCGTCATCAATCAGACGTTGGGCATTGCGCTGCAGGGTTTCCATCTGTGCTGGCCGGGTGGCCAGTTTCAGCTTGCCGTGGCGCATGAAGTCGCAGTCGATCTGTTCTTCCTTGATCAGCCTGGCGACCGTATCGACCGCATCATCAAAGGCGTGATACCAGTTGCGTGCGCGTTCGACACCGACCTTGGCAGCCAGCTCGGCATAATCGACCGCCAAGCCGTTATTGACATGACCGCCATTGCGTCCGGACGCTTCTGCAGCAACCCGGTTGCCGGCTTCCAGCACAGCCACGGTAGCGCCACGGCGGGCCAGCGCCAGTGCCGCTGACAAGCCGGTGAAGCCACCACCGATGATGGCAACGTCAACCTGTGCCGGCAGCTCGCCAGCAGTAGAGGCAAAGGCAGGGGCAGAATCGGTCCAGTAGGAATCCAGCTTCATGATGGGCGTGTTGCTCGCATTAAAACAGGTTATTCGACAATGCCAATATCTGCGCGGGGAAAGTGCCGTGATATCGCATCTGCATCTTTATCTGCATCTTTATCACTAGGTACAGCGTATTTTCGGCGCTGCCGACCTTGCCCGTGATGGCATGCTCGGCAGTCTTTGCAGCTCGCCTTGTTACACCTAGATTACAACACGGGCCAGCCTGCGTTATGTAGGGAAATGGGGCTTTCCTGAACGAGAAGCTGCGTTTTGTGTGGCTGGCCACGGCATGTCATGCTGCCTGCACAGCGTATGTGCGTTTGTACGTATTTTCGCTTTATATCGAGGCGCGCCGCACAGTTTGGAGGCGTGACTTCAGCACGGCGATGTGGCCGATGGTATTTGGCTGGTCGAAAGACAGCGGTCGAGCGGTGATGCAAATAAAAAACGCGCCGGCAGGACGGCTCCCGGCGCGTTTCGACTGTTGCTGCGAACACCTGGTTTATGTGGGCAATACCATGACCACATAGACCTTGCGCAGAGTTTCACGCACATGCCATACACCGGTGGTGTTGGCCGGGAAAAACAACGTATCGCCGGCGCAAAACTCCTTGGCGACACCACCAGTGGGCGTGAAAGTGCCGGCACCAGTGAGAATGTGCATGACTTCAGCGTTCGCCAGTTGGCGTTCGAATTGCCCCGGTTGGCATTCCCAGATGCCGCTACGGTTATCGCCGGCGCCGGCGAGTTCGACTTCAATGCCGCTTAGTTGGGGGGGCGGGCTGGAAAGTGCACGTGCGGGCGTGCCCTGATCTTGCAGACCGCCGATCACGGCTGATTGAGAGAGGATGGTAATGCTCATGTGGATAGTCTCGTCGAGTGGGGGATGTGCTTACTGGCCGGCTTCGACAGCGTCGGCAAGTGCCGCCAGCGTGTGGAAGTGATAGTCGGGCACGGTGTGTTTGGATTCGATGGTGCCGCCGGAGCTCTTCTTGTCGTGACGACGCTCGATCCAGCAGGTGGTGATGCCCAGGCTCTTGGAGACGCCGATGTCATGATATTGGCTTTGCGCGACATGCAGATTGTCCGCTTGCAGATAACTCCAGGCACCTTCGAAACGACCACGGGCATAGGCGAAGTAACGGGGGTCCGGCTTTTCGCAGAGCGCGTCGTCGCAGCTCAGCAGCATGTCGAATGGCTCGCCCAGCGTCGCCGAGAAATGCTTGAGCGCCCAGGTTTGCGCATTGGTCATGGTGACCAGCTTGAAATGCTTGCGCAAACGCTGCAGCGCCGCGACCGAGTCCGGGAAGGCAGGCCAGTCGGCGACCGAGTCACGCAGGCCGGTTGCCAGTGCCTTTGAGTCCGGCAGGCCCAGTCCCGGAGCGATCACGTGCCAGCAGCGTTCCAGATCATCCGGATACCAACCGGTGTTGCCGTCTGCCCGGGCGTTGCGGTAAGCGGCAAGAAATTCTTCATCGGTAATTTTGCTATCGGGTACTGCCTTGCGCAGATAGGCCAGCATGCCGCCTTCGAAGTCGATGAGGGTACCGACGACATCAAATGTGAGCACCTTGAATTTTTTCAGAGACATGTAAGTTCCAGTGATAACGGCAACACCGGGCAAGGCTGCCACGGCTGGGTTGAGGGGGAATGCCACAATGAACAAGCATAATGCGATGGTAGCAGCCCGGTTTCGCAAACTGATGCAAGCCAGCGGCACAGGATGTTGTTGTTGCGCGCTGATTTGGCATTTTCTTGTGCCCCAAAATCAGAGGCTGCCGAGCTTGCCGCAGGCGTGCTAGTAACCGCGTTGACGATCAATCAGCCCAGTCAGCGGCAGACCGGCGTGATGGCGGCGGATATTGTCGAGCACCGCATCGACTCCGCCGGCCGGCTGGGTCATGCTGGCAATATGGGGCGTGACGGTGATGGCGGGATGCGACCAGAACGGATGATCCGGCGCCAGCGGTTCCGGTTCGCAGACATCGAGCACGGCTTGCGACAGTTGCCCGCTTTGCAGGGCTGCCAGCAAATCGGCGTCGACCAAATGCGCGCCGCGGCCAACGTTGATCAAGGACGCGCCCATGGGCAACTGGTTAAACAAGCGCTGGTTCAGGATGCCGCGGGTATCGTCGGTCAGTGGCAGCAGACAAATCAGGATGTCAGTGCGAGCGAGGAACTGCGCCAAACCGTCGCTGCCGCTATAACAGTCCACACCTGGCAGGGTATGGGCGGAACGGCTCCAGCCGGCGCAGGGGAAGCCAAAACTGCTCAACTGCTTCAATACCGCCTGGCCCAGTACGCCCAGGCCAAGTACACCAATGCGATTGCTGCTCATCGGTTTGACCGTTTGCACCTGCCAGCGCCGGTCGCGCTGCTGTTGTGCATACAAACGGCTGTGCCGGTAGATGCCGAGCACGGCATGGGTGACATATTCCACCATGCCGGCGGCGATGCCGGGTTCGATCATGCGGACCACTGGAATATGTGCCGGCAGCCCGGAAATGTCGAACTGATCAATCCCGGCACCGACCGAAAACAGGAGTTCGACGTTGGGGAACTGGTTAAGCATATCTTCTGGCGGCAGCCACGCCGCCAGGTAACGCACGGCGTGACGATCGCCGGTGTCGGGCCAGCAGTGAAATGCTATCTCCGGGGCCTTTTCGGCAAATAGCCGGCCCCATTCGGCGCCGCGTACGGGGTCTGCTTTGTACAAAAAACTCATATTATTTCCTAACTTGTTCAGGAGTTAGGCGCTCTTAGCCAAGCGCCTGATTGATGAGAGCATACAGGCCGCGTTGCGGATCGCCTTGCGGGGGACTGCCCTTGCACATGGAAACGACCGTGTCGACGCGGGTCAAACCGATGTCGCTGAGCCATTGGCTCAGGCCCGCGTGCTCGGGGACATCCACGCGCATGAAGGTGCCGCTATAGGTATTGATCCAATGACTGATCAGTGCCTTGGCGTGTTCAGCATCCGGCGCTACCACCGGGCCAATGGCGCGCCCATGTCCGAAGCGACGTACCAGCGCAAAACCGATTATGCCGCTGTCACCGGCGATGGCAATACCTTCAGAGACAGCCATCAGCGCCGTGATGACGGCACTACGATCCAAGCCGCTGGAACGTTGGTCCAGTGCCAGCAGACGTGGCGTGTCATTGACCCCCAGTGGGCGAATACGCACACCTGCAGGCAGCGCCACCAAAGGGGCTTGAAAGATGCTGCCTTGATGCTGATGCAACTTTCCGGTTGCGACGAAACCGAGTTTTTCGTAAAGCGGTTGACCTGCTAGCGTGGCATTCAACAGCACACTGCGTTCACCTGCCTCGGCCAGCAAACGCTCCATGAGCTGGCGGCCAAGTCCTAGTCCTTGCAATGCATTGGCGACGATAACCATGCCCAGCGCAGCATGGGAAGTGCCATAGCGCCACACCAGACCACTGCCGACCACGCTTGGCGCCGTATTGTCAGCCGTCTGGTTCTCGATCACGAAACCGCTGCCGAGTGCCTGGACAAACTGCCAGTCATCCAGGCGGTGTGGCCATTTCAGCGCCAGCGTCAGGCGATGAGCCGCTTCCATATCCGTGGTGCGTATGGTGCGCAGGGCAAATTGATTGGGTGATGTGGAAGAGGGCGTTGCTGGACTTTGCATAGACATTCCTTCGTGGAAGCAGCGGCCGATCAGGACTGCGGGTCGACGTTCATCATGCCTTGGAATGCCATGCAGGATGACGCCTTTGGCAGGGTATTTTCGCAATCTTATAGCGATCTGCTGAGCTTTCTCGGCACAAAATAATACCGATTCGGCATTAGCATCGTGTTGTTACGCACGCCAGTGTATGTCGCTGCGGCCTTTTATTTTCAGCTCATTTCAGCTCATTTCAGCTTACTTTCAGGAAATCGCTATGTTTGATTTTTCTCCCGAACAGGTCGCCATCAAGAGCGCGCACTTCATTGGCGGGATCTATATTGATGCCGTTGGAAATTATCTTGAGGTAGCGCGTCCTTCCGACGGACAAATCTATGCCGAGGTGCCGGTGGCCGATGCGCAGTTGGTTGATCGTGCCGTGGAAAATGCCTGGCTGGCCTTCAAATCCAGCACCTGGGCCAGCCAGCCGCCGCGCGACCGTGCTCGCATCATGCGCCGCTGGGCCGATATGATCGATGCCGATGTGGCCACGCTGGCGCCAATGGAAGCGTTGGGTTCGACCCGTCCTGTCAAGGATGCGGCGCAGTGGGATATTCCATTCACGGCAGAGGGCATTCGTTTCTTCGCCGAGCTGGCCGACAAGCATGGTGGCGAGGTGGCGGCAACCCGCAGCGATCACCTTGGCATGACGCTCACTGAGCCATACGGCGTCATCGCCGCGATTGCGCCTTGGAATTTCCCGCTGGTGATGGCTTCCTGGAAAATCGCACCGGCCATGGCAGCCGGCAACGCGGTGGTGTTGAAACCTTCCGAGATGACGCCATTCAGTGCCTTGCGTTTGGCCGAACTGGCAATTTTGGCCGGTGTACCGGCGGGTATCTTCAATGTAATTCAAGGCGATGGTCGCAGCACCGGCGATATGCTGTGTCGTCATCCGAAAGTATCCAAGGTCACCTTTACCGGATCAACTGCAACCGGTGCGGCCATCATGCGTGCCTGTGCGGACAGTGGCACGAAGCCGGTCACGCTGGAGCTGGGTGGAAAAAGCCCGCAGATCGTGTTCGCCGACGCCCCCGATCTGGATAAAACGGCGCGTATGGTAGCTGCTGCCATTTCTGGCAATGCCGGTCAGGTATGCGTGGCAGGTTCACGTCTGATTGTGCAACGTCGTGTCGCCGACCAAATGATCGATGGCATCAAACGCGCATTCGATGCCTTGCAGCCAGGTATGACGTGGTCGCAAGCGACCACGCTAGCGCCGATCATTTCACCGCAACAGAATGCACGCATCGGCATGATCGTCGACCGCAGTATCGCTGCCGGTGCACAACTGATTACCGGTGGCACGCGCGCACCGGGTAGTGCTGCGCATTATCTGCCGACCATTCTTACCGGGGTCAATGATGCGACCGAAGCGGTGCATGCAGAAATTTTCGGTCCGGTCCTGACGGTACAAACCTTCGAAGACGAAGCCGAAGCGCTGGCCCTGGCAGCACACCCCGATTATGGTCTGGCCGCTGGTGTACACACGGCCGATCTGGGCTGTGCGCTGCGCTTTGCCCGTGCGCTGGAAGCCGGCACGGTATGGATCAACCGTTACGGGCGTACTGCCGATTTCATCATTCCCACCGGCGGCTATAAACGCTCTGGCATGGGCAAGGATCTGGGGCGCCAAGCCTTCGAGGCTAACCTGCGCATCAAGAGTGTGTTGATTGATTTTTCCAGTTGAATACGCGCTCAAATGTGTGATGCCGCGTGTACCAAAAACCAATGATGTTGCTTGTTGTAATAGATGAAATCGGAGTGCGCCATCCGCACCAACTTGGTGATGCAGCGTGAGAACTGCTCTACATGGGCGCATTGCTGCACTGCTCGGCAAGCTATGCTGATTGCGTAGCTTAAAACACATGTTTGTGTTTCGCGATGCCTCAAAAAAGGAATAAATACTGCGTTTCGCTATGTTGTAATTCACTACAAGAAATGTCTCTGTACTGAGGTCCTTGCACTACCCAAGAGAACTGCCCGATTCTTTTTTCTTCGCCACCGGTCAGGTGTGCGATCACTTTTTGACAGGAAGATTTGCAATGAATATTTTCAAGCCCAAATTCATCACCTTCGACTGCTACGGCACACTGACCCGTTTTCAGATGTCGGACACTGCCCGCACCTTGTATGCCGATCGCGTCTCGGCGGCCGACATGCCGTTCTTCCTGCGCCAGTTCGCGGCTTACCGTCTGGATGAAGTGCTGGATCAATGGAAGCCTTACGAGCAAGTCGTCAAGAACTCCATCAAACGCACCTGTGCACGCTGGAACATTCAAACCACTGAAGAAGAAGCCGGCAGCTTTTACAAGGCGGTGCCGAGCTGGGGGCCGCATGCCGATGTGCCGGAACCGCTGGCGCGCGTGGCCAAGGAATTCCCGTTGGTGATTTTTTCGAATGCCGCCGACGAACAGATCATGCACAACGTCGAGAAGCTCGGCGCACCTTTCCACAAGGTCTTTACGGCACAACAGGCGCAAGCCTACAAGCCGCGTCTGCGCGCCTTCGAATACATGCTCGACAATCTGAACTGTAACCCTGAAGACGTGCTGCACGTGTCGTCGAGCCTGCGTTACGACCTGATGCCGGCTTCCGATATGGGAATCAAGAACAAAGTCTTCGTCGCACGCGGTCATGAACCATCGACACCGCATTACGGCTATACCGAAATTTCCGACCTGAGCGGCTTGCCGGGCGTAGTCGGACTCTAAACCTGGAATGCAGTACGTGCATTCCAGGAAAAAATCCTCCGGTGCGGTGGGCCGGTAATCTTCGTGGTTGAACTTCTTTGGTGAGGCTTTTCATGAGTAAGCAAAAATTCGAACAAAACTCCGCAGTCGATACCATCGTCTCTGGCGATACGATCGAGAACGTCCGAGGCAGCTTTACCCGCCGCGACATGATGCGTACTGTCCTTGCCGGCAGCCTCATGGGTGCGACTGCAACTGGTCTGCTCACGGTCACCGGATCGGCACTGGCACAAACCGCCACGCCACGCCGTGGCGGCAAGATCAAGATCGCCACGCAATCGAGTGCCACCTCCGATACGCTGGACCCGGCCAAGACCGCCCACTCCACCGATTACACCCGCGTGCATATGTTCTACAACGGCCTGACCTCACTCGATACCAAGCTGGGCCCGCAAATGGTGTTGGCTGAAGAAATGAACACCAACGATGCCACCTTGTGGACGGTCAAGCTGCGCAGCGGTGTCCGCTTTCACGATGGCAAGCCGCTGACGCCTGCTGACGTGGTGTTTTCGCTGATGCGTCACAAGGACCCGGCAACGGCTTCCAAGGTCAAGGTCATCGCCGATCAATTTGAGTCGATCAAGGCGACCGGCCCCAACGAAGTGCAAATCAAGCTGGTTGGCCCCAATGCCGACTTGCCGGTGATTCTGGCCACCGCACAGTTCCTGATTATCAAGGACGGCACAAGCAACTTCACGACTGCCAACGGTACCGGCGCCTTCAAGTGCAAGGAGTTCACTCCCGGCGTGCGCACGATCGGCGTGCGCAATGAGGAATACTGGAAATCCGGCAAACCCTATCTGGACGAAGTCGAGTTGTTCGGTATTCCGGATGAAGCCGCGCGCGTCAATGCACTGCTGTCCGGCGACGTGCACTGGATCAATGAGGTCAATCCGCGTTCGGCATCGCGCATCAAGTCGACCGCCGGCTATACCGTGATAGAAACCAAGTCCGGTCTCTACACCGACCTGGTGATCCGTCAGGATGTCGCGCCCGGCAACAGCATGGATTTCACGCTGGGAATGAAGTATCTGATGGATCGTGAACAGGTCAAGACCGCTGCCTTCCGTGGTTATGCCGTGGTCGCCAACGACCAGCCGATTGATCCGACCAATCGTTTCTTCTTTGCCGGTCTGCCGCAACGTCCTTACGATCCGGACAAGGCCAAGTTCCATCTGCAAAAAGCTGGTGTCATCGGCAGCACGATTCCACTGGTGGCCTCGGTGGCGGCAGGTGGCTCGGTCGATATGGCATTGTTATTGCAGCAGTCAGCGCAGAAGATCGGTCTGAAGCTCGATGTCAAACGCCTGCCGGCCGATGGTTACTGGTCCAATCAATGGATGAAGGTGCCACTCGGTTACGGCAACATCAATCCACGTCCCAGCGCCGATATTTTGTTCACCCAGTTCTTCAAATCGGATGCGCAATGGAACGAGTCAGGCTGGAAAAATGCGCAGTTCGATCAATTGCTGGTAGCCGCGCGCGGTCAGACCGATTTTGAAAAGCGCAAGCAGATGTATGCCGACATGCAGACATTGGTGAGCGAAAAGGGCGGCATAGGGATTCCGGTCTTCATCATCAATCTGGAAGGTATCAGCAGTAAGATCAAGGGCGTGCAACCGATTCCATTGGGTGCGTTCATGAATTACACAAGTGCCGAATACGTCTGGCTCGAAGCCTGATCGGCACCAGCAATAGCTGCATCAGGTGCAGGCATGGCTGTCGCGCTTGCCGGAGCATCACCGAAAAGATGGTGGTGACGGTGGCGATGCAGCCATGCCTGCACCGGTAAGGCCACAAAGGATTGATATGAACGGTATGGTCGGGCGTCTTATCCTGCGCCGTCTGGCACTAGGGGTGTTAACCCTGTTTCTGGTGTCGGTCGGCGTATTTTTCATCACCAATTTGTTGCCGGGAGATGCGGCCCAGACGGCGCTGGGGCAAGCTGCCACACCGGAAACAGTGGCCGCCTTGCGCTTGCAGTTTGGCCTGGATCTGCCGGCGCCGTTGCGCTATGCCCATTGGTTAATGGGTTTATTGTCGGGCAATCCTGGCATTTCACTGGTCAATAATTCTCCGGTTGCGCAAATGATTGCCGGTCGGCTGCCGGCGTCATTGTTGCTTGCCGGTGTGACGGCCGCAGTCTCGGTACCGGTGGCGCTCGCGCTGGGCATCACCTCGGCCATGTATCGCGGTTCCTTGTTCGACCGTATCGTGAATGTGACGGCGGTGTCGCTGGTGTCGGTGCCGGAATTTCTGGTGGCAACCATTGCGGTCATGATATTTGCCGTCAAGCTGCGCTGGCTATCGGCCTTGTCGCATACCTCTGACATTGCCACTTTCGGGCAATTCATCAAAGCTTATGCGATGCCGGTCATGACCTTGTGCTGCGTGATTGTGGCGCAGATGTCGCGCATGACACGCGCGGCGGTGATCGACCAACTACGCTCCTCGTACGTCGAAATGGCCTTGCTCAAGGGCGTCAATCCTACCCGTATCGTGTTGCGCCATGCGCTGCCGAACGCCATCGGACCGATTGCCAACGCCGTGGCGCTGAGTCTGTCGTATCTGCTGGGCGGCGTCATTATCGTCGAAACGATTTTCAACTATCCCGGTATCGCTACACTGATGATCGATGCGGTCACGACGCGCGACATGCCGCTGGTGCAAGCCTGCTCCATGATTTTCTGTGCCGGCTATTTGTTGCTGGTACTGGCTGCCGATGTGCTTGCCATCCTCTCCAACCCAAGGCTGAGAAATCGATGAAACCCGCTCATGAATCCTCGGCAAGCGTGACTGCGACGCCCGTCATTGCCGTAAAAAAGAAAGCGCGCAAAGGTCGTTCCTGGCTGGGCCTGATTGGTCTGGCGATAGTCTTGTTCTGGCTGGCCATGGCCTTGCTGGGGCCCAGCATTTCCCCTTATGACGCCGGTGCCATCGTCGATGTCGACGTCTTCAGCGGCATCAGCAGCAAGTTCTGGCTGGGCACCGACTACCTGGGCCGCGACATGCTCAGCCGCATCTTGTTCGGCACACGTTACACCATCGGTCTGGCGTTGGCGGCGACCTTGCTGGCCTGTTCGGTAGGTACAGCAATAGCCCTGTTTGCGGCACTGACCGGTGGCTGGGTTGATGCGCTCATCAGTCGTGTGCTGGATGCCTTGATATCAATTCCCAGCAAAATGTTTGCGTTATTGATGGTGGCGACCTTTGGATCGTCGGTATGGTTGCTGATCCTCACTGCCGCCATCACCTATATGCCCGGCTCTTACCGCATCGTACGGTCGCTGGCGGTCAATATTCAGACGATGGAGTATGTGCAGGCCGCACGTGCCCGTGGTGAGGGTGCGTTGTATATCACCTGCGTGGAAATGCTGCCCAACATGATCGGCCCGGTGCTGGCCGATATGGGACTGCGTTTCGTGTTCGTGGTGTTGCTTCTCAGCGGCCTGAGCTTTCTGAGTCTCGGCGTGCAGCCACCGGATGCGGACTGGGGCTCGCTGGTACGTGAAAACATTTCTGGTCTGGGTGAAGGTGCCACAGCAGTGATCATGCCGGCACTAGCGATTGCCATGCTGACCATCGGCGTCAATTTGCTGATCGATAATTTGCGTGGCAAGCGCGCCAGGAAGGATTGAGGCCATGAACCACAGTGATAAGGATAAGGCCCATGCACCGGCAGCACTGGTCGAAGTTAGCGGTTTGCGCGTGGTCGCCAGTAAGGATGACGGCGAAGATGTTGTGATCGTCAAAGATGTTGATTTTTCGATTGCACGCGGTGAAGTGCTGGCCTTGATCGGTGAGTCCGGTTCCGGCAAGACCACTATTGCCCTGTCGTTGATGGGCTATGCCCGTGCCGGTTGCCATATTGCCGGTGGCCGTATCAGGATCGGCCAACGCGAGGTGTTGTCGATGGACCAGGCGGCGCTGGAAGGCATGCGCGGTTGCGATGTGGCCTATATTGCGCAAAGTGCGGCATCGGCCTTCAATCCTGCACGCACCTTGATGGAACAGGTGATCGAAAGCGCCCTGAACCACAAGACCATGTCGCGTGCGGCGGCGCAAGCCAAGGCCATTGGTTTGTTTCGCGCCTTGGCCTTGCCTGACCCCGAGCATATTGGCGCACGCTATCCGCATCAGGTGTCCGGCGGACAGTTGCAACGCGCCATGGCTGCGATGGCATTGATTACGGACCCCGAACTGGTGATTCTGGACGAGCCGACTACGGCGCTCGATGTCACCACGCAGATCGAAGTGCTGCGCGCCTTCAAGAATGTGGTCAAGGAAATCGGCACGACCGCCGTGTATGTTTCGCACGATCTGGCGGTGGTGGCGCAGATGGCCGATCGCATTATTGTATTGCGCGATGGCAGCGTACGCGAGGTTGGCGCTACTGCGCAAATTTTGACAGCGCCGGTCAACGCCTATACCCAAAGCCTGCTGGCGGCAGCGGTGCCGGCCATGAGTCTGCCGACCGTTCCAGTGTCGTCGCATGCACAGGAAACAGTACAGGCGGCACAACAAGAGCCCTTGTTGCGCATTCGCGGCCTGATTGCCGGCTATGGCAGCCCCGATAGCAAAGGCTTGCCAGGCGTGCGTATTCTTGACGACATCAATCTGAAGATCGAGCGCGGCAGCACCATCGGCATCATCGGTGAGTCCGGCTCGGGTAAAACCACGCTGGCGCGTGCCGTGGCTGGCATGATTGCACCGGCACGCGGCAGCATCATGCTCGACGGTGTGCCATTGTCGCCAACACTGGCTGGCCGCTCGCGGGAACAGTTCCGGCGCATTCAGATTGTGTTTCAAAATGCCGATACGGCCTTGAATCCGGCGCATTCCATTGGCCGTATCCTGAGTCGTCCGCTAGCCTTCTATCATGGCCTGTCAGGTCAGGCCATGCACAAGCGCACCGTAGAACTGCTCGATCTGGTGCAACTGCCGGCCAACGTGATCAATCGACTGCCTGGCGAGCTCTCCGGCGGCCAGAAGCAACGCGCCAATCTGGCGCGCGCGCTGGCGGCCAAGCCAGATCTGATTCTGTGTGATGAGGTAACCTCGGCGCTCGACACGGTGGTGGCCGCTGCCATTCTGGAGTTGTTGGCCGAGTTGCGCCGTGAGCTGCAAGTGTCCTATATGTTCATCAGTCACGATATCAGCACCGTGCGTGCGATCTGCGATGACATCGTCGTGCTGTATGCCGGTCGCATGGTAGCCAACCGCCCGCGCGAAGCGATGATGGCGCCGCCTTATCACCCGTATTCGCACTTGCTGTTGTCGTCTGTGCCGGCGCTGCGTCAAGGCTGGCTGGAACAAGTCAGTGGCCGTACCCCGGAACAGTTGCCGCCGATTGGCGAGGTCACAGAATCGGCCGATATCTGCGCGTTTCTGCCACGCTGTACGATGCGCATCGATGGCGTCTGCAATACCGTACCGCCTCGTCGCCGCAATATGGAGCATGGCGGTGAAATACTGTGCCATCGTTCTGACGCCGATCTGCAACGCATGCAACTGCCGCTAGTACCAGTCGAAGGAGTGACAATATGAGTGTGGATATGAGTGCAGAGGCAAGATCACGGTTCGTCCGCTTGGGTGAGACTGAGCGCACTGTGGTGAATTTTTTCATGAATGGTCGTCCAGTATCTGCCATGCAGGGAGACACGCTGCTGACGGCCATGTTGCAACAGGGCGATCATGTACGGCGCTCCGAATTCGGTGGTGAAAAACGTGCCGGATTTTGCCTGATGGGGGCCTGCCAGGATTGCTGGGTATGGAATGCCGAAGGCGGCCGCTTGCGCGCCTGCTCGACCGAAGTGGTTGAGGGCATGGCCGTTTCTACCAACGCACCGGAGTCGACATGGCCCAACCTCGCGTAGTGATCATTGGCGCTGGCCCAGCCGGGGTGCGCTGTGCAGAAGTTTTTGTGGCGGCGGGACTGAGGCCGACCATCATCGACGAAGGCCGCCGTGACGGCGGGCAGATCTATCGACGCCAACCGGCCAATTTTTCACGTTCCTATGAGGCGCTGTATGGCACCGAAGCAGGTCGTGCCGAAGCCTTGCATGCCAGTTTCGACAAACTGCGGGGCCAGGTAGATTATTTACCGCAAACGCTGGCCTGGAATATCAGCGAAGGCCGCGTGCATCTGATGCACAACGACGGCGTCCGGCGTGCCTCCAGCCTGGTTTACGACATTCTGGTGTTGTGTACTGGCGCCACCGACCGTCTGATGCCGACCCCGGGCTGGGAGTATGCCGGAACCTATACGCTGGGTGCCGCGCAGGTCGCACTGAAATCACAGGCGGTTGCGGTCGGACGTCAAATCGTCTTTCTCGGCAGCGGCCCCTTGCTGTATCTGGTGGCCAGCCAATATATCAAAGCCGGTGCACAGGTTGCCGTTGTGTTGGATACCTCGGCGTTGGCGCTGCAATGGCGCGCCTTGCCGAAATTATGGGCACGACCGAGCTTACTGTGGAAAGGGATGCTGTTGCTGCGGGCGATTCGTCGTGCCGGTGTACCGATTGTGCGTGGCGTGACACCGCTACACATCGCCGGCAACGCCGAGAGCGGTGTGCAGGGCGTGCACTATCGCACTGCCGCTGGCGCGGAGCATCACCAGGACTGCGATGCGGTGGCCATGGGTTACCACTTGCGTGCAGAAACCCAACTGGCAGATCTGGCACGTTGCGAATTCAGTTTCGATACGGCCTCGCGCCAGTGGTTGCCGCAGGTTGACGAGCATGGCCGCAGTTCGGTGGCAGGCGTATATCTGGCCGGTGACGGTGTGCGCATACGCGGGGCCGATGCTGCCGAGAACGCGGGGCGGCTGGCAGCATTGACCGCACTGGCCGATCACGGCTACACAGTGGCACCAGAGCAAACGGCAGCATTGCTGCAGCAGCAGTTGCGGATGGAAGATTTTCGACTCGGCTTGCAGCAGGCGTTTCCCTGGCCTGCCGGGCAGGCTGCGGCGTTGCCCGATACAACCGTGATCTGCCGCTGCGAAGGGATTACCGCCGGCGAGCTACGTGCCGTCGTCACGCTCAAAGGTGCGCGTGAAGCCAACCGCGCCAAAGCCTTCAGCCGGGTCGGCATGGGCCGTTGTCAGGGGCGTTACTGCGCTCATGCCGGCGCTGAAGTGATTGCCGCTGAGCTCGACTGTCCGATTGCCGAAGTAGGGCGCTTGCGCACGCAGGCACCAGTCAAGCCGCTGGCATTCGATGTGGTCGAGGAGCAGCAATGAAGGAGCATAAATGAACGCCAAAACTTTTCAGGCCGATGTGATTATTATCGGTGGCGGCATCATGGGAAGTGCCGCGGCTTTTTTCCTGCGCCGTCGTGGCCGTTCAGTGATCTTGCTGGAACGCGGTTTGCTCGGCCAGCAGGCCAGTGGCACCAATTTTGGCAATGTACGTCGACAGGGGCGGGCGTTGTTGCAATTGCCGTTGGCCAATCGCTCGTTGGCGATCTGGCAAAAATTGCCGGAGTTGATCGGCGAGGATGTGGAGTTTCTCCCTTCCGGTCATATGCGCATTTGCTATGGAACGGAACGACTGGCGATGTTTGAAGACTATGCCAAGAAGGCTCGCGATTACGATCTGGAGCTGGAATTGTTCAGTGGCGCCAGATTGCGCGAGCGCTTTCCTTTTCTAGGGCCGCAAATCGGTGGCGCTTCTTATTCTGCGCTGGATGGCCATGCCAATCCGCGTTTGGCGGCACCGGCATTCGGCCGCGCCGCGACCCGTGCAGGGGCGCAGATTTTTGAAAATACTGAAGTGAGCACGGTGGAAAAAGATGGCGTCGATTTTCGTGCCACAGCGACCGATGGCAGCACGTTTCGCGCTCCAGCCATGCTCATTACCGCCGGCGCCTGGGCTAACAAGCTGAGCACTCAGTTCGGCGAAGCGGTCAATCTGGTGGCGCATGGCCCGCAAATGGGTGTGACCGAACCAGTGCCATACGGCCTCAAGACGGTGGTCGGGGTGTCAGCACCGACGGATCTGGAAACGCTATATTTCCGCCAGATTCCACGTGGCAATATCATCTTTGGTGGCGGCCAGCGCGGTCCGGCCTATCCAGATCTCAAACGCGCCTATGTCAGACCGGAAAATACACTGAACCAGTTACGCCAACTGCAGCGCATCGCGCCTGCGTTGCGTCAACTCAATGTAATCCGGGTCTGGTCCGGCATAGAAAGTTATCTGCCCGATGATTTACCCATCATGGGCGCCAGCTCCCGCGTGGCCGGATTGCATTATGCCTTTGGTTTTTGTGGTGCCGGATTCCAGCTCGGGCCGGGTGTCGGTGATGTCATGGCGGAGTTGATCGCAACTGGCAGCACCTCGACACCGATTGCGCCGTTTTCCATCAGTCGGTTTGTGCTGCCGGAAACCTTAGTCGCCACTGCCACTGCCTGAACATCTTCATTCATTTTCAAAGAACAACCATGCGTCATATCGTCATCGTCGGGGCTGGAATTGTTGGTATTTCCATCGCCCGTGACGCGCTCAAGCGCGGTCATCAGGTCACGATTCTAGAACAGAGCAGCGTACCGAATCCGCACAGCGCCTCGTTTGATTCGCATCGCATGATCCGTTATCACTACGGTGCCTTCAGTGGTTACACCCGCATGGTGACGCCGGCATTTGATGCATGGGAGCGAGTCTGGAGCGATCTGGGTCATGCGCATTTTGAAAACACCGGGGCCGTTGCCATCAGTCTTGAGGCCAACGACTATGGCGAAAAAACGCTCAAGACATTTCGCGAAGTAGGGCTGCAACACGAGGTACATGACCGCGCCGCAATGGAGTCGCTGTTCCCGCATCTGGACTTGCCCGCCCATGCCTGGGGCGTCACGGGCGGGCGTGGCGGTCCCTTGTTTGCAGGCCGGATTGTCACTGAACTGACGCAATGGGTGCTGGATCACGGCGCGCTCATTCGGGCCCATTGCAAGGTCGATGCTGTCGATCTGGAACGCGGCGTGGCCACACTGGCCGATGGCAGCACAGTCACTGGTGATTTGTTGGTCGTTGCAGCAGGCGCCTGGATTTCGCGCTTGTTGCCGGAACGCTTCGGTAACAGCCAGACCTTCCGTCAGGGACTTTGCTACGTTGATCCACCGGCCAGTTATGTGCAAAGCTGGCGGCAGTCACCCGCCATTGTTGCCATCGGCGACCATGGCGGCTACACGTTGCCGGATCGTCGCGGTGCTGGCCTCAAATTCGGTCATGGCGGCCATCGCAAGCTGGCCAAGCCGGAAGAGTTGGGTTTTGGTTCCGATCTGGCCGTAGAAAGCGCCGTCATTCTGGGCGCATTCAAGCCCTATCTCAAAGAACCAGAGGGCTATCATCCCATCCGCATTCAAGTCGGCTTTTATGAAATGGATAGCTCGCGCCGTTTCAATCTTGAGACGCACAGTCGCGGTATCGTGGTAACCAATTGCGATGGCCAGATGTTTAAATTCGGTCCCTTGCTGGGTGAACGCATCATGGGCATGTTCGCCGGTCAGCAAAGCGCCACCGACCTGAAACGCTGGGCTGCCGGTTATTGATGCGATAGTCAAACACCTGTGGCGGCGTCAGGCTCAGACCTTGTTGCTGCTCAACGGACCTGAATTTTCGAAGAACATCCACACATCATGTCAACAGATGTTGGCGATCATTTGCAGTGCGCAGCGGACTTGAAAACCTCTCGCGTTGCGCATGCCTGCGTGCGAAAAAATACACTACCTGAAGATCAATTGGAAGCGCGTGGAGCCAATATAAAAAAGTCTTCCGAGTATGTTGTTGTCATGAGATTGTCATAAAATAAAAATCAAATTTGTATGATGTAAAAATACTGAAAAATACAATTTCCTTATGATAAAGTTGCCGCTGAAATAAAAAATAATGTGTAAGAAGGCCGCGTTTAAATTTAGAAAACAAGATGAAAACGCAGGTAGGGGAAATAAAAAGAAGCATCGGTAGTCGTCGCTGAATCATGACAAAAAATAATAGTTTCATCGCGAAAGGTGTCGTGCAACATGATCAACGCTGCAGTGAGTCATCTGGCTATTGAACTCAACCAGTTTCTCAAACAGGCCTATGCACTGACGGAAGACATCGTGCTAATGTCCGGTCTGGTGGACGCCGAAGGACACGCCGCACCCAACACCAATAACAAGCTGGTGGTGTTTCTCGCCAATCTGGAAAAAGATACCGTGCCTTATCGCCAGCAAAATTCTGGCGAAGCAGGTGCCATGCGCGCCGTTGTCAGCAGCGTGCCGCTCTACCTCAATCTCTATGTGATGATTGCTGCCAATTTCAGCGGTGCCAATTATTCCGAAGCATTGAAACTCATCTCTGGCGCCATTGCGTATTTTCAACGTGTCCCCGTGTTTGACCATCAGGTCTCGCCGGGGCTGGATCCGCGCATTGAAAAGCTGATTCTCGATATCGAGAATCTGAAAATACATGAACTGAGCAATATCTGGACGCTATTGGGAGGCAAGTATTTGCCCTCGGTGCTGTACAAGGTGCGGATGGTCGCTTTTGATACTGACGATGTCGTGGCGCGCGTGCCGACGGTACGTCTACCTGCGTCGGCAGCCAATCACTGAAGCCTGTTGAATTTTTTGTCGCCATCGGAGTGCGTCATGTCTTTCTATTCGCCCTTGTTCAGCGTTGATGTCGAGCACGCCTTTTGGGTGCGGCAGACAAGCGCGTTGACTTGCGTGCCGACACCGCAGACAGCGCAGTGGATGCGTCGACGTGACTTGCTAATACGACCGCAACGCAATGGCATTGCGGTGTTTTGCGAGGCATCGCGGCGACGCATATTGCTTGATGATTGCAGCGCAGGCGCAGTGTTGTTGGGCTTTAAATGGTATGCGCAGGACCCGCTGTTTTCACAGTACACGCTGCCGCTGGCGCCGACGCAGGACAGTCTGCTGTATGTGCGCAGCAGCGCCGGTGCTGAAGACATGGACAAGGCCGTAACCGCTGCCGGGCATGATCGGCAGCGTCTGCATGGGGGCAGCTTTATCGATGCGCAATCGATGTGTGCGGTAACGCAGCCAATGCTGGCGCGCCATCTCGATGCACGCGATCTGTTGCGCAAGCCGGTGCTGGTGGTGGAAATCGATCCGGCCGATCACGTGCTTGCGCATACCGCAGCCAACAGCGATGACGCAGGAGATGAACAGGCTGCCGGCGTGCCTGCGGAGGAGACAAATGTCGATTACTACGTCAGATTTTCTGTGCGCAAAAGCGTGTGGAAGTATTACTTCATCAGTACCGCCAGCATCGGTGCAGAGAATCTGGCCGTGATCGATCTTGATGAAACGGTGCGCTTCGTCGCCGCAGAACCGGAGGTCTTGCCGGGCAACCGGCGCGCGCTGGTATTCATGAGCGACGCTGAAATCGACATGCAACAAACATATCCGCAACGATTTCAGTTGCGGGAGCAGGGCGGGATGGGGGAGCGCGTATTGATACGGCGCTTGCCCAATGCCGATGTGAGCAAGGTAACGCAGGAGATGATTGGCGGCAGGGCGGCGTTGGTTTCAGAGATCTATATCAATTGAACAATAACTGAGGGTGAAATTATGGCGCAATACAAAACACCGGGTGTTTATGTTGTCGAAAAAAACGCCTTTCCGAACTCTGTCGTAGAAGTCGCGACGGCAGTGCCCGCCTTCATCGGCTATACCGAATTTGCCGATAATAAAGGCACCTCGCTGGCCAAGAAAGCCTGGCGCATCACCTCGATGGCGGAGTTTCAAGCCTATTTTGGAGGCGCGCCGAAGAGCAAGTTTTCGATCAAGGCAATTCCAGCAGTAGCTGCTGCTGCTGCAGCGCCGGCCGGCGACGCGCCAGCTGGCGAAGCCCCTGCTGCGCCAGCCGAAGCTGCGGGGACACCGGCACCAGCACCAGCACCGGCGCAGCCATCGCCAGCCATCGCCATCGATTTTTCGGTGACCGACAGCACCACCAAAAAGCGTGTCGATTATTCGATTACCCAGGACGGTACGGCGTATATCCTGTACTACAGCATGCTGCTGTTTTTCCAAAATGGCGGCGGCCCTTGCTATATCGTCTCGGTCGGCAATTATCAGAACGACCTCGATGCCGACCAGATCAATGCAGGTATCGATCTGCTGCTCAAGGAACAAGAACCAACCATGGTCGTGGTGCCGGACGCCGTGCATCTGTCACCGGCCGACTGCACTGACGTACAAACGGCAGCGCTGATGCATTGCGGCTTCAAGATGCGCAACCGGGTTGCCTTGCTGGACGTCTATGACGGCTACAAGGACAGGCAGGATCCATCCGGCGATTGCGTTGATAAATTCCGTGCCGCAATCGGCACCAACTTCCTCGACTTCGGCACAGCCTACTACCCGTGGGTCAACACATCGATCGTCAAAGAAAAGGACATCGATTTCACTTCCATCAGCACGCTCGATGTACTGACCTCGCTGCTCAAGCAAGAGCTCTCGCCGATCATCGACGCCAAGGATCCGACACCGGCCGCCAAGGTCAAGATCGGCCAACTCAATGCGGCGCTCAACAACATCTCTGCCGATCTGAGCAAATCTTCGGATCCAGCTACCGATATCCTGACGCTCAACAAGACCCTGTCGGCCGTCAGTTCCCTGTATCCGCAGATCATCGTGGCGATCCAGAAAAAGCTTAATCTGCTGCCGCCAAGCGCGGGTATGGCCGGCCTCTACACCATGGTCGATAATTCGCGCGGCGTCTGGAAAGCACCTGCCAACGTCAGCATGAACGGCGTCGTGTCGCCGACGGTGGCGATCTCCAATGACGAACAGGAAGACCTCAACGTCACCACCGCCGGCAAGTCGATCAATGCGATCCGTACCTTCATCGGTGAAGGCGTGCTGGTATGGGGTGCGCGTACGCTCGACGGTAATAGCCTGGATTGGCGTTACATCAGCGTGCGTCGCACCATGATCATGATCGAAGAATCGATCAAGCAGGCATGCAAAGCCTATGTGTTCGAGCCCAATACCGCCAATACCTGGGTCACCATCAAGAGCATGGTGCGCAATTTCCTGACCAGCGTATGGAAACGTGGCGGTCTGGCCGGCGCCAGCGCGGACGATGCCTTCAGCGTGTTTGTCGGCCTGGGTGAAACCATGACCGCGGACGATATTCTGGAAGGCTTGATGAAAGTATCGGTGTTGGTGGCTGTGAGCCGTCCGGCTGAGTTCATCGAAATCACCTTCCAACAGCAGATGCAAAAATCCTGATACCGGCAGCATCGTTAA
>Ga0302155_10000701_pt1 | contig 25612 bp, 24 predicted proteins | sample I_Bog_N3_1_FD_193508 | JGI IMG/M metagenome (GOLD analysis project Ga0302155, IMG submission 193508) | Peat permafrost microbial communities from Stordalen Mire near Abisko, Sweden - I_Bog_N3_1 | ecosystem: Environmental > Terrestrial > Soil > Wetlands > Peat | place: Sweden: Abisko, Stordalen...
CCAGAACGACAAACTCAACAACCAGATCGCGAAAAAGGAATGGGGTTTTGACGGCATTATCATGTCCGATTGGGACGCCACTTATGACGGAGTCGCCGCCGCCAACGCGGGACTGGATCTGGAAATGCCCAGCGGCAAATTTATGAACCGCGACACGCTGATACCGGCAATCCAGTCGGGCAAAGTTTCAATGGCCACCCTGGACGACAAAGTTCTACGCATTCTGCGCACCGCCATCCGCTTTGGTTGGCTGGACCGCGATCAAACGGATTCGACCTGGCCTCTCTATAGTCAGGACGGACGCAAATTGGCTCTTCAATCCGCCCTGGGCGGCATGGTGCTTTTGAAAAACGAAAGAGGCTTATTGCCTCTCGACAAGACGAAGATCAAAAACATCGCGGTGATCGGGCCCGACGCCTATCCCGCCGTACCGGATGGAGGCGGCAGCGCCCAGGTGAAACCCTTTAATGCCATCAGCTTTTTGCAGGGCATGGTGGACGCAGCCGGAAGTTCCGTATCCGTTCAATACAACCGGGCTATCACGCCGATTTCAGAGATCTATGACAATACCCAGTTCACCACCGAGGCCGATGGCGGCAAGCGCGGCTTGAACGCGGAATATTACAACACGCCGGATTTAAGCGGAGAACCGGCCCTGAAACAGACCAACAACCACCTGAACTTCACCTGGTTCTGGAACAACCACTGGCCCGGCGGGGCTGGCGACAATTATTCGGGCCGGTGGAGCGGCTTTTTCACGCCCAAGACCAGCGGCAAATACCGTTTCCTGAGCGACGCTTTTGGAGAGAACGAATTAAAAATTTATCTGAATGACAAACTTTTTATCGAACGCAAAGGCAAGGGCGAGCCTTTGATGATCAAGACCGCCAGCCTGGAAGCGGGCAAACACTACGCGGTCAAAGCGGAATTTACCGGTTGTGTGGATTTTTGCCGGATGACCCTGGGCATTCAACCCATTGACCAGATTATTGACCCCGCGGTCCCCTCCATGGTCGCGAACGCGGACGCGGTGGTGGTTTGCGCAGGTTTTGATTCCACCAATGAAGGCGAGGGCTATAACCGGACCTTCCAGCTGCCTTTGGATCAGGACGCGCTGATCAAAACCGCGCTGGCCGATAACAAGAACGTTATTGTGGTGATTACCTCGGGCGGCGGAACCGACATGAGCCAATGGGTGGACAAAACCCCGGCCTTGATTCAAGCCTGGTACCCCGGCCAGGAAGGCGGAACGGCTTTGGCCCAAATTATATTTGGCGACGTAAATCCCTCCGGCAAACTTCCCGCCAGCTTCGAGAGACACTGGGAAGACAGCGCGGTTTATCACAATTACAAACCGGACGCCAATAACCATATCGCCTATAAAGAAGGTGTGTTTTTGGGCTACCGTCATTTTGACCAATCCAAGGTCAAACCTTTGTTTCCTTTTGGTTATGGATTGTCCTACACGACTTTCAAATATGACAATCTTGCCGTTACCCCCGGCACCACAAAAGGTGATGAGCCTGTTACTGTTTTATTTGATTTAACCAACACGGGTGACCGTGAGGGAGCGGAAGTGGCGGAAATTTATGTGGGTGATTCCCACTCTTCCGTACCCCGCCCCGTAAAAGAACTGAAGGGCTTTTCAAAGGTAGAATTAAAACCGGGCGAAACCCGGCATGTTTCGATTTTGTTGAATAAACGGGCCCTGTCTTATTTTGATGTGACCTCGGAAGATTGGAAGGCCGAACCAGGCGTGTTTAACATTCTGGTGGGTTCTTCATCGCAAAATATCGCGCTCAAGGGTCAATTAACCTTGGAATAAAAGGAATTTTCGGTTTTTCTGCCCCCGCTTTAAACGGCGGGGGTGGTCCTGCCTTTAGAAAAATTCCTTTAATTTGTCCCAATTTTCAATGATTTGATACAATTACTAAAATCTCGACAAATTTAAACAGGATAAAACCATAAAAAAGCTTTCATTCCTTTTTACTTTCGCACTTCTGTCCGGAAATCTTTTGGCCCAAACCATAGGTTTTTCGATCGATCCCACCTCCGGTAACAGCCCCATATCGCCTTACACTTACGGCAGCGACCAGATCATTACCAACAATCCCCAGGCGACCACCACACCAACCGTCATCCTGGTACCCAATATTCAACTTTACCGCCAGGGCGGCAACCGCATGACCGGATACAACTGGGAAAATAACGCCTCAAACGCCGGTACGGACTACGGCCCCAACCACGAGGATTGGTACATGGTTCCCAATGGTGTAACACCGCCCGGTATGCCCGCCACGACCTTGACTTCTTTTATTAATTACAATAATTCTGTTTCGGCCGCTTCGTTGGTCACTCTGCAAATGGCGGGTTATGTCTCAACCGATGGAAACTGTAATTGCGATGTCACTATAACCGGCGCGCAGGATCTAGCCGGCACCTATGGTACACCCGGTACTTATTGGAAAGCGGTCAGTGTTACTGGCGGACCCACAACGGGCGCGCCGGTTACCACGGATAACGTTGTCTATATGAACGAAGAGATGAGTTACCTTTTGAATACTGTGGGCGGCGCGACAACCGGCGGCGCCAAGTTTTACGATCTGGATAACGAGCCCGCCCTTTGGAACAGCACCCATCCCCTGATCCACCCAAGCCAGCCGACTTGCGCGGAAGTATCCTCCAAGGGGATCAGCCTCTCAACAGTCATCACCAGCGCCGACCCCAACGCGCAGATTTTAGGCCCTGTCGCGTTTGGTTGGAGTGAGTATGTGGACAACAATACGGCCCCCGACACCATTGTTTTGGGCCCCTATGTCAACGGCAACGACATTCAGTACCTCAATTATTATTTGGCTCAGATGAACACCGCTTCCACAGGCGCGGGCCGGAGGCTTTTAAACTATCTGGACCTTCATTGGTATCCCGAAGCGACGGGCCAGGACGCCGGCGTGTCGGTGCGCATTACCAATGACGACACCACGCAGGGAGTGGCCATTGCCCGTATGCAGGCGCCCCGAAGCCTTTGGGACCCCACATTTACGGAGGCCAGTTGGATTACCCAATGGTCGACAGGAGGACCCATTACTTTGATACCCCGCCTTCAGGCGGCGGTCAGTCAGTACTATCCGGGAACAAAACTTTCATTTTCAGAATACCAGTATGGGGCTGGCGAAGATATTTCAGGCGGGGTTGCCGAAGCGGATGCCCTGGGTATTTTGGGGAAATATGGGGTTTTGGCCTGCCGGTGGGACGACGGCACGGCTAATTACTACGTGGCGGCGGCTTATAAAATGTATTTGAATTATGATGGGGCTAATTCCAAATTCGGCGACACCGAAATTTCCGCGTCCAACTCCGGCGCGAACGCGGTTTCTTTCACTTCGGTTTACGCGGCTAAGGACAGCGCCCACCCGAACCGGATTAACGTGATCCTATTGAACAAAGACTACAGCACCAACCATGGGGCGGCTGTGACTTTGAATAATCTGGGGGTCTCGCAAATATCCTCGATTACTTCCTATCGCTTTGATTCCACTACTTCGACCCTCTACAACCCCACTGCCCCCACCTTTACGGCCAACACTTTTTCGGACACGCTTCCCTACCGATCCTCTACCCTCTATCAGATTGTTTTAACGGGCGGCACCCCGACTTTTACCCCCACGAACACTGCCACCAATACTTTTACCCAGACTCCGACTAATACGGCCACTAATAGTCCGACCATAACCCCCACCTCTACCGCCACTAATACACCGACCAACACCGCGACAGGGACCGTGCCTACCAACACGCCCACCAACACCCCCACGAATACACCGACTTTGACCCCGACCAAAACACCGACCAATACCGCCACGGCTACGGCAACCAATACAACCACTAATACACCGACCCAAACCTTAACCGTCACTGCGACATCAACCAACACACCGACCGCTACGGAAACCTTAAGCCCCACACCCCCATCCAATCCTGTCATTTCCGAACCTTACCCCAATCCATCCAACGGTTCTCCTATTACCTTCCCCATCGCCGTGCCATCCCAGTCCACGGTGACGATGGACGTTTTCACGCTGGCTTTTCGGAAGATCGCAAGTCAAACAACACAGATCAACGACACTCAGGCGTTCCAGTGGAATTTATTGGATACTTCAGGCGTGCAAGTTTCGAACGGACTTTATTACGTCCGCATTCATGTTTCGGGAACCAAATCCGCTACGAAGATTATGAAAATTTTGATTTTGAGATAATGATGGGCTTAGTGTGATGGTTGAACAGCGCTGCGCCACGCGTCTAAAAGCTTCATATTGCCGAGAGTGTCATTCCAGGACATGGCTGAACATTCCAGTTTACCGCGGTGGATATACCGAGCGACGGTATCCCCTTCCCAGGCGTAAATACCCCGGTTAATTTTGATTCGGATTTCTTTCGGCTGCTTTTCATTGTTTTTTTGAATAAAGACCCCTGAATCCACGGGCCTCCAGGGCGTGGTCATAAAGATAGAACCCTTGGTTCCTAAAACCCTTGCCTGCGTCTCCTCGGCGAAACGCACGGAACAAAGCAGTTCAGCCCTAATACCGCCGGGAAATTTCAAAGTCGCCTGAGACCATTCATCCACGCCGCTCATACCAATAAGGCCCGTGCCTTCTATTTTGGTCGGTTCCATAAAGGCTTTGCCGTGAGCCGCGCCCGCCACTAGCCTGGAAAAAGAAGCCGGATAACAGCCGATATCCAAAATAGCGCCCCCGCCTAGTTTCGGGTTAAAAAGCCTTCCTTTCGGGTCATATGGCCGGTTGAGGCAAAAAGAAGCCTGAATATGCCGAACCTTGCCAATGGCTCCCTGACGAATAAGTTCAGCCACCTTGGCGGTTTGGGGGTGACAGCGGTACATAAAAGCTTCCATCAAAAAAACTTTATGCTGTTTGGCGGCCTGGATAATTTTACGAGCCTCGGCAGCGTTCATCGCCAAAGGTTTTTCACAGAGAATATGCTTGCCCGCCTTAGCCGCCGCGATAGCCCACTCGGCGTGGAAAGGATGAGGTGTCCCGATGTAAACCGCTTCGACCTGGGGATCTTGAAGAAGTTCGGAATAGCTTCTATACGCTTGGGGAATCTTAAATTGTTTCGCGAATTGCTTAGCTGACCCGATAGACCTACTGCCTACTGCGGCCAACCTCCCGGTTTGGGAATCCAACACCCCTTGCGCGAATTTTGCGGCGATATTTCCGGTGGAGAGAATGCCCCAGTTGAGTTTGGATTTCATTTCACCCTTTCAAAAACTAATCAAAATCTATTTTGAACCACCAAGACACCAAGGGCACCAAGTTAATCAAAATCGAAGAATCAAATCTTTTATATTTTAAACGTTTTTTGTTTCGGTTTTCTTGGTGCCCTTGGTGTCTTGGTGGTTAAAATTCTTTATTTTTAGACGTTTTAAATATTAAAAAACCTTTTGGCGTTTTGAGTTGTGGCCAAAGCCAGCTCTTCTAAAGAAATGCCCTTCACTAAAGCCACTCTTTCGGCTGTAAAACGGACATAACCCGGTTCATTTCGCTTTCCCCGATGAGGTTCGGGCGTCAAATAAGGTGAATCCGTTTCCACTACCAGACGGTCCAGCGGAATTTTGACCACCGCGTCCCGAATCGACTGGCCGTTTTTAAAAGTGACCGGCCCCGCGATGGAAAAGGTACAGCCCAAATCCATAAACCGCTCCACATAGTCGGGCCCGGCGGAATAACAATGCATCAGAATTTTGAGGCCTTTGGCCTTTTCACTTAGAATGCGCAGAAGGTCATCGTGGGAATCACGGTCATGAATCACCAGGGGTAAAGACAGTTCCCTGGCGAGAACAATCATCCGCTCAAAAACCTCGAATTGCCGCTTTTTGTCGGAGGTGTGGTGATAGTCCAAACCGATTTCGCCGATGGCTTTCGGCAAGGTTTCACGGGCCAATTGTTCAATGGTTTTTAAGATGTCCTCGTCAAAACGGTCCACATCGGAAGGATGGGCGCCAATGGTGTGATAAATTTTGCCAGGATGCCGGGCCACGATTTTAGCCGCCGCGGCGGAAGTTATCTCGTCGGTGCCGATCGTCACCAAGGTTTCCACGCCCATTTCACGGGCTTTTTGGAGAACCGCGTCCTCATCGCCGATTAAACGCACATCGTCCAAATGACAGTGGGTATCAATCAACATGATTATTGACCAGGAGCCAATAAGGTTTGAACTTGTTGGGACAATTTGTCCGCGAGACTTTTTAAGATCGATTCATCTTTAGCGTTGAGTAATTTTTGTTTTTCAACCTCGATAATTGATCTTTTTTTATCCGGCGTCCGAACATAAAAACCATATTTACCCGCAACAAGAAGCTCCTGGTATTCTTTACCCGAAGCGGCCAACCAGCCGCAATCTGGCTTTAAATTCAGGCTTTTTTGAACCTGCTGGACAATGTTGCGTTTTAGGATAGTTTGCACCTTGTTTAAAAGAACATCGTCCGAAACCTCAGCCGTTTCTTTCTTGATTTCAATGCGCGGGAATAGAGGAATTCCTACCTGCACCTTTTGGCCCTTTTGATAGACACCCAAGCTCTCCGTCTCCGAGACGGAATGAGTCTCCACCTTGTCGCCGAACCCCAGTTGCTGCCAAATGGTCTGCGCGGTAAAGGGCATAAAAGGCGACAAACGAATAGCGGTTACCCGAAGGACTTCAATTAAGGTGAAAATCACCCTTTGGAGTTCCTCTTTTTGATTTTCATTCTTAGCCAAATTCCAGGGAGCGGAATCCTGAATATACTTATTAGCGCTTTTGACATATTTCCAATAATTTTCCAGGATGATATCAAAGGCCAATCGGTCCATTAATTCCCGGGTTTGGTCAGTCTCAATTTTAGTAGAAATTTCCAAACCCAATACTTTCGTCGGCTCTGGAATAACCCCGCCAAAATACTTCTCGACCATGGTCAAAGTTCGGCTTACCAAATTTCCCAAATCATTGGCCAGGTCGCCATTGAAACGGCTTTCAAAAATCTGCTGGGTATAGTTGCCGTCCAAACCAAAAACAACTTCGCGTAGCAAATAATAGCGAAGCGCGTCGGGGCCATATTTATCGATCACGTCCATTGGATTAACCACATTCCCCACACTCTTAGACATTTTCTCGCCGCCCATATTGATGTAACCGGTTCCGAAAACCATTTTGGGCAAAGGCAACCCTGCCGCCATAAGCATGGTGGGCCAGATGGTGGCGTGAAAGCGCAAAATATCCTTGCCGATGATATGGACATCCGCGGGCCAATATTTTTTATAGTTGTCGTCGTCCGGCCATCCCAAAGCCGAAATGTAATTGATCAGGGCGTCAAACCAAACGTAAATGGTAGATTCGCCCGGAACCGGAGCCGGAATACCCCACTTCACCGAGGAACGGCTGATCGATACATCCGCGAGGCCCGGTTTAATGAAATTATTGATGAGCTCATTTTTACGGCTGTCCGGCTGAATAAAATCAGGGTGATCTATCAGATATTTTTCGAGTTGACCTTGGAATTTAGACATTGAGAAAAAGTAATTTTCTTCTTTAATACGCTCAACCGGGCGGCCGCAATCGGGACATTTGCCGTCGACCACTTCGGAGTCCAATAAAAACTTCTCGTCAGGCAGGCAATACCAGCCCTCGTAATCCGCTTTATAGATGTAACCCGCGTCCATCACCTTTTTGAAAAAGGTCTGGGCGGCTTTGCGGTGATCCTCGTCTGTGGTGCGGATAAAACGGTCATGGGTAATGCCTAACCGCGCCCAGGCCTCCTTAAAGCGTTCTACCACTTGATCAGCCAACTGCTTTGGTTCTAACCCCTTCTCTTTGGCGGTTTTGGCGATTTTTTGGCCATGTTCATCGGTTCCGGTCAGAAAATAAACGTCAAAACCGTCCATCCGTTTGAAACGGGCCAAAGCGTCCGCGCCCACGGTAGAATAGGCGTGGCCGATATGGGGCACGTCATTGACGTAATAAATGGGCGTAGTGACGTAGAAGGTTTTCTTGTCCAGAGACATCCTCAACTCCCGCGAATAATGACAGTTAGTGGAAACAGATAATAAACCGATTTTCCAGCAAAGGCTTTGGATTTTTCGATTTTTTTCGTGAACAAAACCTAGATTTGAACCGAAAGCTCCGTAAAAGAGCGGTCATCCACAAAACCCTTTTTCAAACCGTCTTTAAGTTCTAAAAACAAATGATCCATGATCATTTTCGTGCCTAAATTGGTTGTTTCAATCATGTCCTGATGTTTCTGAAGACATCTTAATATCTGATCAATCGGAAGTTTCGATAAGCCCGCAGGAACAAAGGATTCTCCCGCGAGCCGCCGGGACCAAAGATTAATATAAAATTGAAGGACCGCCTGATGGACTTTGGCTTTACGCTGACTGGCGGTTAATTCCTCATCCCCCAGAAACTCCGGTTCCCATTTATCGTATTCAGTTCCCAAACCCAGCCAAATTTCATCCGAGCCTTGAAAGGCTTCGTCAAAATCCACGCAAACCTTTTTACGGAATCTGACCCAATCTTCATCTGCCGCCTTCATCGCCAAAACCAAATTACCATTGGACTCAAGCGCTGCCTGATGAGCCGTATCTGCCTGCCAGCCATGACTTTTAACCAGAATGGTTTCAACTGCCTGAGTGGACAGCCCAGCAAAGCGAATGGGACGGCACCGGGAAAGGATAGTTGAACGGAAAGCACTGGTCTTTTCGCCAATAAGAATAATGATTGAACTCGCGGGAGGCTCTTCAAGCGTTTTCAAAAGAACGTCTTGAGCCAAATCACTCATATTGTCGGCGTCCGGCAGAATGGCGACCTTGCACGGTGCTGAAAAAGGAGCCTGATTCAACTTTTCCGCCAGTCGTTTGGCCGTATTAACGTTAATCTCTTGCTTTTTTTCGTCCTTAGAATCCTCGCTCCAAAAATAATCCCGATGAACCCAAAAAAGATCCGGATGGGTTTTATTAAGAACCTGTTTACAGGTGGGGCATCCCTGACATTCGGGCCCTTCCTGGCAAAAAAGGGTTCGAACAAGGGCCAGGGCGTGCGTTTTCTTGCCGGATCCTTCCGGACCTATCCAAAGAAAACTTTGAACCGCCCGTCCCGTTAAAAAAACTTTTAAAAGTCTTTCAGCTTCCGGCTGGGAGTTGAGTTTTTCGAATCGGGGAATGACAAAGTCAGACATGGCGGCCCTTCAGGGAAGGCGCGGGTAAATGATCTATGAGTTTTTCCAGCATCTGCTGGTAAACCAGCTCTACTTTTTGGCCGGCATCCAGAATCAAAACCCGCTTTTTATTCCTGCGGGCTATATTTAAGAAAACTTTTCTCACTCTCCGGTGAAATTCCAAATTTTCTTTTTCCATGCGGTCTTTTCCCTTACCCCGGCCTAAAGCGCGCTTGAGCCCTGTCTCCACCGGCAGATCAAACAAAAGGGTAATATCGGGTTTGAGTCCATCCGAAGCAAGACGGTTATTCGTCTCCAGTAAATCCATATCAAAACCGCGGCCTCCGCCTTGATAAGCCAGAGTGGAATCCGTGTAGCGGTCACATAAAACCACGCAACCCCTTTTCAGGGCTGGTTTTATGACTTCGGCAACATGTTGGGATCGGTCGGCCAGAAAAAGAAATAACTCGGTTTCGCCGGTTAGTTTGTATTCCAGTTTATTAAGAATCCAGCGCCGCAAATGGGTGCTAAGCCTGGAACCGCCCGGTTCACGGGTAACTACATAGGGAATGCGGTATTTTTTCAACAATAACGCCAATAATTTGATTTGTGTGGACTTGCCTGCCCCTTCGGGGCCTTCAAAAGTGATGAATAAACCTTTATTTTGCATATCCCTTTTCCAGTACATTTTTAACTCTGCAAATATAACCCATTTTGACAGAAATCAAATTTTAAAAATACCGGTCATAAACATAATTACTTTCGTTCAAAAAAACTGTCCTTAAAAAGAAAAAGCCCCGCTTCCATTGGGAAGCGGGGCTTTCGGACAGACTGGAAATTACTTAACTTCCAATTCCGCTCCGGATTCTTTGAACTTCGCGATAATTCCATCAGCTTCAGCCTTGGTAATTCCGCTTTTAACCGACTTCGGAGCTCCGTCAACGAGATCCTTGGCTTCTTTCAAGCCCAATCCGGTCACTTCGCGGACAACCTTAATGACGCCGATCTTGTTGGCGCCAGCAGCCTTCAAGATAACATCAAACGCGGTTTGTTCTTCAGCGGCAGCGGCCGGAGCGGCTCCAGCGGCAGCGGCGGCAGCAGGAGCCGCGGCGGACACGCCGAATTTAGTTTCGAGGGCCTTCACGAGTTCGTTCAACTCGAGGACGCTCATCGATTCGATCTTGGAAATAAAATCTTCTGTTACAGTAGCCATTTTCAAATTCCTCCACAGGTAATTTAGGTTGTGCCCGGAATCGAAACGACCCGGAGCGGGTTAATAAAATAGTTGAGCTTACGCTGTTTTGCCTTTCGCTTGCGCGATGGCGTTGAGAGCGTAAACCAGTTTGCGCTGCGGACCAGCCAACACTTGAACAATACCGGAAATCGGCGACTTCATGCTGCCGAGAGCCTTAGCGATAAGAACCTCGCGACTGGGCAAGTTAGCGATTGCTTTCAGATCCTGCAACGTTGCCAAACGGCCGTCCAACCATCCGCCCTTCACACTCAACTTATCGTGCGCTTTGGCGAACTTGGTCAGAATGCGCGCCGGAGCCACCGCGTCTTCCATCGCTAAAGCGATGGCCGTGGGGCCGGTCAACATATCGTCCAAAACCGTAATGTCGGCCTTGTTAAAAGCCAAGCGAGCCAGATTGTTTTTCACCACATGGTATTCCACCTTGGCGTGAAAAAGCTGAGCGCGCAAATCGGTAACTTCTTCTACGGTTAAGCCGCTGTAACCAGTGACCACCGCGGACTTCGAAGCCTTTACCTTTTGCAAAAACTCGTCGACAACCTGTACTTTTTCCTGTTTTGGTTCGCGTTTAATATCTGCCAAAAAAATCACCACCATTCTTTTTATAACTTCAGCTATTGGGTTTCGAGGGTTTCGCACAACCGGAGATTTCCGGCTGAAAAAGAAAAACCCCTCACCCGAAACGACCGGATGAAGGGTATAAAGTACTCTTCTCAGGACCGTCTCGGCAGGCAATTTATTAAGACCAGCTCTCATCAAACTTCTGATAAGAAAACAGGTCGCCTGCTGTCTTTGACATCCACCAATTTTCCTAATAAACAAATAAGGCAAATTGGCCGCGCCTAAATTTCGCTAGAAACTAAGCGCTATGTTCAGCTAAACAACGCCCCCAGTCCAAAGACCAGGGGACGTGGAGTATATCACTTCGTCACAGATTTAGTAAATTCTGTTGTATCCAATTTAATGCCGGGACCCATGGAAGACGTCAAATGGGCCGAAATTAAATAGGTTCCCTTGGCAGAAGCCGGCTTCACTAACACCAGAGTCTTGATCAAGGCTTTGGCATTTTCAACAATTTGGCTCTCAGAAAACTGAATTTTACCAATACCAGCATGGCTGATACCCTGGTCATCAACACGGTATTCAATTTTACCCGCTTTGATTTCTTTAACCGCTTGACCCACGTTGGGTGTAACGGTACCCGCTTTAGGATTAGGCATCAAACCCTTTGGTCCCAAAACCTTGCCCAATTTACCGGTTTCACGCATGATATCCGGGGTCGCCACCAAAACGTCGAAGTCCAAAAATCCAGCGGCAATTTTATCAATGAGGTCGTTATCGCCGGCAAAATCAGCGCCGGCCGCTTGCGCTTCTTTAATCTTATCCCCCTTTGCCAAAACAGCGATGCGAAGGGTTTTTCCCGTTCCATGAGGAAGAGCTACTGTACCGCGGATTTGCTGATCAGCTTTTTTGGGGTCAACACCGAGACGGATATGAAGTTCGACGGTTTCGTTAAACTTGGCAGGAGCCGCTTTTTTCAACAATCCAACCGCTTCGGTCAGAATATAAGACTTGGTACGATCAACCAACTCCGCATTCTTCTTGTTTCTTTTGCTCAGTTTTCTAGACATATTTTCCTCCCGTGGTGCAAACGTTTCGCCGAACGAAACTCCCACAGATAATTTTATTTGGTTGTTACCGCCAACCTTGCGTCAACTCACTCCCAACATCCAAAACCGGCTGTTGAACCCGGTCTCGAATTTTTACTTCTGAATCTCAATTCCCATACTGCGGGCCGTACCTTCAACCATGCGCATGGCGGACTCGATTTTTTGAGCGTTCAAATCCGGCATTTTGAGCTTCGCGATTTCTTCCACTTGTTTCAAAGTAACTTTCCCCACTTTTTGCTTGTTAGGAACAGACGAACCCTTTTCGAGCTTAGCCGCTTTGAGCAGCAAAACCGAAGCCGGAGGTGTTTTCGTGATAAAAGTGAATGACCGGTCTTTGTAGATGGAAATAACGACCGGGATAATCAAACCATCCTGCTTCTGAGTTGCGGCGTTGAATTGCTTGCAAAACTCCATAATGTTCACGCCGTGCTGACCCAAAGCTGGTCCCACAGGGGGTGCCGGATTAGCCTTGCCAGCCGGGATTTGCAATTTCACCATCGCATTTAATTCTTTTGCCATGACCTTTTCCTTATTCCTTCTACTCGCCTATCAGCAAGCTTATTCTTTTTCGATTTGATGGAATTCCAATTCGACCGGTGTTTGCCGTCCAAAAATGGTCACCATGACCTTCACTCTTTCGCGTTCCGGGTTGATCTCTTCGACCGATCCGGAGAAATTGGCGAAAGGACCATCCATTACCTTCACTAAATCACCCTTATCAAATTGCGTCTTCAAAGCCCGGCGTTCGCGGCGCTTTCCAATATGCTCCAAAATAGCCGTGACTTCTTCATCAGGAAGCGGAGTGGGCTTGTTGCCGCTGCCGACGAAACTGGTTACCTTAGGCGTATTGCGGACCACCGACCAGGAATTTTCATCCATATCCATCTCAACCAGAATATAACCGGGAAAGAATTTTTTATTCGTAATACGTTTTTTGCCCGCGCGGGTTTCGGTCACTTCTTCCACCGGAATCAAAATCTGAAAAATCTTATCTTCCATCTTCATACTTTTGATTCGGTTTTCTAAATTCGTTTTCACCTTAGCTTCATATCCGGAATAGGTATTGATGACGTACCAGCGCTTTGACATTCGAAAAACCTTTCTTACTTACTAAATAACTTTTGGGCAAAATTCGCTATGCCCACAATTCCCAGGTCATAGGTTCCTAAGACCACCATCACAAACACAATGGTCGTGCAAACAATAATCGTCGAGTCCTTGACTTCATCCCGGGTGGGCCAGGATATTTTTTTAAACTCGGTTCTCGCGTCAGCAAAAAACACTTTTAAGTTATCGATAAATTTCACTGTCACTTTACCTTTATGGTTTTCTAACCGTTTGTCTTATCCTGATGGCAGGGCAGGCTGGATTCGAACCAGCAACGCGTGGTTTTGGAGACCACCGCTCTACCATTAGAGCTACTGCCCTAAGAAATTACCTGCCTATTTGGTTTCCTTATGCTGCGTATGCTTACGGCACCAACGGCAATATTTCTTCACTTCGAGCTTATCCGGAGTCTTCCGCTTATCGCGAGTTTTGTGATAGTTGCGGCGCTTGCAATCCGAACAAGCCAATGTAATTTGTTCACGCATGGGACTTCATTTCCTCAGTTCTGAATTATTCAATAATTTCGGTAACGACGCCAGCGCCCACAGTGTGGCCGCCTTCACGAATCGCAAACCGTAATTCTTTTTCCATCGCCACCGGTACAATCAACTCGATTTCCATCGTGATGTTGTCGCCCGGCATCACCATCTCCACCCCAGCAGGCATCTTCACGCTTCCCGTCACGTCCGTCGTGCGGAAGAAGAACTGCGGTTTGTAGCCATTGAAGAACGGCGTATGACGGCCCCCTTCTTCTTTCGTCAACACGTACACTTCACCTTTAAACTTCTTGTGCGGATTAATCGACTTCGGCTTCGCCAATACCTGGCCCCGTTCGATATCTTTCTTGTCCACTCCGCGAAGCAAAGCTCCGATGTTGTCACCCGCTTGGGCGTCATCCATCAACTTGCGGAACATTTCCACACCCGTTACCACTGAATCCTTCGTGGGCTTGATTCCAACAATTTCAACGTTATCTCCCACTTTTACCCGTCCGCGTTCCACACGACCCGTGGCAACCGTGCCACGTCCCGTAATCAAGAACACGTCTTCAACTGCCATCAAGAAGTCTTTGTCCACATCGCGCTTCGGTTCTGGAATATAGTTATCCACCGCATCCATCAGCGCAAAGATCGCTTTTTCACCCAAATCGCCCAGATCACCTTCCAAGGCTTTTGTGGCAGATCCTTTAATAACCGGCGTCTTGTCGCCTGGGAACCCGTACTTGTTCAACAGATCACGAACTTCAACTTCCACCAATTCCAACAATTCAGCATCGTCCACCATGTCGCACTTGTTCAAAAACACCACAATGTAAGGAACGCCGACCTGGCGGGCCAACAAAATGTGTTCCCGTGTTTGGGGCATCGGGCCGTCAGCGGCGCTGACTACCAGAATAGCTCCGTCCATCTGAGCCGCTCCCGTTACCATGTTCTTGATATAGTCCGCGTGACCAGGGCAGTCCACATGCGCGTAATGGCGCTTTTCTGTTTGATATTCCACGTGCGACGTATTAATCGTCACTCCGCGTTCTCGTTCTTCCGGGGCGTTGTCGATGTCCGCATATCCCTTCGCGGTCGCCCAGCCCTTCTTCGCCAGCACCGTCGTTATCGCCGCCGTCAAGCTTGTCTTTCCATGATCGACGTGTCCAATTGTTCCGATATTCACGTGCGGCTTATTTCTTACGAATTTTTCTTTTGCCATCTCTGTTCTCCTAAAAAAGTTTAAAAATATCCGTATCTCTTCACACTGGAGCCCAAGACCGGGATTGAACCGGTGACCTCTTCCTTACCAAGGAAGTGCTCTACCAACTGAGCTACTTGGGCGGGGACCATTCAAGAGTAGGGTATTTTACGGTTGAAAGACCCCCTGTCAAGGATAAATGGCTTAATTTAAGCCGTTTTCACAGGGTTTTTGAAAGCTCAACCGTTTTACCACTACTTTTGTTTGGCATTCCGTCCGTGAGGGTCTACAATTTTTTCCATCTGGACCGCTTGATTGTATTTTTCTTCACTTAACAAGTTCTTTTCAAGAACCACTTGCCTGATTGCCTTTCCTTCTTTTAAAGCGGTTTTTACCACATCAGCGGCCTTTTCATAGCCAATCACCGGATTCAAAGCGGCCGCCACTTGAACACTCATTTCGGCAAAATATAGACACCGTTTTTCATCCGCTTTAATTCCGCTCACGCATTTTTCTTCAAACACGCGAAGCATCTGAGTCATTAACGTCAGCATTTGATTTTGGTTATAGGCGATAACCGGCATCATCACATTTAGCTCTAATTGGCCCGCTTGGGAAGCCATGGCAATAGTGGTGTCAAATCCTAACACCTGGAAACAAACCATATCCAAACACTCGGCCATGACCGGATTCACCTTTCCCGGCATGATGGACGAACCAGGCTGCATTACCGGCAACAATATTTCACCAAAACCTGTGGTCGGCCCACTGGTCATGAGACGGAAGTCGTTGGCGATACGAATTAGATCAAGAGTTAGATTTCGAATGGCGTTCGAAACCGATACAGCCGGAGCCAAACTTTGCATCGCCTCAAAAAGATTAGGATGAGGTTTCAATTTTAAACCAGTTTGTTCTGAAAGAAGTTTCGCCATCGCAGCGGGATAATCTTTATGGGTATTTAATCCCGAGCCTGCGGCTGATCCGCCGATTCCGAGTTCTTTTAAATCATCGGAAGCCATCGCGATCCGAGCATGATGTCGTTTTAAACATTCGCCATAGGCCGTAAATTCCTGACCCAAAGAAATGGGCACCGCGTCTTGCAGATGGGTGCGGCCTGACTTATAAACCTTTTTAAATTCCTGGCCCTTTTTGAAAAAGGTTTTCGATAACTTGTCTAAAACCGGTAGAAATTCACGAACTAACAAAAGCCCTGATAACCTAATAGCTGTCGGAATAACGTCATTGGTGGACTGACCCATGTTTACGTGGTCATTAGGATGAACCAGCTTATAGTCCCCCCGCTGCCCGCCTAAAATCTCAATGGCGCGGTTTGCCAAAACCTCGTTGGTGTTCATGTTATGGCTGGTGCCGGCTCCCGCCTGGTAAACATCCACCACAAACTGGTCAATCCATTGACCCTTTACCAAAATTTCATCGGCCGCCTTGATGATCGCTTCCGCCTTCTTTTTATCAAGCATTCCGACTTTGGCGTGAAAACGGGCGGCAGCTTTCTTTATATGAACGGTCGCATTGATAAAAACGGGATGGGGTTTGATACCGCTGATGGGGAAATTTTGGACAGCCCGAAGGGTTTGCACACCATAGAGCGCTTCCTGCGGAACTTTTAATTCGCCAATCGAATCATGTTCAATGCGGTATTCCAAAATCGCCCTCCAGACAGTGGGTTTTTACAAAACAAAAAATAAAATTTTAAAAATGCCTAATTGAAGTATTAAAAATGAAGTGTGTTGAGAAGTTTCATGGTGATCAAAAATGGAGCGGGCGACAGGAATCGAACCTGCGACGTGCAGTTTGGAAAACTGCCATTCTACCATTGAATTACGCCCGCAACTTCAGCCTCACAACAGCTGTTAAAGGTTAATTATAACTTATGGAACAATCAAAATATATTCAGTCATTATTTGACCAAAAATGGTGGGCAGGATAGGATTCGAACCTATGAAGGCCGTCGGCCGGCAGATTTACAGTCTGCTCCCATTGACCACTCGGGCACCTGCCCATAACCAGCATTTAGGGAAAAAATGGAGCTGGCGACCGGAATCGGACCGGTGACCTGCCGCTTACAAGGCGGCTGCTCTACCAACTGAGCTACGCCAGCCCGACCAAAACATCCACTTTTTCCACAAGGGAACAGGGATTATAGAAGTGACCATAGGGTGCGTCAAGCAAGCATAAGGGCTTTTTCACCAATGAAACCCGCCGCCTTTGTTATTACCCGGTGCGTCTTCCGGTTCCACTTCGATCGGCTTCATTTCCTCAGGAGAGCCCTCACTCGGCGTTTCAAAAGCCGAATCAGGGCCTGAACGAAAAAATTCCCTTTCAGGAGGCGCTAAACTTGCCTCAAGAGGAGTCGGGGGTGAAAAAACCGTAGGCGGTACATAATCCCAAGCTTGTGTTGAAGGAGCGGCCTGTGCTGGAGGGGCCGAAATAGGAAGCCCCACTTTCCATTCCCTTTGACGGGTCACTTCAAAAAGAAGTAAAGCCGAAGCCACCGAAGCGTTTAAAGAAGACATTTTTCCCGCCATGGGAATTTTCACCAACTCGTCACAATTTTCTTTAACTAACCGTCTCAATCCCCTGCCTTCATTGCCAATCACAATCGCCACTGGTTGGCGATAATCGTATTCATAGAAGTATTTTGTCGCTTCCACATCGGTCCCCACAACCCAAACACCCGCTTCTTTCAGTTTTTTGATGGTGTCGTTGATGTTGGCCACTCTGACGGTCGTAACATGTTCCGAAGCCCCGGCCGAGGATTTCAACACCGTAGCGTTCACTTCGGCCGCCCGATTTTTGGGAATAACCACTCCATGCACTCCCGCGGCGTCTGCGGAACGAATAATGGCTCCTAAATTGTGGGGATCTTCAATCTCGTCTAAAAGCATGACGAAAACCGGTTCATTTTTATCCCGGGCTGTATCTAAAACATCCTGAAGATCGGCATATTTAAAATCGTCAACCACCGCGATCACGCCCTGGTGATTCTCCTGAGCCGCCATAGTGTCCATGCGGTGTCTGGTTTCAAGACTGACGGGAATACTACGGGCTTTGGCATGCATTTCAACTTGATCAAGCACGGCGTCGCGGGAACCCTGCAAAAGATAAACACGAGAAATAGCCCTTTGGCCCGAACGGATAGCTTCTAAGACAGGTTTTCTTCCGTATATTTTTTCGCTCATTCGGGCCTCTTATACTTCAAACGCTGGTTGTATTTTACCAACGAGGGTTCAGGTCTTCGGTAAAATACGGTACTTGCCGCCCTGTACATCCTCAATGGTGAACCCCAAGTCTAAAACTTTGGCCCGCATTTCATCCGCTTCTTTATACTTCTTTTCTTGTTTTAACCTGGCCCTGGCTTCCGCCATCTCCTCGACTTCAGCCGGAATTGTCGCCCTTTGAGAGGAAACAACACCTAAAACTCCGCCTAATTCGTTTAATTTATTGAGCGCTTCGCCCAGTAAACTTTTTGCTCCAACCGTAGCCCTGGCTCTTTGACTCAAAACCCTTCGAACCTCTCGGGCCAAGTCAAACAAAGCCGCCATGGCCTTCGGTGTATTAAAGTCATCATCCATCGCTTCTTTAAATTTCGCTTCTACTTCATCAATAGCCAGGCGAAGTTCCAGCAGATCCATCGGATCAATCCCATCCGGCCCGTTTAAAGCTTCCTCGATCCGCTGAAAAGTCTGGTTAAATTCTTCCCAACCCCGCCGGTTAGCGTCCAAAATATCGCGGTCATAATTGAGGCCGCTTCGGTAATGAGCGCTCAAAAAGAAATAACGTAGAACTTCGGGTCTAAAATCAGCCAACGCATCCTTTGTTTTCCAAATATTGCCCAGAGACTTACTCATTTTTTGACCAGAGATTTCAATAAAACCATTGTGGAGCCAATATTTAACGTAAGGCTTTTGGGTAAAAGCCTCGCACTGGGCGATCTCGTTTTCGTGATGAGGAAAAATCAGATCAACTCCGCCGCCGTGAATATCAATCGAATCACCCAGGTGTTTACGCACCATGGCCGAACACTCAATATGCCAGCCGGGACGGCCCTTGCCCCAGGGAGAATCCCAGGATGGTTCTCCTGGCTTCGCTGTCTTCCAAAGCACGAAATCTGTCGGATTTTTTTTCGTGTCATTTTTTTCAACACGAATCCCTTCTATTAGCTCTTCAAGGTTCTTTCCGGAAAGTTTTCCATAAGTTTGAAAGGATTTTGAGTCATATAACACATCTCCGCCCGAAACATAAGCGTGACCATTCGCGATCAAGCCTGAAATAAGCTCGACCATCTCTGGTATGGAATCGGTCGCTTTGGGCTGTACATCCGGCGGCAAAACACCCAGCTTCTTCATCACTTCAAAATAAGCCTGAGTATAGGTGCCGGCTATTTCATGAAAATCTTTTTTCTCATCGATGGCTTTTTTAATGATCTTGTCGTCAATATCCGTAATGTTCATGACATATTTAACGGCGAAGCCGGAATAAATTAAGTATTTACGGATGGTATCGAAATTAACAGCCGAACGGGCATTACCAATATGAATATCGTCATAAACCGTAGGACCACAAACATACATTTGGATCTGGCCGGGGGTCAGAGGTTCAAAAACCTCTTTTTTACCAGACAGTGTATTGGTGACTTTCAGCATTTAAAACCTCAAAGGAAATTGAACCACAGAGTTAACAGAGTGACACAGAGTAATTCAAAGAATGATTCTTTTGATACCATTTTTCATGGAAACAACATTGAAGTTTAAAAGTAATCCAACTCGACTGTCAGTCAAGCGAAGATAGGTGAAAACTTGGGCTTCATGAATAGGCAATACAGTTTCAACCGCTTTTAATTCAATAATTAAACAATCTTGCACTAATAGATCGATTCTGAACCCAACTTCCAATTCCGCTTTTTTATAAACAACAGGAATGGCAACTTGCCTTTCGACCTTTAATCCCCGAAGTTCTAATTCATGCGCAAGACATTGTTCATAAACACTTTCTAATAATCCAGGACCTAACGCGGAGTGAACATCCATGGCAGCATCAACCACAATACCCGTTATTTTATTCATTTCTTCCAACATAATCTTTTTCAATGTTTTCATATTTTTTACTCTGAGTAACTCTGTTAACTCTGTGTTTAACTTATCTTTTATTTTTGGGTTTGGGCGCGTAAGAACCAGCGTGACGGGCTAAATCTCTTTCCAAATGCTCTAAACGGCGTAAAAGCGGATCGGGTAAATTGGTATGATCCAGTTCGTGACCCTTTAACTTTTGACCTCTCAAAGTTACCACCCTACCCGGCACACCCACTACCGTGGAATGAGACGGCACATTGGTCACCACTACCGCGTTGGCTCCTACCTTAGCGTATTCGCCCAGTTCAATATTACCCAACACCTTGGCTCCCGCGGCCACAACCACATGATCTCGCAATGTGGGGTGCCGCTTCCCTTTGTCTTTACCCGTTCCACCTAAAGTGACGCCTTGAAAAATGGTGACATAATCACCGATTTCGCAGGTTTCACCTATGACCGTACCCATGCCGTGATCAATAAAGAAATACTTTCCAACTTTCGCGCCGGGATGAATTTCGATTCCCGTCAGAAAACGGGATATTTGTGAGATGAGCCTCGGAATAAAAGGAATCCGCATTACCCAAATAAAGTGAGCCACTCGGTGCAGCAAAATCGCGTACAAGCTGGGATAGAGCGGCAATTCCCACCAGCGGGCCGCCGGGTCTCGATCTAATATGGATTTAAAATATTCGAACATAGACTCTTCTCGATAAATTAGTTAGGAATCTCTTCTTTAGTCCAAACCGCCAACCGCTTCAATACCTCAGCCTTACCCAACAAAGGTCCCACTTTGGCCAACTCCGGCCCGTCTTCCCGGCCCGTAATGGCCAAACGCAGAGGATGGTATAAAGCTTTCCCTTTTAACCCCGATAACTTACCCGTTTCTTTAACAGCCTTCATGAAGTTTTCACCGTTAAAGTCCGTAATAGCTTCGAAAGCTTTTTCATAAGTTTCCAAAAGAGGCTTTTGCGTTTTCATTTCCTCCGTCTGGGCCGGTTCAAAGCTCAGTTCGTCCGAAAAGAAATAAAAGGTTTCTTTAATAATATCCGAATAGCATCCCAAGCTGGTACGAACCGTATCCACTACGCCCTTCATCCAATCAAACTTAACGCGGGCCTGTTCGCGGGTACAGTAATTGGCCTCGAACAGATAAGGCAGCAAAGCGCGGGTTAAATCTTCCAAAGGCATCTTGGCCATATACTGCATCCCCATCCAGTGCAGTTTCACCGGATCAAAGATGGCCCCGCTCTTTCCCACGTGGGTCAGATCGAATTCGGCGGCCATTTGTTCCAAAGAAAGAATTTCACCCGTCTTCGGCGCCCAGCCTAATAGAGCCAAATAGTTCAAGAAAGCTTCCGGTAGATAACCCTTAGCCTTATAGCTTTCCACGCTGGTTTCACCATGGCGTTTCGAGAGCTTTTGGCCATCCGCGCCTTTAATAATCGAAAGGTGGGCGAATTTAGGCGGTTTATAACCAAGCGCCTCATATATCAATATTTGCTTGGGGGTATTGGAAAGATGATCTTCCCCTCGAATGACATGAGTAATCTTCATGAGAGCGTCATCGATAACTACGGTGAAATTGTAAGTCGGGCTTTTATCCGAACGAGTCAAAACAAAATCCCCGATCTGATCATCCGGAAAGCGAACCTCTCCCCTTACTTCGTCATGAACCAAAATCTCGCCCGGCGGCACAATAAAGCGTAAAACCGAAGTGTTTCCAGCCGCGTCCAACTTTTGGCGTTCTTCAACCGTCAACTTCTTGCATTTTCCGCCATATTTGGGCATATGACCCCGGCCCAATTGGCGTTTGCGTTCCAATTCCAGTTCTTCTTCCGTGCAATAGCAGGGATAAACCAGATTTTTGGCTTTTAACCGTTCCAAGTGCTCTTCATATATAGAAGTCCTTTCGGACTGCTTATAGGGGGCATAAGGTCCACCAACGCGGGGCCCCTCATCCCAGTCCAAACCCATCCACTTCATGATATCCAATAGATTTTCACAATAGGTATCGGTGGATCGTTCTTTATCCGTATCCTCAACCCGCAAAACAAATACACCCTGGGTATGACGGGCGTAAATCCAGTTATAAAGGGCCGTTCTCACGTTACCCAGATGCAAATCTCCCGTGGGGCTTGGCGCGAATCGGACTCGTACTTGTTCACTCATGGCTTTTCCTTATTTCCTTTGAAGCAAAACAACCGCCTGGGTCGAAAGACCTTCTTGCCGGCCCTCAAAACCCATTTCCTCGGTGGTCTTCGCTTTGATACTAATTTTGTCGACTGAAACTTCAAGAGTCTCAGCGATTTTTGCGGTCATAAGGCCGATGTAACCGGCCAGCTTTGGTTTTTGGCAAATGATGGTTGAATCCACATTACCGACAATCCATCCTTTTTCTTTTACAAGGCGGAGGCACTCTTTCAGCATGTCCAAACTATTGGCGTTTTTCCATTTCAAATCCGTATCCGGAAAATATTTACCCATGTTACCCAAAGCCGCCGCGCCCAAAATGGCGTCACTAATGGCGTGAGAGAGGGCGTCCGCGTCCGAATGGCCCAACAAGCCTTTAGTGTGTTCAATAGTTACTCCCCCCAAAATAAGGGGACGGCCTGATATAAATTGATGGGCGTCATAGCCGATACCGACTCGAAAATCCAATCTTGTCTCCTAGCCTTTTTTCTTTAACAACAGGTCTTTAGCCTGTTTCAAATCATCCGGGGTCGTGACCTTAAAATTAATGACATCTCCATCCACTATCTTGACCCTGATTCCCGCGGCCTCAACGATTGCCGCATCATCGGTCATAAAAGAAGCTTTCTTTCCAAGCTTTTTAAAAGCTTTTTTTAAAAGCCCCACTTCAAAACCTTGCGGTGTTTGAACCGCACGAAGGGTGGAACGATCGAGAGTTTTGACCACTTTATCCCCGACCACCACTTTGAGGGTGTCTTTCACCGGCACCACCGGTATGGCCGCCCCTGACTTAGCCGTTTCGGTTAAAACCTTTTTGATCACAACGGTTGAAACAAAAGGCCTGGCCGCGTCATGAATCAGGACATAATTGATACCTGGCGGAACCGTCTGAAGCCCCTGCCATACCGAGTCTTCTCTTTGATCGCCGCCTAAAGTTACAACCCCGGCTAACCCCGCTTTGGTTAACGCCTGGCCCGCCCGGCCCAGATAATCCTTCCGGGTCACAATAATCACATAACCCAGTCCGGCAACCTTTTTAAAAGCCGTCAGACACAGATCTAGCATGGTTCTTCCAGAATCCAAATGAAGAAAAGGCTTAGGAACCAAGCTTTTCAATCGTTTGGATTGACCGGCTGCCACCAACAAAACAGCCCAGGAATGAGTGTTAATCATAGGTTTTCTTGGCTTCATAAGGGGGGTAAGTGTAACAAAACAAAGGATTGGATTCCAGAAAACAGCCTAAAAAGCAAACATTAGCGCCATTTTCAAATGCGTTTTTTAACCGTCTTATGTTTCAATTCAGACAAAAACTCTTTAGCCGGGATTCCTTTTCTAGACTGGCCGCTCGCTTCAAAATCTTCCGCGCCGCCGTCATAGAAACCGTGCCCCAAAATCTTTTGAGCCATCGGCTGAATGGCTTCAATAAATTTCTGCCAATGAGGATCTTGCACCCTTACTGAATTGAAAATAGCTGATTCGACCGCTCCCCGAATAAAAGTCGACAAATCCTTAACCCCCAGCTTTTTAGCCATTTCTCTCCAATGCTTTTCCTGGCTGGGTGTAATTCTTAAATTAACCAGAACCGCTTTTTGCTCTTCGGTCTGGATAGGCGGGAAAAAAGGCATTTTATGAATAACCGCTTTAGACATAGGGCCCCCTTGAGCCGGTATCCTGCTCATCCTTCGGCACCATTTATTGTATTACATGATGTATTACATTTCACAATAAAAATATTTCACCACAGAGGCTCAGAGTTCACAAAGTAAACCTTAAAGAATTTATTGTTTAAGACATGAGTTTCGGTTTTACCAAGATTTTGCCTTACTCTGTGACCTCTGTGCCTCTGTGGTTCAATCTCGTTTTAACGGGGAATCAAAATACCAATCGCCTCAGAAAGGGTCTTTACTCCTAAAATTTCCATGGGCGCATCCGGCAGTAAAGAAACCGCTTTCAAATTGCCGTGCGGAATGATGGCCTGTTTAAAGCCCAGCCGTGCCGCCTCAGTCAGCCGTTGTCCAATTTGGGTAACCGCCCTTACCTCACCGGACAAACCCAATTCGCCCAAAACGATAGTGTGCGGATCAACCGCTACCTCTCTGAATGAGGACGCCACTGCCACCGCCACACTCAGGTCAATCGACGGTTCTAAAACTTTAATACCGCCCGCGATATTTAAAAACACATCCTGTGACGAGATGGACATGCCCTGACGTTTTTCCAAAATCGCCAAAATCAGGGCCAGACGGTTCGGGTCAATGCCAGCACTTCTTCTCTGCGGAGTCCCGAAATTGGTGGCGCTGACCAGCGATTGAACTTCGAGTAAAAGGGGTCTACTGCCTTCCAGGCTCGTGGTAATGACCGAACCCGAACTGTGAACAAAATGGTTGTCCAAAAACGCCTTGGAAGCATCCGCCACTTCTTCTAACCCGGTTCCCCTCATTTCAAAAATACCAATTTCCTGTGTACTCCCGAAACGGTTCTTCACCGCCCGAAGCAATCGAAAATGGCGTTGAATGTCTCCCTCAAAATACAAAACCGCGTCCACCATATGTTCCAGGGTCATGGGTCCCGCGATGTTGCCTTCTTTGGTCACATGGCCAATTAGGACTATCGGCAGTTTTTCCCGTTTCGCCATATAGGTCAACCGGGCCGCTGATTCCCGAACCTGAGAAACCGAACCGGGCGCGGAAGCGATGTCGGTGAGGAACATAGTTTGAATAGAGTCGATAATAGTTAAAACCGGTTTGGTTTTTTCGATTTGCTCCAAAATAGCCAGCACATCGGTTTCAGCGAAGATGTAAAGGTTGTTGGACCGGATGCCTAACCGCTCAGCCCGCAGTTTAATCTGCTGGGCCGATTCTTCCCCGGTAACATAAAGACATTTTCCCTGTCCGTCTTTTTGGATTCGGGAAAGTTTGTCGGCGACTTGTAATAACAGTGTCGATTTGCCGATACCCGGGTCACCGCCGATCATGATGGTTTCCCCCGGCACAATGCCGCCCCCCAACACCCGGTCAAACTCAGGAATGTTTGTTTTTAACCGCTGACTCTCATCCGAATCGATTTCGTTTAGGGTTATGGGTGTGGACCTTTCGGTAGGCCCCGAAAGTTTGCGTCCCCGTTCTTCAGACTTACCCCTATCTACCAGTTCCTCGACAAAGGTGTTCCACTCCCCACAGGAGTTACACTTACCTTGCCACTTGGGAGAATTTACCCCGCAGTTTTGACAGACATATTGGGTTTTCGTTTTGGGCATAAAAACCTCGAAATTGGACTAATTTCGAGAAGTATACACTAGTATACCTAGGCTCACCAAGAAAAAACTAAGGTTCAACATCAACACCAAGGCCAAAACAAAAATGAAAATCGGGCTGACCCTTTTATTTGCTACGTCTATCCTTAATCATAAGTTTCCAGAATC